>HBJMC02800__coassemble_115_pt1 | contig 62231 bp, 51 predicted proteins | sample HBJMC02800__metabat2_low_PE_014 | metagenome-assembled genome bin HBJMC02800 | reverse complement strand
GCCCGGACGCGCTGCATCTTCCGTGATGTCCCGCGGCGGGGTACGACCCCGCCCTACAAGCGGGGCGGCCTGCTGCCCGGACGCGCTGCATCTTCCGTGATGTCCCGCGGCGGGGTACGACCCCGCCCTGCAAACGGACACAAACGGCATTTTGTTTTTCCCTTTCCGGCAGATCGCAGGACCCCCGCCCTCCAACACAAACACAACACACAACAGAAAGGAGCCGCTATGGCAGACATCATCACCAAACTTTCCGATTTGATCGATCCCGAAGTCATGGGCGATATGGTATCGGCCCGCATCCCCAAAAAGCTGCGGGTCGCCCCCTTCGCCAAGATCGACGACACCCTCGTGGGCGTGCCCGGCGATACCATCACCGTGCCCGCCTACACCTACATCGGCGACGCCGCCGACGTGGCCGAGGGCGGCGAGGTGGCCATCGAGAAGATGACCACCTCCACCCGCAAGGCCACCATCAAGAAGGCCATGAAGGGCATCGGCCTCACCGACGAAGCCGTGCTCTCGGGCTACGGCAACCCCGTGGGCGAGGCCAACACCCAGCTGGCCCTGGCCATCGCCGCCAAGATCGACAGCGACTGCATGGACGCCCTGCAGACCGCTACCCTGACCTACGACGGCTCCGCCGCCACCATCAACTACGACGCCATCGTGGACGCCGTGGACCTGTTTGAAGAGGAGATGGGCTGCTCCGACAAGGTGATGTTCGTCCACCCCAAGCAGGTCACCCAGCTGCGCAAGGACCCCGACTTCCTCAGCGCCGACAAATACACCCCCGGCGTCAGCCTGACCGGCGAGATCGGCATGATCGCGGGCTGCCGCCTGGTGCCCAGCAAGAAGGTGCCGCTGGCGACCGGCGTCTACACCTGCCCCATCGTCAAGCTGGAAGCCGACCCCGAGGTGGACGACGAGATCCCGGCCCTGACCATCTACCGCAAGCGCGATGTGAACATCGAGACCGAGCGCAAGCCCAAGACCCGCACCACCGAGATCACCGCCGACGAGTTCTATGTGGCGGTGCTCTCCAACGAAGCCAAGGTGGTGCTGGCCAAGTTCAAGGAAAAGTAAGGAGGGCCGCCCATGCCCGATTACACCTTTTACCGGGAGGTCTACCTGGGGGAAGACATCCCCGAGGCGGACTTTGCCCGGATGATCCGCCGCGCCGGGGCCGAACTGGACCGCATGCGCGCGGTGTATGCGGTGGCGCCGCGCCCGGGGCTGGAGGAGCAGACCGCCTGGGACATGGCGGCCTGCGCCGTGGCCGACGCGGTCTATGAGTTCGCCCAGGAGGACGAGGTCCGGGGCCTGACCGGCGTGACGGTGGGCAGCGTCAGCGAAAGTTACGCCGCCCCGCCGGAACTGTGCGCCACCACCCTGGCGCTGCGGGCCGCCCATTACCGGCACGAAGCCGGGTATTACCTGCAGATCGGGCGGTGGCTGCCCCATGCGTAAGAGCCGCCTGTTTTGCCAAACGGTGACGCTGTACCACGGCGACGGCGCGGCCCGGCGGGTTAAGCGCACCGTGCTGCACGGGGTGTACTGGCAGCACGGCCGCCGCCGCACCCCGGCAGCCGACGGCACCGCCGAGGGGGCCGTCCTGCTGCTGGTGGTGCCCGAAACGGCCGCCCGCTACGGGAGCGGCTACACGCTGGAACCCGGCGACCGCCTGTACCCCGGGGAAGGGCCGGAACTGGACTGGGACGGCTGGCCCGCCTTTGTGCCGGGGGCCGACCCGCGGGTGGCGGTGGTGCAGTATGTGCTGCCCATGGAACGCGGCGGCGCGCTGCACCATGTGGAGGCGGGCGCCTGGTGGACCGGCAGCGGCACCGGGGCGCACAGCCTGACGAATTGAACGCGGCCCGGGACGGGAAGGGAGGGACCCCATGAACGAAAACGCGCTGGCAGAACTGCTGGCATTTCTTTCCGGCGCGCCCGCGCTGGCGGGCGTGGCCCTGCGGGCCGAGGACGCCGGCCCTGCGCCGGACACCGGCGGCCTGTGGCCCCGGGGCGTGCGGGTGCTGCAGCGGCGGGAGGATGTGGCGGGCGGCGTGACGCTGCGCTGCCGCGCCGAGTTCCTGCTGCGGCTCTGCCTGCCGCTGCCGCCCGGCGACGGCGTACAGGCGGCCCGCAACGCCGGACGGCTGCTGGCCCTGCAGGCGTGGGTGGCCGCCGAGAGCGCCGCCTGCCGCGCCCCGGTTTTCGGCACCGGCCTGCCGCAGAGCGAAAGCCTGCGGGCCGAAGACGGGCGGCTGGAACGCGCCGACACGGGCGGCACCGCCCGTTACAGCCTGACGCTGCGGGCCGAATACGAATGGACGCCGCAGCCCTGACGGGCGCGGGCCGTACCGGCGGGGGCGCAGGCCCCTGCCTGAGCTTGCCGAGTTTCTCGACAAGCTCCAAAAGGGGCAACAGCCGCACACGGCTGCGCCTAATGCGTCTGTTTCCCCTTTTGGGAACCCCTTCGACAAAATTTTGCGGCAAATCGCGCAATCGGCCTATGGCCTCCTACACAATTTGCCGCAAAATTTCCCTGTATGTGTTGCCAGCGTCGGCGCATGTCCGCCGCTGGCAACGATTTTTGAACCTTTTTCGACAGTCCGCGGCGGGGGCGCAGGCCCCTGCCTTATAAAAAGGAGGAAAAACTGCATGAAGATCCAACGCAAATATATGGCCCACTACCTCAACGCGGGTTTTGCCGCGGAGGAGGCGGCCTACGTCCGCCTGGGCCGCGACCTGGAGGAATACGCCCCCGAGCTCAACGCCAATGTGGAGAAAAAGACCAACATCCTGGGCCAGACCTCGGTGGTCATCGACAGCTACGAAAAACAGGGCGAGGTGGCCCCCTTCTACGCCGAGGAGGGCGACCCGCTGTTTGAAAAGCTGCAGGCCATCCTGGACGGCGACCTGGTGCTGGACGAACTCAAGACCGACATCGTGGAGGTCAAGCTCTGGGATGAGAACGAGGGCGCTTACCCCGCCGTCAAGGAGGAATGCTACGTGGAGATCGTCAGCTACGGCGGCGACACCACCGGCTACCAGATCCCCTTCAACGTGCACTACACCGGCGTCAAGACCAAAGGCACCTTCGCGCCGGATACCTGCACCTTCACCCCGGCGTCCTGACCGGCGGGAAAGGAGGCAGAACTGTGCGGCAACTGAATATTGACACCGGCGTGGAGGAATTCTGCGTCAACGGGCGGGGCGTGCTGCGTTTCAACCCCGCGGACCCCAACCTCTACCACCGCTTTTTTGACGCGGGCCGCGAACTGGAAGCCCTGGACAAAGAACTGGACCGCCGCGCCGCCAAACTGCCCGACGGCCCCGAAGGGGCCGAGGCCGGGCTGGCCCTGCTGGCCGACTACGACGGGCGCATCAAGGCCCTGCTGGGCGGTGTGTTCGGGCCGGAAAACGACTTTGACGCGGCGCTGGGCGGCGTGAACCTGGCCGGGGTGGCGGCCAACGGCAAACGGGTGGTGCAGAACCTGCTGGAAGCGCTGGCGCCCATTCTGCAGCAGGGGGCGCAGCGCCACCTGGAAGCCCGCGCCGAAGCCGCCGAGGCGGAGGCCGCGGCGGCCCGGGCCGCCCGGGGCGCCGAATGACCGGGGCCTGGGGCCTGCCCACCCGGGCGGAGATCGAGGACCGGGTGTACGAGATCCGCACCGATTACCGGGACATCCTGGAAGTGCTGCGCTGGCTGGACGGCGGCGCCGCGCCGGAACTGGACCGGGGCGAACGGTGGTATGTGGCCATGCGGCTGTTTTACCCGGATTTTGCCGCCATGCCCCGGCAGGACTGGCCGGAAGCCACGCGCTTCCTGGCGGAGTTCCTGGCGGCGGGCCGCCCGGGGTCCGGCAGCCCCGGCCCCCGGCTGATGGACTGGCAGCAGGACGCGCCGCTGATCGCCGCGGGGGTGAGCCGGGCCGCCGGACAGGATGTGCGGGCGCTGCCCTACCTGCACTGGTGGAGCTTCCTGGGCTGGTTCGACGCCATCGGCGAGGGGGCCTTCGCCACGGTGGTGGGCATCCGGGACAAGCTGCGCCGCGGCAAAAAACTGGAACCCTGGGAACTGGAATTTTACCGCAGCCACCGGGCCGCCGTAGACCTGCGCCCGGACGCCGGCGGCGACGAGGAGAAGCAGCGGCTTCTGGCCCTGCTGGACGCGCGCCGCCCGGGGAAGGCGGCCGCTACAATACCGGGAGAAAGGGGGAGTGCCTGTGGCACAGGAGACCGTGCGGAAAGCAGGAACTGAACGGGAGCCGCCCGGGGAAGGCGGCTGTGATAGGATCGGGAGAAAGGGGGAGTGCCCATGGCACAGGAGATCGTGCTGGAAACGGGCGGCGGGCTGAGGGCTGACGGCGGCATGGAACGCTCGCTGCAGGCCATGGCCGCCGCGCTGCAGGACCTGGGCGACGCAGGGGCCCAGGCCCGCAAGGTGCTGGACGACCTGCGCAAAAGCCTGCGCTCCGCCGCCGCCCAGGGCGCCAGGGCGGCCCGCAGCCTGGCAAAATTTGACGAGATCCAGCGCCTGGCCGCGCCCGAAACCGCCAAAACCGGCAGCGGCAGCAAAGGCGGCAGCAAAGGCGGCGGCAAAGGCAGCGGCGGCAAAAAGGGCGCGGCGCAGGACGCCGAAACGCGGGTCAGCCTGTGGCGGCAGGCGCTGGACGCGCTGCGCGGGCTGTGGGCGCAGTTCTGGGCCTACCTGCAGCGGTACTACGCCCCGGCCATCGCCGCCTGGCAGGCAGCCTGGGCGCAGATGCGGGCGGCGGCCGCCGCCGTATGGGAACCGCTGCGCACGGCGGCGCTGGCCTTGTGGCAGGGCACGCTGGCCCCGCTGGCCCAATACCTGGCGACGGTGTTCCTGCCGGGTGTGGTCAACAGCTTGTCCCAGGCGTTCGCGCCCATCGTGGGCGGCGCGGTGCAGACGGCGCTGGCCGTGCTGGGCAATACCTTCCAGTGGCTCTGCGGGCTGGTGGACAGCGCCGTGACCACCGTGGTGCAGCCCGCGCTGGCGCTGCTGCTCACGGTCTGGCAGGGGCTGATGGCGGGCATCCAAAGCGCCTGGGCCGCCTACGGCCAGCCCCTGCTGGACGGCGTGGCGCTGGCCTTCCAGAACCTGACCGCCCTGCTCACCGCGCTGTGGAACGGGACCGTGCAGCCGGTGCTGGCGGGGCTTATCGCCCAACTGGGGGCGTTGTGGTCCGGCTGCCTGGAACCTTTGTGGCAGCAGCTGACGCTGGCCCTGGGCGCTGTGGCGAACCTGGTGCTGGCGCTGTGGAACAACGCCCTGGCGCCGCTGGCCTCCTGGCTGGCGGCTACCTTCGGCCCGGTGTTCAGCCAGGTGTTCCTGGCCGTGAGCGGGGCGGTGACCACGGCGGCAGGCATCGCCGGCGGTGCCGTCGCCGCCGTGCTGGCGGTGCTGCGCGGCCTGGCGGACTTTGTCACCGGCGTATTGCAGCAGGACTGGACCGCCGCCTGGAACGCCATCGCCGGGACTGTGCGCGCCGTGTGGCAGACCATCACCGCCACGGTGGAAAACGCCGTCCACGGCATCCTGGGCGTCGTGCAAAACCTGGCCGGGGCCGTCGGGTCGCTCATCAACGGCATCCTGTCGGGGCTGTCGGGCGTCGGGCAGGCGGCGTCGGGGGCCATCGCCTCGGCAGGGCAGTGGCTGGCGGGCCGCAGCGCCGCCCCGGCGCTGGCCTATGCGCAGGCGGCGCCCATCCCGGCGCTGGCCCGTGGCGCGGTCATCCCGCCCAACCGGGAATTTTTGGCCGTGCTGGGCGACCAGAGCCACGGCACCAACGTGGAAGCGCCGCTGGCTACCATCCAGCAGGCGGTGGCCGCCGTCATGCAGGACTACCAGGACGGCGAGCTGGCCGCGCTGGAACAGGTCGTGGCCGTGCTGCGGCAGATCCTGGAGGCCGTGTACGGCATCCGCATCGGGGACGACGTGATCGGCCAGGCGGCGGCCCGGTACACCAACCGGCAGGCGATCATCACGGGGAGGGCTTGAAATGGCAAGAGCAAAAACCGACTGCTACCAGATCGACGGCCAGCCCATGCTGGCCCCGGACGCCGGGGCGGGCTTCTCTTTTTCCGACCTGGACGCCAGCGATTCGGGCCGCACCGAGGACGGCGTGATGCACCGCGTCATGGTGCGCCAGGGCGTGGGCACCTGGGGGTTCGAGTACGCCCACCTGACCGACGCGGAACTGGCCTATATGGAAAGCCTGTTTGCAGGCAAGGCGGAGTTTACCTTCACGCACCCGAAATTCGGGGACAGCGGCGCCGCCGAGACCTGCACCGCCTACCGCTCCCAGTGCAGCGCCGCCTGGAAGAGCAAAGTCACCGGCGAGTGGCGCAACTACAAATTCAACATCATTCAGTGTTAAGGGGGTGGACCGATGTTCCTGCACAAGATCACGCTGCCGGACGGCGCCGCGCTGGACAGCGGCGCCATCCGCAGCGTACAACTCAGCGGGCAGGTCAACGACCAGACCGACCTCTGCCCCGGCGCCGCCTGCGCCGCCTGCGCCGAGATCGAACTGTGGGCCCCGGAAAACAGCCGGAGCATCACACAGGGGGCGGAGTTCACGCTGGCGCGCGTCGACGCGGAGAGCGGCGCGCAGACGCCGGTGGGCGTGTTCCTGGCCGAAAAACCGCAGAAAAAGAGCGCCAACGTCATCCGGGTGACGGCCTACGACCGTATGACGCTGCTGGACAAGGACCTTTCGCCCTGGCTGCGGGAGCAGCAGGGCAGCTTCCCGATGCCCCTGGGGGCGCTGGTGCAAGCGGTCTGCGCGCAATGCGGCGTGGAACTGCTGCCGGGGAACCTGGAAGCACAGGCCAATACGGCGTACAGCGTCCTGCCGTTTTACGCGGACGGCATGACCGGGCGGCAGATCGTCCAGTGGGCCGCGCAGGCCATGTGCCGCTTTGCGCGCATGACCCCGGCGGGGCAGCTGGAATTCGCGTGGTACGCCCCTGCGGGGACCGGCATCGGGCCCGCAGGGTACTTTGCGGACGGCCTGACCTATGAGGACTACCAGACCGCGCCCATCGACAAAGTACAGATCCGCCAGAGCGCGGAGGACGTCGGCGTGCTCTACCCGCCCGACGAGACCGGCGCCAACGCGCTGGTGCTGGAAGGCAACCTGCTGCTGACGTCCCAGACCGCGGAAGCGCTGCGCCCGGTGGCGCAGGCTATTTATGAGATCATGAAAGACATCCGGTATACGCCCCTGACGGTGAGCGTCCCGCTGGACGCCGGCGCGCCCGCGCCGGGCGAGATCATCACCGTCACCGACGCCTACGGCCGCACGATGCAGGCATATATCATGCAGCGGACCATCTCCGGCCAGAAAGTCACGCTGGAGAGCACCGGCCACGCGCGGCGGGACGGCGCCTCGGCGGTCAATACCCGGAGATGGCAGAACCTCCAGGGCAAAATGCTGGAGATCCAGGCTGATGTGGACGGGCTGAACATCAGGGCGTCCCAGCTGGATGGAAATTATTCGCAGCTTCAGCAGACGGTGGACAGCATCAATCTGGAAGTGTCAGCAGGAGCGGACATGGATGTTTTGGATGGGGCCGCGTGGACGGATTTTTCCGTGAACACAGTGGTCGCCGGGGATATGCTGACCATAACGGCATCCTCAAATAATGAGTACGGGTCGATCTTCATCCCGGAAAAGAACCTTTCCCGGATTCGAGCAAAAGAAGTTACCTACACCTTCGAGTACAAAGTCGAATCTACGGTCGGGGGAAGTACGTGCGGTGTGATTGTCTGGTACGATTACGCAAATAAGAGTGACGGCGGAAGCTACGCCCTGTACCTCACTTCAGGGGACGATGTAGCACCTACAGATTGGATTCCTGCCACTTATAAGATTGCATTGGAAGAAGATGACATAAACAAGTTGCAATTCCAGGCAATTATTTACAGCGGCGGTCACGGGGCGTTCTCTGTGCGGAACGTCAAGGCAACGATACGCACAGAAGCCGGGAGCAGCATTTCGCTGACAAGGGATGGGATCGTTATTGGAACGGCCCCGAATGTGGTGCAAATCGACGGTGCACGGGACGCATTCGCGCAGAGCGACCACAGCGTTACCATCAACAGCGGCACCATCACCTTTGCCGCCAACACGCTGGTGGTGGACAGCGAAAACTTCAAACTGACATCGGACGGAAGTGTGACCATCACCGGCACTTTCCACACGTCCGATGGGACTTCCCGTGTGGATGTGCAGGACGGGCTGATTCGCGTGTGGCGGAAAATCAACGATAACACCTGGAGAGAGGCCGCCACCCTGGCGTCCTCCGGCAACAACGCAGCCATCGGCAACCTGTACCTGCTGGGGCCGGGGGCCACCGGCGGCCAGGTTTGGAATCTGACAGCTTTTTCCGGCTATGCCGGGGGCGAGTTCGCTATCTACAACGCCCGGCAGGAAGCCAAGTTCCAGGTTTACATCAACGGCAACGGCGACGCCGAGGTCTGGGTCAACGGCGTCAAGCGATTTTGAACAGGGGGGAACATCCATGAATGATAACGAAAAAGTGGCGGCGCTGCAGGAGCAGCTGCTGCAGGGCGTCAACGCAGCCGCCCTGCCGCTGGCCGTCAAGGCCATGGCGCTGGAGAACCTGCTGCTGCGGGTCCGGCTGGCAATGGACGCGGCGAAGGCCCCGGCGGAGGAACCGGCTGCCGCGCAGGAGGGCGCCGCCCATGACGCATGAGCGCGGAACAGGAGGGAGCAACATGACCCGGACCGGGATCTTCAAGGGCCGCGTGCAGATCCCCTACGCCTACGGGCGCTATGGCTGGACGCGCGGCGGCGGCAAGACCTGGCACGGCGGCATCGACCTGGTGGGGCTGGACGACGCCACCATCTGCATGCCGTACTACACCGCCGCAGACGGCACGCAAAAGGCCATCCGGGGCACCGTGACCCGGGCGCGCAAGGTGGACAGGAGCACCGGCGACCCCACCTGGGAGTGGGGCTGGTACGTCTGCGTGCAGCTGGACGCCGCGCAGACGCCGGACACAGTGAATTTCCTCTATTTTTGCCACTGCGAGCGCCTGCTGGTGCAGGCGGGCCAGCGCGTGCAGAGCGGCGACGCGCTGGCGGTCATGGGCAACAGCGGCAACGCGGCGCTCAACGACCCGCCCTACAAGCACTGCCACCTGGAAGCGCGCGCCACGGCCACCGGCACGGGGGTGGACCCCACGGCCTACGCGGGTGTGCCCAACGCGGCGGGCACCTACGGCAGCGCGGAGGAGGAACAGCCCGGTTCCGTATCTGAGTTGCGCAGTATCCAGCTGGTGACCGTGGGGCCTTTGACCGCGGGCGAGGCGGCCAGGGTGGCGGCCTTGGCAGGGTCGCTGCTGCTTGGGGCGGATCGCTACAGCATGCTGCAGGTGGACGCCGCCCATTTTGCGGCGGCTATGACCGTGAGCAACGGCGACGCCGTGCGGGTCGTGCAGCTGGCAGAAAAAGAGGGCTGGGACAAGCGCAAGCTGTATCACAGCCGGTTTGTGGGGTGACGCCGATGGAGTGGAACGTGGTGGGGGTGCTGGTCACCCTGGCAGGGCTGGCGGCCGCCGTGGGCGGGCCGGTGCTCAAGCTGAACGGCAGCATCACCCGGCTGACCACGCTGCTGCAGGCCATCGAGCACCGGCTGGACGAGGTGGAGCGGGAGGCGCGGGACCAGCGCGCCCACGCCGCCGAGAGCCACCGGCGCATCTGGGCCCACAGCGACGAGCAGGACGAGCGGCTGGAGGACCATGAAAAACGCATCACGCTGCTGGAACGGCAGCGCACGGAATGAAAAGGGGGAAAACCATGGACAAGAAGAAAATCTGTATGTGGCTGCATGCTGCGGGCGTGCGCGCGCTCAAGACGGTGGCGCAGACCGCCGTGGCCACCATCGGCACGGCGGCGGCCTTGGGCCAGGTGGACTGGCGCTTGGTGGCCAGCGCCTCGGTGCTGGCGGGGGTGCTCAGCCTGCTGACCAGCGTGGCGGGCCTGCCCGAACTGCCCGACGCGGACGGCGACGGCATCCCCGACAGCGCGGAGCGGACGGCATAAAAAATGGGGGAACGGCGCGCGGCGGGCGCAAAAAAAGGCGGGGGAAACCGGAAATTGCGTGATCCGTGCTGGACGCAACCGCCCAAAACCGCTATACTGGCAGGCAAAAGGAGGTTTTACCATGAGCATGAATCTGCACACCATAGCCGCCGCGGTGGTCGTCCTGCTGTATTTTGCGGGGATGGCGTTCGCGGTCTACTTTGTTTCGCTGGTGGTGCGTGCGCTGCGTAAATACATCCGCACCCAGGACGTGCGGGAAGAAAAGGCGGAAGTGCGCAAAACGCTGGCGGAACTTTTAAAGGAAAACCGCATCCGCTGCAAGATGACCCAGGAATTCGTGGCGGAAACCATCGGCGTGAGCCGCCAGGCGGTCTCCCGCTGGGAGACCGGCGCCGCCGACCCCAGTACTTCCAACCTGATCGCCCTGGCAAAACTCTACGGCGTGCCGGCGGAGGACCTGCTCCACCGTGCCGCCGGAAAGGGCTGCCCGCAGGGGGAGGTGGACGCCGGATGACCGCTTCCTCCGCCCGGGTCCCGGCCCGCCGCTGGCAGGTGCTGGACGGCACCGCCCTCAAACTGCTGGCCATGGCGCTGATGACGGCCGACCACATCCACCAGATGTTCGCGCCGGCCGGCGCGCCGCTGTGGCTCACCATCCTGGGGCGGCCGGTGTTCCCGCTGTTCCTGTTCGCCGCGGCGGAAGGGTTCCACTATACCCGCAGCCGCAGGCGCTACCTGCTGCGGCTGCTGCTGGCCAGCTGGGGCATGACGCTGCTCACCACGGTGCTGCAGCAGGCCGTGCCCGAACCCGGCGTTGTGCTGATGAACAATGCGTTCAGCACCTTCTTTGTCACGGGCGTGTATATCCAGAGCTGGGACTGGCTGACCGCCGGCCTGCGGGCGCGGCGCTCCGGGCTGGTGCGGCGGCCCGGACTGGTGCTGCGGGGCCTGCTGGCCGCGCTGCTCCCGCTGGCGGGGATGCTCCCGGCCCTGGCGGCGGGGGTGCTCTCTTTCCGGGAGGACGTGCCGCTGGCCGTGCTGCGGGGGCTGGCGTTCCTCTCACTGCTGCTGCCCAACCCGCTGCTGATCGAGGGCGGCCCGGCCATGGCGGCGCTGGGGGTGCTGTTTTACATCTTCCGCAAAAACCGGGCGGCCCAGGTGGCGGCGCTGGGGGCGCTGACGGCCCTGGTATGGCTGCGGCGCCCCGGCGACATCCAGTGCTGGATGGCCGCTGCGGCGCTGCCCATGCTGCTCTACAACGGCAGGCCGGGCCGCGGTTGGAAACCGCTGTTCTACCTGTACTACCCCGCCCACATCGCGGCGTTCTACCTGGCCGCCGCCCTGCTCTGAAGCGGCGCGGAACTTTTTCGCAAAAAAATGCTTGACAATCCGGCGCAGACGTAGTATTATACTAACTGCACTTGCGCCGGTAGCTCAGCTGGATAGAGTGTCTGACTACGAATCAGAAGGTCGGGAGTTCGAGTCTCTTCCGGCGCACCATGCACCGCACCGGGGCAGAGATGCCTCGGTGCATTTTTTGTTTGTATCGCTTTTTTCAAAGCGCACAAACAGCGGCAACCCATACAGTCACCGCCGTTAATCCGATTTGAAAATCAGAAAAAAGCGTGTTTCTATAGTGTTCCTGGCAGCGGGTGTTCTCCCGCTTTCCCCCGACCCAGCATCCCGGCTGGAGGTTTCTGCCTATGGGGGCTGTACTGGCTGGCGGGGTCTGTTGCATCCCTGCGGCTTTTGAGGCCGACCACAGTACAAAAGAAGTAAATACTTCCACAGGAACAACATATTCGATTTTCAAGGTACAACGACAAAAACCCCCAACCATTTCACAACGGTGGGGGTCTGGTGTACCTTGACAAAGGTCAAACTGTATTGTACACTGTTTAGGCGATAAACCAAACGGAAATTGGTTTATAACCATACAGATATGCAACACAGATTGTATTGCTTAGTACCACGTTACCCCACAACGCTGCGTGTGTTTTAGCCTTGTGGTTACTGGTTGCCATTTTCTTATGTGGCTTCCAGGGTGGAGTTCTTATCGGGACTATTATAAGCAGATTCGAAAAGGAAGTCAAGCGACGAAAGCCGCTTGGCTTTCTTTTTTTTCTGCATAATAGGGCTTAGAAAAGGTCGCTGTGTGAGCCGGTTCTGGTGAGGTACAAAATCAATTCCTCATCGGCCACTTCGTAGATCAGCAACCAATCCGGGGTGATGTGACACTCGCGGCATCCCGCATAGTCCCCGGAAAGTTGGTGATCCCGGTTCTTCTCTGGCAGCGGTTTCTGGTTGGCCAGCAGCTCGATCACCTTTTCCAGCAGGCGCATATCATAGCCGCGCTTTACAATTCTTTTGTAGTCTTTCTTGAAGGCGGCCTGATACTTAATCGTCAGCATTCAAATCCTCCATGAGTTCTTCTACGGAAGAAAAAGCCTTACTCATTCCAATACCTTTTCTGGCGTCTTCAATTGCCTTTTTCGTTTCGGCGTTCGGAACTTCCGCTCCAATCTCAAAGGGGATTCGATATTCCCGGACAGCCTTTTTCGCAAAAACGGTAAATGCCGTTGTCATCGTCATGCCAACATCATTGCAAAAAGCCTCGAACTGCTGCTTCAAGTCGGAATCCATGCGGATATTGATGTTGATGTTCGCCATACAGTGCAATCTCCTTTCCTTGATTCTGTAACTATTATAGCAGATATTGCGCGCGATGTCAATATATTTATTTACAACGCTTGCATATTTTTTCCCCGCTTCCTGCTCGCTCTACTATATTTTCGGGCGTGATTGTTCGACACACAACTCTGCAAATTTCAATGGGAAAAATAACGACAGGACAATCAAAACGCTTTGTGCCTAATAGGCACAAAGCGTTTTGCAGCGCCAGCCCGGGCTGTATCATTGGCCGTCGTCTGTTTTCTTTGCCGCCAGGAATGCGGCGCGAACCTCTTGCAGTTTTTTGACCCCCAGCGCCCAATAGGGGCGAATTTCTTTGCCGGTCATACCGGCTTCGCGGCACAGACGCATTTCCCGCAAGACACGGGGGCCGCACTTGTGCAGCTTGATGAGCTTTAGGCCGTAGGTGTCCGGCATAATGCCGTTGGCAATACCGATCAGCAGTTCCCGCAACTGGTTTTTGTCGATGCCGTGAACAGGGTCCTCGTAGTACATGGGCGGCAACAAGCCCTGCTCTCTGGCCCAATCCCGCAGCTGATGGACGCGGCGCTTCTTGATGATACGCAACGATAGGGACGGGTCATCGTAGCTGCTTTCATCAAAGCCCATGCGCATCCCCAGGCGCAGTTCGGTGAGCTTGGGCAGGCCCTCGTCGGTGTTGTACCCCTTGGCCAGATACGGCTCAATGTCCAGATCGTCCTCAATCCAGGCCGCTTTTTCTGCCTCCCAGGCCAGGTCTATCGGCCTGCCGCCCAGCATGGTCCGCTTTTCGGCTTTGGCCTTTTTTGCCAGGTAGATGATACCGCCCTGGTGTGCGGCGCGGCGGGCTTTTTTGTTTGCAGTCTGCGCAATCTGCCGCCCGGAGTAGCCGATCATCTTCAACCCTTCCGGCGGCGTTGCGGTCTCGGCAACGCGCACCACCACCCGCAGCATCTTTTTGCGACACCCCGGGACGGGGACCCGCACCCAGCTGCCAGGCTTCAGCCCGGCGCTTCCTTTGTAGTCCTCCGGCACGCCGAACCCGTATTCTTTGCCATCCGGCTTGAATTTGATGAACACCATCTTCATGCAAAAGTCACTCCCTGTTGCTTAAATTATACCTGCTATCTCCGTTGGTGACAACGACTGTAAAGACAGTACAAAGAAAAAAATAATCGGGCGCAGCGATCAGGCAGGCCGTGGGCACGAAAAGCGGAGCACACGCGGAACCCTTCAGCCTGGATAAACGGGACTTTGCCGTGTACGCCTACCTCTGCCGCTGGCTCAGGCAGTTCCGAAAGGCGCACTTCTCCCCTTATTGCTAATTTGGAGAGGGAGAAATATCTTTCTTTTGTACTGTAAGTGGGATTAGTCTTATTACTGTTCCGCAAATTTTGACATACCCTTTTCAGAAAAACGAGTAAGACCTCTTGACAAGCACCGATCTCGTGTAGTATTTTGGAATTGGAAATGAGACTTGCTATGCTTGCCAGCAGCATCTCGATTTTTTGCCGCCGTGTTCCAGCACGGCGGTTTTCTTTTTGTGCGCCAGGATTGGCCCCTGGGAGCGCCTGTGCGACCGTTTCGACGAGTATGTACAGATTGTGCTTCCCGGCACGGAAAGCGGCTTTGAGGAGCCTCCCAGCGGCCATCAGAGACTTTATGGCCGTTTGCACTGTGCCGATGGCCATGTGCAGCACGGTGGCCATGTGTGAAAACGAGGGAAACGCCTTGCGCTGCCCATTGGAGCAACGGCAGAGGTAAGCATACACGGCAAAGTCCCGTTTATCCAGGTTGAATGCTTCTACCGGCAGCTTGCCCCATGCGCCGGACAGCTGCAGGAGCTTGTATTGATTGGAAATTCTGCGGCCTTCCCGATCTTGCCGAGCAGACACTACCAGCAGGCCCTTTTGTTCCAGACCGGCCACGGCGGAGCGGATTGTGTTCTCGCTCAGACCGCACCGCTGCTGTATGGTGGCGTTGCGGACGGTCGCTGTGCCCAGGCAGTTCTGGCAGTACGATAAAAACAAAAATACCATCAATTCCTTGGGTTTTAGCCCATAATCAAATAAGCCGTTATAAATTTTTACAAACATGGTGTTCTTCCTTCCAAAAAAGCAGCCCCAGGCAAACGGATTGCCTGGGGCATTGTTGTTATTTACGGATTAAATTTTCCGGGGTACAGTGCTGCCGCTTCGCGCCGGGAAGCTCCCAGCTTGCGGCGCGGCTCCCTGGTTGCTGCCGGGGGCGTGTGGGGGCATGCCGGGGCACTTCCCAGCGCCTGACGCAGAGATTCTGTGCTGAGTAACTTGATTTCCAGATAGTCGTTCTCGCCGGTGGCATCCTGCTCCTGGGGAGCAAGGGACAAGTATTTCCAGTAACCCTCGAGATGGGTTTTCATGGGGGCATACCCGGCTTTCTCGACAATCCAGGTGTCACGCTGGATGCGCACCATCTGAGCAGGGGACATCAGAGGGCGGCCCATCAGCTGATGGCTGCTGGTGGTCTTGCCGTCAGAGCGAGAGGAGGAGCCGGTCAGAATGGTTTCGTCGCCCAGCATTTTGGATATGCTGGTGGCGGTATCCTGAGCCGACGGCGATACAAACGTGTTGAGCAAAATCTGGCAGTTGTCTTTGATGATCTCGGTGACGTTTTTATCGTATTTGAGCAAAAACTGGCTGTAGCTTTGCACCGCGACCAGGATGCGCCCGCCTCGGCTGCGGATAGCCGAGAACAGGCTGGTGACACCGGGAATTGCCGGGAAGTTGCCGAACTCATCCAGAAAATAGTAGAAGGGACGAGGGCAATGCCCGCCCTGGCGCTCGGCCAGAGCAATCAGATCGTCGGTCAGGAAGCGGACAAACAGCGAAGCCAGGAAGTGGCGGGTTTCGTTTTCGTCTGGGGCGATAAGAAAGATGGCAGTCGGTGCCTGGATAAATTGCTCCGCATCCAGCTCATTGTCGTGGCTGCAGATCAGCTGCTCCAACTCTGCATCCACAAATTTCAGCAGCTTGGACAGCGCCGAAGAAACGATATTGAGGGTGGTTCGAATATCCGCGCTTGTGGTAGTGCTGATATAGCCTTTAATTCGCCGGTCGGTAACCCCCTCCAGCATGGCAGCCAGGCGGCTTTTCTGGACGGTGTTCCCTTTCTCCGGGTTATCTGCCCCTGCCAGTTCGACAATCAGATTAAAAACACTGACGATGTGGCGCTCACCGTCCTGGCCGTACTGAGACACCAGCAGGACCAGGCCGGTGATCAGGCCACGGGCAGTCTCGTTAAAATACTCACTACTGTCACCACTGTTCACAGAGCCGGTATTACCGATGATCGCGCTGGCAATGACCTTGGCATAGCGTTCTGCCGTGGCATAATGCACGGCCCGCCGCTTGGCGTCTCGCTCTTTGCGCCAGGCGTCGATTTCGATGTTGACGCGGTACAAAAGATTAAAATGGCAGGAGCAAAACACGTTTCGCAGATCGAGCTTCAGCACGCGGTAGCCGCACTTTTTCAGTTCGGCACCAGTAATTGTATACAGGTCATCCTTAACGGACACCAGCACCATGCTGGCCCCCTGGCCAATTCCCTGCGCGTCCTGCGTGTGCAGATTAACCCTGGCATTATAGGTGATCGTGGGGATATACAGGCTGGTGGATTTACCGGCACCAGGCGGGGCGACCATCAGCACAGACTGGTCACTCGTATCAACCAGCCAGGTGCTTTTGGATGCGCCCACAAGCATGGCCGGTTGTGTCTCATGCCCTTGCTGTATCTCCTGGTATACCCGCTTGACTTCCTCCGGCTCCATAAAGTGGGCGTCGCCGTGCTGGCCGTGTCCGGCTTTTACATCCCGGACAGCCAGGGGCTGGCGGTTGAGCAGTTCAATTACGGCCATTGCCAGTATGGCCATCAGCAATTTACTGACCGCCAGCCGCCAATTCATAGGCATCTGCAGGAACACCTGGAAGCCCGTCAACAGGGCATAGGCAACGACCAGCACCAAGATCGGGCGAAACATTTTTTTCAAAAAATCACCTGCCTTACATCATTTCCATAAAGGCTTCGCTTTGCGGGGTCAGTTCCTCCGGCTCGATTCGGTGAGCTTGATACTGTTCGCTTGTCTGCTCCAGTTCGGCATAACGGACACAGTATTCCATTGCATTGTGGAGTCTGGCCACACTGTCCTTCATGCTGAAGCCGGAAACTTGCCTGGCATCTTCCAGCGCGGTGGTGATTCTCTCCGACAACTGGCCATCGACCGGCACACCGCAGCGTACCTGCAGGAGAGCCGCCAGGGCGGCGCTTTCCAGTTCTGCCACCGGCTTGTCAGATGTACTTGTCCGGGTAATCACAGCCTCGGAATAGCCTTCCAGCAGGCTTTTCAGTTGTTCTGTATCGTTTTCTCCTTCCCGGATGTGGATGGTGTTTCTGGGCGCATCAAAAAAGCCGGAGCCATGGCGAATATCCTTCACAATGGGGATGTCGGCCAGGTGTGCGGCATCTTCCACACGGTGCATCAGATCGCCATGCTGGGCGTCTGTCCATTGCAGCGGAGCGTTGTCCAGGTACTCACTCTCGGGCAGATCGTACTGCTCCAAAGCATAGACGCGCTCTATCCCATCGGAACGCAATACAGAAACAAAATGATCTTCTTCACCCGGTTTGACTTTAGGCGACCCGATTGCTTCCGGGGCAGGGCAGTAGGTGGCTTTGGGGTTTTGGGCGAATACCGCAACACTGTTTTCAGCACCCATACCAACGCACTGCCCCCGGAATGTCAAATAATCCAAGTATTTCTGCGGGTCAGTGACCATTGCGGTATAGGTCTGATCAATTTTTGTTAGCAGGGCCTGAATCTCAGGGTGCATGTCTGTTCTCCCTCCTTCTTGATTCAGAACTGTATTCAGTTCATTCAGTCTGGCCAGTTTGGTCTGAAACTCTTTCTCATACGCAAAAGGTTGGTTTACAGCTTCTTTTGCATCCTCCAGGTTTTTGTTCAGTATCGTCAACCGCTCCTGATCAAGCGCCTGTGTATCAGATAGCTTTTCTAATAGATGGCGGAACGAGGAAAAGTTTTCTTTCGGGTTAAACTCGAAGTTGTATTTCTGCTCGCCCTGGAGATATCCCATAAAGCTGACCGCTTTGGCGTCATAATAGGCATGGATATTGAACCCTCTGTACTGACCGATGATGACGTCACCGGCTGTGGCCCCCTGGAGAGCATCGCGCAGAGCAGCGTCGGCAGCTTTGCGCTCCGTATAGGTTGTTCCCATTACAATAGCGGAAAATTTCTCACTGCCGTCTGGATTGAAACGGCTATTGGCCCTGTAAACGTCGATGTCTTTGGAAACCGCATCCAAAGATTCTTCGACTTTTTGTATGGAGGCAGGATACCCGATAGCGATCTTGTCCTGCAGCTCAAATATCTGTGACATGTGGGAGGAGCGCAGTGTGCTCAACCGGGCTACTTCATTGTCCAGTTCCATCTTTTCTTTGATAAGGGGATTGCCGGCGCATAGGGCTTTGATTTCCGCGTAGGACAGTGCAACTTCGTCCAAATCCTGACAAGATCGAGCAGGCGACTTGCTGGTCATGATTTGCGATATGAATTTTTGCTTGTTTTCGATCAGCTGCCAACTGTAGGCGTCGAAGCTGCCTTCGGTTGCATACCGATAGATCTGCACAGATGGGTTTTCGTTGCCCTGGCGCAGAATCCGACCTTCGCGCTGCTCAATATCCGAGGGCCGCCAGGGCACATCCAGATGGTGGAGCGCAATCAATTTGGTTTGCACGTTGGTTCCGGCTCCCATTTTTTGTGTACTGCCCATCAGGATGCGCACCTTTCCGGCACGCACTTTTGCAAACAGAGTGGCTTTTTTGGCGTCGGTATTGGCGTCATGGATAAATGCAATCTGTTCCTTCGGAATACCTTTGGCAATCAGCTTGTCACGGATATCGTCGTAAACGTTCCATTCTCCAGTGCTGGGGGTGGCCAGATCGGAGAAGATCAGCTGCGTCGATTGTGTGGCCATGGTGTTTTGCCAAATCTCAAATACCTTGCTGGCGCAGGCCGTGGCTTTGTTTTCGGGAACATCCGGGAGAAGTGGGTTGAGCAGCCGTTGATCGAGAGCCAGTTTCCTGCCGTCCGTTGTAATTTTGAGCATGTTATCTGTGTGCGGGTCTACATTGCCAGCGCGGACTTTCTCGGCCCGCTCTCCAAGGGCCTGGATGCTTTCTTTCTGTAGCTCCGTGGGAGGGCACATCACAGCTGTGGCTTTTCCGCCTTCCAGTTCGGGAACTTGTAGGTTCAGCATATCGGAAGTCTGTACATCGGTGGCCAACTTCCACATGCTGATCAGTTCGGGGAGATTGAAAAATCTTGAAAAGCGTGTTTTCGACCGATAGCCAGTACCTTCCGGGGCTAGTTCAATGGAGGTTGTGGTTTGTCCGAAGTTGGCGGCCCAGGCGTCAAAAGACAAAAGGTCATGGGCACGCAACGTGCTGGCCTGTAAATACCGCATCATAGTATACAGCTCAACGGGTGAGTTGCTGATTGGGGTGCCAGTACAGAAAACAAGCCCTCTGCCGCCGGTTATTTCATCCAAGTACTGACATTTCATCAGAAGATCAGTTGCTTTCTGGCTTTCAGAGGTTGAAATACCGGCAACGTTTTGCATTTTTGTAGTGACTGCGAGATTCTTAAATTCGTGGGCCTCGTCCACCATGAGCGAGTCGATGCCCAACTGTTCGAATGTCACCACATCATCTTTGGGAGAATCCATCAGTTCTTCCAAATGTGACTGAAGGCGTTTTTTGGTGGCCTCCATTTGCTTGACACTCAGATCTTGCCCGCTTTTTTCCTTTTTTGCGCTGGCAATTTCTTGCGTGTATCGCTCGATCTCGTCCTGCAGGAATTGTTGCTGCCTTTCTACTGATAGCGGAATCCGGGTGAATTGGCTGTGTCCCATAATCACGATATCGTAGTTGCCGGTAGCGATACGGGAGCAAAACAGCTTGCGGCGATCTTTCTCAAAATCGCGTTTTGTGGCAACAAGTATGTTGGCGTTGGGGTAAAGGCTCAGAAGTTCGCTGCCCATTTGTTCGGTCAGGTGGTTGGGGACAATGATCAGTGTTTTATTGCACAGACCCAGGCGCTTTTTTTCCATCGCGGCGGCCCCCATGACCATTGTCTTACCTGCGCCAACTGAGTGAGCTACTAGCGTATTACCGCCAAACAAAATTCTGGCTACTACGTTGCGCTGGTGGGGTCTGAGCGATATTTCCGGGCTCATACCCGGAAAGCGCAGAAAACTTCCATCGTATTCGCGTGGCCGAAGGTTGTTGTAATGGGTATTGTAATAGTCAACCAGTCGCCGCCGTCGGACGGGATCGCGGTATATCCAATCCTTAAAGGCGGTCTCAATCTGTTGCTGCTTGTCCTGGGCCAAGCGAGTTTCTTTGACGTTTGGTACAGCCTTCTTCTTCCCGTCTACGTCCTCGATATAATCGACAACCTTGACCGCCTGCAAATTCAGACTGCAACGTAAAATCTCATAAAAATTCTTTCTCTTTGTACCGAAAGTGGTTGTAGCCTTCAAGCTGTAGCTGTCTACGGAACTCCCTTCGATGTTCCAGGTAGCGTTGAGCCGGTTATAGCTGACTTTTATAGATTGTGCCGCCCAGCGATTTGGCTCCATCGTTTCCAGAATGAATTGTTTGATATCCTCTGGAGGAATCCAGGTAGTGCCGAGATGCAATTCAATTTCGGATGCCGTCAGGTCTTTCGGTTGAACGCCTCTCAGCGAGTCCACGTTGACCTGGTAACTGGGGTCCTGTTGAGCGAATATTTCAGCCGTGGCCAGCTTTTTGCGTACATCACCAGAGAGATATTCTTCGCCGGTTTGATACAATGGCTCACCGGCAGCTGTCGTTTCGCCGGGAACGCGAAACACCACGCCGGTCAGTTCCTGCAGCAGTTCATCACGGGGTTTGCCGGTCAGTTGTTCCATATAGGACAGATCTACACTGGTACACTCCTGGACAGACAGCATGAGAGCCTCGCTGGCGGTTTCTACATGGTCAATCACCTGGTTTGGCCGGATGGTTCTTTTAGTAAACATATCCGACTTCGCCTTGAAATTGCGATCGTCGTCGTAAATCTCCAAAGAGCAAAGCAGGCTGTATCCGCTGTCCTCACGCATGGCCAGGGCGTTTGCGCGACTGCTAAGCCTGCCATGCTTTTCCGTATAGGCGTCATACTCTTGATTTAACCGGCGCTGAAGCTGTGCAATCGTCTCATCCGGGAGATCGTCCAGCTGGGCCTGAATCAACTCCCGGGTGGTCGCCAAGATAGAGACCATGCCCTTGATTCGTGCCTGTGCGGTGGCGTTTACGATGACTTCCCGCATAACCGAATCAGTACGGAAAAAAATCCTATCGTCACGGATACAGTAGCTATAATTCCGTACATCAGTGTCTGCAGGAAGGGTAGCTGCCTCTTCTGGCTGTTGCTCCAGAATAACCGGCTCTGCCTTCACCAACGTGGCATTCAACCTTCCCATCGCAGCCTGCAGCTGCTCCTCCAGCGTAGTACTGGTATCAGGCTGACAGGTAGGGCGCATCCCATAGGGGCCGCTGACCATCTCCATTTTTCCGCAAATCATCTCCGGGTGGTCGATGAAATACTGGTTCATGGGGATGCCATCCGCATTTGTTCCTGTGTGCAACCAGGATACGTCCTGGTCAAGAATGTGCTCTCGTTTCTGAAGAAACAGAATGTCGGCTGTCACTTCCGTACCGGCCAGAGCCTTAAAGGCCGTATTCGGCAGGCGCACTGCACCGATTAACTCACAACGGGCTGCAAGATACTTTCGCACATCTTCTGACTGCTTATCCATCGTGCCGCTGGTCGTGATTATGGCCTGGATACCCCCTACGCGCAGCTTGTCAATGCTTTTGGCTGCGAAGTAATCATGTATCAGGAAGTTATATCGGTTAAATGCAGGGTCATTTACTTTGTACTGACCGAAGGGGACGTTACCAATCACCACATCGAAGTAGCTGTCCGGCAACGTGGCTTTTTCATACCCACAAATCTGGATATTGGCTTTAGGGTACAGCTGCTTGGCAATGCGGCCAGTTACAGGGTCAATCTCCACGCCAAACAGATGTGCGCTTTCATTGAAGCTGGCCGGTCTGTTTGCGAAGAACGCACCCACACCCATGCTCGGCTCCAGGATGTTACCGCCCTGCAGGCCAAAACGCTCCAGTGTGCTGTACATTGCGCGAACGATCTCCGGCGACGTGTAATAGGAGGTAAGTGTGGACGCTCTGGCGGCCTCGTATTCGGCCTCTGGAAGCAGCTCTTTCAGTTCCTGATATTCTTTATGCCAGTTGCCCTTTCGTGCGTCAAAGGCGTCTGCCAGGCCGCCCCAGCCCACATATCGTGCGAGAAGCTGCTGCTGTTCCGGGGTGGCTTGCATGCCGGTTGTCTCCAGGTGTTGGAGCAGACGCAGGGCGCTGATATTGTCCTGGAACCGGGCCTTTGGCCCGCCCGGCTCTGTTTGCTCATCCGGCAGAGCTTTGTAGTTTTGTGCGTTACGGGCGATATTTGCCTTATATTCCTCATAGGCGGCCTGTTCGGCGTCTGCTACCGTCTGGAATTTCGTCCATTTCCCATTGATAGGTATTTCTACAGCGGTCTTTTGTGGGATGGGCTGAGGCTGAACTTGCTCCGGGGCCGTAGATTCTTTCGTCTTTTCGGAGGTTTCGATGCTGGGAGTGGCTGGGGCCTGTAGACGGCTGTTTCGCTCGTTCCGTTCCAGAAGCCGGGAAAATTCTTCCTTACTCACAGAGCGGCTGAACAAGGGAAGTTCCTGGTCTTGCAGAAGAATCTCCCCTTCGCCAATATCCTGGACAATAAAAGCCTTATCGTTTTCCAAATAGACAATATCGCCAGGAATACAGGGACGCTTTTGGGGAGCAGAACGGATAGCCTGTTCACGTTTCCTTTCCTGGTACTCTTGCTCAGCTGTTCCGATGAGTTCATCAAAGGTTACCCCGGACAACTCATGTTCAACCAATTCTGCCGTCGAAGCGTACTGCGCGGAAAGGATTCTTTCTCCATCAACGTTATAGACTATTTTGTGGTGAAGGAGATCCACATAGACATTGATGCTATGGTCACCTTCGCCGGTAGAGGAATAGGCCAGGTCAATGTGGCGGAGATCTTCAAATTCTGGTGGGTCGAAGCCATTCTCGGTGCAGTATTCCCGAATGATTTCTTTGGCCTGTTCCAAGTCGGCTGCCCTTTTATCTTGCTCTGCTTGACGGGCTGACAGCCATTCCTCATATTCGGGATATTCTGCGTCTGTGAGATAACGGTTACTTTGCACCAGTTCTTGCAGTCGGCTGGAAACTTCCTGCCATGTCAGTGTGTGGCTTATCTGCCCATTATCGGTATTACACTGGATTTCAAAGCCGCTGCTGCTGTAATCAAGCCATCCGCGGGAGCCGTTGGCAAAGTCCCACGACCTGCCGCCTGTCCCATATTCTTTTTTTAGCCAGCGAACCATTTCTTCTCTCGGCGGCAATACCGGCTGGGAAAAATAGTATTGAATCCGCATTTTTCCCTTTTCAAAATTGCTTCCGTCACAAAGAGCGCGTCTGATCTCATCTTCATTGATTATCGGCTGGTCAACAGCGGTTTCCATTTTCTGTTCCAGAAAGGAGGGAACATCTACAAATCCAGCACTATCGCAGTAATATGCTTTGGTGTCCCCACCGCGATTCAGAACAACAATGTCGGAAACGGAAAGGCTATGGCCGGTGAAGTCAGGGGGACGGTCAAGGTTGAATGTGCGGAAGATGTCCTCCAGCGTGGTTTTGCCATCCAGGGGGGCTGTGTAGACCAGATCGTAATTCTGCCGGTCAATGGCCAGCCCCGCTTCCTGCAAACTCTCGTAAGGCTCAAAGCGATAGTCCCGTGTTTCCGACCCGCCTTTTAGCTGGTAGATAGTAAAGGTATCGCCCTGCTCCGGGGAATCGACGGTGAAATACGGGTTTTCCCATTGGGAGAAAGGCATATCCGGCAAGGCTTTGTAGCTGCCGTTCTCCATCACATAGGGCCGCACCCGGTCAAAGCCGATTTCCCTTGCCACGCGGGAAAGATTTTCTAGCACTACAGAATCGGCCCGCAGCCGTTCCATGCGGGTAAAATCCTCCACAAGATAATTCTGGCCCGCCCGTACCTGAAGGATGTCAACGGAACTCAATTTGTCTTTGCTTTCGAGGCCCAATGTCAGATGGGCATAGGGCTGGCCGTCATCGTTCAGATCGTTGGTTTTGTTATAGGGTTGGTCGCGCAGCGAGGCGAATCGGTCCCTGGCTTCCTCAAAGGTTTCATAATGTTCAATGGGGGTGCGTTCCGAGGAATTTGTGGCCCAAGTTTTCAGATCGGGAATTACATAAAAACCCCATTCTCTGGGCGCTTCCGGCGATGATTCAGCGGTGACTTTCGATGTTTCCGGGACGCTGCGGGTTTTCGTATCTTTTTTCTGTACGGCAAGCTCCTCCGGCGGGGGCATAGTCATGTGCATGGCTTGGGCTATATCGCGGACAGGGGACAGGCACGCTACCAGAGAATGGCTGAGTAGCGTCCCCAGCCGCTCAAGCACTTTGGGTCTGTTTTGATATTGCGTTGCGAAAGAAAAGGAACTGGTATCCAGATCATCCACCGGCATATTGAGGCGAGTATAGACCACATATTTTGCGCTTTGTTCAAGGAATTTTTGCAACTCGGCACGCATCGCGGCAGATGTTTCAGACTTTACTTCGGTATCTACAATTTGCTGAACTTTAGTATGCACATAGCTGTCCAGGCTTTTTTCTCCACTACGCCTAAGCAGGTTGTGCCTCGCAATCCCCGATTTGCTTTCGTATACGGTCCACGGGAAGAGACCGGGGGTGCTGCGCCCCGCCGTGTCTTGATAGTCAAAGACATACGTAAGACATTCTGGATGTTTTGCATCAAAAACAGGGATTCCGTGCGAGCCACGAATAATATGCCGGTTTTTTTCACGGTCCCATTGATTCAGCGTTGCGACAGCCTTTACCCCTGGCCGTTGATGGTGCAAAAGCACCTGGCTTTGAAATCGCTCCTCATAGGTATACGCAGCTGAACTGAGAAATGCTGCCCAGGTGGCGGTGCTTTCTGTGATTACACCAAGAGCATGCAGATATGCCTCTGTTAGCTGCTTGTATTTGGTTTTGTGTTCCATCGGCTGACCCCTTTCATAAGTCCCCCAAAACAAAAAGGGAGCAGGACAGAGCCTGCTCCCCATGATGGAAGTATTCGCAATATAATTAGAAGGGCGATGCTTCACCTTCCTCGATCAAGGTGAACTCGTGGTCAGAAGCGCTGTCTGCATCACGGTCCAGCGCTTCCCAATCCTCCTGTGTGCCATCGAAAAATCTGTTTTTGGCCCGTCCACGGGTTGCGACAGGCCGGGCCATTTTGGGAACCCCCAGTTCGCCCCTCTGGCAGCCGCCGAACATCAGCGGTTCGGCCAGTTCTTCTGCCTGGGCCTTCAAGGCGTTCATGTGACCAACATGCTCCAAAGGCTGGGTGTTCTGGTCCGGGGCGGGGTTATTGGCAAGCAAAGCCTTTACAGTGTCCTCAACGAAGTCTCCGACTTCCACGTTTTTCTCTTGGCAGAGGGCCGCCAATTCGCCCTTGCAGACCAGCTCCCAAAATTCCTCCGGGCAGTAGGCTTCCAACCAATCTTTATACTGCTGCCCGTATTTTCCGCTAAAGCCGCCAAAATCGGCAGCTGTGGGCCAACTTGAGTTATAACGGGTGCGTGCTTCCTGGAATGCGATCTCCTGATCGGAGAGGTAGCCCATGTTGCAGCGGATTTCTTCCGGGATTTTTTCGAGCAAAGCCAGGCGTTCCGGCTCCGCCATAGCATCAAGCTGCGCCAGCAGTTCCTCCTCCGGGATGTCCTCAAACCAGTCGAACCGCTCCTGCTCGGTCATGTTCTCCAGTAACTGCATGTTGATGTTCATAAGTGTACCTCCGCGTGCTTCGTGTGATTCTCTTACACACAATTTCGCTTAATCTGATGATTTTGTCAAGGGGTATTTCAACGAAAAGTCATCTCAGAGCGTTTCACCCCGAAATATGCAATGTTTTTTGCAAATTGCAGCTAGAAATGTTTCGGTGATTCGTGAATAATCAACTGTGCCGATTAGGCACAAATCGGTGATTACAGATCAATGGTAGATAGGTTGCGTTCATCGGAAAGCCCGGTTTTCAACTTCCTCACATTTTGCTTTTCGCCGGTCAGACCGTTGGCGACGTGGGCGGCCCGGTTCATTCTTTGTGTCTGCTGCTGATCTCTGTTCAGTGTTTTGGCCAGGCGAAACAGCATGTTCTGCACTGCATAAGTGGGGCTTTTTTCCTGATAATCGGAACCATCCACCTTTTCATCCGGGGTTGCGTTTTCCGGCTCACTGTGCGAAGTTGTTTTTTCCTGTACTGCTGGCGCGTTTGGTGGTTTGCCGGCCTGAGAAAGAACAGCAGCATTTCCCGCCGAAGTCATGGCCGGTGTTGACTTTTTCTGAGGAACGTGCGAAGCTGTTTTTCTCTGTACTGCTGGCCGCACATACCGCTCGGCGGCATGGATGATGATGTTATGTCTGGTCACCTCGGCGCGGCCAGCGCGGCGTTCTTCAAAATCGCAATAAGGGTGAAAGAAGCTGTTTTCGATCTCTGCAAACTTTTTGTCCAGTGTTTCTTCGTAGGAGGCGTATGTCAGGGCCAGTTCTTTTTGACTGTCCAGGTATTCTTCATACATGGACCGCAAGATCGGGTCCCGCTGCATGATTTTTTCCAATACGCTATCCACTTCGGCTTTGAGTTGCGGCGGCAAGAATTTGTAAGTGTGTTTACCTGGCGTTTCCCGCAGGTCTTTCCCCAAATCCTTTAGGGCGTCGGTGATTTCACGGTCCACCAGATACTCGCTGGATACCAGTTTGCGTAGCTGCTCATTGAGTTTGTCGCGGCGCTTACCTTTTTCTTCCTTCAGATATTCCAGATCGCCGCGAAAGATTTCATTGGTGAAACTGCTTTTGACTTTGCGTGTGGCAGCATTGAGTGCTGCGCTTTTGTCAGCCTCTTTTTCTCGATGCGGTATGAACGCTTCCCGGTTGTCAGTTGACCAGACCAAAAAATGCAGATGAGGGTGAAAGTCTTTGTTATGCCAGGAGCATACCATCCGCAGATTGTTGGGGGAAATGTTATATGCTTTCGCCAGTTCATCGGCTTTCAGCGCGATCAGATTTTTCATGTAATTGCGGTCTACCCCCAGCCGTTCGCAGTCGCTGGCGTTCAGCGAGTACACATGACGCCATACAGTGCTGTTGCCAGGGGCTTCCACTTCCACCTGCGCGGACAGCACCTTTTTTTCTGTACCGTTCTGGTCGAAGATGGGGCTTTGCCGGTCGATATACGCAATGTAGTTTGTGGCATGGCGGGTATTGGCGAAATAGCCGGAGTTGAGTATTGCTTTGACTTTCACTGTCTCACCTCACTTTCGGCCGGAGAGCAACAGGCTGTGCCTATTAGGCACAGCCTGTTTTTTGCGATAACTCGATAAATTTGTCCGGCGTTTTTGCAAGAGAAATAGGCTCATTCTTCCAAAATATCTTCCAGCCGGAACACTCGATCATTCATTTTCAAGTATTCTACGGCGGCGCGGCGGTAATTGTCCAGAGCGCGGGGATTGATTTCCAGTTCGTGCGCAAGGACCTGGCAGATTATAGCCTGTTGGATCGCCAGTTCAGACAGCACCTTGTTGGTGCGGTTGTTCAGCCGCGTTTCCATCAGGTTGACGCTGGCAAGGAAGGTTCGCTTCACGCTCTCATTGATGAAGGCCCCATCGCCTTGCATGTACAGGTAGTCTTTGTAGTAGCGGATGGCGTTCTCAAACACGGCGGTTTCAGTGCAGCCTTCTTGTGCGGCAATTTCCTCCACCGTCTTTTTCGTTTCCTCACTAACACGGTATGTCTTTTTGTACAAGTCCATCTTACCGCTCCTTTCTTGGAGATGATTTTCCCTTGTTTTGAGAAAATTTGAAAGCAGTAGGGAAAATGCAGGATAAAGCTGTACGGCACAAGTGCCGTACAGCAACACACCGCGCCGCAGTGCAGCGCGGTTTTTTAGGGATATTTTGTACGGCTTTTTGTACGGCTTTTTTTCTTTCTAAATATTTCCTTGCCGTCACCTTTTGCATATTTTACATATTATCGTTTGTTTTTTGCCGTGCATCTGCCGTCAGATTGCACAGCAGTACAGAAAAATCAACGATTTTATGTTGCTTTTTAAGCTGTAGCTATACGGCAACTACAACCAATTCTCCGGCGCAACGCGAGTGTTGTTGACATACACCTCAAAGTGCAGGTGGTTGCCGGTGCTGTCGCCGGTGCTGCCCACCGCCGCGATCGTCTGCCCCTGGGTCACGGTCTGACCGGCAGAAACGCCCAGGGAAGAACAGTGTGCGTAAAGGGTATAGATTTGGTTGCCATCTACGATGCCATGGTAAATCTTAACGTAGTTGCCCCAGCTGTTATGATAACCGGCTTTCACGACCACGCCATCAGCGGCGGCATAGATCGGCGTTCCGTAACCGGCGGCAAAGTCCATTCCCCCGTGCGGTGCGCCTGTCCAGCCATCCGGCTCTCCGAAGTGACAGGATATGTAGCTGTAGCTGGCCAGCGGTATAATGAAAGTTCCGTTGCCGCTGCCGGTGATCCCGCCGGTGTAATCTTCAGACGGGGTAAAGCTGTCTGTGTTGGTAATGCCGACCTGGGTGACGGTGACACCATACAGGTCCTCCCAGTCGGTCTGATACAACACTTTGGTCCATTCGATATTGACTTCGGACCAACCTTCCCAATCGTCATTCAGCGTCGCCGCCTGCAGCTCCTGCAGGTACTGTTCCATGACTTCGCTTTCGCCGGTGTAAGAGGGGCTGCACAGTTCTTCCCATTGAGCAACGGTCTGTTCAGTGGCACCGCTTTCGCCGTTCCAGTTCTCGCAGCCAGGTAAACGAGCCGTCACATACAAGTCGTAGTGATCTCCGGGGCAGTAGCTTTCTGTGTGGGAGTTATCGCAATCGGCGCTGTCATCGCTGTGGTGATAGGTTCCCCCGTTACCATCGGGGTGACCGTCGCACACCTTCCGGCTCATGCAGCCACCGCAGGAATATGGCCCGCGCTCCCTGGTGGAGAAGGAAACACTTTTCAATGCGACCCAACAGGCCAGCGGGTACATATCCGTTTCCCAATCCTGCTCATAATAGCAGGAAACAATGGTCAGAACTTCCTTGTCGTTATTGGAAAAACCGTTTTCCCATTGTAGGATGACGTTACGGTATTCATTACCGTTACGGTCAGTCCGCTGCCGGTACTCGGCCATTTGCTCATCCACATAGGCATCCCTGGCTTCGTCCATAAGCGCTGCGGCCTGGCCGACCAGGGATGTGTCCTCGGTGAGAAACGTGGAGAGGGTTATCGTGAACAGCGCAATGATCGCCTGCAGACCGGCGACCAGCAGAAAGATGATCGAAAGCAACACCGCCACGATGGCGATGATAATTTTGCGGGTTCTCTCATCGGCCAGTTTCTGCGCGATGAGAATCGCAATCTTGGCAGGCATCAGATGCCCCCTTTGTCACCAAACAACTCGGCTTCAAAGGGAAGCGTCCCCACTTCCATGTAGTATTTTCCGTTACCGGCTTTCAGCAGGCAGTGACGCTTGTTGGAAACACTGATGCAAGCGGCTTCGCCATCCGTCAGCTTCAATGCCTCTTTCATATCCTGGAGATCAACCTGTCCGCTGTAAAACAGGAATTTGAAAGAGGACATGTTGATGATCGGGGAGCTGTACCGCCGCACCGATTCATCCAGGCAGTCCTGGAGCTGCTGCGTCGCCACACCGATACAGGCGTTATACTTTCTGCTGCGACGGGCAAAATAGCTGATATATTTGGCCATCAGCGGCTGCTCCAGGTACATGTACAACTCGTCGAAGCTGAGAAGCACCTGGAACTCTCGGAGCAGCACGATGGACCAGATGTAGGTGTTCAGGTTATTCTCCACGGCCTGAAGGCGCTGTTCGCTGCCCTCCAGCAGAGCGCCCATAGAGAAGCAGATCAGCGGATTGTTCTTTACGTCAATGGTGGTCGTTCCGTTGAAGATGTTGGACAGCTCACCGTAAGTCGGGTCATTGATATACAACAGGACCTCAGAAATCATTTCTTTGGTGAGCATGGGGTAGCTGTTTTTGCCCAACTGCTTTTGCACGAAATCATACAGCGTGCTGAATGTGGGGTAGTCCTCGTGCCGCAGCCGGTCAAAGTCGGTGTGCTGATCGATGCCCACCGACGCATACATTCCCTGGACCAAAATCATCAGCGCACGGAGAGTGCTGTCCGGCATCTCCGGCATCATAATGCGGAACTCATCTTTGAGCCAGGAAAGATGCTGCAAAAACATGGGCGATTCATTGGAGATCTCCGGCAGCTCGGCTCCTTCCTCTACATCATCCTCCAATTTAATTCTGCGCACCTCGAAGATGTTGATTTTGTGGTTGCCGGAAGCGCAGTCGATCACGACACCGCCCAGGCCGCGTGTGACATCGCTGTATTCATTCTCGGGGTCCATGACGTAGCAGTGAACCCCGCGTGTCACCATAAAGGTCAGAATTTTTTTCTGAAGGTAACTCTTACCCTGGCCAGCGGAGCCGGAAATGAAAAACACACCGTTGGTGATCTGGTCATCCCGCTGGAAGATATCGGCATACACCGGGCCGCCGCGATCGGTGCGGCCAAGGGGCATGCCATGGGGATGAATCAGGCTGGAGTAACTGAACGGATACAGGGCTGCCACGGTTTTACTGGGCAGATTGTTGGAACACAGGATAAAGTGGTCGCTGCCCAGCGGCTGTACCGAGGAAAAGCCGTTGCGCTGTTCATAGTTCAGCTGGTCATAGGTAATGCCGACACCTGCAAGTTCGATCTTCACCTGCTGCTCCAGGTTCGCCAGGTCCTCCAGCGTCTTGCCGTAAATCTCAATATATACGTTGACGCTGTAAATGGTATTCTGGTTCCGGGTGACTTCGGCGTAGAAGTTCTTAATGTCCATGGTCTCCTGGGCTGCGTCCATTTGTTCTGTGGCCTGGCTTTTGCCGCCGATAACGGCTTTGTTGCGAATCTGCTCGTCAATCAGTTTTCGCGCATTGTCTTTCTGGAGAGGGGTCATTCGCATGGTGAAAGAGGTGCCCCGCATGCTGGCTACCGTGTACAGGGCACGCGGGGGAATCTGAGCCGGGAAGTTCTTTATCATAAGGGTTCGGCGCATCAGGCCGGATTGCTCGGCATGGTCACGGGTGAAGTCAATGCGGTTGGGGCAAAGTCGGCGCTGAATTTCCTTGTTGTAGATCGCGGGTTTGGCTTTTGCCATGTTGGGGTAGTTTTTTACTTCTTCGGCAATGGTGTAAATGTCCACGTTGATGAACTCGCGCACCAGGTAATTGCGCAGAAGGACGGCCATCTCGTCATTTTTTACGCGGTCGATTTTGTACCCTTTGCCCACGATCAGGGTGTAGATGTCATCCTCCTCGGACTGCGCTTTGTAGATAAAATAGTACGCCCGCTGCACGGCACTGGATTTTGTTTCGGTGCTTTCGATCTCATTGACCACGTCTGCCAGAATGTGGTCATAGCAGCGTGGCAAGCTGCGGTAGTATTCCTTGAGGGCGCTCATGTCCTCGATTTTATCTGTACCGAACATGGTGAAGGGGCAGCGCAGGGAATCGAACAACCGGCACAGCTGTTCGATTTCCTGCGCGATTTCTTCATCTGTCATTACGTCGGTGTTCGGCGGATAGTAGCGGTAGAAGCGGAATAACTCCTTGCCGTCCTTGCCGCCATAGATGCCGTTGTCGGCAAAGCGGAACTGAATTAAATCCTGGATAGGCAAGCGAGAACGCATTTGTTTCGTCAGGCGTTTGCGCTGGCGCTTTTCTTCTTTTGCTGTGCGCTTTTCATTGGCGGTAAAGGTTTTTGTGAAAAGCTGGTAAAGAGTTCTTGTACGCAATGCACCGAATAGATTGTGTTCAAAATCCACCCGTGCCGCACCAATGGCAATAAATAGCGTCAGAGCCATCAGTTCCAAAGAAGTAAGGTAAAATGTTGCTACCACCAAAGTGGCAATCAGAATCAACTCCGGGACTGTCCACCACCACAAAAGAAACTTCTTTTGCAGCCGTGGTGGACAGAGGTACTTTTGCGTAGTCATTTTTCCTCCTTTTTGGTGGGTTTGTGCCTATTAGGCACAGTTTGTTTTTTTCGATGGTTCGATTGTTTTTCTTTTTGCTTTTGCATACGCGGTGGCTACTTTAATAGTCCTTTGACAGCCCCTGCGAAATATGCGACGCCCGTTGGGTTGATATGCGGCCCAGCGCTGGATAAACCATATTTGTCCAGCGTGCGGCTCACACCACCCATACCGAGCAGGCAGCCCATCCCCAAAAACGTATTGGCGATGCCGGTACTCATCAGTAAGGTGATAGCCAGGGCATAAAAAAAGTACTCAAAGAAAAAAGTCAAGCCCACGGCCATAGCCTGGCGAAACCAGCCTGAGAAGGCTGTTTGATCGCCTCGCAAGACACTGGTTTCGTATAGCGGAACCATGGCAATTAAAGTGATGAATTGTACAAAGCGCAACGTGATTTTATAGATAAAAACTCCGCTGCCAATTACGACAATAAAGAAGCAGATCACAGATTCCAGGAGGCTGCTGCCGACAACAAGATCAGGAGACAACCACAAGTTGGTCAACGAGTTTGCATACTCTGTTCCCTCGAAATTTGTAACTGAATCGCTCAATTTCAGAAGCTGAATCAAACTTAATATGGCCTTTGTCATCACATGCACCAGCTTGGGACCGAAAAGAGCAAAAGCCAATCCAGAGACAAAATTTTTTGTAACAGCGGACATATACACAGCTTTTTCCTCTGAGCGGGCCTCTAAAATGTCATAGAGCATCAGGATACAGCCGATAGCAAATACCCCCATAGCTATCCAACTAGAGCAGGACACGATAGCACTTACCACTGAATCATCCCAAAGAGACACGATCATTTTACTGACAAAATCCATAATGACTGTCAAAAGAGCCACGAAAATGTCATGTATCAAAGAGGCGATACTGTCTGCTATGAGGTTTAGGATAAATTTTCCGATTACTTCCATTTTTTAATCCCCGATGAAAAAATAAGCTGCTGCCCAGGGGGTGAACATCCTGGGCAGCAGGTTTTTGTACACAGCGGATTAAACAGTGGTTCCGAACACGCCGGCAGCCAAAAGTCCCCAAAGGACGCCGGTGCCGACCGCTACCACCAGACCGATAATCTCCTTCCACATAAACTCCCAGAAAACATCCGACATGCCATCCCGGTGAGCCTTGAACAGCTGCGGCAACTGGAAAATGCAGTAAATAATAGCGGCGGCGGTGATTAAGGGGCAGACTAGGTTGGTGCCGATAGCAGAGAGCCATCCAAGAATTTGGTTTTTCACTTCAGAAGTGAAAGTATTTACATCAATCATATCGTATTCTCCTTTGTGTGTTTTCTAATGAAAGAACTGGTCTTATGGTGTAAGCTCTAAACCAATCGACGGTTGCACCGTCGGTTCATCGGTGTGGGTCGGCGCTTGTTCGACAGGCTCTCTTTCCATTTCTGCGCGTTTCAGAATCAGCGCGTCGTTCCAGTCTTTCGCGCCGGGGGCGTTGGCGTTGGGCAGCTTGTCAATCACTCTGCCAGTAAACCCCTTTTCTTCTAAGAGCTTGCGGCAGTTTGTCCGGCTCTTTAGGCCGCCTTCGTCTGCATCCTGGGCGAGATAGATTGTTCTGATTTGGGGATTTTCGTCAAGAAAAATTCCCAACGGCCCCTCGTAGGTTGTTTCCAGGGAAAGGTAAGTATATGCCTTGTGGTCGAGGCCGTGGATCTCCAGCATCGAAGCGAAGCTCCATGCGTCCACCGCCGCTTCGGTGACCACCAATTTGGTGTGACTGGGGCTATGGTTCATCACACAGCGCTTTTGATAGTCGCTCCCTTCGACCACGTTGCGGTATCCCTTTTGGCCGTCGCGGGGCGTCAAGGTGCCTTTTCTTGCACAGTAATTGATTCCTCCTTTGCCATCTCGTCCGAGATAACAAAGATTGCCTCGTTCGTCGGGATATATGGTTTTTTCCTGCACCAACCACTTCACAATGGTCGGCGTGATTTTTCTTGTACTGATTAAGTAGGCGTAAACCCGTCGCCATTTGTTTTTGTCCTCGGTGGGAAGAATTAGGGGGACCGATTCTTTGTCTTTTGGTGCAGGAGGCTTTGCTGGGTGTGGCTGGTTTGGCTTCGGTCGTTCTTTTTCGTACTCCGGCAGCTGCTTCCGCAGCTCTGTCATGGCCGTGCGGGCATCGCAGCTGTGCAACCCCATGTAGAGGTCGATCACAGAACCGCCAAAACCGCGACTGTTCCAGGTGAATACATTTTTGTCTGGTGTTATGACCAGGCTATCATGCCCTTTCACGGTGAGCTTTCGCCCTCGTGGTATTACTTCATAACCCTCAGAGCGCAGAAAATCGGCAATGGTTATATTTTCAATGATTGCCGTCCTTAAATCGCTGGACATAATTCACCTCCATCAAGGTGCAGTTACACCTTTTCCGTTGTGCGTTTCTTTTCCTTTCTCTTGCGGGACAGAATGAAAAGAATAAGGACCACGGCAGCAATGACAAGGCCAATGCCCAGCACGGCCGCTGCGGCCTGCAGGACGGTCCATACACTGGCAGGCTTGTAGTGCGCGGTGACCAGCCAGTGGTACAACCCATCTTCCTGACTGGCGGTGTCCTCGAAGCTGTAGGAGGCCGTCGCGGTGCCGGTGCGTTCCCCTTCTTCACCTTCTTCGTATCGGGCGATCCAGCCGGTGGCGTAGACGGAGATTGTGAAAGAGGCGCTGCGGTTCATCATGTCGGAACCGGGCAGCGCCTCCCAATTACCTGTCCATTCTGCATCAACGATTTTGTAGTCTTTATTGTTGAAGCCGAGATAGGTCAAAATTTCCGTCTCATAGCCCTCATAGACCGGCTTGTTGTCGTTGTGGGGCAGAACCAGACTTCCGAGGAAGATGCCTTTAACGTCAGGCCAGCCGTAGTAGGTTGCGGGAATCTCCATATCCACCCAGCCATAGTCACCAGTCTGCTCAATGCCGACCAGGTGGCCGGTGAAGGTGTGGCCATCGTCAGCGGTAATTGTTTCTGTCTCGTTGGCTGTCGGCTGCTTGGGGGAATAACCGAGTTCCACAAAACCGGTGTAACTGCTCCGGGGTTCTTCAAGCCAGTCCGCAGAGACAAGGTACAGCGTGATGCTGGTTCCGTCTGTCAGGCTGTATTCCATTGAGGCGGGAACATCTTCCAGGGATTTCACGTTCTCCAATGTGACTTGTCGATTTACCGGCCCGCTGATCAGCGCGGCGGTATAATCTTCCAGTTCGAACAGTTTGCCGTTCTTCCAAAGATTATCTTCGGGGGCGGTAATCTGATCGTCCAGGCTGCTGGTAGTGGCTTCATAACTGGTGGTGTAGGTATCATCATCACCCGTCTGTGCCCACTTTTTGTTGTACTGGCTGCGGTCGAACACCACATACCCGTATTTGGCGGTATTGCCGAAACCGGTCTCGTCGCGCTCATAGGAGGGCTGCTGTTTCTCGTTGATGATGACGCTGGTGGGCCGACCGTCAGCGAGAACCACAGTGGCATTGCCTTCATCCAGGTTATACAGAATCTTGGCGTTGTAGTCTGCATTGGTCAGCCAGAGTGTGCCATTGTCCTCGGTCAGCGTGAAAGCATAGCCGCGTTTGCCGAGATCGGAGCCGTTGTCCGTGGAATGGGTGCCAGGCTCATCGTTGCGCCAGTAATCGCCGTAGTACCCGGCAGGAGCCTGGCTCTCCACAATGAGGAATTTTCCTTCATTGGAGAACCAGCGCCCGCTATCCGGGTAATCCGTCTGTGTGTCCTCGAAGTAAAGGTATCCTTCTTCGTAGTGTGTCCAGTCGCTGTGCAGTGTGGTTACAGTGTAGTAACCATCTTCGCGGCGCACGATTTTGTAGTTGGTGCTGACCTCATATTGGTTATTCCGCTCATTCCACTCGTACAGTGTCCAGGTCGTGTCCGGCAGGATAAATTCGCCGGTGGCATCATCGACTTTCTTAATGAGGACTTTTGTTTTGTAGGGCATGTTGCGAGAAGCGGTTTCGCCCAGGAACTCATAGGTAGGATAGTCTGGGTGGACGATAATCTCCTCGCTCCAACCGATGACCCAGTTGTTATGCTCCCAGGCTTTCAGATTGTAAGAGGCTGGGGCTTTCAGTTCGACGATCCGATACTTGCCCTGGTTGGCCTGATGGTAGTAGAGCACGCCTTGCTTGCCCTCCCAGCCTTCAAAAAAGGCGTCGCCAATCAAGTGTACAGTGTATTTGCCATCTTCACGGCGCACGACCTGGTAATGGGTGCTCTTTTCATATTCACCTTTTTCGGGGTTCCACTCCTGGATTTCAAAGGTGGTGTCTGCATCAACCAGGCCGCCGGTGAGGGCGTCGCGCTTTTCCCAAACAACGGTGCTGTACCAGGGATTGTTGCGGAACAGGTTGTTTTCGTCGTATTCTTCCAGCGCCGGACTGAAAACGTCGAGTGTCACCACGCTGCCGTCGCCCAGCTCGATCAGGGTCCCGCCCTTATTTTCCGTCAGGACGTGGGCATTGTACTCGCTATCCGTGAGGGTGATTGTGGAGCCATCGTCGGTCAGCCGAATATAATAGGCATGCTTCCCAGCATCCTCAACCTCAAAATTGGGTGTCTCGCGTGAGCCAGTCCAGTCGCCGTAGTATCCATACGGGGACTTGGATTCCACCACGACAAACTGGCCGTCAGTGGTGACTGCACGCTCGTCGATGGAGAAGTCAATCGGCTCATAGTCGGTATAATACTGCGGGTGTTCAGTTGTGGTGCCGTCGCTGTTCACAGTATCTTCTCGGACATCGCACAGAGTATCCTCGTAGTACAGGTTGCCTTCTTCATACTGTGACCAGTCATCATGCAGGCAGGTGATGGTGTACAGGCCCTCGGTGTCCCGAACAAAGGCATAGTCTTTGCTTTTTTCGTACAGGCCGCGTTCCTCGTTCCACTGGTAGAGCGTGAATACAGCATCGTCCACGATGATCTCGCCGGTATGGGCTTCGATTTTTTTGATGATGACTTTGTTCCCCTGCGGGCGGTTGTAGTCTGCATCGTCGCCGGTATAGCTGTAGGTCTGATCGCTGGCAGTGATTTCAAATTCCTGGCTCCAGTGTTCGACCCAATCGGTCCCCTGCAGGGCGGCATCGGTATACCCTGCGGGTGCGGTGACTTCTTCGATACGGAATTTGCCCAGGTTGTCCTGAGTGTAATACACATACCCCTCGGTCCAATCGGTGTAGACCGGGTTGGTCACGGTCACAGTGTACAGGCCGTTTTCCAGGCGCGTGACGCGGTAGTTGCTGCTGATCTCGTATTCGTTGGCGTCCACATTCCATTCATAGAAAACATACTCCGCATCTTCTGTGATGCGTCCGCCGGTGAGGGCGTCGCGCTTTTCCCAGGTTACATGCGCCTGCCAGGGCTGATTTGCCACAACAGCAGTAGTGGAGCCGTTAGACGGTACAGAAACAGAACCAGAACTGCTGTCCGTGGGGTCGAAACCGTGCGGGACAGTCGTTTCCTCGTAGTCAATCGTGATTTTTGCCAGCTGGTCTTTTGCTTCGGCAATGGCTGCGTCAACCATGGATTGAGCCTCATTTTGCAGCTGGGCAATCGCGTTGTTCTTGGCGGCCTCGGCGGCAGCGTTGGCCTCCTCCTGTGTGTTGTACGGTCCTTCTTTGCCGCTCAATGTGGTGGTGCTGGTTTTTGTTACTTCGTAATGAAGCGTCCAGGTGGCAGAGGCGGCGCCGTCCACTGTGGTCACAATCTGCGGGTCGCCAATGGTCCAGGTGCCGCCGCTGATCGTGCCGCTGGAAGGATTGGGGGTCAGCTTGAAGATGGCATCATCCAACTTCTCATGGGTGATGTTGGCAGACTTGTCAATGTGTACGGTATAGGTCAGATCGAAGCTGCCGCTGGCAGACTGCGGCGGGGCCGTCCAGTCTGCGGAATAGTATTGCATTTCCGGCGTTTCGGGCAATTCGCTTGTATCGTCATCTTCGTCGATCTCCGGGCCGATAACGACAATGCGCTGCCAGTTATAACCGGCAGGGGGAAAATACGCGAAAGTGTAATATCCACCATTTCCTAAATAGGGGCGAACATCCAGACCATTGTTTTCCAGAGCAGCAGCGGCCTTCATGTAGGTTTGTGCCGCCACACTGTTCGGATAGTGTTCGATAATCCAAAGCTGGGTGTCGTTGTAATACTCGTAGGCGGTTTTCAGAACTTCGTTGCCGGTGGTGGAGTAGGTGGTTGCTGCGCTGGCGGCAAAGCTGCTGCCAGCAAAATCATTTGCATCGTGGCTCTTGGACAAAAGCCCCATAGAAAGCTGATTGAGGCCACCCCAAATGTTTACCTGGTTGGCATAATGGTTTCCGGGGGTGTACTGTCCAGGTTCCAACTTGGAAACGTATGCAAATGAATAGGTCGGGCAGCCATCGGGCGCAGCATACAGCCCGTTATCACAGCAATAGGCTTCAATGCCATTAAACCAGACCAGCCAGGTACTTACCACATACTCGATCTTCGTGATTCTGCCGGTCGGAAACGGCGGCGTCGGGGTGTTGGCGTAGGTACTGACACCATTGCTATTAGACGCGGGGAGGACGGCAGATTCCGCACTGCCGTTGATGGAAACATCGAGCTTTTTGTTGATGGTTGTGCCGTCGGGGGCCGAATAGGTGAATGTGACAGAAAAATCTTCGGTTGCCTTCACATAAAAGCCGGAGGCAGAAGCCGACGAATCCTTGTAACTGGCATTCAAAATTTGGGCTCGTTCCTTTTCACTGGCAACGACCAGATTTTCAGCGGTAGATGTATAGCTCAGAAGTTCCACGTTGTCCGGCAGTGTGATCGTCGTGGTAGCACCGTTGGCGGGGTACTCGACCTGGACGGCAATGGGCACAATTGCGTAATCTGCGCCATCCTGCTTTGCTACCGCCATTACAGCATTGGTTTCATTGAGCGCGTCTGCGTCCAGACGGCCTTTGCTGCTGGCGTCCAGCAAGTCATGCTTCCAGGCCGAAATGCTGATTTTGGTGTCGCCGGTGGCAACCGGCAGCCCATATTCGCCCATGTAACTGCCGGTCGGCGCATCTGGCAAATCGCCGTAGAGTACAGTGGCGATTTCCTCAAGATCGGGTTCGTTGCCACCATCGCCGGGGGCTACCGGGTTTTGCATGGCCAACTGCATTGAAATGACCAGTGCAGTCAAAGAACTGTAAGCGGCCTTGACGGCGTCTATTTCGCGCTCCTCATCGGAAATAGCCAAATAGAGATCTTCCGCTGCATAGACAGGAGCAGCCGCCGCATCCGAGGCTTCTGTGGCAGTTTCCAATGCTGCGGTCAATTCCGCGTTTGATTGATCCGCTTGCCATGCTTGACTTGCCAGGCCCCAGTCATTGATTGCGGTTAAAATGCCTTCACTGTCCAGTGCGGCAACGGCGTCCACAAATGCCTGTGCAGCTTCGCTCAAGGCTGTTTCAGTGGTGGCTGAAGGAAGGGAAGATGTGTCAGCGGGACTTTTTTCTGTACCGGCATCACTGGCCGCATTTTCGGGGGTTGCCACTGACACAGAAGTCTCCACCGGCGTTACTTCCCCGGTGGAGGTTTCGGCATAGATCGGCAGTGTTGTGCTGCACAGCATGCACAACACTAAAAAAAGCGCCAGAAACTGGCGCAAGCGGTGGCTATTCATTCTGTTTTACCTCTTTCTTTTTTATTAAAAATTCAAAGGGTGAATGGCTGAATGTTGGGAGCGTTAGCTCTTGTCCCCGCCGTCACATCACCGCCCAGGAAATGCTGCGGTAGGTCAAAATTATCAGGGAAATGCAGGTGATAATTATGACCAGCGTGACGGCTGTGCTAACAAATTTCCAAATGAAAAATGCCGGTGGAACTTCTTCAAGGGGATGGTTTAGCCCGTACTCCCTGAGAGATGACACGTTAAGTGAAATCCACTTCTTTATGAGTAGCAGTCCGAGTAAAGTGGCAATCAAGAACGCAAAAGTTGAAATTTCGGGTTTCATAATGGCCTCCGTGATCTCAAAAGAAAGGGTGCGACAATTTGTCGCACCTGCGGAAGAAAGATTCCAACACCATACAGAAAGAAAAAAGAGGTACGATATTGTCGTACCTCTTTGCAGTTATATTTACTTATCAACCAAACGTGGCGCACCAAAAATGGCAGCCGTCTCCGTCATAGATGTGCACAATAGCGCCTCTCGTGAAGCCGGAATTGACCATGTTTGCATAGTGGCCGGAGCTAGCCGACCATGCGGAGATTACTGTGGATGCGTCGGCAGGTCCCATAGCGATATTCTCTGCAGTAGATGCACCGTTATGGCTAAAATCAGCCAAAAGCTGTTTGCAGCGTTCCCAAGCAATATCACCCAAGGCGCTGTCCCAAGTCAGCGGTTCTACGCCAGCGCTTGCCCGTACCTGATTTTGCAAATCAAAAGCTGTTCCATCTGCATATAACGTCCAGTTTGTATGCAATGTGCCGTCGGAACTTGCGGCGGGAGCAGAGCCGCCACCGTAGGTTTCACCGCCTGCGGCAGCGCCAGCGCCAGACCCGGTGCTGGCTGCCGGTCGCGCAGCGGGTGCGACGCCGGTCAGCTCTACGGAAGTAGAAACGCCATATTCGGTGCTGGCCGTGATCGTCACCGCGCCGGTGCCGGTCACGTCTACCCAGCCACCCGATACCTGGGCAACGGTTTCGTCGCTGGAGGCCCAGGTCAGGCTTTCGGCTTCCACATCGTTGCCCTGTTCATCGGTGACGCCGATCTGCGTGCCGCTTCCCTTTGTCACTTCGGTCTTTGCCGGGGCAAGATTCAGTTCTTGCGGGCCGTCCCATACGCGAATCTGAGCGGTGGCCGTCATGCCGTTGGGGGCTGTAACGGTTACGTTGGTATCACCAACAGCCACCGGCGTAATCTGCCCATTGGCATCCACGGTGACAATGGCGTTGTTGGCGCTGGCAAAGGTCAGCTCACCGGTGAAGTTCTCCGGCACCACGGTGTAGGCGAGTGCGGCGGGGCCGTCGGCAAGGTGCAGCGCCATGGATTCGGCCTCCAGACGTTCCACCGGGATGATGACCGATACCGTGCGGCTGGCGCTCAGTTCGCCCACGGTGGCCGTGATGGTGGTTTCGCCCTCGGCCACGCCAGTGATAACACCGTTCTCGTCCACCGTGGCGATAGTCGCATCGCCGCTGGTATAGACCACTTCCGGCTGGGCGTTCTCTGGCGTTTCGCCGTCATAGGTATACGAGGTTTCTGCCGTAGCCGTTTCGCCGGTGGCCAGCACCAGCGGCGTTTCCGGCAGCGTCACGCCAATTAGCTTCGGCCCGCCGCAGGCCGCAAGCATGAAAGCACCGGCGAGGGCAATACAGAACAATTTGATTTGATTTTTCATGAGTGCGCGTCCTCCTCTGTTGCAATCATTGTATCATAAATTTGCTTTGCTACAATAACCAAACGCTCGGTTTCTTTTTCTGTACAGGTAGCCAGTGTTAAAATCTGGTCACCGGCAGAAAGCTGTTCCAAACCGTCTACCTGATTTCGGGCATTTGCATCTTCGATCAGATAGCGAAATGCCTCATCCTCTAGGTTACAGTAAATGGGAAGGCTGGTTTCCTCAACATCGCAGAAGCCCACACTACATACTTCGTACTCCAGCACGGTGCCGTTGATCTCCAGTTGGAGTGCTTTGTGATTCTGTGCCCAGGAAGTGTCTAAGTACTTGTCCAGCTGTTCAAAGCCGCCCTCCCAGCCGTCAGTGAAGGTGTGCCCGTAGATGACCACATTGCGGCTGAGATTGGCCAGAGAAACGATGGCGTCGGAATCAGCAAAGTAACAGCCACGGTAATCTTCATTGCCGTCGCTGTCCCGGCGCAGATAGTAGTCGTTATCCGGCCCCTGCTGCACCGGCCCGTCGATATTGGTGCCGGGAATGGTGAGCCAGGCAACCGTATCAGGGTTTGTACTCTCGTGCAAAGCTGATTCTGCTGTTGCTGCTGGGGGCGGTGTTGGTGTGGAAGCAGGTTCTGGGATGGATGAAGAGCCAGCTGCAGTACACCCCGACAATGCCAGCACTACCATTACCGTGCCAGACAGGATTGCCGGGATTCTCAGGTGAGCGCGAGAACTGGCCAAAAAGAATGCCCCGGCAAGAACGCTGCCGTGTAGTCTGGAAAATCTCATTGTTTTCTCCTTCCATATTCATTTTATCACTGGTTCTGTCCCAAAATATGGACTGCGGCAGCAATGATTTCGGCATTCATTTCTGGCGACACGACAGAAGCAATGTTGTCGTATCTATTGCCGCGTTTATATCCAGGATACCCAACATAGTATGCCTGTAGCTTTTGGTTGTACAGCAGCACACAATTATGGATCTCCACTAAGGGCTGTTCATCCATATAAAGGGTTACGGAAAACCGCGCCCGACAGGATGATTTTATAGTCTGAGTGGGCCGCAAAAAATCCGTGATCTTGCAAGTCAACATTGGTCATCACCTTTCTTTTGCGCGGCGTTATAGGCGATCAGTGCCGCCTCCAGATAGTCCAGCTTTTCTTCCTCGGTATCCAGACCCACAAAATAGTGGTCAAAACGCTTGGGGTTCAGCTTCAATTTACCTGCCCTGGGGGCCGGGGCGGCCTTCTTTTCCCGGACGGGGAAAAGGCAGCGTTCAATCGCTTCAACATCATGGCGCTGGAGAGCGGCTACCTCCTTGGCGGCTTTTTCTGTGATGCCGTCCTGGTCGTGCTGTTCCAGCACGGCCAGCAGGTTCATTTGGGCAGTCGGCGTCAAGTCTGCCAGGGCGGCCCCCGCATACACGGAAATTTCCTTTTTATCCACCTTATCCAATAGCGGCTTTTCCAGATTTACAAGGCGCATATAGCGGTAGACTGTCCGTTTGCCTTCGGAGCCGATCTTGGCAACTTCGTTGACCGCGCCGTTGCCTTCCAGGCGCAGCACTTCGGCCAGCGCCTTGTACCCGGCAGCCCGCTCAGAGGGCAGCAGCTCGCTGCGCTGTCCCATGTTGGTGGCATAAAAGACGGTTTTGGCCTCGGCGTCGGTCATGCCCATGTACACCTGGCACGGTACGGTTTCCATCCCGGCCCGCCGTGCGGCCTCTCTGCGCCGGTGACCGGCGATGATTTCAAAATCGCCCGGAATTGTCGGGTGTACCCTGACGATCAGGGGCTGGAGGATGCCGGAGGACCGCACATTTTCGGTCAGTTGTTCCAGCTCGGCTTCGTCCATGCTGAATACTTTTTGCTCCGGGTACTCATGCAGTTTGGTGAGGGGAATATCCAATACCTGGAATTTCTTTGTCCAGCCGGAATCTTTGGCGGTCCGGCCCGCCAGCGTGCTGACAACGGAGGCTGCCTGGGTGTTCATTTGCTGCCCGAAATTGTTTCCGGCCAAACGACCCTTAAAATCAAAGTTCTTGCTCATGGTACTTACCCCTCTCTCGCAATCAGTTCGTCAGCCAGGGCGCGGTATTCTGCCCCCGTGTCACCACCGGCAGGTTTGCCCATCATGGAACTGTTGATGGCTTCCTGCTTTCTGGTGATTTCAATGGAAAAAACGGACTGCGGGTACTGCTCGCGCAGCGTCTCGGTTACAGCGGTGGCCACGCTGGTTTTGTCCTTGAATGTGAGCAGGATGTTCACGGTAGTCAGGTCAGCGTTCAGCGTCATGCGCACATTGCCGATGACGCCCTCCAACGATGACAACCCCTGGGTGGCAAAGTATTGTGTCTGCACCGGGATGATGACCTGGTTGCTGGCAACCAGCACATTGGTGAGCAGCAGCCCCAGGCTGGGGTTGCAGTCGATCAGGATGTAGTCATACGCCTGACGCACCGGCTCCAGCACGCGCCGCAGCACGGTTTCGCGGCTCATTGCCGTAGCAAGGTAGATGTCCGCTTCGCTGAGCCGCAGGTCCGAGGGGATGAAGTCGAACCCGAATCTCTCGGAATGATAAATGGTTTCGCGGATGTCAGCAGGTTGGAACAATACTGCTGCACGCATCACGCTGGCGATGGAATTTTCCCTGGGTTCGCACCCGGCCACATAGTTGGTGAGATTCGCCTGGGGGTCAAAGTCAATACAGAGAACAGATTTACCTTTGCGGGCCAGAGCCGCGCCAAGGTTCACAACGGTGGTGGTCTTACCCACACCACCCTTTTGGTTTGCTACAGCAATAATGTTCATTTTGTTTTTCCTCACTTTCCGTTTCTTTTTGTGTTGTTTCTTGCAAAATCCACGATTCTACAAATGATCGGTTTGGGGTACAGCTGCATTACGCAGGGTTTCCATTCGGCGCAACCTTCACAAAGGTATTCTTCCAGCCAGACTTGTTTTTCTTTGTAGTGGGTGCCGTTCATTCTGTTAAAACAATCCAAGCAAAACTCAGCCATTGTAATCACCACACGCATCATAGCTCTCGTCGAAAAATCCGCAGTCGCGCTTGTGGATGTTCTCTTGATAAAGTGCCTGGTACTTTTCTTCCAGCGCCTTTTGATAGCAAAACGCTGTGGCTCGACAATCTGCCAGACTGTTGTGGGCGGTTTCTTCGCCCCAATCGTATCCAAAATAGTCGGCGCAGGTCGAAAGGTTTTTGAACTTGAAATCGCCATGCTTCGGTGAGAACTCCCCGTAGATGGCGGCGAAGATATTGCTCAGATCCTCAACGATGGTTTCATCGTTGAAACTGGCTCCGTAGCGGGTCAAGAAACCATTATCAAACCCTGTGAAGTTGTAGCCGACAATGGTTTTTACCTGCGCCAACACCTGATTTAATCGGGGCAAAAGCTCGTAAATATAGGGAGCATTGCAAACCATTTCTTTTGTGATGTGGTTTACTCGCCGCGCTTCTGGCCAATCTTCTGTGAAGTACGGTTTCACATAGCTGTCCAGCAAAACTTCCCCGGTGTCAATATCCAGAATTGAAACTTGAAGTATTTCATCCTGGTTAAAATCCAGGCCCGTTGTTTCAATGTCAATGGACACCGTAAGGGTAGGGATGGTCCCTCGGTAGTTTTCTTCATCAAGTTGCCGCTGCTGGTCACACAGGGACAGCAGCTCTCCGTAGCGGATTGCTTGCTCCCGTTCTTTCTTCGATTGAAGATAGCGGGAGCGGCGCTTGCGCCGCTGCTCCTCGTGGTAGGGGGTCATTTCCTCGTTGGTAGCCTTGCGAACTTCTTCGGAGGTCAAGTATCTGTATTTTCCAGTACAGAAACGATTGGAATACATGATGGTTCCCGCATCCTGAGATACGGGAACAAAGCCCAACTTAAACCATTGTTTTTCTGTCTTGCACTTTGCCTTTTCGGCATCAGGCAAAAGGGAGAAGTACAAGTTTTTCATGGCACTCACTCCCCAACATTGGCGGCATTGCCCTGAATGAGCAGAGCGTTGCAGATCAACGGAAGCCAGAACGGCCCGCTCTGTGCCATCTCGTGGGGATTCACTTTGCAGTTACACCAGGTGAAAAGACTATAACCTACTTCAATGGCGGTGTATTCGTTGTAAGTACCAAAGCGCTTTTTGACGCGCATACGAATGGCCGCAAAGTCGATACCATCAAACGACACATACGGTTTAGCGATATCGAAGATATCTTCGTCAGCGGACAAAAGATAGCACGCAGCCAGATAGCTTCGATCAGACTGCTGGCGCTCCAGCAGTGCGTCGGTGAGAATGTTGTACCGATTGCGGTGCTCGGTGGTCATTTGGATGGAGATGTACTCTTTTTTGGGCATGGGGATAGTCATAATCTTTTACCTCGCATTTCTTTGTCTTATTTTGCAGTTGTGCCTGTTAGGCACAACCGATTTACTGCGATATGCCGATTCTTTTTAGCGCTCTATTTGCAAAGATATTCGGCCAGCTGGGTTTCGATTTGCAGCCAGGTTTCCAGACCGGCGGCTCTCATATTGGGATAGATCAGCGTGGCCACACCGATGATCGCCAGGACAATCAGCACGACCAGAGCGACGCAGCGCATCATCACAAATATGGCATTGACCAATACCCGGAGCAGCTGGGCGGTGCGTGATTTTTTCTCCACGACCGTTACTTCTTCCGTGATGCCGTATGCTTCTTTAAGCTGTGCCTGACGCTTTTCTTCCTGGATGCCCGCCATCAGGATGGCATGTCTGGTAGGGACGGTTTTCTTTTTCATTTTCTTTTCCTCCCAAATGGCCATTTGAGGCCGCCTTTTTTCTGTACTGTCTCTTTGGCCTTGAGCTGCCCGGTGATGTACCCGTACAGTTCATCGTTGCCGGAATACAGGAAGTAATCAGGCGTCCACCCTGCAAAGTAGGTGCGCACATCAAAGGGAGACATGGATTTGAGGATATCGTCGCGGTCTCTTTGCGGTACAAAAGAAAAAACATAGTGGATTGTGCCGTTGTCAACCCGGAGAATGTCACTCACCAGATCGACCTCCGAGGGCTTGGCACCACAGACGGCCACCAGAATATCGTTTCGCAGGTAGTCGGCTACTTCACTCAGTTCTCCAAAAGCACCATAGTCCAGAATCAGATAATCATATTTGGTTTTGGTGGCAAGGATACAGGTTTTATCGTTGTAGATGTCGGTCCCCTCAATGCGGAAGTGCTTTTCATCAAACAGCACCACTTCATCGCTGATTTGCGTGTAGGGGGTCAGACTGCTTACGGACATCTCGATGACGGCAGCTTTATAGCCCATGGCCTTGACATACAGGCATAACTGCAAGGCCTGTGTTGTGGTGCCGATGCGGTGTCCGGCTCCACAGACTGCGATAGTGGTGGCGTTTCGCCCGCGCAGCCGTGGTTTCGGTAGAACCAGGTGCGCCCGGGCTGTCTCGCGGTCAACTTGTGAGGGCGGAATGACCTCGACGGTGGAGGCCGGAGGTGCCGGAGGGGGTTCGTCTACGGGTGGCGGTTCTTCCAGGAGAGGAGTGTTATTTGAAGTATTATCTTCGCTGATCAATCCGGCGTCGCAGAGCATCGTGTTCAGTACACGTTTCAACTCCGCGCCGTGATCAGAGACAATCTGCTCCGCAGGAACCAGCGTCAGGATGTCCCGCATGAAAGCGCTGTCTGTGGATAACCCCTCGGTCACCACGATTATTTTAATGCCGGGAACAGTGACGCAGATTCGCTCCAACAAACCAAGGGATTGATCTATGTTGCCGATGATTCGCACATCATAGACCAGGTGGGATATTTGTTCACCGTTCTGCTCCAACTGGCGTTGGATTGCTGGAATGCTGCGTTCCACGATTTCGCAGACTTCAAATTCGCCACGAAAGTTCAATTCCCGGACGCTCTCGGCGGTTTCCGGTTTTCCCACTACGACAACCATTTACATCTCCTTCTCTTTCTTTATTGTTTGTGATTTCTTGTTTTACCAGGCGATCAATTTTATTGGTCTCAGCCTGAAGCTGTGGCAGCTTTTCGTGTATGTAGATTCGCTTCGTGAATTTGTAACTTGTGTGGCCCACAATTTTAATGATGGTATCTTTATCTACCCCCGCTCGGTCGGCCAGAGAGGCGTATGTGTGGCGGCAACAGTAGGGCACCATGCGGCGGGGAGTGTCTGCACAGTTGATTCCCAATTCTTTCATCAATGGGTAGAATTGACGATTTCTCCAGTTGTCAATGCGAACCCGATACCCGCGCGGACTGGTGATCAAGTAGTTCTCTTGGCCTCGTGCAAAGTAAAAGGAAAACACATACGGCATGATTTGGGGGATAAGAGGAATGATTCGCTCTTTACCTGCATCGGTTTTACTACCCCAGGTAAAAAGGAAATGGTATTGTAAGCTGACATCGTTTTTCTCAACTCCAAAAAGTTCTTCTGGTCGTAAGCCGGTGAAGATAAGAATAAGAACTTCTCTTGCAGTACAAGAAAAACGCTCGTTGGCTTGAGCATACAAAAAAAGCCGTGAGATTTCTTCGTCAGAAAAAATTTCACGGCTTTTAGATTGCACTCCGTCAAGTATGAGATAGGGCGATGGATTGATCACGTCTAGGCGGTGGACGGCCACGGCGTATTTGCAAAGCTGTCCGATCAGCAGCAGTAACTTGTTCTGGAGAGACCGGCTTTTGTTTTGCAGAGTATCCATAGCCAGTTGATAGTCGCTGATCTTGATATCCGACATTGCGTATTGCCCCAAAAAGTGGAGCGTCCGCCAGGCGTTTTCATATCCTTCGCGGGATTTTCTTCCTACTTTTCTGAAGTACAGCGTACTCCATTCGCTATAAATTTGTTCCAGCGTCAGAAGATTGCTGCCTTGAGAAGCCCCGCAGTAGGGGCAGAATGGATACTCTCCAATCTCTCTAAAGCACTTCTTACAGGTTTGCATTTTACCATCTCCTTATAAAATTTAATATCGACAAACGGGTGTCAACATTAAATTTTATAGGGCAATGTGTTCAAATGCAAATGACCTGTCTGACTACGAATCAGAAGGTCGGGAGTTCGAGTCTCTTCCGGCGCACCAAGCCTCACGTTCGCGTGGGGCTTTTTTGTTTTTCCGGCGGCGGCGCAGCCCTTCCCGGCCGTCTCCCCGCAACAGACAGGGCGTTCCCGCACGGCGGGAACGCCCTGGTTTTGCCGCTATGGCTGGCGCGCCCGGCTTCAGCCGAGCAGCGCCCAGTGCTTGTCCACCTGGTTGAGCACCTCGCAGCCGGTCTGCGTGACCAGCACCAGGTCCTCCACCCGCACGCCGAACTCCCCGGGCAGGTAGATCCCCGGCTCGATGGAAAAAACCATCCCCGGCTCGGCCACGGCAGTGTTGGCGCTGCTCACGTCCCCCTGCTCGTGGTCGGTGCGGCCGATGAAATGCCCCAGCCGGTGGGTGAAGTACGCCCCGTACCCCGCGTCCGCGATCAGGTCCCGGGCGGCCTTGTCCAGGTCGCACAGCCGCACGCCGGGGCGCACCAGGGCCTCGGCGGCCTCGTTGGCCCGGCGCACCAGATCGTGGATGGCCGCGTGACGGGGGTCCGCCTGCCGGCAGAAGTAGGTGCGGGTCATGTCGGAGCAGTAGCCGTCCTTTTTGCCGCCGATGTCCAGCACGATGCAGTCCCCGGCCCGCAGGCGGGTGCCGTCGGGCATGTGGTGGGGGTCGGCGGCGTTGGCCCCGAAGGAGACGATGGGCGGGAAGGACGGCCCCTCGCATCCCAGGTCCCGGTACTGTTCCAGGATGTAGGCGGCCACCTCCTGCTCGGCCATGCCTTCCTTTATATAGGCGGCTGCCCGGCGCATCACCTCGTCGTTGATGGCGGAATTTTCCCGCATCAGGGCCTGTTCGGCCTCGTCCTTGCGGGCGCGCACGCCGTCCACACAGTCGGAGGCCAGACGGCAGGGGGTGCCGGGCAGACGTTCCATCAGCGGCAGCAGGAAGCGGGCCGGCCACTCCTTGTCGACGCCCAGGGCCTCGCCGGGGCGCACGGCGGCGGCCAGCAGGCCGATGCTGTCGTCGGTGTCGGTGAACCAGACGGCCTCGATGGGCGTCCGGGGCGCCGGGAACAGGCGGTTCAGGAAAAAGCGGTGTTTGCCGTCCGCGGACAGATACAGCGCGAACAGCCGTTCAAAGGGTTCAACATACACGCCGGTCAGGTAGTCGATGCTCTGGGGGTCGCTGACGATCATCTGGGTCAGCCCCCGGGCCCGCATGGCGGCCAGCACGCGGTCGATGCGTTCGGAAGGCATGGAAATTTCCTCCTTTTGGATGTATTTTTATAGCATCCCCATGGTAGCACGCCGGGGCGCCCGCTGCAAGGTGCGGAGGGCGTTCTGCGGCAGGAAAACAGGGAATTTTGGATAAATCTTCAATATATGGCGTAAATTTATAAAAAGATTGGCAGATTCTGCGATTGACAAATGGTGCCGGGGGGCATATAATAATAAAGATTTCGGGTATGAACGATGGTGTTTGTGCAGCCGCAACCGCCACCGCTTTTTTTATTCCCTGCCCTGTCCGCCGATAGCGCACAACCGTGTGCGAGGAAAAAGGCCGGGAGCCGGATCACCCCGGAACGGGGCCAATTTTTCTATTTCAAAAAGAAACGGAGTGGCACAACACAATGGCGAAGTACGTCATCAAGCGTGTGGCGATGGGCATTTTCAGCATGTTTATCGTGGCGACGCTTACCTTCTTCATCATGAACCTGGTCCCCGGCGGGCCGTTCGTGGCTGAAAAATCCATCAGTGCGGCCGCCCAGCAGGCGCTGGAAGAAAAATACGGCCTGGACAAGCCCCTGGGCGTGCAGTACCTCAACTACATGAACGGGCTGCTGCACGGCGATATGGGCCTGAGCCTGAAACAGCGCGGCCGTACCGTCAACCAGATCATTGCCGACAAGCTGCCGGTCTCCTGCAAGGTGGCGGGCGTCGCCGTGGCGGTGGCCCTCTGCGTGGGCATCCCGCTGGGGTGCATCTCGGCGTATAACCGCGGCAAATGGGCCGACAACACCATCATCGTGTTCGCCACCTGCGGCATCGCCATCCCCAGTTTCATATCCAGCGTGCTGCTGTTGTATACCTTCGGCATGAACCTGAAGCTGCTGCCCACCACGGGCCTGAACGAACCGGCGGCCTACATCATGCCGGTCACGGCGCTGGCCATCTACCCCACCGCCTACATCACCCGCCTGATGCGGTCGAGCCTCTTGGACGTCATGGGCCAGGATTATATGCGCACGGCCCGCGCCAAGGGCGTTTCCAGCGTCAAGATCCTCTTCAAGCACGCGCTGCGCAACGCCATCCTGCCTGTCGTCACCTACGTCGGCCCCATGCTGGCCACCCTGATGACCGGCTCCTTCGTCGTGGAAAAGATCTTCACCATCCCGGGCCTGGGCCGCGACTTCGTCTCGGCCATCAACACCCGTGACTACACGATGATCATGGGCACCACGATCCTGCTGGCCACCATGGTCATCATCGCCAACGTGATCGTGGACATCCTGTACAAAGTCATTGACCCGCGCATCAAACTCAGATAAGGAGGAGCAAGCCGTGGGAAACCTGAAAAAGAACCCGTTGAGCCTGCAGCTCAACGTGGACGACTTCCTGCCCGCCTCGCAGGAGGAGAAGCAGAGCCTGGTCGTCATGCGCGACAGCGTCAATTTCTGGAAGGACGGCCTGCGCCGCCTGCGCAAGAACAAGATCGCCATGGTCAGCCTGGTGGTCATCATCCTCATCGCCATCTTCGCCTATGTGCTGCCGGCCTTCTGGCCCTACGCCTACGACCAGCAGATCAAATACAGCGAGAACCTGGCCCCCTTTGAGTACGGGCGCGAGGAACTCAAACTCATCGAACAGGGCGAGAGCGTCTTCCCCCACATCCTGGGCACCGACCGCAACGGCCGCGACTTTGCGGTGCGCCTGATGATGGGCACCCGCATCAGCCTGTCCGTGGGCCTGCTGGCCTCGGTGCTGGTGCTGGTCATCGGCGCCACCTACGGCGCCATCTCGGCCTTTGCCGGCGGCTGGGTGGACATCATCATGATGCGCATCACCGACATCCTCAACACCATCCCCGACATCCTGCTCATCATCCTGCTGGGCACCGCGCTCAAGGACCCGCTGGAAACGCTGTCCCAGCAGCCCGGCTTTGACTGGATGCAGAAGCTGGGCCCCAACATGATCTCCATCTTCATCATCTTCGCGCTGCTGTACTGGGTCAGCATGGCCCGCATCGTGCGCAGCCAGGTGCTGACCCTCAAGGAGAGCGAGTACGTCACCGCCGCCCGCGCCCTGGGCGCCTCCGGCGGGCGCATCATCAAGCGCCACCTGCTGACCAACTGCATCGGCACGCTGATCGTCACCACCACGCTGCAGATCCCCTCCTCCATTTTTACCGAGAGCTACCTCAGCTTCCTCGGCCTCGGCGTGGCGGCGCCCATGCCGTCGCTGGGGTCCCTTGCCACCGACGCGGTCTCCGGCATGACCACCTACCCGCACCGCCTGCTGGCCCCCGCGATCATGATCAGCGTCATGATCCTGGTGTTCAACCTCTTCGGCGACGGCCTGCGCGATGCCTTTGACCCGAAGCTGAAAAACTGAGAGGGGAGCAAACGACATCATGAGCGAAAAAATTCTTGATATCCAGGACGAACGCCTCTCCTTCTTCACCCCGGCGGGCGAAGTCAAGGCGCTCAACGGCGTGTCCTTTGCCATGAACCAGGGCGACGTGCTGGGCATCGTGGGCGAGTCCGGCTCCGGCAAGTCGGTCACGGCCTACTCCATCATGGGCCTGACGGCCTACCCCGGCAAGCTGGTGGGCGGCAAGGTCTGGTTCAACGGCCATCAGGTCGATGAAATGAGCGAGAAGGACTTCCGCAAGATCCGCGGCAACGAGGTCTCCATCATCTTCCAGGACCCCATGACCAGCCTCAACCCGGTGTATACCATCGGCAACCAGATCGTGGAAGTCATCCTGCTGCACACCAAAAAGAGCAAAAAGGAAGCCTGGGCCCGCGCCAGGGAACTGCTGGAACTGGTCGGCATCAACGAGCCGGACCGCCGCCTCAAGCAGTACCCGCATGAGCTGTCCGGCGGTATGCGCCAGCGCGTCATGATCGCCATCGCCCTGGCCTGCGAACCCAAGCTGCTGATCGCGGACGAGCCCACCACGGCGCTGGACGTGACCATCCAGGCGCAGATCCTGGAACTGATGCAGGAACTGCGCAAAAAGCTGGGCATGAGCATCATCATGATCACCCACGACCTGGGCGTGGTGGCCTCCATGTGCGAGAAGATCGCCGTCATGTACGCCGGTCACATCGTGGAATACGGCACCACCGACGAGATCTTCTACAACCCCCAGCACGAGTACACCAAGGGCCTGATCAACTCCATCCCCAAGCTCAACGCGGCCGAGAAGGAGCGCCTGGTCCCCATCGAGGGCACGCCCGTGGACCTGCTGAACCCGCCCGCGGGCTGCCCCTTCGCGCCGCGCTGCAAAAACTGCATGAAGGTCTGCCTGGACCGCATGCCGCCCCGCACCGAGCTGAGCGACACCCACTACACCTACTGCTGGCTGCGCCAGAAAGAAGAATTTGAGAAGGGAGGCAAAGCCGAATGAGCGAGCAGAAGACCCTCGTGGAAGTCAGGCACCTGCAGCAGTACTTCCCCGCCGGCGGTATGGGCCGGAACAAGCGCTATGTGCAGGCTGTGGACGACGTCAGCTTTGCCATCCGCAAAGGCGAGACCCTGGGCCTGGTGGGCGAGTCCGGCTGCGGCAAGACCACCACGGGCCGCACGCTGCTGCGCCTGTACGAGCCCACCGACGGCGCCATCATCTATGACGGCAAGGTGCTGTTTGACAAAGAAAAGAACGTCGCCGTCGATATGCTGCCCTACCGCCGCCGCATGCAGATCGTGTTCCAGGACCCCTACGCCAGCCTGGACCCCCGCATGACCATCGGGGACATCGTGGGCGAAGGCATCGACATCCACAAGCTGGCCGCCAACGACAAGGACCGCCGCGACCGCATCATCAGCCTGCTGGAGCGCGTGGGCCTCAACAGCGAGCACGCCAACCGCTACCCGCACGAGTTCTCGGGCGGGCAGCGGCAGCGCGTGGGCATCGCCCGCGCCCTGGCCGTGAACCCCGAGTTCATCGTCTGCGACGAGCCGGTCTCGGCGCTGGACGTTTCCATCCAGGCGCAGGTCGTCAACATGTTCGAGGACCTGCAGGCCGAGATGGGCCTGACCTACCTGTTCATCGCCCATGACCTGAGCGTGGTCAAGCATATCTCCAACCGCATCGGCGTCATGTACCTGGGCAAGCTGGTGGAACTGGCCGACAGCTTTGAGCTCATCGCCCACAGCGTCCACCCCTACACCCGCAGCCTGATCTCGGCCATTCCGGTGGCCGACCCCAAGACGGCGCGCAAATCCAAGCGCATCGTGCTGCAGGGCGACGTGCCCAGCCCGCTCAACCCGCCCAGCGGCTGCCGTTTCCGCACCCGCTGCCCCTACGCAGACGAGCGCTGCGCGGCCGAGGTGCCCCAGTTCCGGGAGGTCGGCCCGGGCCACTGGGCCGCCTGCCACCATCTGGACAAGGTGGCGGATTAAGGGACAGCCCCCTGCGGGCAGGGCAAACAACGGCGGGGTCAAGACCCCGCCCTACAAAGCCCCGTCAACGGGTGGCCGCTCTGGAAAACGCAGTTCCCGCCGCAAACGTCGGCGGGCGGCCTGCAGGCCGCCCGCGGGGCAATGCCTTGCCGCGAGGGAGTGGGGCAGCATCCCTGTTCCCGTGTTCCGTAGGGCGGGGTCTTGACCCCGCCGCGGGACTTTCCCGCGGGCAGGACCTGCCGGGTTGTGTGCGCGGTGTCCCTGGATATAGGGGCGCCCCTCCCCGCGATATGCCCCAAATCGAACGCAGTTCGATTTTCATCAGAGTTTCTTTGCGCCTTTCTTTGCAAAGAAAGGCGGATCACAGCCAGACCTGCGCCGGGGTGTGCGTCCCGGCGCGCTGCCAAGGCCCCTGTGCGGAATACGCAGGAACCCGCAGACCGCGCTTTTCTGCGTTGGCGCGTCCATCACAAAAAAATTACAAAAGGGGAAATCCCCTTGTCAGTGACGGCGCGCGGGGGTATAGTTATGGTATTCATTCCGAAGGATCTTTCCCGAGGGATTGGGTATAGTAATTTTTCAAATGGAGGAAAAACCACATGAAGATGAAGAAATTTGTCGCTGTGGCGATGGCCGGCTGCCTGGCCGCTTCCCTGGCCGCCTGCGGTTCCACCGCAAGCTCCAGCGCTGCGACCGATTCCGCTGCTACCGCAGAGGAAGCTACCGAAGCCACCGCCACCGGCACCGGTTTCACCGTTCAGCTCGGCCCCAACCCGGAGACGCTGGATCCCGCGCTGAACTCTGCCATCGACGGCGCCAACACGATCATTACGATCTTTGAGCCCCTGCTGCTGGTCAACGAGAACAACGAAGTCGTCGGCGGCCAGGCTGAAAGCTGGGAAGTCAGCGAGGACGGCCTGACCTGGACCTTCACCATGCGTGACGGCCTGAAGTGGAGCGACGGTTCCGACCTGACGGCCAAGGACTTCGAGTACAGCTTCAAGCGTCTGGCTGATCCCAACACCGCCGCGCCCTATGGGCAGACCGTGGTGGGCATGATCGCCGGTTATGCCGAAGCCACCGGCAACCCGGATGCCGACGGCAACCAGACCACCGAGCCCAACCCTGACGCCCTGCAGGTCGAGGCCAGCGAGGACGGCAAGACCCTGACCATCCACCTGTCCTACCCCTGCTCCTACTTCGACAAGATCGCGGCTTTCGCGGCCATGTCCCCCGTGCAGCAGGCCACCGTGGAGACCAACGGTGACTCCTGGTGCACCCAGCCCGACACCTTCATCTGCAACGGCCCCTACATGATCAGCGAGTGGACCCCCAGCGAGCGCATCGTGCTCACCAAGAACCCCAACTACGTGGGCGGCTGGGATACCTCCCGCATCGTGTCCGACACCATCACCCTGCTGCTGATCGAGGACGAGGCTGCCGCCTACGCCGCCTACAACAGCGGCGAGGCCCAGCTGGTCAAGAGCGTGCCTTCGGACGAGATCCCCAGCCTGACCAAGGCCGAGGACGGCGGCGACTTCTACGTTGACTCCAACCTGGGCACCTACTACCTCAGCGTCAACTGCGAGCGCGAGCCCTTCACCGATCCTCTGGTCCGCAAGGCCCTGAGCCTGGCCATCGACCGTGAGTATGTGTCCGAAGTGGTCATGCAGGGCACCTACAGCCCCGCCCACAGCATCTCCTGCCCCGGCATCACCGATGCGGACGGCAGCCAGTTCGCGGACAACGCCAACGGCGGCACCCCCTACATCGGCTCCGACTATGACGCCAACCTGGAAGAGGCCAAGAGCCTGCTGGCCGAGGCCGGCTACCCCAACGGCGAAGGCTTCCCCGCCATCACCTACAGCACCAACGACCAGGGCTACCACATGCCTCTGGCCGAGTACCTGCAGACTGCCTGGAGCGAGCTGGGCATCAACGTGACCATCGAGACCGTCGAGTGGGCCAGCTTCACCCCGCAGCGCCGCGCCGGCGACTACGATGTCTGCCGCAACGGCTGGGTCATGGACTACGATGATCCTTCCAACATGCTGGAACTGTTCCAGACCGGCAACGGCAACAACGACGGCAAGTACAGCAACCCCGAGTTCGACGCCGCCATCGAGGCTTCCAAGGTCGCCGACAAGGCTACCCACTTTGAGCAGCTGCACAAGGCCGAGGACATCCTGATGGAAGACATGGGCTGCATCCCCGTGGCTTACTACAATGACTTCTGGCTGCAGAGCTCCTCTCTGCAGGGCACCTGGCACAGCCCCTACGGCTACTGGTACCTGCAGTACGGCTACGTCGCCGAGTGATCCCTTGGCCCCGTAGTGCGGTAAACGCATGACAAAGCGCCCCCTGCCATCCGGCAGGGGGCGCTTTTCTTGTACTTTCTTGAAAGAAAGTACCAAAGAACGTTTCTCCAAAATCGAACAAAGTTCGATTTTTATGGGAGTTTCTTTGGTCCTTTCTTTGCAAAGAAAGGACGACGACAGTCGTGACCGTGACCGCGTATATCTACCCGGCCCGCCGCGCCTGCCGTAACCTTCCTGCGGCGGGGTCAAGACCCCGCCCTACAAACTGACGGAAACGGGGACCGTTATAGAGGTACGGCGCGGCGCTATGTCACCCGCAGGGGAAAACATCCTGATGGGACCGGCAGCCTTCCGGCAGATCGTAGGGGCCGCATGGATGCGGCCCGTGGACGTTTGCGGTGTGATTTGCCTTGCGCTGTGCCGACCCCTTCCACGGCTCTGTAGGGCGGGGTCTTGACCCCGCCGTGGTTCCTTGCCTGTGCGGTCCCGGTTTGTCTTGTACTTTCTTGAAAGAAAATACCAAAGAACGTTTCTCCAAAATCGAACAAAGTTCGATTTTTGTGGGAGTTTCTTTGGTCCTTTCTTTGCAAAGAAAGGACGACAAGCAAGGCTTACAGCGCCGCGCCCAGGGTGGCGGCCATCACCGCCTTGATGGTGTGCATGCGGTTCTCGGCCTCCCGGAACACCACCGACTGCGGCCCGCGGAACACCTCGTCGGTCACTTCCATCTCGCTGCGGCCGAACTTTTCGCCCATGGCCCTGCCCACCGCCGTCTTGTGGTCGTGGTAAGCGGGCAGGCAGTGCATGAACACCGCCGTGGGCTTGGCCCGGGCCATCAGCGCCCCGTTCACCTGGTAGGGGGCCAGGGCCTCGATGCGCTCGGCCCAGACCTCCTCCGGCTCGCCCATGCTCACCCACACGTCGGTGTAGACCACGTCGGCGCCGTCCACCGCGTCGGGGTTCTCGCTCAGGGTCACGCTGCCGCCGCTTTCCGCCGCCAGCGCCCGGCAGCGCGCGGCCAGCGCCGCGTCCGGCCAGTAAGCCTTGGGCGCGCAGGCCACAAAATCCAGCCCCATCTTGGCGCAGCCGATCATCAGGCTGTTGCCCATGTTGTACCGCGCGTCGCCCAGGTAGGCGAATTTCAGGCCCTTCAGGGCGCCGAACTGCTCCCGCAGCGTCAAAAAGTCCGCCAGGATCTGGGTGGGGTGGAACTCGTTGGTCAGGCCGTTCCACACCGGCACGTCGGCGTACTGCGCCAGTTCCTGCACGATCTCCTGCCCGAAGCCCCGGTACTCGATGCCCTCGAACATGCCCGCAAGCACCTGCGCCGTGTCCGCGATGGACTCCTTCTTGCCGATCTGGCTGCCCGTGGGGTCCAGGTAGGTGGCGCCCATCCCCAGGTCGCGGGCCGCCACCTCAAAGGCGCAGCGCGTGCGGGTGGAGGTCTTTTCAAAGATCAGCGCCACGTTTTTGCCCCGCAGCACGTCGTGGGGCACCCCCGCCTTCTTTTTCGCCTTCAATGCCGCCGCCAGATCCAGCAGATAGCCGATCTCCTCCGGCGTGTAGTCCAGCAGCGTCAGAAAATCGCGCCCTTTCAGATCCATATCAGATGCCCCCTATGCAAAAAATGAAAAAATTGAATGTTTATACAGCTATTATCGCACATCCTGCGCAAATATGCAAGACGGCGGCATAAAAAGACGCGCCCGCTGGCCCTCGCCGCCCGGATGTGGTATAATACGGCAAAAGGGGGTGCCTGCGTGGAGAAGGTCTATTTTCATGTGGATGTGAACTCGGCGTTCCTGTCCTGGTCGGCGCTCAAGCTGCTGCGGGAGGGGCAGGCCCTCGATCTGCGCACGGTGCCCTCGGCGGTGGGCGGCGACGAGGAAAAGCGCCACGGCGTGGTGCTGGCCAAGAGCGGCCCGGCCAAAGCCTTCGGCATCCATACGGGGGAAAGCCTGTTCTCGGCCCGGCTCAAGTGCCCGCAGCTCGTCGTCACGCCGCCGGATTTCGACTGGTACGTGCAGAACAGCAAGGCCCTGATCGCCATTCTGGGGGACTATACCCCCGATGTGGAGCAGTACAGCATCGACGAGGCGTTCCTGGACATGACCGGCACCGGGGCCCTGTTCGGCCCGCCGCTGGAGGCGGCCCGCACCATCCGGGAGCGGGTGCGGCGGGAACTGGGGTTCACCGTCAACATCGGCGTGGCCCCCAACCGGCTGCTGGCCAAGATGGCCTCCGACTTTGAAAAGCCCGACAAGGTCCACACCCTTTACCCGGCCGAGGTGCCCGCCAAGATGTGGCCCCTGCCGGTAGGGGCGCTGTTCGGCGTGGGGCCCAGCGCCGTGAAAAAACTGAACCGCTGCGGCGTCCTGACCATCGGGGACCTGGCGCAGAGCGAGCGGCGCGCCATCGTGGACCTGTTCGGCGTGCGGGGCGATACCCTGTGGAACTACGCCAACGGCCGCGAGGCCGACCCTGTGACCAAACAGCACACCCGGGACAACACCTACGGCAACAGCGTGACGCTGCCCCGGGACCTGACCCGCCCCGAACAGGCGGACGCCACCATGCTGGCGCTCTGCGACTCGGTAGGGCGGCGGCTGCGGGCGGACGGCCGCACGGCGCGGGTGGTGACGGTGCAGCTGGTGGACAACGCCTTCCGCCGCAGCAGCCACCAGCGCACCCTGCCCGACCCCACCAACTCCACCGACCGTCTCTACCAGGTGGCGCGGGAACTGATGGAGCAGATGTGGCCCCAGCGCCCGGTGCGGCTGGTGGGGGTCAGCGCCGAAAAGACCGGCACCGACCAGTTCGAGCAGCTGGACTTGTTCACCGACAGCACCCGCCGCCAGAAGCAGGAAAAACTGGACCGCACGGCGGACGCGCTGCGCCGCAGGTTCGGCGGCGCGGCCGTGACCCGCGCCACGCTGCTCACCCCCGACAGCCGCAAACCGTCGGCCCTCTCCGCCGCCAAGCAGCGGGACAAAGAAAAAGGGTGAACGGCGGCTTTCCCGGGCGCAGGAAAGGCGCGTAGAAACTCCCGGCAAAAACCGCAGGCCATGCGGTTTGCGCAAGCCTTCTTTGCACTTCCGCCAAGAGGATACAGACAAAACCGGCAGGCCGCACGGACGCAAACGTCCGTGCGGCCTGCCGGTTTTGTGCCTTGCTACCGCTGCTCCGGCGGCAGGGCTTTGAGCACCAGCGCCAGAATATCGGCAGCCAGGCTGGCCTGGGCCGGAGTCAACGTCTGGAAAGCGGGCGGCAGCGCGGCCCCGGCGTCTGCCGGTTGGGCGGGACCGAACACGATGTCGTCGGCGCTGCAGTGCAGGGCGTTCACCAGCTTGCGCAGCGTCTGCACCGTCATACCCTTGCGTCCCGTTTCAATATCGGCCAGGAACTGCACCGAAATATCCGCATATTCTGCCAGCCGTTCCCGGGTCAGTTCCTTTTGCTCCCGCAGACGCCGCAGGCGCAGACCGACTTCACGGTTGACAGTGGAATCGAAAGCCATCAGTCCCCCTCCTTTCTGCGGCAAGAAACCATAACTACTGATATGGTAGCAGATGCTTTGCATCGAGAAAAATAGCGATAGCTATTGACAAACTATTACTATAGTGATACTCTAAAAGAAACTATCGAAGTTGTTCGCAATAACAAAAGACGTGATCGGGTGGGGGAGTTATGGAACGTGGCGAAAGACGGCGCCGCCTGCGGGCGCTGGCGGCGCTCTTTTTTGCGCTCTTGCTGGCGGGCTGCAGCCGGACGAAGAACGTGCAGGCGCAGGCAGGAGAGGCGGTCTCCACCGCGCTGTTTGACTTTACTGTGGCGGACCCCCGGACGCTGGACGCCTATGCGGGCGTCGAGATCCCGGACGGGCAGAAGCTGGTGGCCATGCAGCTGACGGTGACCAACACCAGCGACCAGACCTACACGATGTTTTCCGAGGATTTTCAGATCCAGTGGGGCGGCGGCGCGGAGGATTTCGGCCCCTGTCTGGCAGCGGTAGACGACACCATGCTGCCTTACGGCTATGAGTTGGCCCCCGGCGCGAGCCGCTCGGGCGCCATGCTGGCACTGGTCCCGGCGGACTGCACCGCCCTGACGGTGGCGTACCAGGAGTTCCGCGCCGACGGCGACCCGGCCGCCGCCTACTTTGTGGAGGTCCCGCTGTGAAGCGTTTTCTGCTGTTTTTCGGGGCGTTCGCCGTGGGCCTGGCCGCCGCCTGCCTGGCGGCGGCCGCCCTGCTGCTGCCCGGCTGGCTGGCCGGGCGGGAACTGCGCAGCCAGCGCCCCACGGCGGCGGTGTCCGCCGCGGCCACGCCCACGCCCACGCCGGAACCGGCCCCCACGCCGCTGCCGCAGATGGATTTCACCGCCCTGCTGGCCCAAAACCCCGACGTGGTGGGCTGGATCCGCATCGAGGACACGCCGGTGGACTTCCCGGTACTGCAGGGGGACGACAACGAGTTCTACCTGCGCCACGGCCTGGACGGCGAATACGACATCCTGGGCGTCCCCTATGTGGACTACGAGTGCGATGTGGAGCAGGGCCGCCACCTGATCCTCTACGGCCACAACATGGGCGTGGGGGAGAGCGAGCGGTTTTCCAGCCTGCAGAACTACAAGGACCCCGATTATTATACCCGGCACCCGGTGATCCGGCTGGATACGCTGTACGGCAGCGCGCTGTACAAGGTGGTGGCGGTCTACGCCCTGACGGCCCGCACCGCCGACGCCGACTATTTCCCGTTCAATACCTATGTGGACTTTGCGGACGACGCAGCCGAGCAGGCGTACCTGGACGAGGTGGCCCGGCGGGCCTTTTACACCACGGGGGATTACGTCCGGCCCGACGAACGGCTGCTGACCCTGTGCTTCTGCACCTACGAGATGGAGGACGCCCGCATGCTGGTCATGGCGCGCCCCCTGCGGGAGGGCGAGCGCGCCGAAGCCGACGAGGTGCACATCCAGCCGGACCCGCAGCTGCCGGCCCGCTGGCCAGCGGGCGGCTGAAGGGCGGAGGAAGAAGGTTTCGGGCCGGGGTGCGGTCACATGGGGGATGCGTGCTTCGTGCCAGAAAATAAATTTTAGCAAAAGGAGTAATAATATGCAGAAGACGAGTCGTTTGAACCGCCTGCTGGCCGTGCTGGTCGCGGTCTTTATGGCGGTCTGCTGCCTGCCGTTGAATGCGTTTGCGGAGGATGAGCCCAAGTCCCCTGCGCCACTCACGGTGCATGTTTCCTATGGTGACGCTGCCACCGGCACCTATGTGGGTGACGGCGAGACCATCGAGATCATGGCGGGTACTTACAGCGTGGATTACCTGATCGCCGGAGGCTACCTGCACATCCCGGAAGGCTACAAACCCACCAACCTGGGAGATGTGAACATCAATTCCGAAACGTTGCTCATCAACGTGGAGAAGGACTCCGTACCCTCCACGCCGGTGGAACCCGCAACGGTGAAGGTGGATGTCTCCTACTATGACGCAGCCGCCAACCAGTATGTGGGTGACGGCGAGACCATCGAGATCGTGGCCGGTCCCTACAGTGTGGATTATCTGATCGCCGAAGGCTACCTGCACATCCCGGCAGGTTACAAACCCACCAACCTGGGCAATGTGGACATCTACTCCAACACGCTGGTCATCAACGTGGAAAGCATTTCGGTGCCCTCCACGCCGGTGGA
>HBJMC02800__coassemble_110_pt1 | contig 67560 bp, 55 predicted proteins | sample HBJMC02800__metabat2_low_PE_014 | metagenome-assembled genome bin HBJMC02800 | reverse complement strand
AATATTCCTGCCCAGGGGCTCTTTTTGTGCTGTCTGCACAATCTGGGGCGGTTCAGTTCCACTTTTATATGAAAACAATTGATTTATTTTTTCTCAAACCGTTTACCCAGAATCAGCGTCGTCACAAAACCGATCACAACAGCAACCACCATAACAACCATGGAAACCATAACGTTGTAACTGGAACCGGCGGGATCAATGTAGGCAGGCAGGCTGATAAAACCTGGTGTCGAGATAACGTACTGGGTCATTCCCAGCAGACCCGCCAGCAGACCGCCAATACCACCACCGATCATGGCACCGATCAACGGATAGGTTTTCGGGAACAGCACCCCGTAAACACCCGGTTCGGTAATGCCGCACAGGGCAGTAACCCCGGCAGAAACACCAACAGATTTTTCTTCCACAGATTTAGCCATCAGAGCAGCCGCCAGGCAGGCACCACCCACAGCAACATTGGCCGGTGCCATGCCGGTACAGATCAACGGATCAGAATTGACTGCCGCCATCAACGCGAACACGACAGGATACGTGGCGTTGTTCATGCCAAAGAATACCATCAACGGCGTGGTGATACCAACGATCATGACCGCAAGTGGCGGCACAGCCTGATAGACAGCGTACACACCGTTGGCCAGTAATGTACCGGCCGTATTGCCGATAGGCCCCAGAACGATCAGCGTAACGGGCACGGTGACCAACATGGTGATCAACGGCACAAAAATCGTCTTCAGGAACACTGGGATGTACTTTTGCAAGAATTTATATACCACACTCATGAACAGAACGCCCAGAATGACCGGGAATACCGTTGAGTTATAGGTAACCGTCTGAATGGGGATGCCAAAGAAGTCCAATCCTTCAGCACCATTGATCGTGGAATACAACAGGATGGCACCCAGAAATGCACCCAGGAATCCATTGGATTTCAGGCGGCTGGCGGCCGCATAACCAATAAATACAGGCAGGAAATAAAAAGTCGCCTGGTTGATCGCATAAAAGACCGTATAAGTGCCCGACTCGGCAGAAACGCCGAATACCGTAGTCAACAGCGACAAAACCGCACCTGTCAGGCCGCCTGCCACCAGAACGGGGATCACTGGGCTGAAGGTACCGCCGATAAAAGACAGGATCGCATTCATCACGTTGCCATGGTGCTGCGCCATATCAACCGCTGCCGCTTCCGCATCTTCTACAGTTCCGCCCGCCTTGATCCCTTCAAATTTTTGAATCTCCGCATACAGGTCCGGTACATCCTGCCCAATCACGATCTGGTATTCGCCGTTCTGCAAAATCACGTTCAGTACGCCGGGCACAGCCTTTACACCGTCCGTATCAAACCGCGACGGATCGCGCAGTACCAACCGCAGACGGGTCATGCAGTGGGTCGCACTTACGATGTTGCTTTCACCACCGGCTTTTTCCACGATGCCCTTCGCCATGGCGCCGTAATTCTTTTTAACCATTATTTCTGCATCTCCTTTCCCCAGTCTTTGCCATTGGAACGGATCAGTCTGGAATACCAGTAGAAGGAATCCTTCTTGATCCGCTTCATGGACAGTTCCTCCACGCTTGCAGCGGCGTTCTGTTCTTCGTCGGTGGTATCAATATAGACAAGGCCGTAGCGCTTGGCCATACCGTTGCCGGTGGACAGCAGATCGGTAAAGGACCAGGGATTGTAAGCAATGACCTGGCAGCCGTCTTCAATGGCCAGACCCAGCTGGTAGATGTGGTCCCGCAGAAAATCGATGCGCCCGGTATCATGCACGCAGCCGTCGGCGTCCTTGGTCTCATGGGCACCGTAGCCGTTTTCGGTAATCATCATGGGCAGGTGGTAATGGTCCCACAGATAACGCATCATATAGCGCAGGCACACCGGGTCGATCTCCCAGTCCCAGTCGGTGTATTCCACATAGGGGTTGCGGGTCAGCGCATAGCGGCCCGGCTCCACCGGGAAGACCATCTGCCCCTTGACGCCGTTCTTGTTCAGCAGGTAATCCTGTTGTTTTGCATCATGGGGGGCAAACTTTGCCACATTGCTGCGGTAGCAGTTGACGGCAATAAAGTCGATTTTGGCGCTCTTCATCAGTTCCGCATCCCCCGGTCGGATATCGGGGTCGATATCGTTTTCTTCCCAATACCGCTTGATGAAGTTGCTGTATTCCCCGTACACGTCGGTATCGATCCAGAACTTTTCGGTAAATTCCTCGGCGTTCATGGCAGCGATCTGGTCCTCAGGGCGGCAGGTCTCGGGGTAAATGGGCACGCAGCCAGGCACCGGGCCGATCTTGCCGCCCTCCACCATCTCGTGGCAGGCGTTGACGGCTTTGGCGTGGCAGAGGTTCATGATGTGGTTGATCTTCCACTGGTCCCGGAACCAGTCGTCACAGCCCTTGCTGACACCCAGCCAGTGGCCGTAACAGATCTGCATGTTCTGTTCGTTGATCGCCAGCCAGTACTTGACCCGGTCACCGAAATTTTCAAAACAGACCCGGCAGTAATGGTCGAATGCATCGATGATCGCGCGGTTTTTCCAACCGCCCAGTTCTTCCTCCACCCAAAGGGGCATGTCATAGTGATACAGCGTGACGATAGGGGTGATGTTGTGGGCTACCAGTTCGTCGATCAGGCTGTTATAAAAAGCGATGCCCTCAGGGTTGACCTTGCCGTCCGAATGCGGGATGATGCGGGACCAGGAGAGGGAAAAGCGATAGCTGGAAAAACCGCATTCGGCCATCAGGGCAACGTCCTCTTTATAATGGTGGTAATGGTCTGCCGCATAAGTGTTATCGGCAAAGGGTTTCTTGGTTTTGGAGTTCAGGTCGATGATGGCCGGTGTACGGCCCCCTTCGGCCACGCCGCCCTCTACCTGCCAGGCTGCACTGGATGCCCCCCAGAGAAATCCCTCCGGGAAACGGGGATCATGATTGTAATACATGAAGAATCCTCCTGTGTGGTCTGCCGCCGTCGCGCCGGCGGCGCTGTATGCGCGCGCTGTTTGTTGACGCTTTCATCATAGCATATCCACAACAGGAAATGGGGTTCGCACAGCGAACCCCATTTGTATATTTTGCCCAGTTTTCTGTTCTTCTTTTCAGCACTATGCTCGTATCTTTCGTCATTCCAACCGTTTTTGCAAGCGGTTTTTGGTGCTTTCTGACAAGACGGGTTCAGCATATGGACCCTGAGTACGGGCATCGTCCAGATAACGCTGCACATAGCGGCTGTACAGGATATCAAAAAAATAGTTCGTTCCGTATTGGGAATAGACGGTGCGGGCATTTGCGTTATCCTTCTCGCTCAGGTAAATGACCTGATGGTATACCGCCCAGAATCGCCGGTCATGGTTTACCGTGACCAGCGCTTTGTAGGCCGCTGTCCTTTGGATCAACGGTTCCATCATAATAGCAAAGTTGCCGGTAGCGGAAATCGTAATGAGCAAGTCCTGGGGGGTAAGGTCCTGAAGGTAACCGGGGATATAGCGCGCGTCGGTAACGATGAGTACCAGCTTGCCCATGACCACCATGGATTGCTGAAACCCACGGGCCGCCATGCCGGAGAAGTCCGAGGTAAACAAGACCACATGGCGGCTGTCGTGAATACGCTGCACCAGCTTGTCCAGCACGGCGGGGGTGGTCAGACGATTGATTTCCTCCATCATGGCAGTGATGGATTGAGACAGATAATCTTTATAGTGGGGGCGCGCGCTGTAACCAATAAAATAATTGCAGTGCCGTTGCCATTCCTCCGCTTCTGCCTTGATATCGGAAAAATTGTCAAACCCGATGGACTGGCAGAAACGCCGGATTCCGGAGCGGGAGACGTAACAAGCCTCGGCCACATCATAGATATTCAGTTCCCGCAGCTGGTCGAAATGATATAGCAGGTACTGGGCCAACACATAGTAAGGGTCCCCCGGCTCGCTTTCATTCATCACGGCCAGCAGCACAGTCATCAGGCTGAATGCAGTACGCTTCATGGCGGTGGTTTCCTTTCGCCCCACACAGGGCCGCTATTCAAAACAACCCCCGTGCAGAGCAGTGCAGCGGGGGTTGGCAGACTTATTCTTTGTCGGGCAGGGTCAGGGCGATGGACAGTTCAGCCAGCTGCTTTTCGTCCACCACGTCGGGCGCGCCGCTCATGGGCTCGCCGGCGTTCTGCACCTTGGGGAAGGCGATCACGTCGCGGATGGAATCCCGTCCCAGCATCAGCATCACCAGGCGGTCCAGGCCGTAGGCCATGCCGCCATGCGGCGGCGCGCCGTACTTGTAGGCATCCATCAGGAAGCCGAAGCTGGCGCGGGCCTTTTCCTCGGTGAAGCCCAAAGCGCGGAACATGCGGTCCTGCAGCACCGGGTCATTGATACGCATGGAGCCGCCGCCCAACTCCACACCGTTGAGCACGATGTCGTAAGCCACGGCATGGCAGGCGCCGGGGTCGCTTTCGATCTTGTCCAGATCCTCGGCCTTGGGCAGCGTGAAGGGGTGGTGCATGGCCATCCAGCGGCCTTCCTGCTCGCTGTACTCGAACAGCGGGAAGTCCACCACCCACAGGAAGTTGAATTGGGTGGGGTCGATGAGACCCTGCTTGCGGGCGATATCCAGGCGCACCTGGCCCAGCGCCGTGCAGGCCTTGACCCAGCTTGCGTCGCTGACCAGCAGCAGCACGTCGCCGGTCCCGGCGTTCAGCGCGGCATAGAGCGCCGCTTTCTCCTCCCCGGTGAGGAACTTTTCAAAGCTGGAGGAAGTACCCTCGGCGGTCAGGCGGCTGTAGGCCAGACCCTTGGCGCCGTAGGTCCTGGCGACTTCCCCCAGTTTGTCGATGTTCTTGCGGGTCAGCTTGTCGGCCAGACCCCTGGCGTTGATGGCGCGGATGCTGCCGCCCGCCTCCACCACGGCGGCGAAGGGCTTGAACTCCGTATGGGCGAACACCTCGGTGACATCCTGGATCTCCAGCCCGAAGCGGGTGTCCGGCTTGTCGGAGCCGAAGCGGCTCATGGCCTCGTTCCAGGGCATGCGCACGAAGGGCGTAGCCAGGTCGATGCCCAGCACTTCTTTCCACAGACGCTTGAGCAGGCCCTCGTTCATCGTGATCACGTCATCCTGGGTGACGAAGGACATTTCCTCATCCACCTGGGTAAACTCCGGCTGGCGGTCAGCGCGCAGGTCCTCGTCGCGGTAGCAGCGGGCGATCTGGAAGTAGCGGTCAAAACCCGACAGCATCAGGATCTGCTTGTAGAGCTGGGGGCTCTGGGGCAGGGCGTAGAAATGCCCCGGCTGCACCCGGCTGGGCACCAGATAGTCCCGCGCGCCCTCCGGCGTGGACTTGATGAGGGTCGGGGTCTCGATCTCGGTAAAATGGTTGTCGCAGAAATAGCTGCGGATGATCTGCATGATCTTGCTGCGCAGCACGATGGGTTCGTGCATCGAAGGACGGCGCAGGTCCAGATACCGATAGCGCAGGCGCAGGTCGTCGCCCACGTTGATCTCGTCGCGGATCTCGAACGGCGGGGTCTGGGCTTCGCTGAGCACCCGCAGTTCGCTGACGTACAGTTCCACGTCGCCGGTGGCGATCTTGTCGGTCTTGGCGGCGCGTTCCCGCAGTTTGCCGCGGCAGATCACCACGTACTCGCTCTTGAGGGTCTCCGCCTTCGTGAAGACCTCCTTCGGCGTATCTTCATCGAATACCAGCTGCAGCAGGCCGGTGGTGTCGCGCAGGTCGGCAAAAATGATGCCGCCTTTGTCGCGCGCGCGGGCGATGGAGCCGCAGACGGTCATCTCCTGCCCGGCATCGGCCAGGGTGACCTCACCGCAGTAGCGGGTGCGGCGCAGGTTGCCCAAAGTTTCCATATTTCCAATCCCCTTTGCAATTTTAGCAATGCAGCAATGTTTTGTTGCCGCATTTTCTTGTTCCGGGTCAATTATACCGCGCCCTCTGCCGTTTGACAAGGGCAGCCGGACGGAAAGCTTCGGATTTTCTCAGATTTCTCTGCCAAACCATATTGACAAGCGGGAAAACCGCTGTTATAATATTAAGGCTGTAAACACGCAGCGCCGTATGTGCCCGTAGCTCAGTTGGTAGAGCATCTGACTTTTAATCAGAGGGTCCAGGATTCGAGTTCCTGCGGGCGCACCAGAATACCACGTATCTACTGCATTTTTGCGGAACGGTATGTGGTATTTTTTGTTGCATCCGCCACCTTCGCTTCAAAATGAAAAAACGGCTGGAAAACCGGGGCGCAGCAGAGTATAATGACAGAAGCTGCCTGCCGGACGGTCCCATCGTCCGTGCAGGTGAAGATCCGCCGCACCAAACCAGGAGGACAAGCGATATGACCGATCCGAAACGAACCATCCGCAGTGCGCTGCGGTATCTGCGCGTGTGCGGCAAATGGCTGGCGCTGGCCGTGCTGGCCGGGTGCCTGACCGGGCCGCTGGGGGCTGCCTTCGGCCTGGCGCTGAACTGGGCCAACGCCCTGCGCGGCGAGCAGGGCCGGCTGCTGTTCCTGCTGCCGCTGGGCGGCCTGGCCATCGTCTTTTTGTACCGGCACTTCGACCCCGGCGGCGGTTCCACCAACCAGGTCTTTGCCGCGGTGCGGGAACGCAGGCTGCTGCCGCTGTGCGCGGCGCCGCTGATCTTCTTCTCCACCGTAGTCACCCATCTGCTGGGCGGCTCCAGCGGGCGGGAGGGCGCGGCCCTGTTGCTGGGCGGCTCGGTGCTGGGGCCCTTCGGCCGTCTGTTCAAGCTGGACCCCCGGGGCTGCCGCCTGCTGACCATGTGCGGCATGGCGGGGGCGTTTTCCGCCATTTTCGGCACGCCGCTGGCCGCCACCGTTTTTGTGATCGAGGTCATCAACGTCGGCTCCATGCAGTATGCGGCGCTGCTGCCGTGCCTGGTCTCGGCCCTGCTGGGGGTCTGGATCAGCGGCCGCATGGGCCTGGCCCCCACGGCTTTTACGCTGGATGTTTCCGCTGCGGCGGACCCGGTCACCCTGCTGCGGGTGCTGGCGCTGGGCGTGCTGCTGGCAGGGCTGAGCATCGTGTTCTGCGCCGCCCTGCATGCCGCCTCCCGGCTATACGCACGGTATCTGCCCAACCCCTATCTGCGCATTGCCGTGGGCGGCGTCCTGGTCGTAGCCCTGACCCTGCTGCTGGGCACCACCGACTACAACGGCGCCGGCAGCGCCGTCATCGCCGCCGCCATTGCCGGGCAGGCCCTGCCCTGGGCCTTTGCCCTCAAGATCCTGTTCACCGCCCTGACGCTGGGCGCCGGGTACAAGGGCGGCGAGATCGTACCCATTTTCTTCACCGGGGCCACCTTCGGCTGCGCCGTGGCGCCGCTGCTGGGGCTGCCCGCGCTGCTGGGCGCCGCGCTGGGCATGGTGGCGCTGTTCTGTGGATGCACCAACAGCCCGCTGGCGTCCATCTGCCTGGGGTTGGAAGTGTTCGGCGGCCAGTGCCTGCCGCTGTTCGCGCTGGCGTGCGCGGTGTCCTACATGCTGTCCAGCTATTTCAGCCTGTACCATGAGCAGCACTTCTTCCATTCCAAACTGCGGATCGGCAAAGTGCAGCAGCTGGACGGCCGCTGGGCCGAGGAGGGGGACGCCGGCGCCCCGGTCTGAGGGCGCACGGGCGGCCCTGCAGCCCCCGCAGAAAACGAGTTGTCGCGCGGCGGCGGGCGTGCTATAATAAGCTGTTACCATTCAGAAAAGGAGGGCGGCCATGGACGCCTTGCAGCATATCACCGGCCTGGTGCGCAAAGCCGTACAGGACTATGAAATGATCGCGCCCGGCGACCGCATCCTGGTGGGGGTCTCCGGCGGGAAGGACAGCGTAGTCCTCACGGTGGCGCTGGCCCGGCTGCGCGCCTACCTGGGCGTGCCCTTCACCCTGCAGGCGGTGACGCTGGACCCCTGCTTCGGCGGGGTGGAGACCGACTACGGCCCCCTGCAGGCCCTGTTCGCCGCCGAGGATGTGCCCTATGAGGTGCGCCGCACCGACATCGGCCCCGTGGTGTTTGATTACCGGCGGGAGACCAACCCCTGCGCGCTGTGCGCCAAGCTGCGGCGCGGCACCCTGCACACGGCGGCCCAGGAACTCGGCTGCAACAAGGTGGCCCTGGGCCACCACCTGGACGACGCGGTGGAGACCTTTTATATGAACCTCTGGCGGGAAGGGCGCATCGGCTGTTTTTCGCCGGTGACCTGGCTGTCCCGCCGGGACCTGACGATGATCCGCCCGCTGCTGCTGGCCACTGAGAGCGAAGTATCCTCGGCAGTCCGGCGCGCCGGGCTGCCCGTTATCAAGAGCCGCTGCCCCGCCGACGGCGTGACCGTGCGGGAGGAAACCAAACAGTTCGTGCGGGAGGCCAGCCGCAAGGACCCGGCGTTCCGCCAAAAGACGCTGCACGCCCTGCAGCAGAGCGGCATTGACGGCTGGCGGCCCCTGCACACGGGCAGAAAGAAGGAGTGGGCCCCATGAGCGACGGCATTTTGGAAAAGCACTGCTGGGCGGAGATCGACCTGGACGCCCTGCGGCAAAACTTCGCCTTTATCCGCCGGACGGTGGGCGGGCCGGTCTGCGCCGTGGTCAAGGCCGACGCCTACGGCCACGGGGACGCCGTCGTGGCCCCCGTGCTGCAGCAGGAGGGCGCCGCGGCCTTCGCCGTGAGCTGCCTGGGGGAAGCCAAGCGCCTGCGCCGCCACGGCGTCACGGTGCCGGTGCTGATTCTGGGCTACGCCGACCCGGGCCAGGCCCCGGTGCTGGCCCGGGAGGACATTGCCACCACCTGCTTTTCCGCCGAATACGCCGCGGCGCTTTCACAAGCGGCCCGGGCCGCCGGGGTGCGGGTCAAAGTCCACCTGAAGGTGGACACCGGCATGGGCCGCCTGGGCTTCCCCGCGCAGCAGGACTGGCGCGCGGTGGTGCGGGAACTGGAAGCCCTCTACCGCCTGCCCGGGCTGGAAGTCTGCGGCATCTTCCAGCATTTTGCGCAGGCCGACAGCCTGGACCCTGATGCCGTAGCCTACACCGACGCCCAGTACGCGCTGTTCCGCCGGGTGGTGGACCAGCTGCGGGCCGACGGCTATGCCCCCGGCGCCGTACACTGCGCCAATTCCGCCGCCCAGATGCGCCACCCCGAATGGTGCCTGGACATGGCCCGGGCCGGGATCATCCTGTACGGCCTGGACCCCAGCGAGGAACTGCACTTCCCCGCCCTGCGGCCGGTCATGACGCTGAAATGCCTGGTGACCTTTGTGAAGGACCTGCTGCCCGGCCAGAGCGTGAGCTACGGCTGCACCTTCACCGCCCAAAAGCCCATGCGGGTGGCCACCGTCTGCGTGGGCTACGCCGACGGCTACCCCCGGATCCTTTCCGGCACGCAGGGGCAGGGGCGGATGCTGGTGAACGGCCGCCCTGCGCCGGTGCTGGGACGCGTCTGCATGGACCAGACGCTGCTGGACGTGACCGATATTCCCGGCGTGGCAATGGGCGACGAAGTCACGGTATTCGGCCCGGGCGGCGCCGACACCGCCGCCGACGTGGCGCGCAAGGGGCAGACGATCTCCTATGAGATCGTCTGCGGCATCACCCGCCGGGTGCCCCGCGTCTATTTGGAAAACGGCAAAATCTGCAAGATCTCGAACAATTTGGAGGAAACCTGATGGCACGCGATACGATCCGCAATTTTTGTATCATCGCCCACATCGACCACGGCAAATCGACCCTGTCGGACCGGATGCTGGAACTGACCGACAGCGTGGACAAACGCACCATGACCGACCAGGTGCTGGACGACATGGACATCGAGAAGGAGCGCGGCATCACCATCAAGGCCCGCGCCGTCACCATGCGCTACAAGGCGGAGGATGGGAACACCTATGAGCTGAACCTGATCGACACGCCGGGCCATGTGGACTTCCAGTACGAAGTCAGCCGCAGCCTGGCCGCCTGCGAGGGCGCGGTGCTGGTGGTGGACGCCAGCCAGGGCGTGGAAGCCCAGACCCTGGCCAACTGCTACCTGGCGCTGGACCACAACCTGGAAGTGGTGCCGATCTTGAACAAGATCGACCTGCCCAGCGCCGACCCCGAGACCGTCGCCAAGGAAGTGGAGGACGTGATCGGCCTGCCCTGCATGGAAGCGCCCCGGGTATCGGCCAAGCTGGGCGTGGGCATCAAGGAGGTGCTGGAATCCGTCGTGAAAGACATTCCCGCCCCTTCCGGCGACCCCGAAGCGCCGCTGAAAGCCCTGATCTTCGACTCCATCTACGACAGCTACAAGGGCGTCATCGTCTATGTGCGGGTGTTCGAGGGCACCGTGCGCCCCGGCGACACCATCCGCCTGATGAGCACCGGCGCGGAGTTCCAGCTGGTGGAGGTGGGCCACATGGGCGCCACCAGCCTGACCCCCTGCGACAAGCTGGAAGCCGGCGAGGTGGGCTACCTGACCGCCAGCATCAAGACCGTGCGGGACACCCGCGTGGGCGATACCGTCACTTCCGCCGCGCGCCCCACGGCGGAACCGCTGCCGGGCTTCCGCACCGTGACGCCGATGGTGTTCTGCGGCATCTACCCTGCCGACGGCGCCGACTACCCTGACCTGAAGGACGCGCTGGAAAAACTGCAGCTCAACGACGCGTCGCTGACTTTTGAACCCGAGACCAGCGCCGCCCTGGGCTTCGGCTTCCGCTGCGGGTTCCTGGGGCTCCTGCATATGGAGATCATCACCGAGCGGCTGGAACGGGAGTTCGACCTCGACCTCATCACCACCACCCCCGGCGTCCAGTACCGGCTGACGATGACCGACGGCACGGTGGAGATCATCGACAACCCCGCCGCCTACCCGGACCCCACCCGCATCGTCAAGCAGGAGGAGCCCTTCGTCAACGCCCACATCTACACCCCCAACGACTATGTGGGCCCGCTGATGGACCTGTGCCAGTCCAAGCGCGGCGTGCTGGTGGACATGAAATATATGGACGAGACCCGCGTGGACCTGCACTACCAGCTGCCTCTGGGGGAGATCGTCTACGATTTCTTCGACGCCATCAAGTCCCGCAGCCGCGGCTATGCCAGCTATGACTACGAGTGGGAGGGCTGGCACGAAAGCAAACTGGTGCGGCTGGATTTCCTGCTCAACGGCGACCCGGTGGACGCGCTCTCGATGATCGTATTTTCGGACAATGCCTACGCCAAGGGCCGCCGCATCTGCGAGAAACTGAAGGAAAACATCCCCCGTGCGCTGTTCGAGATCCCCATCCAGGCGGCGGTGGGCGGCAAGATCATCGCCCGCGAGACCGTCAAGGCCATGCGCAAGGACGTGCTGGCCAAGTGCTACGGCGGCGACATCACCCGCAAGAAGAAGCTGCTGGAAAAGCAGAAGGAAGGCAAAAAGAAGATGCGCAAACTGGGCAGCGTGACCCTGCCCAGCGAAGCCTTCACCGCCGTGCTCAAGCTGGATTCGGATTCCTGATCCACGTTCTGTGCCCCGCAAACCAAAAGCAGCAGGCCCGACGGCCTGCTGCTTTTTTGCTGCGTATGCTGCTTATATTTCGGCGTCCGGCTGCTGGCCGTCGTGGGCCTTCCACTGGCAGGGGCCCAGCTGGAGATCGCTGAACAAGGCGGTGAAGCGGGAATCCTCCGGCGAACAGGCATAGACGCCGAAGCGGATGCGCCCGCCGCCCTCCAGCAGGTGGCAGATGCGCATCTGGGTAAAGTCCTGCCCGTCCCGGGAACACTCGATGCAGTAGTCGTCCTCCCGGCGGCTCAGGCGGTACCACATGGTCTTGACCGACGTGTCGATGGCCGTGGTGGCCCAGTCGGAGTAGCCGTGGTTGGTCACCACACTGCCCAGGTGCTGGTAGCGGTCGTTTTCATATTCCACCGAGGCTTTGAGCCAGTTCTCACTGTCCAGGTAGAGCGCCACGCCGCACTGGTCGAACCGGTGATGGCTTTGGGAAAAATCCGTCCGCACGATAAAGCTGAAATAGCGCTCCTCCGTCTCCATCTGGAACACCGGCGCGCTGTCGTTGCGGAAATGGTAGTACGTCCGCTGCCACAGGTCCGTGTGCGGTTCGGTGGTGATGGCCAGGGTCCCCCCTTCCGCCTTCCACCGGGAGGGCTCCCTTGTCCATACAAACTGCTTCCAATCCATAGCGCGTTCCCCTTTCGCTGTTGCGGTCCTGCGCAGGCAGCCGCCTGCATGATTTCACTTTACCCCACACATTGGCCCTTGTCAACCGCCGGGAAATAGTATACAATAAAAAAATACTAAAAATTTGGGGTGCAATCTATGGCAGAAGAAAAATTTTCCAACTTTTTGACGGAGATCATCGACGCCGACCTGGCCGAAGGCAAGGTCGACACCGTGCATACCCGTTTTCCGCCGGAACCCAACGGCTACCTGCACATCGGTTCGGCCAAGGCGATCTTCATCAACTACACCATCGCCAAGCATTACGGCGGGCTGTTCAACCTGCGCTTTGACGACACCAACCCCGCCCGCGAGGACGACGAGTATGTGCAGAGCATCCTGCAGGACCTGCACTGGCTGGGCGCGGACCCCAACGGCGGCATCTTCTACGGCAGCGACTACTTTGAAAAGTGCTACGAGTACGCCGAGCAGCTGATCCGGGAAGGCAAGGCCTATGTGGATGACCTGACCCGCGAGCAGATGCAGGAATACCGCGGCAACGACGCCGGCAAGCCCAGCCGTCCCAGCCCTTACCGGGACCGCACGCCGGAAGAAAACCTGGACTTGTTCCGCCGTATGCGCGCCGGGGAGTTTGCCGACGGCGAAAAGACCCTGCGCGCCAAGATCGACCTGGCCAGCCCCAACATGAACATGCGCGACCCGGCCATCTACCGCATCAAGCATGTGTCCCACCACCGCCAGGGCGACAAGTGGTGCATCTACCCGCTGTACGACTTTGCCCACCCGATCCAGGACGCCATCGAGGGCATCACCTTCAGTCTGTGCAGCCTGGAGTTCGAGAACCACCGTCCGCTGTACGACTGGGTGGTGCGCAACCTGTTCGGCAGCGAGTTCCCCAAACAGCGGGAGTTCGCCCGCCTGAACGTGACCAACACCGTCATGAGCAAGCGCTACCTGCGCGAACTGGTGGAAAAGCAGATCGTGGACGGCTGGGACGACCCCCGCATGCCCACCCTGTGCGGCCTGCGCCGCCGGGGCTACACCCCCACCAGCATCTTCACCTTTGTGAAGGAGGCCGGCATCGCCAAGGCCGACAGCCTGGTGGATATGCGCCAGCTGGAAGCCGTGCTGCGCGCCGAACTGGAACTGAGCGCCCCCCGCCGCGTGGCGGTGCTGGACCCGGTCAAACTCATCATCGACAACTACCCCGCCGGCCAGTGCGAGACCTTTGATCTGCCCAACAACCCCAACCGGGAGGCGGGCGACACCTCCACCCGCCCGGTGGCCTTCACGCGGGAAGTCTGGATCGACCGCGGCGACTTCTTTGAAGTGCCGCCGCCCAAGTTCAAGCGGCTGACCCCCGGCAGCGAGGTGCGTCTGATGGGCGCTTATCTGGTCCGCTGCACCGGCGTGGACAAGGACGCCGCGGGCAACATCACGGCCATCCATGCCGAGGCCGACCTGGAGACCCGCAACGGCAACCCGGCCGACGGCCGCAAGGTGCGGGGCACCATCCACTGGGTGAGCTGCGCCCACTGCGAGGACACCGAGATCCGCCTGTACGACAAGCTGTTCACCGAAGCCAACATGAACGGCATCCCCGACGGGGCGGACTTCAAGGACTACCTGAACCCCGAGAGCGTGACGGTGGTCGCCCACGCCAAGCTGGAGGAAAGCCTGCACGGCACCCAGCCGGGCGAGCGCTTCCAGTTCGTGCGCACCGGCTACTTCACCCCCGACAGCAAGCATCCCGGCGTGTACAACCGGATCGTGACGCTGAAGGACAGCTTCAAACTGTAACCGTTCAACGGGTCGTGGTGCCCGCATCCCACGGCGCGCCGGTGGCACAAAATTTGAAATCCATTTAGACCGGCGCCGCAGCGCCGGTCTTTTTTTGTGGCCGGGGCGGGATCTTGCCGCCCTGCTTTTCAGCCGCGGCGGTTTTGTGGTATAATGGCGCTGACAAAAAGGAGGATGGGACGATGGCTGTTCTTTGGGAGCCCTGCAACGGCGGGGCGCGGGTACTGCGGGTATTGGGGGATTCCCCCTGCCCTGCCGTGCCCGCCCTGGCAGGGGGGCTGCCGGTCGTGGAGATCGGCCCCTACTGCTTTGCCGACCGCCCGGTGGAGGGCAGGACCCTCTGGCCCGAGGACAGCGCCGAGACCCACCCCGTCACCGGCAATTTTGTGGAGGAAGTGACCCTGCCGGACACGCTGCGGGTGCTGCACAGTGCGGCGTTTTACAACTGCCGCCGCCTGCGCCGGGTGGAACTGGGCGCAGGGGTGGAAAGCCTGGGCAGCGATCTGTTCACCAACTGCCGCGCCCTGCGGGAATTTGCCCTGCGGGCCGCCCCCGACGCCGCCACCGGCCTGAAAAAGCTGCTGGGCGCGGTGAGCGCCGACGTGAGCGTCGTCTTTCTGGACGCGCCGGGGGCCCGGTTGTTCTACCCCGAATATATGGAACTGCTGGACGAAAACACCCCCGCCCACATCTTCAACCACAGCATCGAGGGGGAAGGCTACCGCATGCGCCAGTGCTTCGCAGGGGGCGGCGTGGACTATGCCGCCTACGACGCCACCTTCGCCCAGGCCTGCGTGGGCGAGCCGGAAAGCAAGATGGTCCGCATGGCCCTGGGACGGCTGCTGCATCCCTTCGCCCTGCGGGAGGACGCCCGGACCGACTACGAATTTTACCTAGCCGCCCACCCCGACGCCGCCTTCGATCTGGCCATCCACGACCGGCAGGAGGACGCCCTGCGGCTGCTGGCCGGGCTGGGCCTGCCGGTGCGGGACGCCGCCGCCCGCTGCGCCCGCGCCGGGTGGAGCGCCGGGTCCGCCATTCTGCTGGCGCGCCCCAAGCGCGCCGCCAAGCGCTACGACTTTGACGATCTGTAACGGGGGTACGCCTTATGCCGCACAACCAGACCCAGACTGAATGGGAACAGGCCATGGCGCGCCGCGTGATGGAACAGATCCGCGGCGAACTGTACCTGGACCAGCGCTACCTGAACGCCGCCCTGGGCGCGCTCCCCCCTGCCCCGCTGAACAGCACCCAGACCGCCTTTGCCACCGACGGCGCCCACCTGTACTACCCGCCGGGCTGGGTGCTGGGGCTGTACCGCCAAAACCGGCGCTATCTGCCCCGGGCCTACCTGCACAGCCTGCTGCACTGCATCCTGCGGCACCTGTGGCTGCGGGACCGGCGGGACCCCGACCTGTGGGGCCTTGCCTGCGACATTGCGGTGGAAAACATTCTGGATTCCCTGCATACCCCCGCCACCCAGCGCCCCGTCGGCTGGGCGCGCCAGCAGGTCTATGCCCGGCTGCGCGGCCAATGCCGCTTTCTGGCCGCCGGGCCCATCTACCAGGCCCTGACCGGGATGGACCCCGCCGAACGGGAACCCCTGCGGCAGGAATTTTTCTGCGACAGCCACCGCCTTTGGCCCGCCGACCCGGACAGCCCCGCCGCCCAGATCCAGGGCCGCCAGTGGGAGCAGCTGGGCCGCCAGACCCAGCTGAGCATGGAACAGGCCGGGCAGCAGGCGGGCGCCAGCGACGGCGCCCAGGCCCTGCAGGCCCAGGTGCAGGCCAGCCGCAGCCGCCGCAGCTACCGGGATTTTCTGCGCCGGTTCGCCGTCTGGCGGGAGGAACCCCGCCTGGACCCCGACGAGTTCGACCTGGGCTACTACACCTACGGCCTGCGCACCTACGGCAAGCTGCCGCTGATCGAACCGCTGGAGACCCGGGAAAGCAAGAAGATCCGGGATTTTGTGATCGTGCTGGACACCAGCGAGTCCACCGCCGGGGACCTGGTCAAGTCCTTCCTGCGGGAGACCTTCACCCTGCTGAAAAGCCAGGACAGTTTTTTCCGCCAGTGCCGCATCCTGGTCATGCAGGCCGACAACGCCGTGCGGGAGGAGACCTGGCTGCGGGACCTGGAGGACCTGGACCGCTACACCGAGGGCTTCCGGCTGGTGGGCGGCGGCGGGACGGACTTCCGCCCGGCGTTCGCCCGCATCGAACAGCTGCGCGCCGAAGGCCCCCTGCGGGACATGCAGGGCGCGCTGTATTTTACCGACGGCAAGGGCACCTACCCGGCCCGCCGCCCGCCCTTCGACGTCGCCTTTTTGTTTTTGGAGAACGGCGCGCCCCCGCCCGACGTGCCCCCCTGGGCCATGCGGCTGGTTTTGCAGCCGGAGGAATTTGCACCCCCACCGAAAGGAAGATAGATCATGGACATCCAACGTGCCAAAGAGGAGATCCAACACGCCGTACAGGCTTACCTGGCCTGCGACGATACCGGCCGCCCGCTGATCCCGCCCATCCGGCAGCGGCCCATCCTGCTCATGGGTCCGCCGGGCATCGGCAAGACGCAGATCATGGAGCAGATCGCCCGGGAATGCGGCGTAGGCCTGGTGGCTTACACCATCACCCACCACACCCGGCAGAGCGCCGTGGGCCTGCCCTTCATCCGGGAACGGAACTTCGGCGGCCGCACCCGCAGCGTTACCGAGTACACCATGAGCGAGATCATCGCCAGCGTATATGCGGCGATGGAGCGCACCGGCAAGCGCAGCGGCATCCTGTTCATCGACGAGATCAACTGTGTCAGCGAGACGCTGGCCCCCACCATGCTGCAGTTTTTGCAGTGCAAGACCTTCGGCAACCAGGCCGTCCCCGAGGGGTGGGTCATCGTGGCGGCAGGCAACCCGCCGAAGTACAACAAGAGCGTGCGGGAGTTCGACCTGGTCACCCTGGACCGGGTGCGCCGCATCGACATCGAGCCCAAGCTGGGCGTATGGCAGGCCTACGCCCGGGCCCACCGGCTGCACCCGGCGGTGACCGCCTACCTGGAACTGCGCCCCCAGCACTTTTACAGGATCGAGAACGACGTGGACGGCCCCCAGTTCGTCACCGCCCGCGGGTGGGAGGATCTCTCCGCCTATCTGCAGGCCGCCGACAAGCTGGACCTGCCGGTGGACGAGGGGGTGATCGCCCAGTATCTGCGCCACCCCGAAGTAGCCCGGGATTTTGCCGCCTACTGGGTGCTCTACCGCAAATACCACCAGGATTACGGTGTGGAGGATATTCTGCAGGGCAAGCCCTTTGACGCGGTGCTGGAACGGGCGTTGCAGGCCGCTTTTGACGAGCGCATCAGCCTGGTGAGCCTGCTGCTGGCCGGCCTGAACACCCGCTTTGCGGCCGCCCGCAGCGCCGACGCCGTGACCGATGCCTGCTACCAGCAGCTGCGCAGCTACCGGCGCAAGCTGGACCGGAACGACGGGACCGACGCCCCCGCCGCCCTGTTCGCCGCCCTGTGCCGGGCCTACCACGACCGTCTGGAGGAGGGCAAGGCCGCCGGTACGCTGCCCCCGGAAGAAGCCGCCACCCGGGCCCGGGCCGCCGCCCTGCTGGAAGGCTGGGCCGCTGCCCTGGGCGACTGCGCCGAGGCCGACGCCGCTTTTGACGCCGTGCGTGCCGCCTTCAACGCCCAGGTGCGCCGCCGGGAGGAGGCCGTGGCCGCCGCCTCCGACGCGCTGGAATCGGCCTTCGACTTTATGGAACGCGCCTTTCCCGACGGGCAGGAGATGGTCGTTTTTGTCAACGAACTGGCGCTGGGGCCCGATTCCGCGCCATTCCTGGCCGACAACGAATGCGAGCGTTTCGAGCAGTACAGCCAGAAGCTGCTGCTGCACGCCGGGGAGGACGAACTGCTGGCCGAACTGGAACGCGACGACCTGCGCGCCGGAGAACACAGCGCGGATTTCTGACCCGGGCTGCGGCCCGAAAAGCCGGTGGACCGCCGCCGGCTTTTTCCCTGCCCTTTACAGCGGCGCCGCCGCGCAGTATAATGGTCCGCGGTAAAATTTTGTGAACAAAGGAGCTGCATAGCATGGCACGACCCGACCCGCACCCGGCGCGGCAGATGTCGGAATCCGTCCGCATGGTCGTCTTTCTGTCGCTGTCCGGCGGCCTGCAGGACGCCTACACCTACCTGGCTCGCGGCGGCGTGTTCGCCAATGCCCAGACCGGCAACATCGTTTTTATGGGGCAGGCCCTGTTCAACGGCGACTGGCCCCGGCTGCTGCACTATCTGGCGCCGGTGACCGCCTTCGCCCTGGGGGTGGCGGCCGCTGAACTGATCCGCCTCACCTGCCGCGAGGGCCGCCTGCACTGGCGGCAGACCGTGCTGCTGGCCGAGATCCTGCTGCTGTTCGGCGTGGGCTTCCTGCCCGAAAGCTGGAACACCCCCGCCAACGCGCTGGTCTCCTTTACCTGCGCCATGCAGGTGCAGGCCTTCCGCAAGGTGCACGGCTACCCCTTCGCCAGCACCATGTGCATCGGCAACCTGCGCAGCGGCATGGAGTCCCTGGTCGCAGGGCTGCGGCTGCACGACCGCGCCCTGCTGCGCAAAGCCGGGCATTATTTTGCGGTGATCGTGCTGTTCGCGCTGGGCGCCGGGCTGGGCGCCCGGCTGGCAGCGGACTTCGGCCTGCGCACGATCTGGCTTTCCTGCGCGCTGCTGTGCGTGAGCCTCTGCTTCATGTTCCGCAAGCCCGCAGCCCCGCAGGCAGAATAACGGCGCGGCTTCCTTTTTGACACGAAATCCCGGCCCGGAAGGTACATACCTTCCGGGCCGGGGTTTTCTATGCGCGTTTTACCCGGCGATGGCGTTGCCGGTGGACAGCCGGTGGGCGATGACAAAGGTGGTGCGGCCGGTCATCAGCGCGTCCATGCCCTGCTGCACCAGCTGTTCGGTGCGGGTGTCGATGAAACTGGTGGCTTCGTCCAGAATCAGCACCGGCGGGTCGGCCACGGCGGCGCGGGCGATGGCCAGCAGCTGGCGCTGGCCCTGGCTCAGATTGGCGCCGTCGCCGGTGAGCAGGGTGTTGTAGCCGTCGGGCAGGCGGCGGATAAAGGCGTCGGCGTTAGCCAGCTTTGCGGCCGCCACGCATTCTTCGTCGGTGGCGTCCAGGCGGCCGTAGCGGATGTTTTCCATCACGGTGCCGGTAAACAGGTGGGTGTCCTGCAAAACGATGCCCAGGGACCGGCGCAGGTCGGCCTTTTTGATCTTGTTGATGTTGATGCCGTCATAGCGGATCTTGCCGTCGGCAATGTCGTAGAAGCGGTTGATGAGGTTGGTGATGGTGGTCTTGCCCGCGCCGGTGGACCCCACGAAGGCGATCTTCTGCCCCGGGGTTGCGTACAGTTTGATGTTGTGCAGCACGACTTTCTCCGGCGTATAGCTAAAGTCCACATCGTCAAAGGTAATGTCCCCCTGCAGTCTGGTGTAGGTGGTGGCGCCGTCGTGGTGGGGATGCTTCCAGGCCCAGACGTTGGTGCGTTCCTTGCATTCCACCAGGCTGCCGTCGGCGTTCTCCTTGGCGTTGACCAGCGTCACATAGCCTTCGTCGGCCTCCGGCGTTTCGTCCATCAGGTCAAAGATGCGCTGCGCACCCGCCATGGCCATGACGATGCTGTTGGTCTGCTGGCTGACCTGGCTGACCGGCTGCGTGCCGTTTTTGTTCAGCGTCAGGAAAGACACCAGCGCGCCCAGCGTCAGGCCGCCGTAGCCGTTCAGCGCCAGCGCCGCGCCCACCACGGCGCACAGCACATAGCTGATGTTGCCCAGGTTGGCGTTCAGCGGCATGGTGATGTTGGAGAAGGTGTTGGCTTTTTCGGCGCTTTCCCGCAGCCGCTCGTTCAGCGCGCGGAACTGTTCGATGCTCTGCTCCTCGTGGCAGAACACCTTGACCACCTTCTGGCCGTCCATCATCTCCTCGATATAGCCGTTCACCGCGCCCAGGTCGGCCTGCTGGCGGGCGAAATACCGCCCGGACCTGCCCGCCAGGCGGGTGGTCACCAGCAGCATGACGCAGATCATCGCCACCGTGATGACGGTCAGCGGCAGGTCCAGCAGGATCATGCTGGCCAGCGAAGTGACGATGGTCACCGACGAGTTGAGCAGCTGGGGCAGGCTCTGGCTCATCAGCTGGCGCAGGGTGTCCACGTCGTTGGTGTAGACACTCATGATGTCGCCGTGGGCGTGGGTGTCAAAGTAGCGGATGGGCAGCGATTCCATGTGCTGGAACAGTTCCACGCGCAGGTCGCGCATGGTGCCCTGGCTGACGTTGACCATGATGCGGTTGTAGCCGTAGGCGCACAGGATGCCGATGGCGTAGACGCCCGCCACCCGCAGCAGCGCCGCGGCCAGCGGGCCGAAGCCGGCGCTCCGGCTTTGCAGCATGGGGGTGATGTAATCGTCGATCAGGCTTTGGGTGAACAGCACGCCCTGCACCGACGCCAGCGCCGACCCCAGGATGCACACCACCACCATCAGGCAGGAAAATTTGTACCGTTTTACCATATAGCCCAGCACCCGGCCCATCGTGGCCAGCATCCGGCCGGGGCTGCGGCGGGGCGCTGCGGCTGTCTTTGCATTGTGTGCCATCACTGCGCACCATCCTTTCCGCTTTGGGCAGCCGGGGCGGGCTGGTCAAAGTCGCCGCCGCCCCGGGTCTGCGCTTCGTAGATCTCGCGGTAGATCGCGTTGGTCTTTAAAAGGTTTTCGTGGGTATCGAAGCCGCTGACGCCGCCGTTGTCCAGCACCAGGATGCGGTCGGCGTCCTGCACGCTGGAGACGCGCTGGGCGATGATCAGCTTGGTGGTGCCGGGGATATGCTCGGCAAAGGCCTGGCGGATCCTGGCGTCGGTGGCGGTGTCCACCGCGCTTGTGGAGTCGTCCAGGATCAGGACCTTGGGCTGTTTCAGCAGCGCCCGCGCAATGCACAGCCGCTGTTTCTGCCCGCCGGATACGTTGGCGCCGCCCTGCTCGATCCAGGTATCGTACCCGTCGGGGAAGCGGTCGATGAATTCGTCGGCACAGGCGGCGCGGCAGGCTTCGCGGCATTCCTCCTCGGTGGCGTCCTCCCTGCCCCAGCGCAGGTTGTCCAGGATGGTGCCGGTGAACAGCACGTTCTTCTGCAGCACCACCGCCACCTGGCTGCGCAGCGTCTCCAGGTCATAGCTGCGCACATCCTTGCCGCCCACGCAGACCCGGCCGGTATCCACATCGTACAGACGGCTGATGAGGTTGACCAGACTGGACTTGCCGCTGCCGGTGCCGCCGATGATGCCCACCGTCTCGCCGGAGCGGATATGCAGGGTAATGTCGTGCAGCGTTTTTTCGCCGCTGCCGTGCTTGTAGGAAAAGCTGACATGGTCAAAGTCGATGCTGCCGTTGGGGATGACGGCGTCGGCCTTGGCCGGCTGGGCCAGATCGGGGGTCTCGTTCAGCACCTCGGCGATGCGCTCGGCGCTGGCGGTGCTCATCGAGATCATCACAAACACCATCGAAAGCATCATCAGGCTCATCAGCACGCTCATCACGTAGCTCAGCAAACTGGTCAGCTCGCCGGTGGTCAGCGCCCCCGCCACGATAAAGTGCGCGCCGAACCAGGACAGGGCCAGAATGCTGCCGTAGACCACCAGCATCATGACGGGGTTGTTCAAAGCCAGCAGGCCCTCGGCCTTGACGAACAGGCGGTAGAGGTTGCCGGCGGCCTTTTTGAACTTTTCGTTCTCGTAGGTTTCCCGCACAAAGGCCTTGATCACCCGGATGGCGCTGACGTTCTCCTGCACGCTGGCGTTCAGATCGTCGTACTTGCGGAACACCTGGTCAAAGATGCGGGTGGTGCGCAGCATGATAAAGATCAGCGCCGCCGCCAGCACCACGATGGCCGCCAGGAAAATCAGGCTGAGCCGCACATTGATGAAAAAGCACATGAACATCGAGCAGACCAGCATCAGCGGGGCGCGCACGGCGATGCGCAGGGTCATCTGGAAGGCATTTTGCAGGTTGGTCACGTCGGTGGTCATGCGGGTGACCAGCCCGGCGGTGGAAAACTTGTCGATGTTGGAAAACGAAAAGGTCTGCACATTGCAGTACATGGCGTCCCGCAGGTTGCAGGCGAACCCCGCCGAGGCCCGGGCCGAAAACCGCCCGGCCAGCACGCCGGCGCACAAGCTGACCAGCGCCAGCGCCAGCATCAGCAGGCCGTAGCGGTAGACCTGGCCCATATTGCCGGCCTGGATGCCCTGGTCGATGATGGCGGCGGTGACAAAGGGGATCAGCACCTCCATCAGCATTTCCAGCGCCGTGAACAGCGGCGCCAGCAGCGCGTCTTTTCTGTATTGGCGCACCTGCGCCAGCAAAGTACGTATCATGTAAATCACTCTCCTTATTGGTTCCGCCGTGTTCCCGGCACCGGCCCGGCACTACCGCCTGTGCGCTGGTCAGGCCCAGCGGTTCCAGCTGGGGGCGGCTGGCCTGCTCCACCGCCAGATGCAGCCTGCGCAGGTCAAACAACAGTCCGCCTTTCATACGGTTCCCCTCCCCGCCTGTATTTCGCAGGCGAATTGTACGGACTCGAACTGTTTGCCTGCGAACACTATTATACACATCCCCACTGGAAAGTGAATTCAAAATATGCTATTATTAATAAGCAATCCTTATCAATTTATCTGTCGGGCCGCTGCCCGGCGGTTCGGAGGCCCCCATGAACATTGATCAGCTCCAATGCTTTCTCACCGTAGCCGACACCCTCAACTTTGCCCGCGCGGCGGAGCAGCTCCATGTGACCCAGCCCGCCGTTACGCAGCAGATCCATGCGCTGGAACGGGAACTGGGCGTGCCCCTGTTCCGCCGCACCACCCGCACGGTCCGCATCACCGAGGAAGGGCTGGCCTTTCTGGACGATGCCCGCGAGATCGTGGCGCGGGCCGAGCGCGCGCGGCTGCGTTTTCATTCCGCCGATTCTGAGATCATCCGCACGCTGTCGATCGCCAGCCAGAGTGCCGTCGTCCTGGGGCGCATCGTCCCTGCGCTGGAAGCACTGGCACACCGCTGGCCGGATCTTCACCCCCGGCTGCAGATCGTGCCCCACCAGCATATCTTCAGCCTGTTGGAAGAAGGCCACCTGGACGCCGCCCTGGCCTTTCACCCCGAACATCTGCGCAAGCCCCGCGCCGTCTACCGGGAACTGTGCCGGACGCGGCTGGTCTGCGCCGTGCGCCGGGATCACCCGCTGGCCGGACAGGAATGCGTGACCCCCGCGCGGCTTGCCGGGGAAAAGCTGGTCCTGTTCCAGCCCCATCCCGACGGGCGGCCGGGGCCCGACGGGCTGCTGACCGCCCACCCGCCGAAAGACCTCTATTTCTGCGAAACGCCGGAGGCTACCGGCATCCTGGTGCAAGCCGGGTTCGGCGTCGCCCTCCTGCCGGAACTGCTGGCCCCCCGCCTGCCCGACCTGAAACTGCTGGTCCTGCAGCAGACGGAGCCGGTTTCTTTTGGGGTATACTGCCGCGCCCAGCAGAACGACGCGCTGCTGAAAGACCTGATCCGCTCGCTGCGGCAGCTGGACTGGCCCCTGCCGTGATCCCGCAGAAAAATGCCCCCTTCCGCACAGTGCGGAAGGGGGTATGTAAGAGGAACGGGAGGTTTCAGGCGCCTTTTTCCCGCAAAACGCGGCGCAGCAGCGCCAAGCCCAGCAGCGCCAGGACCACTTCGGTCACCGGCTGGGCGTAGGGCAGGCCGTACAGCGGGAACGCCCAGTTGAGCGCGAACAGCAGCGGGATCTCCAACAGCAGTTTGCGGCAGAGGGCCAGCACCAGGGTGGTGCCGCCCATGCCCACCGACTGGAAGGTGAACACGCAGGTGAAGTCCACCGCCAGGAAGGGGATGGCCAGGCAGGCGCCGCGCAGGAACACCGAGCCGTAGGCGACCACCTCAGCATTGTTCAGGAACAAGCGCACCAACGGCCCCGCAAAGATCCAGTATCCGGCGGTCATGGCCGCCATAGCCGCCAGGTCCACCATCATGTCGAAACGGATGATGCCTTTCATGCGGCGGTAGTCCCGGCTGGCATAATTGTAACTGATGAGCGGCATAGCCCCCTGGGCGATGCCCATGGAGATCTGCTGCGCGATCTGGATCAGACGGGTGGAAACGCCCATGGCCGCCACCGCCACCGCGCCGTAGGCGGCGGTAAAGTTGTTGAGGATGGTATTGCCCACCACGTTGAGCAGGTTCTGGATCGCAGCGGGCACACCCACGGCCAGCACGTTTTTCATGACGGCGGGCGGCATATGGCGCAGGCGGCGCAGGTCCATGCTGACCACGGTCCGGCCATGCTTGGTCCAGGCAAGGACAATGAAATACAGGCAGGCCACGCAGTTGGAAATAAAGGTGGCGAGGCCCGCGCCGGCCGCCCCCATGTTCAGCCCCCAGGGCAGGATGAAGATCGGGTCCAGCACGATGTTGAGGATACAGCCGGACATGGTGCCGATGCTGGCATGGACGGCGGACCCCTCGCTGCGGACGAGCTGCCCCTGCACCACATTCAGGATGGTGGGCGCCGCGCCCCAGGTAACGACCCAGTACATATACTCCATGGTAGCCTGCCGGGTAGAAGCATCCGCCCCCAGCAGGCCCAGCAGCGGCGCCTGGAACACGGTGCAGACCAGCGAATACAGCAGCCCGCCGAATACCGCGCCCCAGAAGCCGAAAGCCGACGCGTTGCGGGCCTGCTCGGTGTTCCCCTGCCCCAGCGAACGGCTGACCAGGCTGCTGGAACCGACGCCGAACAGGTTGTTCATGGCGTTGAACGCCAGCACCACCGGGTAGGCCAGCGTGACCGCCGCGCTCTGCACCGGGTCCCCCAATAGCCCCACAAAGTAGGTGTCCGCCATGTTGTACACCACGGTGACCAGCGACGTGACCACCATGGGCACGCACATCCGGGAAACCGCGCTGGGAATGGGCATCGTTTCAAATAGTTCTTTTTTGGCGCTGTCCTGCTCCGGCATGGACGCTCCATCTCCTCTCTCCGCAAACAGCGTACCGGCTGTTCGCGCTGTTCGCGTTTTGCATTCTATACAATAGTATCAATCTTTTCCCTCAAATGCAACACCATTCTGTACATTTTGCAGTGTCCGCATCGGGAAGGCAGACACGCCGCAGCCGCCGGGGGGCGTTTGCGCGCCTGATCCTGGGCCCGGAACAGGGCCTTGCCGCCGCGCCGGCAGGGAGCCGCCCGGACGCTGCCGCTGCACGTAGCTTTTCCGCCCCGGATATGCTGCAATCCCGATAGCAGAACGCAGCCCTGAGCGCCCGAAAGCAAAGGAGTTTGCCCCATGAGGATCACCCGCAGCCTGGAATTTCTGGCCGGCAGCAAGGAAGAAAAACTGCCCTACGCCGACCCGGATTTTCCCTACCTGGCCTCCCGTACCGAGTTGGATTATTTCCGCGAACATTCTGTGCCCTGGCACTGGCACAGCGCCCTGGAACTGTTCTATATGGAGAGCGGCGCGCTGACTTACCATACCCCCGGCGGCACCGCGGTGTTCCCCGCCGGTTCCGCCGGCATGGTCAACGCCAATGTGCTGCACATGACAGAGTCCCAGCCCCGGCAGGAAAAGAACGTCCAACTGCTCCACATCTTTGAGCCTGCCCTGCTGGCCGGGAACCACGGCAGCACGATCGAACGCCGGTACATCGCGCCTGTTACCGCCTCCGCCCGGATCGAGATGCTTGCCCTGGACCCGGGCACGCCTGAGCACCGCCCGCTCATTCAGATGATCCGCAGCGCCTTCCTGCTGCCGGAGGAGGAGTGGGGGGTATGAACTGCGCCTGCGGGAGGCGCTATTGCAGATCTGGCTGGCGCTGTTCCGCCTCTGCAGGCCTCTGCTCGAAAGCGGCCCGGGGCCGTCCCGTCCGGCCGCAGACAAAGTGAAAACGATGATGGCCTACATCCATGAGCACTACGCCGAAAAGCTCTCCATCGCGCAGCTGGCCGGGTCCGCCTTCCTGAGCGAGCGGGAATGTTACCGGGCCTTTCAGCGGCACCTGCACATGACCCCGGCCGCCTACCTCAAAAGCTACCGCATGCAGGCGGCCCGCCGGCTGCTGGCGGACACCCGGATGCCGGTCACCGAGGTCGGTTACGCCTGCGGGCTGGGCAGCCCCAGCTACTTCGGCAGGCTGTTCCGGGAGGACACCGGGTACACGCCGCTGCAATACCGGCGCAAATGGCAGGATCACGATAAAAAGTGACGGAATTCAGATAGTGCGATCTTATATCCGGCATTATAATGAGAATTGCAGACAGGCAAGGATCAGGAGGTGCATGCGGATGATCAAAGTAAATATACTGAACCTGAAGGGCTTTCTGGAAACCGTCAACCAATGCCGCGGCCGCGTCCTGGCGCTCTGCCCGGACGGACGGAAGGCCAACATCACCCGGCAATACGACGTCCAGGAGGCGATGGGCGCGCAGTACCGAAAGAACGGCGGCTGCCTGCCGCTCTCGCTGACGTTCGAGGAACCGAAAGATTACCTGGCGGTCGTGTTTTACTGTGTGGGCGACTGCTGAACCCCGCCTGCCGTCCGGCATAAAACGCCGGGTTTCCCCTGCCATTCCCCAAAAGCATTCCCATAGGAAACGCCCCGGCCTCTCTTGTGTGCCGGGGCGCTTCCGCTTTGCAGGCGGGGCGGGTCCGCTGGCTTTTGTCCCCCGGGCATGCTATAATGAAACCACAGCCCGCGGGACCGGCAGGGGTATCCCGGACGATCCGCCGGCGCGCCGGACGGCCCCCGTGCAGGGCAAGCTCAGGAACCAGAAAGAAAGGCGGCGAAGTTGCCATGCCGGAATTGCCGGAAGTAGAAACCGTGCGGCGCGTCATAGGGCCGCAGATCCAGGGACGCAGGATCGAAAAAGTCACCGTCAAACGCCCGGAAGTCGTCGCGCACCCCAACGCCGATGAATTTTGCCGCCGTCTTTCCGGGCAGGTTTTCGGCAGCATGACGCGCCGGGGAAAATTCCTGGCCGCCCGGCTCGAAAGCGGCGATACGCTCCTGCTGCACCTGCGCATGACGGGGTGCCTGTTGGCCGCGCCGCCTGAATTCCCGAAAGAAAAGCACACCCACGTTGTTTTTCAGTTAAGCGACGGCAAGGAACTGCGGTTTTCCGACACGCGCCGTTTCGGTCGCTTCTGGTTGATCGGGGCGGGCGAGGCCGACCCCTACAGCGGGATCGGGAAGCTGGGCAGCGAACCGTTTGCCCCGGATTGTACCGCGGAATACCTGTTCGCCAGATTCGGGAAACGGAAAAAGGCGATCAAAGAATGTCTGATGGAACAAAGCGTGATCGCCGGGATCGGGAATATCTATTCCGACGAGATCCTGTTTGCGGCGGGGCTCCACCCGGCCCGCGCGGCGGACAGCCTGACCGGGGCGGAATGGGAACGCCTTGCCGCGCTCATTCCCGAACGGCTGTCGTTCTTTATAGCCAAAAATGCGATCACCTCCGAAGAATACCTGCAAACGAAGGGGCGGGATTATCGCAACACGCCTTTTCTGCAGGTCTATGGCCACGCAGGGGGCCCCTGCCCGGTCTGTGGGACAACGCTCTGCCGGACCGTCATCGGCGGGCGCAGCAGTGTATACTGCCCCCGCTGCCAGAAATAGCCGTGAGCCCTGGCGGCGCTTTCGGTACCTTTCCCGTGCAGGATCTCTTTCGCCCCGTTCAACGGTCAGGCTGCACGAAGAGAGCGATCGTTCCTGCAATATTTGACGGGCATTCTAATATTGGCGTCACGTTGACCCCTTACACCCATTTGGGATATGACGATGCAAAAGAGGAATGGAAAAGGCTCCCACACGGCGAGTGGCGCGTAGTAAAATGGGGAAACAGCCCTTAATCTACTACTTTTTTACGACTTTTGAGGGAAAAGGTGTGCGGATTTATGCCACGAAATGCCAAGGAGCAGGGGGAAAATTGAGCCGGGGAAAATGCCCGGAAATCAAGAAAACACGGTACTTTCAAGGAGTTTTGAATAGATGATAAAATACTTTTTGTGTGCTACGGCAGTATCTTGAAAAGTCCTGGAAAAGTCAGTAAGATCAATGGTTTCACGAAGCACAAGGGCGCTTACTACACCACTACTACACCATTTTTGAAAGCGCCTTGATATGACAAGTTTTTATAGATGATACAACAAAGCGGTGATATTCCCAAAAAGGAGTATCGCCGCTTTATTGTATGCGGGTAAATATATGCCATGAGTAAATGCTCATGTGCCGTATAGCAACACAACAGCAAAGACCCATGACAGCCAGCACCATCCCTAAAAATAATTTTCATTTCCTTATTGACTTTAATATTATTTATGATATATTTAATATTATTAAAGTCAATAAGAGAGGAGAATTGGATTGGAGATAGACAAAATTCCTCAATGGATACTTGCATTAGAGCCAGAGGACGCGACCTTTTTAAAGAACTTTGTTTTGAAATCAGGTTCATTGAAAGAAATCTCACGTCTGTACGAAGTTTCTTATCCAACAGTCCGGCTTAGGCTGGATAAACTCATCCAAAAAATTGAATTGAGCGACCAAAAAGAGGAAGAACCATTTTCAGCATTTATCAAAGGGTTAGCCGTTGACTCCCGGATCGATTTGGAAACAGCAAAAATCATTATCGAAAAATATAAACAGGAAAAGGAGAAAAAGTCATGAATACAGTTATGACACTGATTATCGCATTCGTTGTTATTGTATTTCACGTTTGGCTGTGTCACAGAAGCCCTAAATTTTGGTATTTAGGAGGTATCATTCCCCTTTTGTGGATTGGTGTGCTGGTATTTCTGTTTTTCAATGGCAAAATCAATTTTGGAGAAGATTGGAAAATGATTATTTTCCCGACCCTTATTTTTATCCTGTTTTGGATTCAGGGACATCAGGCAGCCAAGAAAAAGGAAATTGAAAAGATGAAAGCAAAGGATATGTAAGCACATGAAAGGAGAATTGACTATGAGAGCATTGATATTCAATGAGAAATATAAACAGGAAAAGGAGAAATAACTATGATTGAGTTAGTTGTTGGATTTGTTATTGCTGCGGTACTTTTAATTGCAGAATACATTTTGTGTACGAAATTTAAAAGCCCTCTTTGGGGCGGAATTATTCCCGTTTTAATCCTTGCCGGAACGATTTGGATTTTTGCCAGTGGCAGAATTCCTCTGGAAACAAGATATTTATTTCCGTTTGCTATTCTAAACACCCTGTTTTTTGGAGATTGGGGAACAGGCCGTGACAAATACAAGAAAATTAAGCAAGCAGAAATGGAACGCATGAAAGCTAAAGACATCTAATAGATTAGCAAAGCCAGCCGAGCCAGCGGGCGGTCAAGATGAACGGCGCATTGCGCCGCCGCCCGCCCCCTCGCCCGCCTTTGCTGGCAGGCAATCAAGGGGGCGACAGCAAGGAGTGCTGCCGCCCCTCACTACTATTCAGAGCGCGGGAATTTCCATGACCGAAGAGGAAGCCTGCAAGGTGCGTATCCAGTACAAATTCCATGTCCTTTGCAAGATTTGGATTTTGAAAACCGGCAGGTCCGGGCAGACCGCCCGCTTCCAGTCCGTCCGGCACTTGCCGGGCGGACCGTTGTGTATTACAATACAAGTACAGAAACGCCCCGAAGGAGGAACTTTATGGACTTCATCACATTGTGCGGCGCCCCGGCCGGACGCATCGGGCAGGGTACCTGGGAACTGGGCGTCCGCCCGGAGCGCGCCGCGCAGGAATGCGACGCCCTGCGCGCCGGGATCGAAGCCGGCATGACGCTGCTGGATACCGCGGAAATGTACGGCGAGGGCGCCGCCGAGGAACTGCTGGGGCAGGCGATCCGCGGTTTTGACCGGGAGCGGCTGTACCTGGTATCCAAGGTATACCCCCACAACGCCGGACGGCAGAATATCTTCCAGTGCTGCGAGGATTCTCTGCGCCGCATGGGTACCGACTACCTGGACCTGTACCTGCTGCACTGGCGCGGCACCATCCCGCTGGCCGAAACGGTGGAGTGTATGGAAGAACTGAAAGCCCGCGGGCGTATCCGGGCCTGGGGCGTTTCCAACCTGGACCGTTCCTGGATGGAGGACCTGTTCCGGACGGACGGCGGCGACCGCTGCCTGACCGACCAGGTGCTCTACCATCTGGGCAGCCGCGGGGTGGAATATGACCTGCTGCCCTGGCTGCAGCAGCACCAGCTGCCCTTGATGGCCTACTGCCCCCTGGCCCAGGGCGGCAGCTTGCGTCAGGAACTGCTGGGCAGCCCCGCCGTACAGCAGATCGCCCGCACCCGCCAGGCCAGCCCCTGCCAGGTACTGCTGGCCTTCCTGCTGGCGCAGCCGGGCGTGGTGCCCATCCCCCGCAGTTCGTCAGCACGGCATACGCTGGACAACGCCGCCGCGCTGGACCTGCGCCTGACGGCAGAGGAACTGGGCATCCTGGACAAAGCCTTCCCCGCGCCGGACCATCCCACGCCGCTGGACGTGGTGTGACGCGCCGGACCCCTGGTTTTCCCGGCTTTTTCAGCGGTTGCAACCTGCCGTTGCGCCGTTGCAACCGCATTTTGGTAGCGTTGCTGCGCTGAAATGTGCTATGATGCCCCCAAGGAGGAAGCAGACCATGACGTTTGGCGAAAAACTCCAGAAGCTGCGCAAGGAAGCGGGTATGTCCCAGGAAGAACTGGCCGCCAGACTGGATGTATCCCGGCAGGCCGTCAGCAAATGGGAGCGTGACAGCGGCTACCCCGAAACAGAGAAAATCGTCCGCATGGGCAAACTTTTTCATGTGACGATGGACTATCTGCTCAACGAGGATACGCCCGACAGCCCCGGAACCGCTCCTGCCGGACCTGCGCAGGCCGCCGGGACCCCCGTTCCCGAAGTTCCCGCCTGCCCGGTCAGCCGGGAAACAGCGGAGGGGTTTCTTCTGTACCAGAAGCGGAAACTGCGGAAAATCGCCCTGGCCGCCGGGGGCATGTCGGGCAGTTTGGCCCTTTCCTTCACGTTCACCGACACGGCCCAGCTGCTGTTCATGCTGATATGGATCGCGGCGGCCGTGCTGCTGCTTTCGGTCCGGCTGGGCGGCGACCCGTACCGCAAGCTGCGGCAGGGACCGCTGCAACTGGACGAAAGTGCCAGAGCCTACCTGGACGCCGCCTGTACCGAAATGACCGGCCGCCTGCAAGCCCTGACGCTGACCGGCGCCGCCCTGACGGCGGCGGGGCTGCTGTTCTGCCCCCTGCTGTTCCCGCCCGAAGCGGGCGCGGCGAACCTGCTGGCGCTGAGCGCCGGCATGGTCATGGCGGGGGCCGGCATTTTTCTCTGCATTTACGCGGGCGGCCTTCTGCGCGCGTGCCGTCTGCTCCTTCCAAACGAAGAATTCTGTCGGAAGTGAAAGTGAGGACGCTATGCAAAAGCTGTTTTTCGTACTGCCTGCCGCGCTGGCTCTGCTGCTCTGCGGCTGCCAGCCCCCGGCGAACACCGCCGTGGACGCCCGGGAATTGAAAAAGGCGCAGCAGATCGAGGTGATCCCCGCCGGGGAGACGGACGCCACCAAGATCATCACCGACCAGGGGGAGATCGAGGACTTTGTGGAAACGCTGGATGTTCCGGGTTGGGTCCTTGAGTCCCTGCCCGACGGCGCCGAGCCCATCGGTGTGTTCCAGCTTTCGCAAGAGGCCACCCTGCACCCCGGTCAAGCCGAAACCGACGGGACGCTGTACGACACCGCCGCCCTGACGCTGTACGACGACGGCCGGCTGACGCTGGAGACCGGCGGGCTGGACATGGCATTCTCCCTCCAGAGAGAGGCCGCCGGCAGCCTGGCCGCGTACTTCAGGTGATGCCCTGCGAAAAAGATCCCAACAAAAAACGCCGCCCCGAGCGCGGCGTTTTTTGTTTACGGCTGCGAAAATTCCTGCGCACCGGCGGTGCGTTTCCGCGCCGCCTGCCGGTACTGCGCCGGGGAAAGGCGGTACCGCGCCCGGAACGCCGTACTGAACTGCCCGGTCCCGCGGTACCCGACTGCGGCAGCCACGGCCGACACGCTGCGGCGCGTGGACGCCAGCAGTTCCGCCGCCTGCACCATGCGCTGTTCCAGCAGGTACTGATGGACCGGCACCCCGTAGACCTGCCGGAAACAGGCTTTGAGCATGGTGGCCGAGATGTGGAACCGCCCCGCCAGTTCCGGGATTGTCAAGTGCTCGTCCAGATGCGCCCGCATATAATCGCGCACGCCCTGCACAGCCTGAAGCTGGTAATGGTCATAATACCGTTCCCCCTGCGGGCGCAGCAGCGCGGCCTTGCCCACGTGCAGCAAAAAGAACAGTTCCCCTGTTTTGAGGGCGCAGTACGTCCCCTGTTCCGATGCCGGAAGCTGTTCCAGCGTATGGAAAAATGCTTCCCCCCAGAGTACGGCTGTCACGACCCGGGCGCCGTGCCCGATCCCGGCCGGCAGGCCGCCCAGGCCGGGGCAGAGGGATGCGGGCAGCGCCCGCGCCGCCTGTTCCGGCATGGCCACGAGGATCCCCTGAAACGGTTCGCAGCAGAACCTGACCAGGCAGTCCTCCGCGCTGCCGCCCAGAAGCAGCACCTGCCCCGGCCGCAGCGGCAGACGCTGCCCGCCGGACCGTTCCAGCTGCAGCCCGCCCCGGCGGCAAAACAACGCTTCGACCTGCCCCGGCCCCGGCGCGGCGGGGCGGCTTTTCTCCTGCGGGGTCCCTTCCAGCCGCCACACCTCGGCCCCGGCCGCCGCCAATGCCCGGCAGTCCCATCCGGGCTGTGATCTGCATAGTTCCCGCATGTCTTTACCTCCCCAGGAAAAACAGCCCTTTTTTGCGGTACGGTTCCACGCGGACGGACAGCACCCGGTACCCTGTGGCCTCGATGGCACGCCGCAGGGCGTCCTCCGCCAGTTCCTGTTCCGCCAGGATCTTCGTTTCCCCTTTTATGTGGGAGGAAGTGACTTTTTTGACCCGCAGCGCCCTGCGCACCGCCTCGTTGACATGCGCTTCGCACATGGAACAGGCCATCCCTTCGACGGTGACGGTATATTGCAGCATGGGAGTTCCCCCTTTCCGGAGGTTAGCAATTGCTAACCATTGTGTTAAAAGAATCGTGCCATCCATTATGCAAAGGCGGCCGCCCGCCGCGCGTGGCGGCCCACAATACGTTAGTTGGCACTAACCAAAGGATACTACAACCTCACACATTTTGCAAGCCCTTTTGTGCGTTGGACACATTTTTTTCTGTTTTGGTCCGAATCGCCGCCATCCACTTGACAGGGCACGGGCGGGAGGCTATACTGTAACAGCGTTATATAACAGCGTTATCCCACCCCCGCGCCTTCCGCCCTTTTACCGCGGAACACGCAGGGGGGTACCCGATCGCGTAGCGGCGGAAGGCGTAGGGAAACGCGCTGTGTTCCGCTTTTCTTTTATCCCCAAAAGTTAGTTCTATCTAACCATCCCTGCCACGGGCCCCGGGGCCGAATCCCCTTGTACCATAGAACAACGGCAAAGGAGGAAGTTGTTTTGAAAAAGCCGTCCGACCTGAAACGCCTGCTGGGGTATGCAGGCAACCGCAAATCCCTGATCTATGCTTCCTGGGTGCTGTCCGCCCTCAGCGCGCTGGTGGCGCTGGTCCCCTACTGGTACATCTGGCGCATCATACGGGACGTACTGGCCGCCGCGCCGGATTTCAGCCGGGCGCAGGGGCTGTCCCGCAGCGGCTGGATGGCCGTAGCCTTCGCGGCAGCCTCGGTACTGATCTATATAGCCGGGCTGATGTGCTCCCATATGGGGGCGTTCCGCATTGCCACCAACCTGCGCCTGGCCACGCTGGAGCATATCGTGCAGCTGCCGCTGGGTGCCGCGGAAGCCTTCGGCAGCGGCAGATTGCGCAAGACTGTCAATGAATCCAGCGCCGCCACCGAGACCTACCTGGCCCATCAGCTGCCCGACCGGGCGGGCGCCATCGCCACGCCCTGCGGCCTGCTGGCGCTGCTGTTTGCCTTCGACTGGCGGCTGGGCTTTCTGAGCCTGGCCCCGGTGCTGCTGGGGTTCCTGATCATGATGGCCATGACCGGCCGCCGGATGCAGCAGAAGATGAAGGAATACCAGAACGCGCTGGATGATATGTCCAACGAAGCGGTGGAGTACGTCCGCGGCATCCCGGTGGTCAAGACCTTCGGGCAGACCATTTTCTCCTTCAAAAAATTCAAAGGTTCCATCGACCGCTACCGCCAATGGGTCATTGCCTACACCAAAGAGCTGCGGGCCCCCATGATGTTCTACACGGCCGCCATCAACGGGGTGTTCGCTTTCCTGACCGCCGGGGCGCTGGTGCTGACCCGGGACGGCGTAACGCCGGAGTTCCTGCTGAACCTGCTGTTTTACATCATCATCACCCCCATCATCTCGGTGACGCTGACCCGGATCATGTTCCAGAGCGAGAACGCCATGATCGTGGCCGACGCCCTGCAGCGCATCGACAGCGTGCTGGACCTGCCGGCGCTGGCGCAGGCCGGCACGCCGCAGCACCCCAGGGACGCTTCGGTGGCGCTTTCCCACGTGCGCTTCCATTATGCGGGCGGCAGCGACGTGATCCGCGATGTCACGCTGGCGATCCCCGCCGGGCAGACGGTGGCCCTGGTAGGGCCTTCGGGCGGCGGCAAAACCACGCTGGCGAACCTCATCGCCCGCTTTTTTGACCCGCAGGACGGCGAGGTACGCATCGGCGGCGTGGACGTGCGCCGGATCCCCAAAGAGGAACTGATGGACACGATCTCTTTTGTGTTCCAGAACAGCCGTCTGATCAAGGCCTCGATCCTGGAAAACGTACGGATGGGCCGCCCCGGCGCCACCCGGGAGGAGGTGCTGGCCGCCCTGCACAACGCCCAGTGCGACGACATCCTGGCCAAGCTGCCGGACGGTGCGGACACCGTCGTCGGCGCCCGGGGCGTCTATCTTTCGGGCGGGGAACAGCAGCGCATCGCCATTGCCCGCGTCATGCTGAAGAATGCGCCCATCCTCATTCTGGACGAGGCTTCCGCTTTTGCCGATCCCGACAATGAATACCGTGTGCAGGAGGCGTTCTCCCGCCTGGCCCGGGGCAAGACCGTCATCATGATCGCCCACCGCCTTTCCACCGTAGCGGGGGTGGACCGGATCTGCGTCATCCGGGAAGGCAGGATCGCCGAGAGCGGCACCTTCCGGGAACTGCTGGCCCGGGACGGGTCGTTCAGCCGCATGTGGAACGACTACCAGACTTCCGTACAATGGAAAGTGGCAAAGGAGGCATAACATCATGATCCAGTGGCTGCAAAAACGGTACGCCCTCTCGGAACAGGGCGCCCGAGACCTCGTAAAAGGCTGCCTGGCCTGCGTGTTCCAGAACATCACGCTGATGCTCCCGGCAGGCCTGCTCTATTCGCTGGTGTGCGACCTGATGGACGGCGGCATACCGGCAGAAAGCGCCCCGTTTTACGCCGCGGGCTGTGCTGCCTGCCTGGGGCTGATCCTGCTTTCGACCTATGTGCAGTACAACGCCACCTACTTTGCCACCTATGTGGAGAGCGGCGTGCGCCGTATCACGCTGGCGGAACAGCTGCGCAAGATCCCCCTGTCCTTCTTCGGCAAAAAAGACCTGGCCGACCTGACCAGTACCATCATGGCGGACTGCACCTTTCTGGAACAGAGTTTTTCCCATTTCATCCCGGAACTGGCTGGGTCCATCCTTTCCACCCTGCTGATTGCCCTCGGCCTGCTGGCGTTCGACTGGCGGCTGGCTCTGGCCGCCCTGTGGGTGCTGCCGGTCGCTTTTGCCATCGTGGGCGGTTCCGCCCGGGTGCAGGAACGGCTGAACCAGAAAGCCATGGACGCCAAAATGGCCTGCGCCGACGGCATCCAGGAGTGCATCGAAGCGCTGCAGGACCTGAAAGCCAACAACGCCGAACAGGAGTATCTGCGCGGGCTGGCGGGCAAGATCCGCGCGGTGGAACGGCGCTCCATCCGCAACGAATTTTCGCTGGCGGCTTTCGTGGTCAGCGCGTCGCTGATCCTGCGGCTGGGCATTGCCACCGTGGCGCTGGCCGGCTCCCTCCTGCTGCTGCAGGGGTCGCTGGACGTGCCGGCTTTCTTCCTGTTTTTGCTGGTGGTCTCCCGGCTGTACGACCCGCTGCAGGGCGCTTTGCAGAACCTGGCGGCGGTCATCAGCACCCGTACCAACATTGCCCGTATGAAAGAGATCCTCGACCATCCCATCCAGCAGGGCGTCCGGCAGCTCACCAACCGGGGCTGTGACATCTGCTTTTCCCACGTAGGTTTCGCCTACAACGCCGGCGAAACCGTGCTGCGGGACGTCAGTTTCACCGCCCGCCAGGGCGAAGTCACCGCGCTGGTAGGCCCCTCCGGCGGCGGCAAGACCACGGTCTCCCGCTTGGCGGCCCGTTTCTGGGACCCCGACCGGGGCCGGATCACTGTGGGCGGCATGGATATTTCCACCGTGGACCCTGAAACGCTGCTCTCCCTCTATTCCATCGTGTTCCAGGACGTGACGCTGTTCGACAACACGATCCTGGAAAACATACGCATCGGCCGCAAGGACGCGTCCGACGAAGAAGTGCTGGCCGCGGCCCGGCTGGCCAATGTGGAGGAATTTGCCGGGAAACTGCCCGATGGGTACGGCACCGTCATCGGGGAGAACGGCTGCGAACTTTCAGGCGGGGAACGGCAGCGCATCTCCATCGCTCGGGCCTTTCTGAAAAACGCGCCCATCATCCTGCTGGACGAGGCCACCGCCTCCCTGGATGTGGAGAACGAGACGCTGATCCAGACGGCACTGTCCCGCCTGATCCGTGACAAGACCGTGCTGGTCATCGCCCATCGGATGCGCACCGTGGCCGGGGCCGACAAGATCGTGGTGCTGGACCGCGGCACCGTGGCGGAGCAGGGCGCCCCGGCCGAACTGCAGCGGCAAGGCGGCCTGTACGCCCACATGGCGGACCTGCAGGCCCGCAGCCAGAACTGGGCCCTGCGCTGACCCGGACGCCGCATTGCGCGCTCCGCGCCGGTGTGCTATACTGGGGAAAAACAGCGGCGCACCGCAGGAGGCGTGTTATGGGCAAACTTCCCTATGAAAACTACATTTTCGACCTGTACGGGACGCTGGTGGACATCCATACAGAGGAGGACCGGCCCGAAGCCTGGGCTGCGCTGGCGCGCTTTTACAGCTATTACGGCGCAGACTACGCGCCCCGCGAGTTGCAGCAGGCCTTCCGCCGGATGACCGCGGAACGGACGGCGGGCCGGGAAGCCCCCCGGCGGGAAAGCCACGAAGCCTGCCCGGAGATCGAGATCGAGGAGGTCTTTCTGGCCCTGTTCCGGCAGAAAGGCGCGGCCGCAGGACGGGAACTGGCCGTGCACGCGGGGCAGTTTTTCCGCGCGATGACCACCGACCGGCTGCGCCTGTACGACGGCGTGCCCACCCTGCTGCGCACGCTGCGGCAGCGGGGCGGCAGGGTGTACCTGCTCTCCAACGCGCAGCAGATCTTCACCGCGCACGAGATGCAGGCCCTGGGGCTGACGCCGTACTTCGACGCGGTCTACCTTTCCTCGGCCTGCGGCTGCAAAAAGCCGGACCCCCGCTTCTTTGCACGGCTGCTCACCGGGCAGCGCCTGAAGCCGGAGAAAAGCATCATGGTCGGCAACGACGGCCTGTGCGACGTCGAAGGCGCCCGGCAGGCCGGGTTGGCTACGCTGTATGTGCGTTCCAACCTTTCCCCCGAGGAAGACTGGCCGCAGGCCGACTTCACGCTGCCCGCCATGGACATCCCCGCCATGGGCCGCCTGCTGACCGGCGCGGCCGCAGGGCAGCCTGCCCCGCTGTGAACCCCGCGCAAAAACCCCCGGATGCGGAAAACGGACCGCATCCGGGGGTTTGCCGTTTTTCAGCGCGCCGGCGCTTTTTCGGGCGCAGGGCCGGTGGAAGCGCGCAGCACCAGCGCCGCATGCAGAAGCAGGCTGCTGATGGGTACGCCTTCCAGCAGGCTTTGCAGCGCGTAGTAGCCGCTTTTGCCCAGCTGGAGCCGGTCCTGCCGGATGGTGGACAGCGGCGGCGCGGTATGGGCGCAGAAGGGCAGGTCGTCAAAGCCGACGATGCTCAGATCGCGCGGCACCTGCAGGCCCAGTTCCTGGCAGCGGATCATGACGGTGTGGGCCAGCAGGTCGGAACTGCACAGGATGGCCGTGACCCCCTGCTCCAGCAGGCGGGGCAGATGCGTGTCCAGCGTTTCGGAAGAAAAGTAGCTGACTCCCGCCAGCGAGGGATCGTCCGGCAGGCCGTTCTGCCGCAGGGCGTTGAAAAAACTTTTGTAGCGCACCTGGTAGATATGGGACCCCAGAGCGCTGCTCAGATACCCGATCCTGTGGTGGCCCAGGGCGTACAGGGCGGCGACCGCCCGGCCGATGGCCTCGTTGTTGTCCATGCCCAGGGTCGCCACCGTGGGGTTGGCCGGGACGATATTATCATAGAGGACGGCCGGGGTGTGGCTGGTGCGGAAATCCCGCATCCAGGGATCGTTCAGGCTCAGCCCCAGAAACAGCGCGCCGATATATCCTTCCCGCAGCATATACGCGTCATACGGCACCGAGCGTTCCAGGTCGGTGTTCAGGTCCACCACCCGCACATCGAACCCGGCCGGCTCCGCCATCTGACGGAAACCGGTGACGATGTCGGTACCAAAATCCTCCGGCCGGGTGTAGCCCATATTCTCGATAAAGATGCACAGCGTGCGTACCGCCCCGCGGCGGGCCCGGGTGTAGCCGAGTTCCACCGCCGTTTCCACGATCGTTTTGCGCAAAGTTTCGCTGACGTCCGCCGCGCCGTTGAGCGCCTTGGACACCGTCCCCTTGGACACGCCCACCTTTTTGGCAATGTCCTCCATCGTAGCCATGGAAGCCTCTTCCTTTCCGCGCAGTTACGCAGGTTTGTCTTGCAAATTACTTTCTATTATAGCGGATCGCAGGGCAAAAGGCAATGCTTCCCGCCGGGAAGCAGGCCAATTATTGTACACATTGTGATGTTTCGTATTGTTTCGTTCGGGCGGTGCCTTCCGACATATGGCATACTAGACAAAGCGCCCATTCATTTGTTGTGCAGACTTCACAAACTATTCATATTTCACCAAAAAAACCTTGCAGAACGCCGGAATCCGCGCTATAGTAATAGCGTTACGAAACATCTCGAAACAACACTTCTGCCAGAATATCGGTACATAACAGGCGTTCGCACCTTCTACGAAACTTTGCGATCCGCCTGTCTTGCATAACCGCGGCAGACCGCCGTCCGCCGGAGGCCGCCGCAAATCAGGATGGAGGAATGCCAAATGCGTAAAAAACTGTCCGCGGCTCTTTCTGTATCTCTGGCAGGGGCCACCCTTGCAGGCCTGTTGACGGGCTGCTCCGGCAGCGGCGGCGCCGAGAGCGTCCGCCTGATGGTCTGGAGTTCGTCGGAGGACCAGTCCAAAGACAGCGGCGAATGGCTGCAGACCTGCTGCGAGAAATTTGCCGAGATGCACCCCGAGTGGGACATCACCTTTGTCTACGGCGTAGCCGATGAAGCCGGCGCCGCCGGTACCGTCAGCCAGGACGCCGAGGCCAGCGCCGACGTGTTCATGTTCGCCAACGACACACTGACCACCCTGACCGACGCCGGCGCGCTGGCCAAGTTCGGCGGCAAATATGCCGACGAGATCCGCGCCACCAACAGCGAAAACCTGGTGGACAGCCTGACGCTGGACGATTACGTCTACGGCGTGCCGTTTACCACCAACACCTGGTTCATGTACTATGACAAGAGCGTTTTCACCGAGGAGGACGTGAAGAGCCTGGACGCCATGCTGGAAAAGGGCGTGGTCAGTTTCCCCTTCACCAATTCCTGGTACCTGCCGGCCTTCTACTTCGGCAACGGCTGCACGCTGTTCGGTGACGGCACCCAGGAGGAGCTGGGCGCCAACTTCGGCGGCGAGGCCGGCGCCGAGGTGACCGACTACCTGATCGACCTGTACAACAACCCCAACTTTGTGGTGGACGCCGACGGTTCCGGCATGGCGGGCCTGCGCGACGGCAGCATCAACGCCATCTTCACCGGCAGCTGGGACGCCGCCTCCATCCAGGAGATCCTGGGCGACAACATGGGCGTGGCCGCCCTGCCCACCTACACCCTGAACGGGGAGCAGAAACAGATGTACGCCTATGCCGGCAGCAAGGCCATCGGCGTCAACTCCAACACCGAATATCCCGTGCAGGCGGTGGAACTGGCCATCTACCTGGGTTCCGCCGAGGCGCAGCAGCTGCACTATGAACTGCGCAACGTGATCCCCTGCAACACCACCCTGCTGGCCGACCCGGCGATCGCCGAGGACCCGCTGGTCGCCGCCCAGAACGACACCTTTGACCGCACTTCGGTGCTGCAGCCTTTCGTGGCGGCCATGAGCAACTGCTGGACGCCGGTGGAAAACATGGGCAAGGGCATCCGCAACGGCACCATCACCCACGACAACGCCGCCGAACAGACCGAGGCCATGAACGACGCCATGAACAGCGACGGTATCTCGTAAGCGCCGCGGCGCCGCGCTTTCAAAAAGGGAGGATATCTGAATGAATGCGATCACTGCGGCCAAAATGCGCCGCACTCTGGAATTCGAGAGCCCTTACACCTGCATTGCTGCCCTCAAGGAGGGCAGCATCGAGACGCGCGTCTCGGCGGTCCTGATGGGTTTCGGCAACATCGTCCACAAGCAGCTCGTCAAGGGCCTGCTGTTCCTGGCGGCGGAAGTTGCCTACATCGTCTTTATGGTGATGTACGGCTTCCACAACATCTACATGCTGGGCAGCCTGGGCACCGTGGAACGCCAGGAGGTCTGGAACGAGGAACTGCAGGTGTTTGAGTACACCCAGGGCGACCAGTCCATCCTGCTGCTTTACGGCCTGGCCACCATCCTGCTCACCGCCGTGATGTTCTGGATCTGGCGCGGCACCCTGAAGAGCGCCTACAAAGCCGAACGCCTGGACAAAGCGGGCAAGCACGTGAACAGCTTTACCGATGATCTGAAAGCGCTGCTGGACGAAAACCTCTACCGCCTGCTGATGACCCCGCCGATGATCTTCATCGGCGCGCTGACCATCCTGCCGCTGATCTTCATGATCTGCATGGCGTTCACCAACTACTCGAAGATCGACAACCATCTGGTGCTGTTCGACTGGGTCGGCCTGGACAACTTCGCCGCCCTGTTCGACTCCGGCTCCATCCTGGGCTCCACTTTCTGGCGGGTGCTGGCCTGGACGCTGGTATGGGCCTTCTTTGCCACCTTCACCAACTACATCGCGGGCATGATCCTGGCCATCGTCATCAACCGGCACGAAACAAAGATCAAAGGCTTCTGGCGGTTCTGCTTCGTGCTGCCCTGCGCGGTGCCCATGTTCGTGTCGCTGCTGATCATGCGCACCATGCTGCAGCCCGACGGCGCCGTCAACGTGCTGCTGCGGGAACTGGGCGTCATTGCCGAGGGCGCCAGCCTGCCCTTCTTCACCGACCCCACCTGGGCGCGGGTCACCGTCATCCTCATCAACATCTGGGTGGGCGTGCCCTACACCCTGCTGCAGCTGACCGGCGTGCTGCAGAACATCCCCACCGACCTGTACGAGGCCGCCAAGGTGGACGGCGCCAACGCCTTCCAGACCTTCTTCCGCATCACGCTGCCCTACATGCTGTACGTGACCACCCCCTACCTGATCGCCACCTTCACCGGCAACGTCAACAACTTCAACGTCATCTACCTGCTTTCCGGCGGCGACCCGGTCACCGACCTGGCTTCCACGGCCGGCAGCACCGACCTGCTGGTCACCTGGCTGTACAAGCTGACCATCGACAAACAGTACTATAACGTCGGCGCGGTCGTCGGCATCCTCACATTCATCATCCTGGCTGTGGGCGCGCTGCTGACCTACCGCAACAGCAAGTCCTACCGTGAAGAAGGAGGCATCTGAGCATGAAACAGAAAAGCGCAAAAGGGATCAAACTGCGCAACAATATCGTCGTCCACACCGTGCTGGCCATCCTGGCCGCCGTCTGGATGTTCCCGGTGCTGTGGGTCGTTCTGACCAGCTTCCGCGGCGAGAAGGGCAGCTACGTTTCCTCTTTCTTCCCCAAGACCTACACGCTGGACAATTACGCCAAGCTGTTCACCGACACCACCATCCTCAACTTCCCGCAGATGTTCATGAACACGCTGATCATCGCCATTTTCAGCTGCCTGCTCTCCAGCTTCTTTGTGCTGTCGGCCAGCTTCTGCCTGAGCCGCCTGCGGTTCCGGCTGCGCAAGCCCTACATGAACATGGCCATGATCCTGGGCCTGTTCCCCGGCTTCATGTCGATGGTGGCCGTCTACTTCATTCTCAAGGCCGTCGGTCTGACCGAGGGCAACAACGTGCGCATCGCGCTGATCCTGTGCTACTCCGGCGGCGCGGCGCTGGGCTTCCAGATCATCAAGGGCTTCTTTGACACGATGCCCAAGGAACTGGACGAAGCCGCCCTGCTGGACGGCTGCACGCGGTGGCAGATCTTCACCAGGATCACGCTGCCGCTCTCGAAACCCATCATCATCTACCAGATCCTGACTTCCTTCACGGCGCCCTGGGTGGACTTCATCTTTGCGAAGGTCATCTGCCGGGCCAACGCCGACCAGTACACGGTGGCCATCGGCCTGTGGCGCATGCTGGAAAAGGAATACATCGACAACTGGTACACCAGCTTTGCAGCCGGGGCGGTGCTGATCTCGATCCCCATTGCGATCCTGTTCCTGAAACTGCAGAAGTACTACGTCAACGGCATGGCGGGCGCCGTCAAGGGCTAAAATTTCTCCCGCCGCCTGCCCCTGGGGCCGTGCCTTTCGGCAAGCATCACCTTTCGGTGATGGTGAGCAGAAGTACGGACTCGCTCACGCTCGTCCGCTGCCAGCCCGGTGGCTGGCAGACCCAGCGGTCGAAGAGTGCAAGCGCCGCCCAAGGCGCGAAGCACGATTCGGGCACCGCAAGAGGGCTCCTCTGTTTCTCCCGCCGCCTGCCCCCCCTTCCGCCATTCTCTGCCATTCGTTACAGATCCCATGCAGAACCGCCGGGCCGCCGGTTTTCCCGGCCGGTCCGGCGTTCTGTTTTTTCCGTCAAAATCCCCTGTACACTTTCTCCCAAAGGATGATCCCACCCATGCAGACCGCACCTTTCCACTCCACTCCCGTGTCGGACCCGGCCGCCCGCAAACGGCTGTACGATTCCCGCGCTTTTGAGCGCCGCTACCACTGCGACAGCCCGCTCGGCGCCCAGTGGTCCCCCTGCTCCACCCGCTTTGCCCTGTGGGCCCCCACCGCACAGGCCGTGCGCCTGGCGCTTTATCCCGACGGGAACAGCGCTCCCGCCGTACGCACACTGGAACTGGCGCGCGCCGGCCACGGCGTATGGCAGTGTGAACTGCCCGGCAACTGGGACGGCTGCTTCTACGATTTTACCGTCACGGATTCCGATGGCGCAGCCCGCCGCACCGCCGACCCCTGGGCCGTAGCCTGCGGACGGGACGGCGCGCGCAGCATGGTCGTCGACCTGCGCCGCACCGACCCGGAGGGCTGGGCCGCCGACCGCGCCCCCGCCCGAAGCCCCGAGGACATCATCTACGAGACCCACGTCAAGGATTTCTCCTGGGACCCTGCCAGCGGCGTACCGGCAGAATACCGGGGCAGGTACAAAGCCTTCACGCTGAACGGCACCACCCTGAACGGCGACGGCCTCCACCCCACCTGCCTGGACTACCTCAAGACCCTGGGCGTGACCCATGTGCAGCTGATGCCCGTCTTTGATTTCGGTTCGGTGCCCGAGGGCAGCGACCTGTACAACTGGGGGTACGACCCGGTCAACTACAACGTGCCCGAGGGGCTCTATGCCACCGACCCGGACGACGGCGCGGTGCGCATCCGGGAACTGAAAGAGGCGGTCCAGTCCTTGCACCGGAACGGGTTCCGTGTCATTATGGATGTGGTGTACAACCACACCTACCACCTGGATTCCTGGCTGTGGCGCACCGAACCGTGGTACTTCTACCGCCAGAACCCCGACGGCACCCCCGGCGACGGTTCCGCCTGCGGCAACGACCTGGCCACCGAACGCAGCATGTGCGCCCGCTACATCCGGGAATCGGTGCTGTACTGGGCGCGGGAATACCACATGGACGGTTTCCGCTTTGACCTGATGGGCCTGCTGGATACCGGCCTGATGCAGTCCATCCGTGCGGCGCTGGACGCCGAATACGGCGCGGGTGAAAAGCTGGTATTCGGCGAGCCCTGGTCCGCCCGCCACACCCCCATGCGGCAGGGTTCCCGTCCGGCGGGCAAGCGCGCGCTGCCGCGGCTGGACCCGAACATCGGCGCCTTCTGCGACGCGACCCGCGACCTGGTCAAAGGGCACATCCTGCACGCCGAACGCCCCGGTTTCGTCAACGGCGGTTCCGCACGGCTGCAGGATCTGGCCCACGCCGTCACCGGCTGGGCCGGCGTGCAGGGCGGCCGGTTCGCCGTGCAGGCCCCCAGCCAGACCATCAGCTATCTTTCCTGCCACGACGACTGGACCTTGTGGGACAAGCTGGTGATCACCATGGACCCGGACCAGAGATTCGACGCCCCCACCCCCGCCGTCCTGCGGGCCAACCGGCTGGCCGCCGCTTTCTGCTTCGGCTGCCAGGGGCGGTGGTTCCTGCTTTCGGGCGAGGAGTTCGGCCGCACCAAGCAGGGCCTGCGGGACAGCTTCAACGCGCCCGCCGCTCTGAACCGGCTGGACTGGGCCCGCGCCTGGGCCGCCCCCTGGCGGGACCTGGCCGACTACTACCGGGGCCTGATGGCCCTGCGCCCGCTGCTGCCCGCCCTGACCGACAAAAGCGCAGCCGCCCCCGCCCGGCTGCGGGAAGTCTGGCGGCCGGGGCGCAAGGGAGCCGGTTTCCGGCTGGACAATGCCGGTCCCGGCAGCCGCTGGCCCGAACTGGTGCTGCTGTACAACGCAGACAGCCGCCCCCATACCGCCGTACTGCCCGCGGGCCGCTGGCAGGTGCTGGCCGACGGCGAGGACAGCCGCCTGTGGCAGACGGAGGAGCCGATGGCTGCCAGCGGGCAGGCTGTGCTGCCCGCCGGTTCCGCCCTGGTCCTGGGGCGGGTCGATCCCATTGCATAAGGAGAACTGCCTATGGATACATATTTTGGCCGCCCCGACTTTGCCGACGCCGCCCGCGCCCAGCAGAACTGCTTTCTTTTGACCAACGGGCTGGGGGGCTACTGTTCGCTGTCGGCGGCGTTCTCGGCCACGCGGGGGGACCACGCCCTGCTGATGGCCTGCCCCACGCCGCCCACCGAACGCCTGGACTTTGTCCACCGCCTGAGCGAAGAAGCCGAGGTGGGCGGGACAACGTTTTACCTTTCCGCACAGGAACTGGCCGGCGCACCCGATGAGGATGGCTGGAACCTTCTGGCTTTGTGGGACCCCGCCGGACCCCGCTGGATCTACGAGGCCCTGGGGGTGCGCATCACCCGCCGGGTGGCCATGGCCTACGGTGCAAACACCGTGGCCGTGCAGTACACGGTGGAAAACCGCTCCGCCGCCCCCTGCACGCTGCGGGTCACCCCCTGGCTGCGCTTTGTGCCCAAAGGCGGGCGGCTGACCCGCCGCCGCAGCTTTTTGTGGCGGGAAGGCGCGGTCGAAAGCGGCGGCCTGCGTTTGTACTATGCGTTGGAAAACGGCAGGGCCGCAGCCCTGCCCCAGCGCTTTGAAACGGAACGCTACCGCCACGACGCCCCAGACGGCCGCCCCGCCACCGGCCTGTGCGCCGCCGCAGGGCAGTTTGTCTTTACCGCCGCGCCCGGCCGCACCCAGGACTTTGCGGTGGTGTTCGGCCTTGCCCCGGCACTGCCCGCCGCACGCACGCTGCTGGCAGCCCAGGCCCGCCGCCGCAGGGCCCAGGCCGCTGCCGCCGGACTGAAAAGCCCGCTGGGGCGGGCGTTGTCCGCCGCGGCGGACGCCTTCCTGACCCGGCGGGCCTCCACCGGCGGCATGACCATCGTGGCCGGGTACCCCTTCTTCGCCGACTGGGGACGGGACACCATGATCGCCCTGCCCGGCTGCGCGCTGACCACCGGCCGCTACGCCGACGCCCGCAGCATCCTGCGCACTTTTGCCGCCCATGAGCAGGAGGGCCTCATGCCCAACCTCTTCCCCGAAAACGGCGCGCCGCCGCAGTACAACACGGTGGACGCGGCCCTGCTGTTCCTCAACTGCCTGTGGCTGTACCACCGGCACACCGGGGACGGCGCCTTTGTGCGGGAGGTCTGGCCGGTGGCGCGGCGCATCGTGGAAAAATACCGCGCCGGTACCCGCCACGGCATCTATATGGACGCGGCCGGGCTGCTGCACGCGGGCGAGGGGCTGGACCAGGTGACCTGGATGGATGTGCGCATCGGTTCCCACCTGCCCACGCCCCGCCACGGCTGCCCGGTTGAGGTGAACGCCTACTGGTACAACGCCCTGCGGGTGATGGCCCGGCTGGCCCCCCTGGCCGGGGAGGCAGGGGCCCCCTACGACGCCCTGGCCGAGCGCGCGGGGGAAAGTTTCCGCCGCGCCTTCTGGATGCCGGAGGAACGCCGCCTGCGGGACGTGATCGGCGACGTACCCGGCCACGCCGACACCCAGCTGCGCTGCAACCAGGTCTGGGCCGTGTCGATGCCCTTCACCCCGCTGACAAAGGTTCAGGCCGCCGCCGTGGTGGACAGCGTGCGCCGCGCCCTGTGGACCCCCTGCGGGCTGCGCACCCTGGACCCCGGGGACCCGGAATTTCACGGTTTTTACGGCGGCCCTCAGCGGCTGCGGGACCTGGCCTATCACCAGGGGACGGTCTGGCCCTTCCCGCTGGGGGGCTATTATCTGGCCGTGCTGCGCGTGGGCGGCTGTACCCCCGCCGCCTGCCGCGCCGTACAGCGGGATCTGGAACTGCTGCTGCCCGCCCTGCGGGAAGGCTGCATCGGCCAGCTGCCGGAGATCTACGACGGCGGCGCGCCCGGGCTCTCCCGCGGATGCTTTGCCCAGGCGTGGAGCGTGGGCGAGCTGCTGCGGGCCTGCGAGGCCGCAGAACGCCCCGACGCCGCCGGTTTCGAGGGCGGCTGGGCCGAATGATTTTTCCCGCTTATCCGGGAACAGAGAGGTGATCCCTATGAATCTGGCTGCGATCTTCCATGAAGCGCGCGTGCCGATGTGCTGCATGACCGACGAAAAGACGCTGCAGATCACGCTGCGCACCGGCAGGGAGGCGGATGCCGCCGAACTGATCTGCGCCGACCCGTATGAAGCGGGCATCGCAGGCGGCGGCGAAAGCTGGCAGGGCCGCCGGGTCCCGCTGGACCCCTGGCTGGAACTGGAACACCACCGGGTCTGGCGCGTCACGGTACAGCCGCCCTACCGCCGCCTGCGCTATGTGTTTTGTATAAAAGAAGGGGCCGAGTGCCGCTATCTCTATGAGGACGGCCTGCGCCGGGACCTGCAGCTGGACGAACGGGTGCAGTGCTTCCTGATGCCCTGGATGAACCCAGCCGACTGCATCGCCCCGCCGGACTGGGTGCGCCGCACCGTCTGGTACCAGGTCTACCCCGACCGCTTCTGCCGCGGCGGCAGCGGGCGCGGCGGCGCGCTGCCCTGGCGGCACGGCCCGGTGACCAACCGCGAACGCTTCGGCGGCGACCTGGCGGGCATCGCCCAAAAGCTGCCCTACCTGGCATCCCTCGGCGTCAACGGGCTGTACCTGAACCCCCTCTTCGCCGCGCGCAGCTTCCACAAATACGACACCGCCGACTACACCCGCGTGGACCCGGATTTCGGCGCCGAAGCCGACCTGGAAGCCCTGGTGCGGCAGGCCCACGAACAGGGCATCCGCGTCATGCTGGACGCCGTGTTCAACCACTGCGGGCCGGACTTCGCCCCCTGGCGGGACGTGGTGGCCCATGGGCCTGCCTCCCCCTGGTGGAACTGGTTCTTCGTGAACCAGTGGCCCCTCCCCGCAAAAGGGGACACCCGCCCCGGCCAGTATTTTTCCTTTGCCTTCCACGGCGGCATGCCCAAGCTGAACACCAACGACCCCGGCCTGCAGGAGTACCTGATCCGCCTGTGCGAAGACTGGGTGCGGCGCTACGGCATCGACGGCCTGCGCTTCGACGTGGGCAACGAGGTCAGCCACGCCTTTCTGCGGCGGCTGCGCGCCCGGCTCAAAGCGCTGAAGCCGGACCTTTACCTGCTGGGGGAGATCTGGCACGACGCCCCGGCCTGGCTGGAGGGGGACGAGTATGACGCCGTCATGCACTACCCGCTGCAGAGCGCCCTGCGCCGCTTTTTTGAGGACAAAGGCCAGCCCGCTGCCGCCTTCGGCTGGGATGTGGGCCGCTGTCTGGCCGTCTACCCGCCCCAGGTCAACGCCGCACAGTTCACGCTGCTGGACTCGCACGACACCATCCGGCTGCGCAGCCGGGTGGGCAGCGAGGACGAGTTCTGGCAGCAGCTGGCCGCCCTGCTGACGCTGCCGGGCAGCCCCTGCCTGTACTACGGCACCGAACTGGCCCTGGAAGGCGGCCATGACCCTGACTGCCGCCGCTGCATGCCCTGGGACGAACTGGACACCCCCGCCGGGCAGGCCCGCGTGCAGACTTTGCGCACGCTGACGGCGCTGCGGCGGCAGGAACCGGCCCTGCAGGGCAGCGAGGTCCGCTTTTTTCCCGGCCCGGGGCGGCTGGTCCACTACCGCCGGGGCGGCGCGCTGGACGTTTTCCTCAACGCCGAGGCCGCCCCCTGCCCGCTGGACGCGGGCCGGTCCCCGGCCTTTGCCCGCGGCTGGGACGGCCGCGCCCTGGCCCCCGGCGGCGTGCTGATCCGCCCGGTATGACCGGCACACGCCCCGCATACAACGAAAAGGAGCATTCCTATGATGGACTTTACGAAAAAAGACTGGTGGAAACGAGCCGTCATCTACCAGATCTACCCCAAAAGCTTCCAGGATTCGGACGGCGACGGCATCGGCGACCTGCCGGGCATCATCAGCCGGCTGGACTATTTGCAGAAACTGGGCGTGGATGCGCTGTGGCTCTGCCCGGTGTTCGCCAGCCCCCAGGCCGACAACGGCTACGACATCAGCGACTACCGCGCCATCGACCCGATGTTCGGCACGATGGAGGACATGCGCGCCCTGATCCGCGAGGGCAAAAAGCGGGGCATCGGCATCCTGCTGGATCTGGTGCTCAACCACACCAGCGACCGGCACCGCTGGTTCCGGGAAGCGCTCAAAGGCAGGGACAATCCCTTCCACGATTACTACATCTGGCGGGACGGCGAACCCGGCACCCCGCCCAACGGCATGAAAGCCACCTTCGGCGGCCCTGCCTGGACCTGGGTGCCCGAACTGGGGCAGTACTATTTCCACCAGTTTGCCCCCCAGCAGCCCGACCTGAACTGGGCCAACCCCAAGGTCCGGCAGGAACTGTACGGCGTGATCCGCTTCTGGATGGCGGAGGGCGTGGCCGGTTTCCGGCTGGACGTGATCGACCAGGTGGGCAAGGACCCCGACCTGGAAGTGACCGCCAACGGCCCCCGCCTGCTGGAATTCCTGCGGGAAATGAACCGCGAGACCTTCGGCGGCGCCAACCTGGTGACGGTGGGCGAGACCTGGGGCGCCAACATCGAGCGGGCCCGGCAGTACAGCGCCCCGGACGGCAGCATCTTCAGTATGGTGTTCCAGTTTGAGCAGATGGTGCTGGACCAGGGCCCTTCCAAGTGGGAACCCAGGCCCATGACGCTGCCCGGCCTCAAAAAGAGCATCGCCCGCTGGCAGCAGGGGCTGCACGGCTGCGGCTGGAACAGCCTGTTCTGGAACAACCACGACCTGCCCCGCATCGTCAGCCGCTGGGGGGACGACGGCGCCTGCCGCGTACAGTCCGCCCAGGCGCTGGCCGTGGCGCTGCACGGGCTGCAGGGCACGCCCTACATTTACCAGGGCGAGGAACTGGGCATGACCAACGCCGCCTATCCCCTGGCCGATCTGCGGGACATCGAGAGCCTGAACGCTTACAAGGACCTGCGCGCCCGGGGTTGGACCGACGCCGCGGCCATGGCCGCCATCCACCGCGTAGGGCGGGACAACGCCCGCACCCCCATGCAGTGGAGCGCAGGCCCCCACGCCGGGTTCACCGCCGGCACGCCGTGGATGCGCATCAACCCCAACCACACCGCCGTCAACGCCGAGGCCGCGCTGGCGGACCCCGGCTCGGTCTTCTACACCTACCAGAAGCTCATCGCGCTGCGCAAGACCTGCCCGGTGTTTGTGGAGGGGGATTTCACGCTGCTCTGCCCGGAGGACGAACAGGTATTCGCCTACGTGCGCCGGGGCGGCGGGCAGGCGCTGCTGACCGCCGTCAACCTCAGCGGCCGCCCCGCCCCCTTCGCCCTGCCGGAAGAATTTTCCTGCGCCGAACTGCTGCTGGCCACCCAGGGCAGCCCCGCCCCCGGCGCGCTGCGCCCCTGGGAAGCCCTGCTCTACTGCAAAAAGGAGTGATACGATGCGCGCAAGCGGTATCCTGCTGCCGGTGAGCAGCCTGCCCGGGCCCTACGGCATCGGCTGCTTTTCCCGGCATGCCTACGCCTTTGTGGACTGGCTGGCCGACGCCGGGCAGACCTTCTGGCAGATCCTGCCGCTGGGCCCCACCGGCTTCGGCGACAGCCCCTACCAGTCCTTTTCCACCTTCGCAGGCAACCCCTATTTCATCGACCTGGAAACGCTGGCCCGCGACGGCCTGCTGACCCAGGCCGAGCTCGATCCCTCCGCCTGCGGGGCCGACCCCGAGACCGTCGATTACGGCCAACTCTATACCGGGCGCCCCCCGCTGCTGCGCGCGGCTTTCCGCCGCTGGCAGGCGGCAGGCGGCGCGGACAGCCGGACCTTTGCGGCCTTCACGGCGCGCAGCGCCCACTGGCTGGAAGATTACGCCCTGTTCACCGCGCTCAAAGCGGTGCACGGCGGCGCCGCCTGGGATCAGTGGCCGGACCCGCTGCGCCTGCGGGACCCCGCCGCCCTGGAGCGCGCCCGCCGGGAACTGGCCGGGGAACTGCAGTTCCAGCGCTTTGTCCAGTATGAGTTCGACCTGCAGTGGCAGCGCCTGAAAGGGTACGCCAACCGCAAAGGGGTCCGCATCATCGGGGATCTGCCCATCTATGTGGCGTTCGACTCCGCCGACACCTGGTCCCGCCCCGAACTGTTCCAGCTGGACGCCGGCCGCCGCCCCACCGGGGTGGCGGGGGTGCCGCCGGACGGTTTTTCGGCCACCGGGCAGCTGTGGGGCAACCCGCTGTACGACTGGCCGGTGCACGAAGCCGGCGGCTACCGCTGGTGGATCGAGCGCATGGCACACTGCTATGACTGGTACGATGTGGTGCGCATCGACCATTTCCGCGGCTTCGACGAATATTTCTGCGTGCCCGCCGGGGCCCCCGACGCCACCGCCGGCAGCTGGCGGCCCGGCCCGGGCAAGGCGCTGTTCGACGCCATCCGCGCCGCCCTGGGCGACCGCCCTGTGATCGCCGAGGACCTGGGCTACCTGACCGACAGCGTGCGCCGGCTGGTGGCGGACTGCGGCTTCCCGGGCATGAAGGTGCTGGAATTCGCCTTTGACGCCCGGGACGCGTCCAGCGCCGAGTACCTGCCCCACCGCTACCCTGTCAACTGCATCGTTTACACCGGCACCCACGACAATGAGACCGTGGCGGGCTGGTACGAAAGCATCCGCCCCGAGGAACGCGAGGCCGTGCAGCGCTACCTGCACCGGGCCCCCGACGCCGTGGAACCGCTGTACTGGGACCTGGCCTGCACGGCCATGGCCTCGGTGGCGCAGTGGTGCGTGATCCCCCTGCAAGACTGGCTGGGGCTGGACAACCGCGCCCGCATCAACCATCCGTCCACGCTGGGCGGCAACTGGCGCTGGCGCGCCGCCCCCGGGGTCCTGACCCCCGCCCTGGCCCGGCAGATCCGCCGGGTGACCGAGACCTATGAGCGCTGCCCGGCCGCCGCGCCCCGTTCTTCTTTCTGACCAAGATGCCGTCCGGGCCTGTACCCGGCAAAGGAGTGTATCGTTATGGAACTGAAACTGCAACTGTCCGCCATCACCCGGGAGAAATTCGGCTGCGAACCGGCCTGCTGCACCGACGCCCAGCTCTACCACGCCCTGCTGGCCCTGACCCAGCAGCTTTCCGCCGGACGACCGGCCCCCCGGGGGGAGCACAAGCTCTACTATTTTTCGGCAGAATTCCTGATGGGCAAGCTGCTGAGCAACAACCTGCTGGCCCTGGGGCTGTTTGAAGAAGTCCGCGCCCTGCTGGAAGGCATGGACCGCTCCCTGGCCGCGCTGGAAGAATATGAGCCGGAGCCGTCCTTAGGCAACGGCGGCCTGGGGCGGCTGGCCGCCTGCTTCCTGGATTCCATCGCCGCGCTGGGGCTGCCCGGCGACGGCGTGGGGCTCAACTACCACTACGGCCTGTTCCGCCAGAAGTTCGCGGGCCGCAAACAGCAGGAACAGCCCGACCCCTGGATCGAGCCCGAAAGCTGGCTGCTGCCCACCGGCAAGCGCTACACCGTGCCTTTCGGCGGGTTTGCGCTGGACGCGGTGCTCTATGACATCGCCGTGCCCGGGGCACACACCGGCATCGCCAACCGCCTGCATCTGTTCGACGTGGCGGAGCCTGCCGATCCCCCGGCCGAAGGCATCGCCTTTGACAAGCGGGACATCCCCCACTGCCTGACTTCCTTCCTCTACCCCGACGACAGCGACCGGGACGGCCAGCTGCTGCGGGTCTACCAGCAGTATTTCATGGTCTCGGCGGGCGCGCAGATGATCCTGGAAGAGCTTGCGGACCGCGGTTTTGCCCCCGATACCCTGAGCGACCATGTGGCCATCCAGATCAACGACACCCATCCCTCCATGGTCATTCCCGAACTGATCCGCCTGCTGACCACCCGCGGCCTTTCGATGGAAGCGGCGGTGGCCCAGGTGGAAAAGGCCTGCGCCTACACCAACCACACGATCCTGGCCGAAGCGCTGGAAAAGTGGCCGGTGGATTACATCGAGACCGTGGCGCCCCAGCTGGTGCCCATCATCCGCGAACTGGACAGCCTGGCCCGCCGGCGCAGCGGCGACCCCCGGGTGGCCATCCTCGACGGGGAAAGCCGGGTGCACATGGCCCACATGGACATCCACTACGGCCATTCGGTCAACGGCGTGGCCGCCCTGCACACCGAGATCCTGAAGAACAGCGAACTCAAACCCTTCTACGACCTCTACCCCGAAAAATTCAACAACAAGACCAACGGCGTGACCTTCCGCCGCTGGCTGGAAGCCTGCGACCCGGCGCTGGCCCGCTGGATCAGCGCGCGCATCGGCGACGGCTGGAAGCAGGATGCCGCCGAACTGGAAAAGCTGCTGCCCTTTGCGGAGGACGAGGCAAGCCTGACCGCCCTGCTGGAAGTCAAGCAGCACAACAAGCGCCGCCTGCAGCAGCTGCTGGCCCGCCGCCAGGGCGTGGAGGTAGACGAAAACTCCCTCTTCGACATCCAGGTCAAGCGCCTGCACGAGTACAAGCGCCAGCAGATGAACGCCCTCTGGGTCATCTACAAGTATCTGGAGATCAAGGCCGGCCGCCGCCCGGCGCGGCCCGTCACGGTGCTGTTCGGCGCCAAGGCCGCCCCGGCCTACACCATGGCCAAATACATCATCCACCTGATCCTCTGCCTGCAGGCGCTGTGCGAATCCGACCCCGAAGTGCGCCCCTGGCTGCGGGTGGTCATGGTGGAGAACTACAACGTCAGCTGGGCCGAGGCGCTGATCCCCGCCTGCGACATTTCGGAGCAGATCTCGCTGGCGTCCAAGGAGGCCAGCGGCACCAGCAACATGAAGTTCATGGCCAACGGCGCCGTAACGCTGGGCACCATGGACGGCGCCAATGTGGAGATCGCCGGACTGGTCGGCCCCGAGAACATCTACACTTTCGGCGCTTCCAGCGATGCAGTCATCGACCTCTACGCCCGCGGCGCCTACCGTTCCCTCGACTATTACCACCGCCCCGCCGTGGAGCGGCTGGTGGATTTCCTGCTCTCGCCCGCGATGCTGGCCCTGGGCGACCCGGCGGTGCTCAGCGCGCTGTGGAACGACATGAAGCACAAGGACTGGTTCATGGCCCTGCTGGATGTGGAAAGCTATATCGAGGCGAAAGAACGCGCCCTGGCCGGATATGAGGACCGTATGGCCTGGGCCCGCAAGATGCTGGTGAACATCGCCCGGTCGGGGTATTTCTCCTCCGACCGCACCATCGCCCAGTACAATACCGATATCTGGCATCTTTCCTGACCGCCCCGTACAGGCCGGGAGCCGCTGCCGCAGCGGCGCCCGGCCTGTTTTCCCTCCCGTTCTTTGCAGTTGCCGTTGCGCGGCAGGCACAGGTATGCTATACTTTTGGGGAATGAGTCTGCGGACGCCGGCCCCGCCGGCATTTTGGGAAAAGGGAAAAGTGAGGAATCCATGAAGATCGGTTTTGACAACAACAAATACCTGACGATGCAGTCCGCCCATATCCGGGAGCGGATCGCCCAGTTCGACAACAAGCTCTACCTGGAATTCGGCGGCAAGCTGTTCGACGACTACCACGCCGCCCGCGTGCTGCCCGGTTTCCAGCCGGATTCCAAGCTGCAGATGCTGCTGCAGCTGAAAGACCAGGCCGAGGTGGTGGTGGTCATCAGCGCGGAGGACATCCTCAGCAGCAAGATGCGCGGGGACTACGGCATCTCCTACGACATGGACGTGCTGCGCCTGATCGACGCGTTCCAGGGCGTGGGGCTGCTGGTGGGCAGCGTCTGCGTGACGATGTACACCCCCGCGCCGGAGGTCCAGGCGTTTGAGAGCCGCCTGAACGCCCAGGGCATCCGCACCTTCCGCCACTACAAGATCGCGGGCTACCCCAACGACGTGGCCCACATCGTCAGCGACGAAGGCTACGGCAAGAACGAGTTCATCGAGACCCGCCGCCCTCTGGTGGTGGTCACAGCGCCGGGACCCGGCAGCGGCAAGATGGCGGTCTGCCTGTCCCAGCTGTACCATGAGCACAAGCGGGGCGTCAAGGCCGGGTACGCCAAGTTCGAGACCTTCCCCATCTGGAACCTGCCCTTGAAACACCCGGTCAACCTGGCCTACGAGGCCGCCACCGCCGACCTGAACGACGTGAACATGATCGACCCCTTCCACCTGGAAGCCTACGGCAAGACGGCCGTCAACTACAACCGCGACATCGAGATCTTCCCGGTGCTGCACGCCATGTTCGAACTGATCGCCGGGGAGAGCCCCTACCGTTCCCCCACCGACATGGGCGTGAACATGGCGGGCAACTGCATCGTGGATGACGAAGTCTGCTGCGAGGCTTCCCGCAAGGAGATCCTGCGCCGCTACCTGAAATGCCTGTGCAGCCAGAAAGCCGACGGCGCCGCCAGGGACAGCGAGCGGTACAAGCTGGAACTGCTGCTCAACCAGGCCGGGCTGACGGTGGGCAGCCGCGCGGTGGAACAGCAGGCCCACGCCCGCAGCGAGCGCACCGGCGGCCTGCCCGCCGCGGCCATCGAACTGGCCGACGGCACCATCGTCACCGGCAAGACCGGCCCGCTGCTGGGGGCGGCCTCCTCGGCGCTGCTCAACGCGCTGAAACGGCTGGCCGGTATCGACCAGGAGGTGGAACTGGTCTCGGCCCGCGCCATCGAGCCGATCCAGACCCTCAAGACCAACTACCTGGGCAGCCGCAACCCCCGCCTGCACACCGATGAGATCCTCATCGCCCTGTCCAGTTCCGCCGCCGAGAACGAACTGGCCGCCGCGGCCCTGCACCAGCTGCCCCAGCTCAAAGGCTGCGACGTACATTCCACCGTGATCCTGTCCAGCGTGGACAGCGACATCCTCAACAAGCTGGGCATGTACCTGACCTGTGACCCCGCCTATGAGGAAGAGGACCGCATGTACCACAAAAAATAAGCGGGCCGGAACCACGCAAAAAGAACGGGCTTTCCCACGCCGGGAAAGCCCGTTCTTCGTTTGCATGCGCATGCCGCGCCCTGTTCCGGGCGGCGGCCTTCTCAGTTCCAGCCCTTGCAGACATCCACCCAGGCCGTGTAGCCGGAGCAGCGTTCCAGTTCGGGGATCGTCAGTTCAATGGCGCTGTTGCTGCTGCCGCAGGCCGGGAACACCGTCTTGAACCGCTTGAGCGAAACATCCAGATACACCGCCACGCCCTCGTTGACGGCAAAGGGGCAGACGCCGCCCACCCCGTGGCCGACCATCGTTTCCACCTGGCCGGGGGTGAGCATTTTGGCCTTGGTGCCGAACTGCGCCTTGTATTTCGGGTTGTCGATCTTGGCGTCCCCCGCCGCCACGATCAGGATGGCTTTGTCCCCCACCAGGAAGGACAGCGTCTTGGCAATATGGCAGGGCTCACAGTGCAGCGCCTGGGCCGCCAGTTCCACTGTCGCGCTGGAGACCGGGAACTCCTGCACCCGGTCCGCCATGCCATACTGCGCAAAATATACCTTAACTTTTTCGACCGCCATTTTTACCAGCCTTTCTTTCCCCATGTATTTTGTTCAAGCTTCCAGCCCCGCCAGCACCGCGCCCAGATCCTCAAAAATATCCTGCGGGAGCATGGCCGTCCTGCTGCGGCGCTGCGCGCAGCGGTCTGCCGCCGCTCCGTGCAGCCATACCGCCGTCAGGGCCGCGTCCAGTGCGGTGCGCCCCTGCTGCCAGCCTGCGGCCAGCAGGCCCGCCAGCAGCCCGGCCAGGATGTCGCCGCTGCCGCCGCGGGCCAGCCCGGCGTTGCCGGTGGTATTGCGCCACACCGTGCCGCCCGGGTCCGCCACCAGCGTTTCGTGCCCTTTGAGCACCGCCACGCACTGGTATTCCTCCGCCAGACGCAGGGCGGCGGCTTCCCGGTCGGCCTGGACCTCCCCTGCCGTGGTGCGCAGCAGGCGGGCGGCCTCGCCGGGGTGCGGGGTCAGTACGGTATGTTCCGGCAGGGCGGCCCGCAATTTGCCCGCAGCCAGCGCGTTGAGTGCGTCGGCGTCCAGCACAGCCGCCGCCCAGGGACGGCGCTTGCCCAGCAGCACATTGCAGACGTCCCCGGCGCTCTCCCCCAGGCCGGGCCCTGCCAGCAGGATCGTGTTCTTGCCTGCAAACCAGGCGCGCAGGGCCGCCGTATCCTGGGGGTGGATGCCGCCGTCCGCATCGGTGCGGCAGCCGCAGGCGCAGCATTCCGGCGTGCGGGCCAGCACCAGCTGGATCACCGGCTCCACGCTGGCCAGATAGACCAGTCCGGCCCCGCCCCGCAGCGCCCCCTCCACACAGAGCGCGGCCGCGCCCCGGTAGGCCATACTGCCCGCCACCGTGAGCACACTGCCGTAACTGCCTTTGTTGGAATCCGCCCGGCGTTCGGGCAGCCGCTCGCGCACAGCGGCGCGTGTGATCTCCTGCATCTTGCATCCTCCTTGCCAAACCTGTTATGATAAAAGCAGATCCTGCGGATCGTTTCCATTATAATCCATCCGCGTCAAAAACGAAAGGGGAAGTTTGTATGGTACCGGCGTTGGAAGCCATTCTGGCAAAAAGCAAAAACCTTGTGTTTTTCGGCGGGGCGGGCGTTTCCACCGAAAGCGGCATCCCGGATTTCCGCTCGGTGGACGGGCTGTACCACCAGAAATTCCGCTACCCGCCGGAGGTCATGCTCTCCCACAGTTTTTATGAGAGCCACACGGCGGAGTTTTTCGACTTCTACCGCAGCAAGCTGATCGTCCACGGGGCCAGGCCCAACGCCGCCCACCTGCGGCTGGCCAAGCTGGAGCGGCAGGGCGTGTGCCGGGCTGTGGTGACGCAGAACATCGACGGGCTGCACCAGGCCGCAGGCAGCCGCACGGTCTTTGAACTTCACGGCTCCACGCTGCGCAACTACTGCACCCGCTGCGGCAAATTCTACCCGGTGGCCTTCATCGAGCAGGCCGCCGGGCAGGGCGACGGCATCCCCCGCTGCACCGAATGCGGCGGCATCGTCAAACCGGACGTGGTGCTCTATGAGGAAGGGCTGGACGAGCAGACGCTGGAGGACGCGGTGCGCGCCATCTCCGCCGCCGACACGCTGATCGTGGGCGGCACCAGTCTGGCCGTCTACCCGGCCGCAGGGCTGCTGCGGTATTTCCGCGGCGACGAGCTGGTGGTCATCAACAAACAGCCCACCCCGGCCGACCACAGCGCCACCCTGGTGCTGAACCAGCCCATCGGGCAGGCCCTGGGCGGGGAAGAAGGCGGCCAACCGTAGGTTTTGTTTCAATTTTTAGACAAATCGGTGATTTTTTTCAAAAAACCATTGCCAAACGCCGTGCCTGTTTGCTATGATAGACATGTATATAAACACAGTTTCGGAAGGCACAGGGGGGATACGGCACGATGGCAAACGCTTTGACAGATTTCACCAAGAAACGTGAGTTTCTGGTCTGCATGGATTCAGACGGCTGCGTGATGGATACGGTGCGCATCAAGCATACGACGGTCATGTGCCCCGAACTCATCCGGGTGTTTTCCCTGGAAGATCACGCCGATTTCATCTCCGCCGCCTGGGAGGAGATCAACCTCCACACCCTGACGCGCGGCATCTCCCGCTTCGAGAGCGTCGTGCTGGTGTTTGACCGGCTGCGCAACCGCGGCTTCGAGGTCCCGGGCAGCGAGGACATCGCCGCCTGGGTAAACACCGCCACCGAGCTTTCCTCGGCCAGTTTGCAGCACGAGCTGAAAAAGACCGGCAGCCTGGCGCTGCGCAAGCTGCTGGAATGGAGCAACGCCTGCAACCGGCGCATCCAGGCCCTGGAACCCACTTTTGAGCCGTTCCCCGGCGTGCAGGAAAGCCTGCGCCAGCTGCATGCCGTGGCCGACCTGGCCGTCGTCAGCGCCGCCAACGAGAGCGCCATCGCCAGCGAGTGGAGGCGCTACGGCCTGGCCCAGCACGCCGACATCATCTTCGGCCAGGAGGTGGGCAGCAAGGCCAATTCCATCGCCACCATGCTGGCCTGCGGGTATGAGAGCCGCAAGGTCATGATGGTGGGCGACGCCATGGGGGACGCCCAGGCAGCCGCCGCCAACCGGGTGGCTTTTGTGCCCATTTTGCCCGGGCGGGAGGCCCAGAGCTGGCAGCGCCTGCAGGAAGAAGCCCTGCCCAAGCTGCTGCACGGCACCTTCAGCCCCGATTACCAGGCCGAACTGCTGGCCGCGCTGCGCAGCGCGCTGCACGGGTGATCCGGGCCCTGATTTTTCCGGCCGCCACCCTTGTGGTGGCTTTTTTCTTATGCTATACTGAGAGTGGATTTTTGTAGAAAACATTGGGAAGGGAGCTTCCGGGAATGGATCTTTTGCAGCAGGCCCGGTCGGAGATCGACCGCATCGACGCCGAGATGGCGGCGCTGTTCGAGCGCCGCATGCGGGCGGTGGCCGATGTGGCGCGCTACAAGGCGCAGACCGGCAAACCGGTGTTCGACGCCGAGCGGGAGGCCGCGGTGCTGGAAAAAAACACCGCCCGCCTGCAGGACGAGGCCCTGCGCCCCTACTACCGCGTTTTTCTGCAGGAGGCCATGGAGGTCTCCCGCGCGTACCAGCGGGCGATCCTGGGCCGCGGCACCGCCGCCTACCAGGGCGTACAGGGCGCCTGGAGCCATATCGCCCTGCGGCGGCTGTTCCCCTTCGCCCGGCCCCTGGCCTTCACCACCTGGGCCCAGGTGTTTGACGCCGTGCAGAACGGCGACGCCGAGTTCGGCGTGCTGCCCTTTGAAAATTCCAGCGCCGGGGATGTTTCCGCCGTGCTGGACCTGCTCTACACCCACCCGGACCTGATCGTGGCCCGCATGTGCGACCTGCCCATCCGGCAGGACCTGCTGGGGGTGCCGGGCAGCAGCCTGGCCCAGGTGCGCACAGTCATCAGCCATCCCCAGGCCCTGGCCCAGAGCAGCGCCTTTGTGCAGCAGCACGGCCTTGCCACCCGCCCCTGGAGCAACACGGCGGAGGCCGCGCGCGCCGTGGCGGAGCAGAAAGACCCGTCGGTGGCCGCCATCGCCAGCGCCGAGACCGCCGAACTGTACGGCCTGGCGATCCTGGCCGAGGGCGTCAACACCGAGGGGGACAACACCACCCGCTTCATCGTGATCCAGCGCGCCGCCGAACCGCCGGTCCCCACCGGGGGCGGCCAGCGGCTGGCGCTGCTGTTCACCGTCCGGCACGAGCCCGGCCAGCTGGCCGCCGTGCTGGACCAGATCGGGGCGCGGGGCTTCAACATGGAATGCATCAAGAGCCGCCCGCTGCCCCATGTACCCTTTGAGTATTATTTTTACGTTCAGCTGGTCTGCCCCGGGTCCGGCACCCGCGCCGACTGCGAAGCGCTGCTGGATACCCTGCGCGCCGCCTGCCGCACGCTGCGCCTGCTGGGGGCTTTCACCCTGGACGCCGCCGACCCATACGCCAAAGCAAAGGATGTGCAAGCATGAAACTGACAATGCAACTCAAAAGCCGCAGCTATGACATCATCCTGAAAGCGGGCTGCCTGGCCAACCTGCACCAGTTCACCAACGTGCAGGACCGCCGGGTGTTCGTGCTGACGGATTCCGGCGTACCCGCCCAGTACGCCCAGACGGTGGCCGCCCAGTGCCCCAACAGCACCGTCTGCACCATCCCCCAGGGCGAAGGCAGCAAATGCCTGAAGGTCTACGGCCAGGTGCTGCAGGCCATGCTGGACTTCGGCATGGACCGCAAGGACCTGCTGGTGGCCGTGGGCGGCGGCGTGGTGGGCGACCTGGGCGGCTTCTGCGCCGCCAGCTATATGCGGGGCATCGACTTTGTGAACTGCCCCACCACCACCCTGGCCCAGGTAGATTCCTCCATCGGCGGCAAGACCGCCATCGACCTGGGCGCGGCCAAAAACATCGTGGGGGCCTTCTGGCAGCCCAAGGTGGTGCTGGTGGACTTTGACACGCTGGCCACCCTGCCCCGCCGCCACATGGTCAACGGCCTGGCGGAAGCGCTCAAGACCGCGCTGATCGGGGACCCCCAGCTGTTCGCCCTGTTTGAAAAAGGCGCCCCCGAGGAACACATCGAGCAGATCGTCTACCGCAGCCTGAAATTCAAAAAGAAGATTGTGGAGCAGGACGAGCGGGAAGGCGGCCTGCGCGCCTGCCTGAACTTCGGCCATACCATCGGCCACGGCATCGAGGCCGTCCGCGGCGTCCGCGGGCGCCGCACCACCGGGCTGTACCACGGCGAATGCGTGGCGCTGGGCATGCTGCCGATGATCGAGGACCCGGCTCTGCTCAAGCGGGTGCGCGCGGTCTACCGCAGCCTGGGCCTGCCTGCCCGCGCAGGCGCCAACAAGGCCCGTGTGCTGGAATACATGCAGCACGACAAAAAGACCAACGGGGACAAGATCACCGTCATCAAGTGCCCCGGCCTGGGCTGCTGGCGCGCCGAAGTACTGCCTACCAGCGAACTGCCCCGCCTGCTGGGGCTTGCGTGAGCCCGAACCTGTGCCGCCGCAACCTTTGCGGCGCGCTCTTTTTTCCATCGTAAGGGGAGTTTTCGGATGAAAAACACCTTTGGCAACGCTGTCAGCCTGACGATCTTCGGCGAGAGCCACGGCCCCGCCGTGGGCGCGGTGCTGGACGGCCTGGCCGCCGGGCTGCCGGTGGACGAGGCTGCCATCGCCGCCGCCCTGGACCGCCGCCGCGCCCGGGGGGACGGGCTTTCCACCGCCCGCACCGAGGCGGACGAAGTGGAGTTCCTCTCCGGCGTGTACGAAGGCCACACCACCGGCACCGCCGTCACGCTGATGATCCGCAACCTGAACACCCGCAGCGGCGACTATGCCAAAACCGCCGGCCTGCTGCGCCCCGGCCACGCCGATTTTACGGCCCACGCCAAATACGAGGGCTGGCAGGACGCCCGGGGCGGCGGGCATTTTTCGGGGCGGCTCACCGCCGCTTCGGTAGCCGCCGGGGCGCTGTGCGAAACCGTGCTCCGGCAGCTGGGCGTGCGGGTCTGCACCCACATTGCCGCCTGCGCGGGGGTGGAGGACGCGCCCCTTTCCAGCGCCGCCGGTCTGGCGCTGCCGGAACCGGCGCCGGGGCATTTCGCCCTGCTGGACCCCGGCCGGGAGGCCGCCATGCAGGAAGCCATCCGGGCCGCCGGACGCGACGGGGACAGCGTGGGCGGCATCCTGGAGACCATCGTCACCGGGCTGCCCGCCGGGATCGGCGAACCCTGGTTCGACAGCGTGGAGAGCGAACTGGCCCACCTGATGTTTTCGATCCCCGCCTGCAAAGGGCTGGAGTTCGGCGCCGGGTTCCGCTTTGCCGGGATGCGCGGCAGCGAAGCCAACGACCCCTTCACCATGCGGGACGGCAGGGTCGTGACGGCCACCAACCGCAACGGCGGCGTCAACGGCGGCATCACCAACGGCATGCCGCTGGTGTTCCGCACCGTCATCAAGCCCACGCCCAGCATCTATAAAGAACAGCATACCGTGGACTACGCCGCCCGCCGGGACGCCCTGCTGCAGATCAAGGGCCGCCACGACCCCTGCATCGTGCCCCGGGCCGCGGTGGTGCAGAACACCCTGGCCGCCTTCGGCCTGCTGGACCTGCTGACGGTGCGTTACGGCACGCTGGCGCAGAAACACGGCCTGCCCGGGGCAGGCCCCGCCCCCACCCCCGAAAGGATGTGACTGGTAATGGAACAAACGTTGTACGGTCTGATCGGCGGCAAGCTGAGCCACAGCTATTCCAAAATCATCCATGAGCAGCTGGCGGGGTATCCCTACGAACTGCTGCCGCTGCCCACCGAGGCGGAGGCCCGCGCTTTTATGGAAAAGCGCGAATTTGCCGCCATCAATGTGACGATCCCCTATAAACAGTTCGTCATCCCCTACTGCGACGAGATCGACCCCAAGGCCAAATCCATCGGCGCGGTGAACACCATCGTCAACCGCGGCGGCCGGCTGTACGGGTATAACACCGACTACGCCGGGTTCGCCTGGCTGGCCCGGGCGCACGGGGTGGATTTTTCCGGCAAGACCGTGCTGATCCTGGGCACCGGCGGCACCCACTCCACGGTGGAAGCCGTCTGCCGGGACGGCGGCGCCCGCACCGTGCTGGCAGCCAGCCGTACGGGACGCGGCGGCGCGCTGACCTACAGCGAAGCCATGCACCGCCGGGATGTGCAGATCATCGTCAACACCACCCCCTGCGGCATGTTCCCCAACGTGGGCAAGTGCATGCTGGACCCCACCGCCTTCCCGTTGCTGGAAGCGGTGCTGGACGTGGTGTACAACCCCTTCCGCACCGAACTGGTGCTGCGGGCCGCCGAGCGCGGCGTCACGGCGGCGGGCGGGTTCGAGATGCTGGTAGCCCAGGCCGTGTATGCCGCGCAGTATTTTACCGGGCGGACGTTCGACGCCGGGCAGGCCGTTCCCGAAGTCAGCCGCCGCCTGCAGCGGGAGCTGGCCAACGTGTCGCTCATCGGCATGCCGGGCTGCGGCAAATCCAGCATCGGCGCGGCGCTGTCCAAGCGGTTGGGCAAGGCCTTCGTGGACCTGGACGAAGAGATCGAGCGCCGCACCGGCTGCAACATCCCCGACATTTTTGCCCGGGAAGGCGAGGAAGCCTTCCGGCGCTATGAAGCCGAGACGCTGGCTGAGGTAGGCAAGCGCACCGGGCAGGTCATCGCCTGCGGCGGCGGGGTCATCAAGACCGCCGCCAACGTGCACGCCCTGCGCCAGAACGGCACCGTGCTCTGGGTCCAGCGGGCGCTGGACAAGCTGGCCACCGGCGGGCGGCCCCTGTCCCGCGGGGGTGCAGCGCTCAAACAGCTGCAGACAGAACGCACCCCGCTTTACCGCGCGGCCGCCGACGCCGTGCTGGACAACTCCGCATCGCTGGACCGCGTGGTGCAGGAAGCCGTACAGCTGGTCGATGCCCAACCGCTGCTGTAATGTGCCCGCAGCGCCGCAAAAAGTTTTGAGAGAGAGGTTTCTTGTATGATCATTTCCACCAAAAAAGGTACGCCCCAGGCAGAACTGGACCGCATCATCGACAGCTTTGAGAAGCAGGGCCTTTCGGTCACGCTGATCCGCGGTACCGACTACAACGTGTTCGGCCTGGTGGGCGACACCACCAAGATCGCCGAGAAGGACGTGCTCGCCAACCCCTGGGTCGAGAACGTGACCCGTGTTTCGGCCCCCTACAAGCGCGCCAACCGCCTGTTCCACCCCGAGGACACCGTGGTGGACGCCGGCGGCGTAAAGATCGGCGGCAAGTCCCCGGTGGCCGTCATCGCCGGTCCCTGCAGCGTGGAGGGCGAGGAGCACATGATCCGCATGGCCCAGCTCGTCAAGGCGGGCGGCGCCACCCTGATGCGCGGCGGCGCCTACAAGCCCCGCACCAGCCCCTACTCCTTCCAGGGCTTGGGCACCGAGGGCATCCTGGACATGGTCAAGGCCAAGGAAGCCACCGGCCTGCCCATCGTCAGCGAACTGATGGATGAAGCCCACATCGACGAATTTGAAGAATACGTTGACGTGGTGCAGATCGGCGCGCGCAACATGCAGAACTTCCAGCTGCTGAAGGCTGTGGGCAAGATGACCAAGCCGGTGCTGCTCAAACGCGGCCTGGCCAACACCATCGAGGAATGGATCATGTCGGCCGAATATATCATGGCCGGCGGCAACGAGAACGTCATCCTCTGCGAGCGCGGTATCCGCACCTTCGAGCGGGCCACCCGCAACACGCTGGACCTGTCCGCCGTGCCGGTGGTCAAGGAAAAGACTCACCTGCCCATCGTCGTCGATCCCAGCCATGCCACCGGCGATTACAAATACATCCAGAGCATGGCGGTGGCCGCCGTGGCGGCCGGCGCCGACGGCCTGGAGATCGAAGTGCACGACAACCCGCAATGCGCCTGGAGCGACGGCGCCCAGTGCCTGAAACCCGACAAATTTGCCGAGACCATCGCCCTGTGCCGCAAGGTCGCCGCCGCCATCGGCCGGGAGATGTAACGATGGACGCACGCCTGTATGCCAGCCGGCTGGGCGGCACGGCGGCGGTCCCCCCAAGTAAAAGCGCCGCCCACCGGGCGGTGCTCTGCGCCGCGCTGGCCGACGGGGTGAGCCATATCACCAACATCGAGTACAGCCAGGATATCCGCGCCACGCTGCAGGCGGCCGCCCAGCTGGGAGCCCGCATCGAGGAGGGCCCCGACGGAGTAACCATCACCGGGCGCGGCAGTTCCGGCGGTTTCGTCACCGTCACCCGCCCGGTTTTCTGCAACGAGAGCGGGTCCACCCTGCGCTTCATGATCCCGCTGTTCAGCCTGACGGCCCAGAAAGTGCGCTTTACCGGCGCGGGCCGCCTGTTCGACCGGCCCCAGGCCGTCTACCAGATGCTGTTCGACCGGCAGGGGCTGCGTTTTGAGCAGGCCCCCGACGGTATCACGGTCTTCGGGCGGCTGCGCCCCGGCGGTTTTACGCTGCCCGGGGATGTGTCCAGCCAGTTTATCAGCGGGTTGCTGTTCGCCGCCCCGCTGATGGAATCCGAAAGCACCATTGAAGTGCTGCCCCCCTACGAAAGCCGCAGCTATGTGGACCTGACGCTGGCCGCGCTGCAACAGTTCGGCGTCAAGGTGACGGCCCGCGCCCGCAAAAACGGCAGCGTGCTGTACCGTATCGCCGCGCCCCAGCGCTACACGGCCTGCGACCTTGCCATCGAAGGCGACTACAGCCAGGCTGCGTTCCTGGCTGTGCTGGGCTGTGTGGCGGGCGGCATCACAGTGACCGGCCTGGCCCCCGACAGCCGCCAGGGCGATAAAGTCATCCTGGATATTTTGAAGCGCTGCGGCGGCAAGATCAAGACAACGTCCGACGGGTATGCCTTCGCCCGCAGCCTGCTGCGCGCCACCGAGATCGACCTGGCCGACTGCCCCGACCTGGGGCCCGTGCTGTTTACGCTGGGCTGCTTCTGCAGCGGTGAAACGGTCATCCACAACGCCGGGCGGCTGCGCATGAAAGAATCCGACCGCATTGAGGCGATGCAGACCGAATTGCAGAAGATGGGGGCCCGTATCACAGTGGACGGCGACGACGTCCATATCACCGGCGTCGCTCTGCACGCCCCCGAGGAGCCGCTCTCCGGCCACAACGACCACCGTGTGGTCATGGCGCTGGCGGTGGCCGCCTGCGCGGCGGGGCTGCCGGCCTGCATCCTGGGCGCCGGGGCCGTGAACAAGAGCTGGCCCGCTTTCTGGGACGTCCTGCGCGCCCTGGGCGGCAAAGTGGAATGGGAATGAGGGATCGCACTTCATGTTGGATCAAAACAAGACCTATCTGATCGTGGGCCTGGGGCTGCTGGGCGGCAAATACGCCCAGGTGCTGAGCCAGAAAGGCTACCGCGTCACCGGCATCGCCCACCGGCAGAGCACGCTGGACTACGCGCTGCGCCACGGTTACATCCAGTCCGGCAAGACCGAGGATTTTGCCGGACTGGTCGCCGAAGCCGACTGCGTGATCTTCGGGCTGTACCCCACGGTCCTGCTGGACTGGGTGCGCCAATACGGCGCGCTGCTGCGCCCCGGCACGCTGATGACCGACGTTTCCGGCGTCAAGCGCGGCGTGGTGGAGCCGGTGCAGGACCTGCTGCCCGAGGGGGTGGAGTTCATCGCCAGCCACCCCATGGCCGGACGGGAGACCAGCGGTATCGCACACAGCGCCGAGGTGGATTTTGCCCCGGCCAACTTCATCATCACCCCCACCCCGCGCAACACCCCTGCGGGGATCGCCTGGTGCCGGGAACTGGCCGAGACCCTGGGGTTCCGCCGCATCAGCGAACTGACCCCCGCCGAGCACGACCATATGATCGGCTATGTGAGCCAGCTGTGCCACGCCATCGCCGTCAGCCTGATGTGCGCCTCCGACAACACGGAACTGGCCCGCTACACCGGCGATTCCTTCCGCGATCTGACCCGCATCGCGCGCATCAACGACAAAATGTGGGCGGAACTGTTCCTGTGGAACAAGGACAACCTGATCTCGGAGATCGACATGTTCACCGACGCCCTGCTGGGGCTGCGGCAGAAACTGGTGGACGACGACCGGGAAGGGCTGGAGGAGATGTTCCGCCTGTCCACCCGGCGCCGCGAAGCCTTTGACCAGCGCTGATCCTTTTGCATACAGAAAAGACCCGGACGCCGTGAACCGAACCAGTAAAAACGGACAATAGACAAAACGCCCCCTGTGTAGGACAA
>HBJMC02800__coassemble_109_pt1 | contig 68355 bp, 59 predicted proteins | sample HBJMC02800__metabat2_low_PE_014 | metagenome-assembled genome bin HBJMC02800 | reverse complement strand
AATGAGATAGCCGTTGATCTCGGTGTAGGTCAGTTTCATGGTGTGCCTCCTTCAGCGTTCCTGAGTGTCCTTGTTGTAGCCGCGTTTGTGCTGCCAGGTGTGGAGCAGATGGATGATGACCTGCTGCATCTGCTGCGGGGTGTAGTGCTTGGGAAAATACCGCTGCACGTCCTCCTGATTGAGGAAGAACTTCTGCCGTTGGTTGGGCTTTTCCTCGGTAAGCAGATGGTGCAGGTATTCCCGGGTCAGCGTTCCTGCCTGGCTCATCTGCTTGAGGGTGCGGGATTGTGTGAGGGACGGAGTGGCCTGACAGGCGGCCATCTCCTCTTTGAGCATCCATTGGTGCTCCTCGCTCAGGTAGGAGATCTCCACCGCCGGATTGAAGGCGATCTGGTATTCGTCCACCATCTGGAGGATGGGAGGGATCAGGTGGGTCAGGCGGATGTAGCGCTGGACAGTTTTATAGCTTTCCCCGTTTGGCGCACCGATTTCACTTCCAGAACGATTCATATCTGACTTCGGGACAACTTGTCCCGAAGTTGCTCGTCCTTGATGTTTGATGGCTTCCATCTTCATCTTATAGGCAAACGCCTTTTCGCTGGGCAGGATATGCTCCCGCTGGATGTTGCTGTCCACCATCAGGATCACCGCCTCGTCGTCGGTCATGTCCCTAACCAGTACCGGCAGTTCGGTGATGCCCAGAGCTTCGCAGGCGGCCTTGCGGCGGTGACCGCTGACGATCTCGTAGCGGCCATCCCCACGGGGGCGGACCAGCAGCGGTGAGAGGACACTGTACTCCCGGATGCTTTCCTTGAGTTGTTCCATCTCCTCGCCGCTGGCCACCCGGAAAGGATGCCCCTGAAAGGGTTCCAGCAGACTGGCTGAAAGAGTGATTACTTTTTCAGCCGGTGGGTTTTGGACTTGGTTTTCTGCCATGACAATACGCTTCCTTTCTTGGTAAAAATAAGGCTTGCAAGAGGCGTTTTGTGCCCAAAAATGTATACGAAAAACCGGGTACATTTTCAGAAAATCCAGATTTTCCGGGCCCAAAATCGCCTTTTGAACAAAAAGTAGGCATAAAAAATCCCCCTGCAACTGAAATCAGCAGCAGGGGGATTGGCGTATTACAGGTAGACGCCTAAGTCGATATCACGCCATCGGCTTGGCTTTATCACGCTATTATGTGCTTTTTGGAACGCTTGCGCATCCTCTAAGCTGAGCGTGAGCTCCAAGAGTCCAACGGTTTTACTTGCGAGGATTCTTGATAGCGGCCTGGGCGGCAGCCAGACGGGCGATGGGCACGCGGAAGGGAGAGCAGCTGACATAGTCCAGGCCGACCTTGTGGCAGAACTCGACACTGCTGGGGTCTCCGCCATGCTCGCCGCAGATGCCCAGACCCAGGTTGGGGTTGGCAGCGCGGCCGTCCTCGGCAGCCATCTTGACCAGGCGGCCGACGCCGGTCTGATCCAGGTGCTGGAACGGATCGCTCTCGTAGATCTTGTTGTCGTAGTAAGCGGTCAGGAACTTGGCGGCGTCGTCACGGCTGAAGCCAAAGGTCATCTGGGTCAGGTCGTTGGTGCCGAAGCTGAAGAAGTCCGCTTCCTTGGCGATCTCGCCGGCGGTCAGAGCGGCGCGCGGGATCTCGATCATGGTGCCGACCTCGTACTTCATGTCAACGCCGGCCTCGGCGATCAGGGCGTCCGCCGTCTTGACGACAACGTCCTTGACGAACTTCAGTTCCTTGACCTCGCCGACCAGCGGGATCATGATGTGCGGGGTGATCATCTTGCCGGTCTCGGCAGAAACTTTCAGCGCAGCCTTGATGACGGCGTTGGTCTGCATTTCGGCAATTTCGGGGTAGGTGACAGCCAGACGGCAGCCGCGGTGGCCCATCATGGGGTTGAACTCATGCAGGCTTTCGACGACGTTGGTCAGTTCCTCGGCGGTCATACCCATGTCGGCGGCCAGTTCCGCGATGTCCTCCGCCTTGGTGGGCAGGAACTCATGCAGCGGCGGGTCAAGGTAACGGATGGTCATGGGACGGTCGCCCATGATACGGTACATGGCGGTAAAGTCCGCCTCCTGATACGGTTCGACCTTGGCCAGAGCAGCCTTGCGGGCCTCCACGGTGCGGGCGCAGATCATCTCGCGCACGGCCTTGATGCGGTCCTCAGCGAAGAACATGTGCTCGGTACGGCACAGACCGATGCCCTCGGCGCCCATATCGACGGCGTTCTGCGCGTCGGTCGGGTTATCGGCGTTGGTCAGGACCTTCAGCTGGCGAGCCTCGTCGGCCCAGCCCATGAAACGCTTGAAGTTGGCGTTTTCGGTGGAAGCGACGGTCGCGATCTGGCCCTGGTAGATGTTGCCGGTGGAGCCGTCGATGCTGATCCAGTCGCCTTCCTTGAAGTCGTGGCCGTTGATGCTGATGGTCTTGGCGTCGTAGTCAATGACAACATCGTTGTCGTTGCCGCAGCCGGAGACGCAGCAGGTGCCCATGCCGCGGGCAACGACGGCCGCATGGCTGGTCATGCCGCCGCGGACCGTCAGGATGCCCTGGCTGACCTGCATACCGACGATGTCCTCGGGGCTGGTCTCCAGACGGACCAGGACGACCTTCTTCCAGTCGGGGTCCTTGACCTTTTCCTCGGCGTCCTCGGCGCTGAATACGATACGGCCGCAGGCAGATCCCGGAGAAGCGGCCAGGCCCTTGCCGATCGCCTCGGCAGCCTTCAGGGCGGCGGCGTCAAACTGGGGATGCAGCAGGGTGTCCAGCTGCTTGGGCTCAACGCGCAGCACGGCCTCGCGCTCGGTGATGACGCCCTCGTCCACCAGGTCGCAGGCGATCTGCAGGGCGGCCTGCGCGGTGCGCTTGCCGTTGCGGGTCTGCAGCATGAACAGCTTGCCGTCCTCGATGGTGAACTCCATATCCTGCATGTCGCGGTAGTAGCTCTCCAGACGGGTGGCGATCTCGACGAACTGGTCGTAGACGTCGGGCATCTCCTCATGCAGCTTGCTGATGGGGGAGGGGGTGCGGATGCCGGCGACGACGTCCTCGCCCTGGGCGTTGATCAGGTACTCGCCCATCAGCTTCTTCTCGCCGGTGGCGGGGTTGCGGGTGAAGGCGACGCCGGTGCCGGAACGCATGCCGGAGTTGCCGAACGCCATCTGCTGGACGTTGACGGCGGTGCCCCACTCGTAGGGGATCTCGTTCATCTTGCGGTAGACGTTGGCGCGGGGGTTGTCCCAGGAGCGGAAAACGGCCTTGACGGCGCCGATCAGCTGCTCTTTGGGGTCCTGCGGGAACTCGCTGCCCTGCTTCTCACGGTAGATCTGCTTGAACTCCTTGACCAGTTCTTTCAGGTCGTTGGCGTCCAGATCGACGTCCTGCGTCACGCCCTTGCGCTCCTTCATGGCGTCGATGCGCTCCTCGAAGAAGCTCTTGCCCAGCTCCATAACAACGTCGGAGTACATCTGGATGAAGCGGCGGTAGCAGTCGTAGGCAAAACGGGGGTTGTCGGTCTTCTTGGCCAGACCCTCGACGGACTGGTCGTTCAGGCCCAGGTTCAGGATGGTATCCATCATGCCGGGCATCGACTGACGGGCGCCGGAACGGACGGAGACCAGCAGCGGGTTCTCGATGGAGCCGAAGGTCTTGCCGGTCTGCTCCTCCAGGATGCCCATATATTTGAAGATGTCGGCCTTGATCTCTTCGTTGATCTCACGGTTGTCGGCGTAGTACTGGGTGCAGGCTTCGGTGGTGATGGTGAAGCCCTGCGGGACCGGCATACCGGCGTGGGTCATCTCAGCCAGGCCGGCGCCCTTGCCACCCAGAATATTCTTCATGGTGGTCTGGTCGCCGCCGAAGGCGTCGTGGCCCTCTTTGAACAGGTACAAGAATTTCTTGCTCATACTAACCTCCCAAAAACGGTAGCGTGTTTTGCAGCACAACGGTTTCGTGTTTGCACAGTACATTATAACAGACCCCAAAGCGAATTTCCAGTGGATTGTTAAAAAAGTGCTCAATAGTTTGGCCGAAAAATCGCCAATTATTTCTCCACAGAGTATTGCAATTTGCACAAAAATCAGGTAAAATATACTGGGCGGAAAGTTCGGAAAAACCATCTTTTCGCCCTTTTTGTTTTTTCGCGGCGAATTCCCGTTTGCGGGTTGCGAAATCGCCCCGCGTAAGGTACAATAGCAGTAAGCGATCCTACTATAAATAGGAGGCCAAGGAAGGAGCGTTTTCCTGAACATGTCAACCGCAAAAGAAAGATTCGAGCAGGCGCAGCAGCGCTATGCCGCCACGTTTGAGCGCCACCTGGAGAACGGCGTGGAGTTCATCAGCCGTGACGTATACATCGAGCCGGAGGTCGAGATCGCCCCCGGCGCCGCCATCCTGCCGGGGTGCATCCTGCGCGGCGCCACCAAAATCGGCGCCGGGTGCGTCATCGGCCCCAACACCCTGCTGGAAGATACCGTGGTGGAAGAAGGTTCCACCGTCAACGCCAGCCAGTGCTACCAGAGCCACATCGGCCCCAACAACAAGATCGGGCCGTTCACCCATGTGCGCACCGGTACCAGAACCGCCGAGGGCTGCCACCTGGGCGCCTATGTGGAGACCAAGAACGCCGACTTTGCCATGGGCAACACCGTCAGCCACCTGACCTATCTGGGCGACGCGACCATCGGCAAGTACTGCAACTTCGGCTGCGGCACCGTCACCTGCAACTACGACGGCGAGGCCAAGTACCACACGACGATCGGCGACTACGCCTTCATCGGCTGCAACACCAACCTGGTGGCCCCCGTCACCGTGGGGGATCATGCCTACACCGCCGCCGGTTCCACCATCGGCAAGGACGTGCCCGCCGGGGCGCTGGGCATCGAGCGCGGCAGACAGACCGCCATCGAAGGCTGGGGCGAGCGCAAGCTGGAAAAATATATCACCAAGAAACAGAAGCTGGAAAGTGAGACCAAGAAAGGTTGATGTACGATGAGTCCTATTTTACTGACCCTTTTCGGCTGGGTGGAGGCCGTGTGTACCTTTGACGCTGCGCAGTACGGCGCCGCCCTGCAGACCCTGCAGAAAGAGGGCATCCCCTGCCGCACGCATACGGTGAATATGAGCAGTGCGTCGCGCCGCACCGGCACAGCCTTTGCCGTGGGCGAACGGACGGACCGCAGCATCGAATACCAGATCTTTGTGAAGAAGGCCGACCTGCCCAAAGCGCAGCTGGCGCTGCAGGGGCGGCTGCACAACCTGTGACCCAAACCGCGACCGATCCCAAGAAAGGAGGCCCGCCATGCGGTTTCTCGGCAATCTGCTCTGGTGCCTGCTGGGCGGGCTCGTCAGCGCCCTGAGCTGGGCGCTGGCCGGGGCGGTGTGGTGCATCACCATCGTGGGCATCCCGGTGGGGCTGCAATGCTTCAAATTCGCCTCGCTGAGCCTGTTCCCCTTCGGCAAAGAGATCCTGTATGCAGGGGGCGCGCCTTCCCTGCTGCTGAACATCCTGTGGCTGGTGCTTTCGGGCCTGCCGCTGGCCATCGGCCATGCCGCCTGGGGCTGCCTGCTGTGCCTTACCATCGTAGGCATCCCGTTCGGCCTGCAGTTTTTCAAGCTCGCCCGGCTGGCCCTGTTCCCCTTCGGCAGCCGGATCGTTCCTGCAGCCTGAGCACCGCCCTTTCCCGCACGACCAAGGAGCGTACAATATCCCATGTTTTTTTCCCGTGACACCAAAAGCGCCGACTGGCTCATCGCCGGGCTCGGCAACCCCGAACCCAAGTACGACGGCACCCGCCACAACGCCGGTTTTGAAGCGCTGGACGCGCTGGCCGGCCGCTGGGGCTGCGAGATAAACCGCAGCAAATGGCAGGGGCTGTACGGCACCGCCCAGGTGGGCGATCATAAGGTGGTGCTGCTCAAGCCGCTGACCTACATGAACCTGAGCGGGCAGAGCATCGCGCCCGCCGCCAACTTTTTCAAGATCCCGGCCGACCATGTGATCGTGCTGTGCGACGACATCACCCAGCAGCCCGGGCACCTGCGCATCCGCCCCCGCGGATCTGCAGGCGGCCACAACGGGCTCAAGAGCATCATCGCCTCCCTGGGGACCGAAGAATTCGCCCGCATCCGCATCGGCATCGGCGCCAAACCGAACCCCCAGTACGATCTGGCCGCCTGGGTGCTGGGCAAACTGCCGCCGGAGGACCGCAAGGCCGTGACCGACCGTTACCCCGACATTGCCCAGGCCTGCGAGTGGATCATGGACGGCAATTTATCCTATGCGCAAAACAAGTTCAACCATTAAAATAAAAGGAGATAGACCCATGAGTTCTCTGCGCAAAAAAGCAATGGTGCGCCTGCTGCTGTGCGCCCTCGCCCTGATCGCCACCATCGTGTTCTGCGTCCTGCTGCTGACCGGCACCTTCGACGGCGCCCCCTCGTCGGGCGCCGCGGACCCTGCCAGCACCTCGGAACCTGCATCGTCGGACGGTGCGGGATCCGTTTCGGAAGGCGAACCCGCCGCGTCGGATGATACGGTCTCCTCCGACCCTGCTGCGGAAAGCGCCGCCGAACCCACGCCGACGCCGGAGCCCACCCCCGTCACCTTCGACGGGCTCTCCGAGCAGCCCGCCACAGTGTACGCCGAGGGCGAGCAGCCCACCTTCACGGTCACGCCGGACTCCACCATGAACATGCGCGCGGGCCCCGGCACCGACTTTGACCGGGTGGGCCAGATCCCTGCCGGCACCACCGTGACGGCCCTGGGCGCCAACGCCGACGAGACCTGGATCGTGGTAGAATACGAAGGCACTTACGGCTGGCTGACCAAGGAATACCTGAACGCCGCCTGAGCGCCCCCCTTCCCTGCCTGCACAACTGAATAAGGAGGAGTGTTCCCGATGAAAAAGCGCATGACCTGCCTGCTTTTGGCCGGCGCGATGCTGGCCGTGTGTTCGGGCTGCCAAACGACGGCCCCCGCCCCGGAGGCGAGTTCCGCCCAAACATCGGAAGCCGCTTCGCCGGCTCCCGCAGCGACGCCGGCTCCCGGGAGCGCTGCGCCCTCCGGGCTGCTGGGCGAACTGCCGGTACTGTACGACACCGCGCTGACGCCCGCTGTGCCAGCCTTTACGGTGGCAGAGGACTTCTCCAACCTGGCCAACGCGGACTTCCTGGAATATTGGAGCGACGAGGCCCGGCAGATGCTGCTGCAAAACGGCTTTGTCGTGGTGAACAGCAACGCCGACGAGTTCTACCCGCTCTATGAGTCCAACCGCTACGCCTACATGCCGAACTTCGTCACGGTGGACGCGGCGCTGCACACCTACCACCTGTACTTCCTCTACCTGCAGCGCGGCACCGAAGAACAACACCTGCTGCCGCTGCTGCAGGAGTTGACCGCCGGGATGCTGGCCGAGAGCCAGGCCCAGGCCGAGGCGCTGGCCGGTACAGACTGGGAGAACGCAGCCCGGCGCAACGCCGCCTACTTTGGCGTGGCGGCCGCCCTGCTGGACCCGTCCGGCACCGCCGCCCTGCCCGCCGAAGCCGCCGAGGAACTGGCGCTCATCGAGGCGGCAGCCGATACCGCGCCCTCCCCGGTGATGAACATGGGGCTGGAGCAGCCTGTTTTGCAGGAGGACTACACGCAGTACATCCCCCGCAGCTACTACACCGGCAGCGAGGAACTGACCCGCTATTTCAAGGCTATGATGTGGTACGGGCGGATGGCGTTCCTGCAGTCGGACGAAGATATGACCCGCAGCGCCGTGCTGATGAACTTGGCCCTGCGGGACAGCGGCGCCCGGGAGAACTGGCAGCGCATCTACGATGTGACCTGTTTCTTCGCCGGGGCCAGCGACGACGCCAACTGCAGCGATTACCTGCCGCTGATCGAAGCGGCTTACGGGGAAAGCGCCGGTCCCGCTTCCCTGCCCGGCGACGACGGCGCCTGGCAGCAGCTGCAGGCATCGCTGCAGGAACTGCGCCCCGCCGCCATCAACTCCATTCCCATTTATGAATGGGAGGACCGGGACGAAAGCACCGCCGGGTTCCGCTTTATGGGGCAGCGCTATACGCTGGACGCCGACATTCTGCAGAATCTTGTTTACCGCGATGTGGAGGAGAGCGCCGACGGCCGCCAGCGTCTGCTGCCCGACGCGCTGGACGTACCTGCGGCGCTGGGCTCCGATACAGCGCTGGACATCCTGCACACCCAGGGCGACACCGACTACCCCAACTATGATGCCCAGATGGAAGAGATGCGCACCCGGATGGAACAGGCGGACGAGGCAGTCTGGAACGCCAGCCTGTACGCCGCCTGGCTGAACACGCTGCGCCCGCTGACAGAGGCCCGCGGCGAGGGCTGGCCCCAGTACATGCAGTCCACCGCCTGGCAGACGAAAAATCTGAGCAGCTTCCTGGGAAGCTGGACCGAGTTGAAACACGACACCGCCCTGTATGCGAAGCAATCTTATGCCGAGATGGGCGGCGGCGGTATCGAGGAAGCCGACGACCGGGGCTGGGTGGAAACCGAGCCGGTGGTGTTCGGCCGCCTGTCGGCGCTGGCACAGGCCACCGCCGACGGGCTGGACAGCCTGGGCCTGCTGGATGACGGCGCCCGGGAAAACCTGGCCCGTCTGGCTGAACTGAACCGTCAGCTGATGGTCATTGCCGAAAAAGAACTGCGCAACGAGCTGCCCAGCGACGAGGAGTTCGAACTGATCCGCAGTTTTGGCGGTCAGCTGGAACATTTCTGGTTTGAGGCCGTGGCGCCCGAGGGCGAGGAATACTTCACCCCCCAGCAGCAGCCCGCCGCCCTGATTGCCGACATCGCCACCGACCCCAACGGCTCGGTGCTGCAGACAGCCACCAACGTCGGGACGATCTACGTGATCGTCAATGTGGACGGTTCGCCGCGGCTGGCCAGCGGTTCGGTCTACACCTTCTACCAGTTCACCCAGCCTGCGGAACAGCGGATGACCGACCAGGACTGGTGGGTACAGCTGGGCAAGATGCCCGACGAAAACGGCGAGTTCCACTGGGATAGTGCGCCCTCCCCCGCCGCCTGGACCGGCGCGTATATGCCGGCCGACCTCTACGGCGGCTGATGCGCCGCGCCGCCGGACTGGCCCTGTACGTTGCGCTGCTGGCGGGCATCGCCCTGGTTCTGCTGTGGTACCGGGGCGATTTTCTGCCCTGCCGGGGCGAGCGCACCAGCACCCTGGAACTGGAGGACACGGAGGTAACGCTGGCGCTCCGGGATGCCTCCCTCACTGCCGCGGCGTCCGATACGGTGCTGTGGCAGAGCGCCAAAAATATCCGCGTACAGGACTTTTTATCTTTTGACATTGACCGCGACGGTACGGCCGAACTGGTGCTGCTGGCATGGCGGCGCGGCAACTACGGGCCCAGCCGCCCCTTCTGGGTGGCACGCAATGATACCGGCTGGAGCCAGCATATCTTTATCTACAACTGGCAGGACGGCGCGCCCGTACCGCAGTGGATGTCCAGCGGGCTGCGGCCGCAGGTCAGCCGCTGGGCGGCGCAGCCCGACGGCCAACTGTATATTCTGACGCCCCAGGGGGAAGAAACGCTGTGGCGCTGGGGCCAATGGGGCCTGGTGCGCACCGACCTGTGATGGATCTGTTATGAACTTGTTTGACACACGCTTTACCCAAACCAAGGAATACGAAAAACTGGCGCATGCGCTCTCCGGCCCGGGGGCATGCGCCTTATTTGGGCTGCCCGGAGCCGGACGCGCCCTGGTGTATGCGGCGCTGGCCCGCCAGACCGGCCGTCCGCTCTGCCTGGTGACCCCCGGCGAGGCCGAGGCCACCCGCTTTGCCGCGGACCTGAACACACTGGGCGTGGCTGCCGGCGTATTCCCCGCACGGGACTATGTGCTGCGCCCAATTGAGGGGACCGCCCGCGAATACGAGTACCGCCGCCTGGGCGTGCTGGGGGACCTGGTGGGCGGGCGGCTGCAGGCCGTCTGCGTTTCGGAGGAAGCGCTGACCCAATACACCACACCGAAAGCCGATTTTTGCGCCAACACGCGCACGCTGCACCCCGGGGACAGCCTGCCCCGGGAAGAACTGACCGCGCTGCTGTACGGCGCGGGCTACGCCCGCCGTTCCCAGGTGGACGGACCGGGGCAATTCTCCATCCGCGGCGACATCGTGGACCTGTATGCTCCCGACATGAAGCTGCCGGTGCGTATGGAGTTCTGGGGCGACGAGATCGACACAATGCACACCTTTGACCTGACGACCCAGCGCCGGGAGGACCCCATCGAGAAGATCTACGTGAGCCCTGCGCGGGAGGTCCTGTTCGGCACCCCCGCCGCAGCCGCCGAACTGCTGCGCGCTTTTGTGAAAAAGCAGCGCGGCAAAAAGCGGACCGCGCTGGAGGCCTGCATGGCCCCCGAACTGGCCCAGCTGGACGGCGGTGCGCTGCCGGTGAACATGGACAAATACTGGAACGTGCGCTACCCCGCCCCCGCCACCCTGCTGGACTACCTGGAGGAGCCGCTGCTGATCCTGGAGGAACCGGCCTCCTTACGGGAAGCCCAGCGGGCCACCGCCTACCGCCGGGGAGAGGAACTGACCACCCTGCTGCAGGACGGCGTGCTCTGCCCCGGGCTGGACGGCCTGTACGCCGAGCCCGCCTGGTTGTGGAAGCAGGCCGCAAACTGCCGCACCGTCTGCGCCGAAAATTTCGCGCGCAGCATGCCTGACCTGCCGCTGAAAGAGGTCGTCAACGCGCCTGCCCACGCCCTGCCCGCCTGGAGCGGCGAAGTGGCCGGACTGCTGGAGGACCTGCAGCCGCTGTGCGACGGGGGCGCATCGGTGGCAGTGCTGGCCGGCACCCCGCGCGCCGCGGCCGGTCTGGCGGCCGACCTGCGGCTCAAAGGGCTGAACGTGACCACCGACCCCGACGCGCCCCCGTCCGCCGGGCTGGTGCAGGTGCTGCCCGGGCAGCTTTCGGCCGGGTGCAGCCTGCCCTTCGCCAAGTACGCCCTGTTCACGGCCCGGGCGTTCGGCGTGAGCAGCGCCCGGAAAAAGCGCAAGCGCAGCAAGGACGCGCTGAACAGCCTGAGCGAGATCACCCCCGGCGACCTGGTGGTGCACCAGAACCATGGCATCGGCCGCTATGCAGGCATCCAGCGCATGGCCGTGCAGGGCGTCACCAAGGACTACCTGCGCATCGAGTACGACAAGAAGGACGTCCTGTATGTACCGGTCACCCAGCTGGACCTTCTTTCCCGCTACACGGCGCCGGGCGACCGCGACAACATCAAGCTGAGCCGCCTGGGCGGCAGCGAGTGGGCCAAGACCCGCAAGCGCGTGCGCGCCGCCACTGAGGCGATGGCCAAAGAACTGATCGAGCTGTACGCCCGCCGCAAGCAGGCCAAGGGGTACGCCTTCCCTGCCGACGATACCTGGCAGAGCGACTTTGAACAGCGCTTTGCCTACGAGGAGACCCCGGACCAGCTGACCTGCGCCGCCGACATCAAGCACGATATGGAACAGCCCTGGCCCATGGACCGGCTGCTGTGCGGCGATGTGGGCGTGGGCAAGACCGAGGTAGCCCTGCGCGCCGCCTTCAAGTGCGTGATGGGCGGCAAGCAGTGCGCCATCCTGGCCCCCACCACCATCCTGGCCTGGCAGCACTTCAACACCGCCATCGCCCGCATGGAAGCCTATCCCATCCGCATCGGGCTGCTCTCCCGCTACCGCAGCAGCAAGGAACAGAAAGAAACGCTGCGCGGGCTCCGGGACGGCACCGTGGATATTGTCATCGGCACCCACCGGCTGCTCTCGGACGATGTGAAGTTCCGCGACCTGGGGCTGGTCATCATCGACGAGGAACAGCGGTTCGGCGTCAAGCACAAGGAAAAACTCAAGGAAGCCTTCATCGGGGTGGATATGCTGACCCTTTCGGCCACGCCCATTCCCCGCACGCTGAACATGGCGCTGTCCGGCATCCGGGACATGAGCACCATCGAGCAGCCGCCCTTTGAGCGCCAGCCGGTGGAGACCTACGTGCTGGAATACGACGAGGGCATCGTGGCGGAAGCCATCCGCAAGGAACTGGCCCGGGGCGGGCAGGTCTACTACCTGCACAACCGGGTGGAGAGCATCGACGCCTGCGCCGCGCGCATCGGCCGGCTGGTACCGGGGGCGCGCATCGGCGTAGCCCACGGTAAAATGACCGAGGAGCAGATCTCCTCGGTCTGGCAGCAGCTGCTGGACAACGAGATCGACGTGCTGGTCTGCACCACCCTGATCGAGACCGGCATCGACGTGCGCAACTGCAACACGCTGATCATCGAGAACGCCGACCGCATGGGGCTTTCCCAGCTTTACCAGCTGCGGGGGCGCGTGGGGCGTTCCTCCCGCAAAGCCTACGCCTACTTCACCTTCACCCGCGACAAGGTGCTCACCGAGATCGCCGCCAAACGGCTGTCGGCCATCCGGGAGTTCACGGCGTTCGGTTCCGGGTTCCGCATCGCCATGCGCGATTTGCAGATCCGCGGCGCGGGCAGCCTGCTGGGCCACAGCCAGCACGGCCATATGGAAGCCGTGGGCTACGACCTGTATGTGAAGATGCTGGGCCAGGCCATTGCCACGGCACGCGGCGAAGCCCCCGCCCCCGACAAGAGCGACTGCCTGGTGGATATTTCCATCGACGCTTACCTGCCGGAAGATTACATCCCCGACCCCGCCGGGCGCATCGAAGCCTACAAGCGCATCGCCGCCATCGAGACCACCGCGGACGCCGAAGATGTATTGGACGAGCTCATCGACCGTTACGGCAGCCCGCCCAAGAGCGTGCAGGGGCTGGTAGACGTTTCGCTGGTGCGCGTGACCGCCGCCCGGGTGGGCATCGTGGAGATCGTGCAGCGCAGCGACCAGCTGATCCTCTACTCCGACGTGGTCGGCCCGCGCCAGCTGGCCGCCGTTATGGATCAGTACCCCCACCGCGTGCTCTATAACGCGCTGGGGCGCCCCTATTTCAGCCTGCGGGTACAGCCCGGGGAGAATCCCCTTGTGCTGCTGCGCGACGTCGTGACCCTGCTGCCGGGCGCCGCCCCCAAAAGCTGAACAAATCATAAAGGCGCGTTGCAGAACAGGCATCTGCAGCGCGCCCTTTTTGCTGATCCCCTGCGGCTCAGTGCCCGCCGCGTCCCATGGCCCGCAGGAACGTTTCCCGCAGCGGTTGCGGGATGTCCTCCACCGTGTCGCCTTTGTGGACCTCGGTGCTGCCGGCTTCCGCCGCCGTCTGGTAGAACCAGAGTTTATAATCCAGCATATCCATCGTCTTTTGCAGTTCCGCCATCTGCCGTTCTACCGCCCGGCGGCGGTTGCGGAACAGTTCCAGCCGTTCCGGGATCGTCGCGTCCCCCTGGCGGCACAGGTCAATGTACTGCCGGATCTCCTTGATGGAAAGGCCGGACTGTTTCAGGCACTCGATGATGCTCAGCCACTCGTAGTCGCTTTCTTTGAACAGCCGGATGCCGCCGTCCGTGCGTTCCACAAAGGGCAGCAGCCCTTCCTTGTCATAATAGCGCAGCGTGGAGGGCGCCACCCCCAGCCGTTTTGCCATCTGCCCCACTGTGTATTGCATACGCGTCCCTCGCTCAGAACAGCCGGTCCGCCGGGTACAGGCCGTCTGCGCTCATTTTCCGCAGCGCCGCCACCAAATCGGGCTTATCCTCCCGGTAGGTGATGCCGTACCACTTATCGCGGCTGGTCAGCACCTGTACGTCCGCCGCTTCCGCCTCCAGCGCCGCTGTGACGACAGAGGGCAGATAGTATTCGCATTTCAGCGGGTTGACGGGCAGGTTCCGGCGCAAAAACTCTGCAAACCCGGCCTTGGCCCGCGCAATGTAGCCCGCGGTAAAGCCCCAGAGGTTCATCGAGACCACGGTATCCCCCGGCAGATCCGTCCAGGTCCGGCCGCCGTCCTCCGTGTAGTGGATGCCCTCCGCATACGGTTCAATGCGGGTGCGCTCGGTGACCCGCAGCAGCTTTCCTGCGCCGTCCACCTCGCAGACGCCGCGGCTGACGCCGCCGTTGGCGCTGACGGTGTTGCGCAGCAGAAACCCTACCATCGCCCAGTTATAGCGCGCGCCGTCGCTGTGGGTGCTGAGGAAATCGTAGATCAGCCGGAACCCCTCGGGGCCGTAGTAATCGTCGGCGTTGATGACCGCAAAAGGCGCGTTGCCGATGGCTTCCTCCGCCACCAGGATGGCGTGGGCCGTGCCCCAGGGCTTCTCACGTCCCTCGGGCACGGCGATGCCTTCCGGCAGTTTCTCCAACTGCTGGTAGGCATAACGCACCTCAAACCCGGCGCGCAGGGCGCGCGCGCCCACCGCCTCCTTGAAGACCTCTTCGATCTCGTGTTTGATGATAAAGACCACTGTTTCAAACCCTGCGCGGCGGGCGTCGTACAGGCTGTAATCGAGGATAGCCTCCCCCGCGGGCCCCACCGGGTCGATCTGCTTCAAGCCGCCGTACCGGCTGCCCATACCGGCCGCCATTACGACCAGGATCGGTTTTTCTGCCATAATCTGCTCCTTCCTGCCCCGGCACGCCGGGGTGCATTGCACTGCTTTTATGATACACGTTCCCGCCGCTTCTTGCAAGCCTCCAGGCTCCCTGCGGGAAAATTTACGAAATTGTCTCACAATTCGTGGTAGCATTGCCATACAAAAAATGGTATAATGTTTATATATTCCAGGAACGAACGGGAGGGACCACTATGCAAAACGCCGAACCCGTACGTGCGCTGGTCCTGGCCGGCGGCGGCGCCAAAGGCAGCTACCAGATCGGCGTCTGGCGCGCCCTGCAGGAACTGGGCTGGCAGCCCGCCATCATCACAGGCGCCAGCGTCGGCACCCTGAACGGCTGCATGTTTACGCTGGACAAAGCCCGGGAAGCGGAGGAACTCTGGCGTTCGCTGGAGATCCATGATGTTCTGGAGATCCCGGAGACTCCCAGCGCGGAGGAGCGGAACCGCTTTCTGCTGGACGTGATCCGGCGCGGCGGGCTGGATGTGGAACCGCTGGCGGAGCGGCTGGACGATCTGATCGACGAAGAAGCCGTGCGCCGCGCGCCCATCCGCTTCGGGCTGGTCATGACGGAACTTTCCACCATGCGCAGCGTGCAATGCCCCATCGAGGAGATCCCCCCGGGGCGGCTGAAAGATTACATGCTGGCTTCCAGCGCCTGTTTCCCGGCGCTGCGCCCGCGGGAGATCGACGGCGTCAGGTACATCGACGGCGGCTGGCGTGACAACATGCCCCTGCGGCTGGCAGCGGACATGGGGGCGACCGAACTGCTGGGCGTGGACATCGACGGCATCGGCATCGTGCGCCCCAACAACACCGGCCTGCCCACCCGCATCCTGCGCAGCCACTGGGACCTGGGCCCCACGCTGGATTTCGACCCCGCCCGCGCGGCACGGAACATTGCGCTGGGCTACTTTGATACGATGCGGCTGTTTGGCCGCTGCGGCGGCACGGCCTATGCCATCCTGCCCGATCAGGACGGTTTTCTTGCCCGTTTTGCCGAGACCTACCAGCTGCGGCTGGCCGAAGTCAACGCCCGCGCCCCCGGCATCGACCGGGTGGAACGCTCGGCCCGGCAGCGCGCAGGGTATCCGCCGCCTTTCGCCCCCAACCCCAGCGCCCCTACGCGGGGCGCGCTGGCCCCGCTGGAACTGGCCGCCGAGCGCCTGCACGTGCCGGAAGACCTGCCCTATACCCCCAAACTGCTGGCTGCCACCTTCATGGGCAGCTTTGACAAGGACCCCGCCGACCGCTTCCCGGCACTGCTGAGCGGGAAGGACAGTTCCCTGGTGGCGGAGCGCGCCATGGCCGCCGCCGTACCGGAAGAATTCGTGACGGCGCTGGTGAGCGCCGTTCTGGCCGAAATGCCCCTTGTGTGACAGAAGGGAGGCTTGTTTATGTATACATTTACCGGCGTCACCGCCTCCGCCGGCATCGCTTTCGGGCCGGTAGAGCAGATCGATCACGGCACGGCCGGCCTGCACCGCATTGTATGCGACCCGTTCCGGGAGCGCGCGCTGTACGACGTAGCCGTGGTGCTGGCCAAGGATGAGCTCCGCCGCCTGAGCCAGCGTGCCAAAGGCCCCGATGCGGATATCCTGCTGTTCCAGATCGCCTTGCTGGAAGACGAGTCTTTCACCAACGAGATCGGCGATTACATAGCCGCCGGGGCGGGCGGCGCCGCCGCCGTGGAGCGGGCCGAGCAGATCTTTGCCGGGCGGCTGAACAATGTGGACGATGAATATATCCGGGAGCGCAGCGTTGATGTATGCGATGTCTGCCGCCGCGTGGTGGACATCCTGGACGGCCGCCCGCGCCGCCGCCTTTACCTGAAACACCCCAGCATTCTGGTCGCGGACCGGTTTTTCCCCAGCGACCTGTTCAGCCTGGACCGCCGCATGATCCTGGGCCTGGCCAGCAACCAGGACAGCGCCGTCAGCCATGCCGCCATCATGGCCCGCAGCCTGGGCATTCCCGCCGTGATCCAGTTGGGGGACGGCGTGGCGGCGCTGGCTGCCGGACACCGCGCCATACTGGACGCCTCCGAGGACGGCACCGCCACCCTGATCGTCGAGCCGACCGGCGCCCACCTGGCCCAAGCGGACTGCAAGGTCGCGCAGAGCCGCCTGCACGGCCGCACGCCCGACCCGGTAGCCTCGCTGCCCTGCCTGACGCGTGACGGAACGGCGTTCCGTCTGCTGACCGCCGTCAATACCATATCGGACCCGGAGGAACTGCTGCCGCAGGGCGCTGCCGGTGTGGGGCTGCTGCGCACCGAATCGGTTTTGATCGACGATCTTTCTGAGGAAGTGCAGTTCCAGCGCATCCGCGAAAAGCTGCAGTCCTCCGACGGCGCCATGGTCGCCGTGCGGACCTGTGACACCCACGCCGACGATGATTCCCCCTGGACCGCCGAACTGCGCGCCCGCCTGCAGGGGCACCGCCTGTTCTGGCCCCAGATCCGCGCCCTGCTGCGCGCCGCGCCCTACGGGGATCTGCGCGTTTTGTTCCCGATGATCGCAGGCGTGGAAGACTGGGAAGCCTGCATGCAGGAGATGGAAGCCTGCCGCGCCGAACTGCGCAAAGAGGGGCAGGAAGTCACGCTGCCGCCTTTCGGCTGCATTGTGGATATGCCGTCCGCCGCGCTGCTGGCGGGGGAACTGATCGAACACGGCGCGCAGATGCTTGCCATCGACATCGAGGACCTGACCCGGTATACGCTGGGGCTTGTCCAGGACCCCGCCGCAGCCGCCACACGGGTCGGCAATCCCGCCGTACAGCGTCTGGTGCGCGACGTGGTCATTCAGGCCCGCACCCGCAACGTGGAAACTTATCTGTGCGGCATCACGGTGGAGAGCATGCCCTACATCCCCGTGTACCTGCATCTGGGCATACATACTTTCAGCGTGGAGCCCGCCGCACTGCTGCCCCTGAAAAAGCTGCTGATGGAACAGGAACTGGACCCTGCTTCCGGGGAACCGTGATCCCGGCAGACAAACAACGCCGCACAGGCTGAGCCTGTGCGGCGTTGCTGTTTTGCCTTCACTCGGCAGCCGACGAGGACTGCGACGTATCGGATTCCGCCGTATCCTGCGGGGCCGGTGTGCCGGTGGTGGCTACCAGCGTATCGTCCCGTTCGCCCGCAATAAAGACGCTGACCACCGTTTTGCCCGCGTCGAAGCGGGTCCCGGCCAGCACGTCGGTCTTGGCCACACAGCCCTCCGCCATGGTGCCGTCGTTTTCGATGATCTGCATTCTGTACTGGATGTCCCGTTCATCCAGCTGCTTGCTGGCGTTGGCCTGGGTGAAGCCGATGATATTGGGCATCTCCACCAGATTGGGGCCTTTGCTGACCACGATCTGCAAAATCTGGTTTTCTTCCGTTTTCAGGGTCCCGGCGGCCGGTTCCTGGCTCATGACGATGCCCGCCGCAACATCGGAGCTGTTCTCCTCCGTCATCACGATGCGGTAGCTGGCGTAAAGATCATTGTCCTTGATCTCGCTGGCATAGCGTTTGCCCACCAGGTTCGGGATGGTCTCCACTTCATCCAGGGCCGGGTCCTCCGACTGGGCGGTGCTGCTCTGTGCAGGCGGCGGAGTTTGGGCAGCGCTGCCGCCGCCGGACTCCAACAGGCTCCAGATCAGCAGGATGGCCAGCACGACGATGACCACCAGCGAAACGCCCATGATCTTGCGGGTACTGATCTGATTATCGCCGCGCTCGAACATGGCGTTCGCCACGTTGGGGTCCGTCAGGGCGCTCATCAGTTCCGGGACCGTCTGCATCCGGCGGGCCGGGTCCAGCCGCAGGGCGCAGGCCAGCACCTGCGAAAACCAGGTGGGCACGCCTGCCTCCAGGCTGTGCGCAGATTCCAGGCTGTCCCGCACGCGGCGCTGGGGGGCCGCTACCGGCGTCTGGCCTGTTACCAGTTTATAGCAGACCGCCGCCAGGGCGTAGACGTCGGTGTAGCGGCCGCTGAATTCCGAAGCGGAATATTGTTCCGGCGCCGCATAGCCGGGATAGAGCTGGCTTTTCAGTTCGCTGCCGCCGGTGCGCAGCGCCAGCGTACCGTAGCCGGTCAGACGGGCGGTGCCGTCGATGGGCAGCAAGATATTGTCCGGGCAGATGCCCCGGTGGATCAAGCCCGCCTTATGGAGCTGGGTCACGCCCTCCATTACCGGCTGCAGCAGGGTGCGGGCCTCTGCCGGGGTCAGCGTGCGGCTGCGCAGGCTGAGGTAGTGCGTCAGGGTCATGCCCTTCTCGCTCTCCTCAATGGCGTAGACGGTGTTGTTTTCCTCCAATACGTCGAGGATGGTGCTCAGCCCGGTAGCGGGGGTCAGGTTGTGCAGGTCGTCATACAGGTCCTTGAAATCCATCCGGCTGGTCTTGAACAGCACTTCCCTGCCTTCCTTGGGCATCAGCGCGCCGTCGGCGCTGCGGCCGTTACACAGGGTCACGGGAAAATATTCTTTGATGAGCACGAACTTCTTCTCTTCATTCAGCACGCCGCGGTAGCACAGGCCGTCGCCATCCGCGCTGATATAGCCGCCCACCGTGTAGCGGCCCCCCAGCTGGGTGCCCAGCGGCAGCGCGCCTTCCGGGTTCGGGTTTTCCAGCGAACGGCCGCAGTGGGGGCAATCGCCGCCGTAACCGCCCGGCAGGGGCTGCAGGCAATGCGGGCAAAGAAGATCAGGCATAAGCGTCCCCTTTCGTCATAGACAAGAAGAGAGAGCAAAGTTCGCCCTTTACTCTCTCTTCTGCTTCTTGTCAGCGGTCGAGGTCTTCCTCGTTTTCCAGGCTGTGCCAGGCATTCTGCACGTCGTCGTCATCTTCCAGCGCGTCCAGCAGCTTGCCCATCTGGGTCAGCTGGTCGGGGTCCGTCAGACGGGTCGTGGTGGTGGGGACCTGCGCCACATCGGCCGAGATAAAACTGTAGCCCTTGCCCTGCAGCGCGTCGCAGACGGCGGTAAAGTTTTCCGGCGTGGTGGTGACCTGCGCCGCTTCCTCCCCGGCGTCGAAATCCTCGGCGCCGGCGTCCAGGGCGTCCATCATCAGTTCGTCGGGGTCCTTGTCCTCCAGGTCCACGACAATGACGCCCTTCTGGTTGAACATGAAGCCGACGCAGCCCATCTGGCCCAGGTTGCCGCCAAACTTATCGAAGTAGTGGCGCATATTGGCCGCGGTGCGGTTGCGGTTGTCGGTCAGCGTTTCCACCATGACCGCCACGCCGCCGGGGCCGTAACCCTCATAGGTCATGGCCTCGTACTCGGTCTTGTCGCCGCCCTCAGCGCGCTTGATGATGCGCTGGATGTTGTCGTTGGGCACGCTGTTGGCCTTGGCCTTGCTGATCAGCGCGGCCAGCTTGGAGTTGGACGCCGGGTTGGCGCCGCCCTCCTTGACGGCCACCGAGATCTCACGGCCGATCTTGGTAAAAACCTTGGCGCGGGCGCCGTCGGTTTTTTCCTTCTTGCGCTTGATGTTGTTCCACTTGCTATGTCCGGACATAAAACGGGTCCCCTCTCACTTTGTATTCATACAGGCTTTGGACATTGAGCCGACAATTTCCAGTTAAGTATTATAACACAACCACACGTACTTTTCAAGCCCTGCCGCAAGGCGCGAAAAGGCCCCCGCCTTTGAGCGGGGGCCCTGAAGCCGGGATCAGTATTTGGCAGGGTTCGCGGCCAGGTACTTTTTGACCATCAGCGCCACCTTGAACACGATGGCGTCGTCGAAATTGCGCAGGTCAAGGCCGGTCAGCTTGCGGATCTTCTCCAGGCGGTAGACCAGGGTATTGCGGTGGACGAACAGGCCGCGGCTGGTCTCGGAAACATTGAGGTTGTTCTCAAAGAAGCGCTGGATGGTGAACAGCGTCTCGGCGTCCAGCGAGTCGATGCTCTCCTGCTTGAACACTTCGCGCAGGAAGGCTTCGCACAGCGTGGTGGGCAGCTGGTAGATGAGGCGGGCGATGCCCAGGTGGTCGTAGCTGATGACCTGGCGCTCGGTATCAAAGACCTTGCCCACTTCCATGGCGATCTGCGCTTCCTTGAAGCTGGAAGCCAGGTCCTTGATGTTGTTGATGGGGGTGCCGATGCCGACCACCGCTTTGATATAATGGTCGCCCTGGAGCGTATCCACAATGGAGGTGGCCAGCTTTTCCATATCGCGGGTGTTGTTGTCGGGCTTGATCTCCTTGACCAGCACGGTATCGCTCTCGCTGATGTTAAAGACGAAGTCCTTCTGCTTGTCCGGGAACAGGCCGCTGACAACATCGTAGGCCGAGATGTCGTTGCCGGAGGTCACACGGATCAGCAGCACCACCCGCTGCACGTCGGAAACAAAATGCAGTTCCCGCGCCTTGGCGTAGATGTCACCGGGCAGGATATTGTCCAGCACCACGTTCTTGACGAAGTTGGTCTTGTCGAACTTTTCGTCATGGTACTGCTTGATGCACTGCAGACTGATGGAAAGCATCGCAGCGAACTGCTCGGCCGTAGCGTCGGTCCCTTCCACAAAAGCGGCATAATCATTGTGTTTGGCATTGGAGAACTGGTGGTAGGAATACCCGTCCCGCACAAAAGCGTCCCCCGAAGTCTGCCGCACGGCGGCCACGCCGTCGCGCACTTCGCCGATCTGCCCCAGTTCGGAGCAGGAGATCACGGTGCCGGTCTCATCCACGACGCCCAGCACACGGTCAACGGCTTCCTTCATCTGGTACACCACGTTTTGGAATACCCTGTTTGCCATAATCTGCGACTCCCCTTTATCAATTTTGGGTGTTAGGCAAATTGCCTTTTGGTAAACTGCCCGAAAACAGATAGCTCTTGATGTATATTTTACACAATCGACTTGGCTTTTGCAACATATTTTAACGAAAAAACCAAGATTTTCTTGTACAATTTTGATTTTTGCACAAAAAAATCCCCGCCGACGGAAAATTCAGCAGGGACAGGCGCCGTCATTTTGACAAAGGGCGGTCTTTTTGTTCCGAATTACGCTGCTGCAGCGAACCCGTTCCGCCCTCCACCACGCCGCGGCGCTGGAACACATAGGTAAAACTGCGCAGGAAGATCTTCAGATCCATGCCAAAGGTCAGGTGGGCGGCATACTCGCCGTCGTACCGCGCTTTGACGTCGATGGGAAGTTCGTCCCGCCCGTTGACCTGGGCCAGCCCGGTCAGCCCGGGGCGGATGCCGTTGGCATGCACGCGGTCCCGCGCTTCGATCAGGTCGTACTGGTTGTAGAGCGCCGGACGCGGGCCTACGATGCTCATCTGGCCCGCCAGAATATTATAGATCTGCGGCAGTTCATCCAGGCTGGTCTTGCGCAGGAAGGCGCCGCTCCGGGTGATGTAGGAATCCGCGTTTTTCAGCAGGTGGGTGGGTACGTCATGGGGGGTATCGCCCCGCATGGTGCGGAATTTCAGAATGTTGAAGTGGGTCTTGCCGCGTCCCACCCGCCGCTGCCGGAAAAAGACCGGCCCCGGGGAGTCCGCCTTGATCCACAGGGCAATGACTGCCATGGGGATCGCCAGTACAATGGCCGCCGCCAGAGAAAGCACAAAATCCAGCAGGCGTTTGATATAACGTTGATACACGGCTCAACCCTCCCCTTGTATCCTGTCGCCGCGCTTTTCCAGTCCCTGCGCGACTTCGTCCCTGGAAAACAGGCCGGTGTTCCCCACAGCCGCTTCCACGGTATGGTCCTCCCGCACACGGCGGTTGGGATGGTAGCTCGGCACCATATGCTGCAGGCACTCCACCACCGCATCGTCATTGTGGTGTGCCGCCTGCTGCAGATCCTGCAGGCCGGTGTAGAAATCGGCCAGATCGATCTGCATGGGCGGCGCGATAAAGATCTTGTCATGGGCAGTCTTGCGCATCTTGTCCTGCTCGGTATCCATCAACAATTCTTCGTACAGCTTTTCGCCGGGGCGCAGGCCGGTGATCTTGACTTCCATATTCACGCCCGGTTCATAGCCGTAAAAACGGATGAGACGGTTGGCCAGATCCATGATCTTGACCGGCTTGCCCATATCCAGCACATAGATGCTGCCGCCTTTTGCCAGACCGCCGGCCTGCAGTACCAGCTGCGCAGCCTCGGTGATGGTCATGAAATAGCGCACGATCTCCGGATGGGTGATCGTCACCGGGCCGCCGCGCTTGATCTGTTCCTCAAACAGAGGGATCACACTGCCGTGGCTGCCCAGCACATTGCCGAAGCGCACGGCCATGCACTTCATATCGGTGCCGCTGTCGAAGGACTGGATGAGCATTTCACACAGGCGTTTGGTGCAGCCCATCACATTGGTGGGGTTGACGGCCTTGTCGGTAGAAAGCTGCACAAAACGCTCCACCCCATGTTCCGCCGCCGATGTGAGCAGATTTTTGGTGCCGAATACGTTGTTCTTGACCGCTTCCGCCGGGCTGATCTCCATCAGCGGCACATGTTTGTGGGCTGCGGCATGGAACACCACCGAAGGTTGATAGCTGTCGAACACTTCATCCAGGCGCTCCTTGTCCCGGATGGAGCCGACCAGCGTGACTACCGGCGCGTCCGCGCCGTATTTGTTGCGCAATTCGGTCTCCAGTTCATAGGCGCAGTTTTCGTAAATATCGAAGATGAGCAGCCGCCGGGGCTGGTAGCGCATGATCTGGCGGCAGAGCTCGCTGCCGATGGAACCGCCGCCGCCGGTGACCAGCACGACCTTATCGTGCAGGTATTCCGAGATCTGGGCGTTGTTGAGCTGGATCTCGTCGCGGGAGAGGAAGTCGGCGGTATTCAGTTCGCGGAAGCCCGCCGCCACCGGGTTGCCGTTTTCGTCCACCGCCTGCGGGTCGGAGAGCATCCGCACCCGGCAGTGGGTGGAATTGCAGAGGTTGATGATCTCGCTCAGGCGGTCGCCTTTCAGGGTGGTGATGGCGATGACGATCTCCATGATATGGTATTTGCGCACCAGTTCCGGAATGTCGGAGATGGTGCCCCGCACCGGCACGCCCTGCACGCGCAGGCCCTTTTTGGTCAGGTCGTCGTCCACGATGCAGATGGGGTCGCCGAAACTCTGGTTCTTGTTTTTGCAGAGGTTGACCGCCCAGGCGCCCGCGTTGCCTGCGCCCACGATGAGCAGCGGCGTCCGGCTTTCAGGGCGGTGGGCCCGCGCGCCGCGCACCGTTTTGATCAGCCGCCAGAGAAAGCGCACACCCGCGATCGCCGCCGTGTTGAATACCGCGCCGAAGATCAGCACCGAACCGCTGATGGGACGGCTGCGGTAAAACAGATCGAACAGCATGATCAGGCCGGTAGCCAGCCCCGAAAGGCAGGTCAGGCGCGCGAGGTCCCGCATGCCGGCGTATTCCCACATGATCTCGTACAGCCCGCCGAACCAGAACACGATCATATAGATCGGCAGCGCGTAGTAGAGCATGGGCGCCATGGCGCGCAGTACTTCCGCGCGCTGGTAGGCTTCCCCGCTGTCAAAGCGGAGCATGACGGCCAGCCAGTAGCAAAATACGATCAGGCCGCAGTCCAGCAGCATCAGAAGGATGCGCCGGGGCAGCCCCTTGATGATTTGTTTGGAATCCTGTTGCATATCTCAGTAGGTCCTTCTATCTTCTTCCACCCGGCGCACCCCGGGTACCATTTGCAGTCATATACGTATAGTATAGCACAAAAGTGCCCCGTCTGTCTCGCCATCCACGCGGCAAACGGGGCGCAGGCTGCCCAAAATATGGCAGTAAATTTTGGCCAAACAGCCGAAATTTCTTATTCGACCGTCACGCTCTTGGCCAGGTTGCGGGGTTTATCCACGTCCAGGCCCTTGGCGCAGCTCACATAGTAAGCCAGCAGCTGCAGGGGGATCACCGCCAGACTGGTGGCAAAATGGGGGTCGGTCTTGGGCACGTAGACGGTGAACCCGGCGGTGTCCTCGATGCTGTAATTGCCGTAGGTGGTCAGCCCCATGAGGAAGGCGCCGCGGCTCTTGACCTCCACCATATTGGAGACGCTCTTCTCGAACAGGTCCGGCTGGGTCAGGATGCCCACCACCAGCGTGCCGTTCTCCACCAGGGAGATCGGGCCATGCTTCATCTCCCCCGCCGCGAAAGCTTCGGAGTGGATGTAGCTGATCTCCTTGAATTTCAGGCTGCCTTCCAGCGCCACGGCGTAGTCCAGCCCGCGGCCGATGAAGAAGGCGTCCTTAGCGCTGGCATACTTGCTGGCGAACCACTGGATGCGTTCTTTATCCTGCAGGATCTTTTCGATCTTGTCGGGCAGCGCCTCCATCTCCTCGACCAGATGCTCATACTGCCCCTCGGCCAGCGTGCCGCGCACCCGGGCGAACTCGGTAGCCAGCAGGTAGCAGGCCGCCAGCTGGGTGCTGTATGCCTTGGTGGTCGCCACCGAGATCTCGGGCCCGGCCCAGGTATACATGGTGGCGTCGGCTTCCCGCGCGATGCTGGAGCCTACCACGTTGACGATGCCGATGGTGCGCACGCCGCGGTCTTTGCACAGGCGCAGCGCCGCCAGCGTGTCGGCGGTCTCGCCGCTCTGGCTGATGACGAGCGCCAGGGAACCGGGTTCCAGCACCGGGTCCCGGTAGCGGAACTCGCTGGCTACGTCCACCTCCACCGGCAGGCGGGCCAGACTCTCAAAGACATAGCGGGCCGCCATACCCACATGGTAGGCCGAACCGCAGCCGATGATGTAGACGCGGCGCACGGCCCGGATGGTCTCCTCGTCCAGTTCCAGTTCGGAAAGGTCGATCTTGCCGTCCTTCAGCCGGGGGGAGATGGTGTCCCGCACCGCGGCAGGCTGCTCGTGGATCTCCTTCATCATGAAATGCTCGTAGCCGCCCTTTTCGGCCGCTTCGGCGTCCCATTGGATGGTGGCAGCCTCATGGGCGATGGGTTCCTTGTCGATATTGAAAAACTCAATGGAGTCCGCCGTCAGCCGCGCGATCTCCAGATTGCCGATATAATACACCGTGCGGGTGTAGCGCAGCAGCGCGGGCACGTCGGAAGCGATGATGGAGCCGTTGTCGCACCGGCCCACGATCAGCGGGCTGTCCTTGCGCACGGCGTACACAGTGCCGGGCTGGTCGGCAAAAAGGATGCCCAGCGCGTAGGAGCCCCGCACATGGAGCATCATGCGGGAGATGGCGTCCAGCGCATCCCCGGCCGATTCACCGGTGTAGTAGTAGTCCAGCAGCTGGGCCACGACCTCGGTATCGGTCTGGGAAACGAAGGTGTAGCCGCGGTTGGTCAGCCGTTCTTTGACCTCGAGGTAGTTTTCGATGATGCCGTTGTGCACCACCGCGATCTTCTGGTCGCGGGAATAATGGGGATGCGCGTTGACCACCGAGGGTTCCCCGTGGGTCGCCCAGCGGGTGTGCCCGATGCCGCAGTCCCCCGGCACCGCCTTGCCGCCGTCGGTCATCTCGCTGAGTACTTTAAGGCGGCCCTTGGCTTTGACGACCTCGATCTTGCCCGCCGCGTTCTGCACGGCCAGGCCGGCCGAATCATAACCGCGGTATTCAAGTTTGGCCAGGCCGTCCAGCAGGATCGGCGCCGCCTGTACGTTGCCTGTAAAGCCTACGATTCCACACATTGGTATATCCTCCTGTTTTAAGCGCGCAGGTGAAAGTCGGGCGAGCACGGCCCCTGGGGCGGGCCGGGGTTCTCTTTTGTACGTCCGGGGTGCGGACCTATGCTCTTACCAGTATATTCGTTTTCCCGCCAAATGTCTACCCTGCGCCAAAGAAAAGCGGGCGGCTGTCAAGGGCAACAGCCGCCCGGCCTGCGCATTCTCCTTTTCCAGCCTCTTACACCAAAGGGCTTTTCAAGTTCTTGCGCATTTGCAATCATACCACACTTTTGGAAGAACGACAAGTATCCCCGCCTGTGGAAAGCCGGATTCCGAACTTTTACAGAACAATGAAAGGAATCTTGCCGTGAAAACCTTCCTTTATTAAGAATCCACCCGCCGGGCCACGACCACATAGCGGCCGTTGTCGCTGGAATATTCGCAGGTGGAAAGGGTCAGCAGCTGTTCGCCGTAGACAGGGCGGATGCCGGTGTCCACATCGCTGCGGGAGATGACCTCCTCCACATAGGTGTCGTAGGTCTCCTCGTCCATATCCACATACTGGTTGTAGACGAAGCTGGTATCCGCCGCCACGTCGATGCTGAATGCCGCGAACACCTCATAGGTCCCGTCGCCGTAGACGGTGTCGAACTGGACATAGGGGTGCTGCTGATAGTAACCCGCCTCTTTGTAGCCGGTCAGGCAGCCGAAGATGGTGCCGGTCTTCATATTATGGCCGTAGATGACAAGGTTCTCGCTCTGGTCATTGGCGCCCAGCGTGGTCTTTTCGTCCAGATAGGGCACGCCGTAAACGCTGTATTCCTTGTTGAAGTCATGGCGCAGGTAGAAATCCTTGTTGTTGGGCGCATACATGACCGGGAAATCCAGTTTGGTGTCTTCAATGGAGATCCAGCCGATAAAATCGCTGTTCTGGTCCCGCAGGGCAGCAAACTTGGCGCTGTTGGTCTCCTCCCCGTCCGCCGCCGGAGCGTCGGATACAATGAGAGATTCCAGCGCGGCAAACTCGCTTTCGCTCCGGCGGTCATCAAAATACCGTTTGAGCAGCAGGCCGCCGCTGACGAGAAAAACCGCCAGACAGACCAGTATGGCCACATTGTAGAAAATATCTGCCTTGCCCTTTTTGCGTTTCTTTTTCGGTTCAGGGCCCGGCGTTTCTGCCGCAGCGTCCGTTCCTTCCGCTCTTTCTTCCTGTTCTTCGGGTATTTCCGGCTCTTCCGGAGGCTGCGGTGCCGCCGGGGCCGGACGCTGGTAATACGGCGTATCGCTGCGATGGATCTTAGCCATAGGATCATGCCACCTTATCAAATTTGTCTCTACTATACGCCACTCCGGCGCAAATTGCAAGAAAAACCGCTGTACACAGAGCGGTGCACAGCGGCTGCGGGCACAGGGATCACTCGCGGATCTCTACGCCCAGCTTGAATTTGAGGTTGCCGAGGATCTTCTTGATGAAGCGGTCCACTTCCTCGGCGGCAAAGGCTTTGTCGCCGGGCTGGAAGTACAGGCTGAAGGCCATGCTCTTCTTGCCCGCGCCCAGTTTTTCGCCGCGGTAAATGTCGAACAGCTCCACGCGGGTCAGCTGCTTGCAGGCACGCTGCATCTCGGCCACCAGCGCGCCGCACTCGGCGGATTCCGGCGCCACCAGCGCCAGGTCGCGCTGGACCGGCGGCAGTTCGGGGATGGGCGTATAGTGCAGCGCCTTGGGGGCCAGGGCATACAGCCGGGGCCAGTCGATCTCGCCCAGGTAGATGTTCTGGTTGCTGCGGCTGTCCTTGGGCAGCTTGAGTTCGGCCGTCACATCGTTGGCCAGCTTGCCGAAAACACCCACGCGCTCGCCCGCGCAGCAGATATACGCCGCGATCCCGGGGTGCAGCCAGGGCACGCCGGCGGCGCGTTCCACCGCCGGTTCCAGCCCGAAGGCGGCGCACAGCGCTTCCACTGCGCCCTTGACGGCAAAGAAATCCTCCCCGCTGCCCCAGGCGGCAAAGCCCAGATGCAGGCGTTCTTCCGGCAGTTCGGTGACCGGCTGCTGTTTGGGGATGTAGATGTTGGACATCTCGAACAGGCGGCCTTCGGCGTTGCCTTTCTTGAGGTTGTCTACCACCACATTGAGCAGCGAGGGCGCCAGCAGCGGGCGCATGATGGTCAGATTGGAGGAGATGGGGTTGAGGATGCGGATGACATTGCGTTCCGGCGCGCCGGCGGCAATGTGCAGCATGTCCAGATCGGCGTCGGCATAGAAAGCCAGCGTTTCGGCCTCATAGAAGCCCTGGGCGCACATGGCGCGCTTGGCCTTGGCGCGGGCGCGCTGCACCGCCGTCAGCCCGCCGCTGGTGACCTGGGCCGCCTTGAGGAAGGTGGGCATGATATGCTCGTAGCCGTACTCACGGATCACTTCCTCCGCCAGATCGGGCTCGCCGATCTCGATATCCTCGCGCCAGCGGGGGGCGGTGACCTGCATCGTATCGCCGTCCGCTTCCAGAGCGACCTCAAACTGCAGGCGGCGCAAAATATCCAGCACCGCCTCAGCGGGCACCGTGATGCCCAGGATGGCGTTGATGCCGCTGAGGGTGGCCGTGAACTGCTTGCCCACCCGCGGGGCGCCGGCGGAGCAGTCGAAATGGCTGGCGGTCACTTCGCCGCAGCCCAGTTCCTGGATCAAATGCAGGGCGCGGGCCATGCCCAGTTCGGTGGTATACTCCGAGATGCCTTTTTCATAGTGGCTGGAAGCGTCGGTATTCTGGCCCAGGCCGCGGGCCGTCTTGCGGACATTGTCCCGGGCAAACTTGGCGGATTCGAACAGCAGCTGGGTGGTCTTGTCGGTGATCTCGCTGTTCAGGCCGCCCATGACGCCCGCCAGCGCCACCGGCTTGCTGCCGTCGCAGATGACCAGATTGTTGGGAGTCAGGCTGAACTCCTTACCGTCCAGCGTCGTGATCTGCTCGCCCTCTTTTGCGCGGCGCACGATGATCTGGCAGCTTTCCAGCGTGTCCATATCAAAGGCGTGCATGGGCTGGCCGATCTCCAGCATGACATAGTTGGTGATGTCCACCACGTTGGAGATGCTGCGCAGGCCGCACAGCGCCAGACGGCGGCGCATCCAGCGGGGCGAAGGGCCGGGGGTGATGTTGCGCACATAGTGCCCGATGTAGCGCGGGCAGAGGTCCGGCGCTTCCACCGCGATGGAAAGGCGCGGGTCGGTGGCGTCGGACTCGGTGTAATCGGCGGCAGGCATCTGCAGGGGCTTGCCCAGCACGGCGGCCACCTCCCGCGCGATGCCCAGCACGCTCTGGCAGTCGGCGCGGTTGGCCGTGATGGAGATATCGAAGATGTAGTCATCCAGTCCCACCACCTGCTGGATGGGGGTGCCGGGGACGGTGTCCTTGGGCAGATCCAGCAGACCGTATACCTCGGCGCCGGGGTAGAGGTCTTCATTGAGGCCCAGTTCCTCGCCGCTGCAGAGCATGCCGTTGGACTCCACGCCCATCAGGGGCTTGGCCTTGATCCTGACCCCTCCGGGCAGGGTGGCGCCGTCCAGCGCCGCGGGGGTGTGCATGCCCGCGTAGACGTTGGGCGCGCCGGTGGAGATCTGGATCTCATGGCCGTAGTCGCCGCAGTCCACCTTGCAGATGTGCAGATGGGTGCCTTCCTGGGGGACGCACTCCGTCACAACGCCCACCACGACTTTGTCGATCCCGGCGGACAGGTCGATCAGTTCCTCCACCTCAAAGCCGCAGCCGAACAGTTTGGCTTCCAGTTCCTGGGCGGTGACGTCGATCTCCACGTATTGTTTCAACCAGCTGAATGGTACTTTCATTCCAGACTTCCCCCTCTCAATCCTCGAACTGCTTCAGGAACCGCAGGTCGTTCTCAAACATCAGGCCGATGTTGTTGATGCCGTATTTCAGCATGGCGATGCGCTCGATGCCGATGCCGAAGGCAAGGCCGGAATAGACCTTCGGGTCGATGCCGCAGTTTGCCAGCACGTTATGATGCACGATGCCGCCGCCGAGGACTTCGATCCAGCCGGTGTGCTTGCACAGCGGGCAGCCCTTGCCGCCGCATTCAAAACAGGAAACGTCCACCTCCACGCTGGGCTCGGTGAAGGGGAAGTAGGACGGGCGCAGGCGGGTCTTGACGCCCTCGCCGAAAAGGGCCTGCACGAACTCGTCCAGCATGCCCTGCAGGTCGCACAGGGTGATGCCCTTGTCCACCACCAGACCCTCCATCTGGTGGAACATGGGGCTGTGGGTGGCGTCGGAGTCCGAACGGAACACGCGGCCGGGCACCAGCACCTTGATGGGGGGCTTTTCGCTGTCCATGACGCGGATCTGCCCGGGGCTGGTGTGGGTGCGCAGCACGATGTCCTCGGCCACATAGAACGTATCCTGCATATCGCGGGCCGGGTGGTTCTTCGGCACGTTCAGCCGGGTGAAGTTGTGGTCGTCGTCCTCGATCTCAGGGCCTTCATAGATCTCGAACCCCATGCCGGAGAACACGTCCACGATCTCGTTCTTGACGAGGGTGATGGGATGCAGGCTGCCGTTGGGCCGCTTTTGGGCGGGCAGCGTGATGTCCACCGTTTCGGCAGCGTTGCGGGCCGCCAGGGCGGCGCGCTCCACCTGGGCCGACAGGGCCTGGTACTGCGCCTCGGCCCAGTTCTTGAACTCGTTGATGGTCTTGCCCACCGCCGGGCGCTCCTCCTTGGGGACGTCGCGCAGGGACTTGGTCAGCCCGGCCACCGCGCCGTTCTTGCTGAGGAACTGCTGCCAGAAGGCCGACAGTTCCGCCTCGTTGGTGACGGCTGCGCCCGCCTGTTCAATGGCGGCGCGCAGTTCCTTGATCTTTTCTTCCATAGTACACCTCTGCTCTCGCGGGGCGGGGCAAATAAAAAGGCCCCGTCCCTGGTCATTCAGGGACGAAGCCTTGGTCTTGACAAAACTCCGCGGTACCACCCGTGTTCCGCATTTATACAAATGCGGCGCTCTTTCTTCTGCCGGTAACGGTGCAGGGCCGTTGCGCGCTACTGGGCCGCCGGAGAGGTTGCCGTTGACGCGCACCGCTCGGGAGCGAACTTCGGCGCGGGTCCCCTGCAGGCGGCTTTCAGCCGGTGACCGCCCTCTCTGGCCCAAGCGGCCCGCGCGTACTTTCTCCGTCTATGCGTTTTTTCGATCAATACAACTAGTAGTATAGCCAGCGCGGCGGGATTTGTCAAGGGCGCGCCCGCACAAAAAAGGAGAGGGCCGCAGCCCTCCCCCTCTGTTTTGTCGCCGGTTCAGTCGTTATGGCGGCCGAGCATGCGCACGATATACAGGAAGATGTTGATGAAATCGAGGTACAGGTTCAGCGCGCCGATGATGGACGCTTTGTGCAGCATGGCCGCATCGCCGCCGAAGTAGGCGTAGTGATGCTTGAGCATCTGGGTGTCATATGCCGTCAGGCCCATGAAGATCAGCAGGCCCACCGCGCAGAGCAGCAGGTCCATCATGCCGAAACTGACGCCGAACAGGCTGAACAGGCTGCCCACCAGCGAGCAGACCAGCAGCGCGATAAGGCCGCCCAGCAGCTTGGGGCCCCAGCCGGTCAGATCACGGTGCGTGACCGCGCCGTACACGGCCATGACGCCAAAGTAGACCGCACCCACCAGGAACGCCAGCACCAGGGTGCCGAAATCATAGACCAGGAAGATCGTGGAGAGGTTCAGGCCGTTGAGTACGGCATACAGGAAGAACAGGCCGGTGGCCGTGGAAGGCCGGATCTTGGTGATGCGCCCCGACAGGACGAACACCAGCGCCAGTTCGCCGATGATGGTGGCGAAGATCAGGCCGGTGCTGACCAGCGGTACGATCAGCCCGCTGCGGACGATGCCGATGCCGGTACCGAAGGTGACCAGCAGGCCGGCAAACATCCAGCCGAAGGTCTTGGTCATATATTGACTCAGGGTGCCAAACGGGCTCTCTGCATAAGAAATATCGTTGTAATCGCGGTACATAGTTGATTCCCCTTTCTTAATACGGTATTATAGCCATAAAAGATGTGAAAACCATCACAAAATTATGAAGTACCTGTAAACAGTATGGTACAGAAAAGGAAAAAAGTCAAGCATGGATTCTTTTGGCATCTATCTGCACATCCCCTACTGCAAGTCCAAATGCCGGTATTGCGATTTTTATTCCGCCCCCGGCGCCCGCGGCGTGCCCCCGGCGTACGTGGACGCGCTGCTGCGGGAGCTGAACAAGCGGGACCGCCGCCCCGACACCCTCTACTTCGGCGGCGGCACCCCGGCGCTGCTCAGCCCCAGCCAGGTACAGGCGCTGGTGGAAGCCGCCGCCCCCCTGCCGGGGGCCGAGATCACGCTGGAAGCCAACCCCGACACCGTGACGCCGGAAACGCTGCGCGGGTTCCGGGCCGCAGGCGTCACCCGCATCAGCTTCGGCGTGCAGAGCGCCGATGACGCCCAGCTGCGCCGCCTGGGCCGCACCCACACGGCGGCGGCCGCCGCCCAGGCCCTGGGCTGGGCCCGGGAAGCCGGTTTTCCCGAGATCTGCGGCGACATCATGCTGGCCCTGCCCCACTACAGCCGGGAAGAGTTCGACGCCACGCTGGCGCTGCTGCAGCAGGGCGGCTGCACCCATATCTCGGCTTATCTGCTCAAGATCGAACCGGGCGCCGCTTTTGCCCGGCATCCGCCGGAAGGGCTGCCCGACGCCGACGAAGCCGCCGGTTTTTACCTGTATGCGGTGCAGCGGCTGGCCGGCGCCGGATACCGGCAGTATGAGATCAGCAACTTTGCCCGACCGGGCCATGAGGGGCGGCACAATCTTCTCTATTGGAACTGCCGGGACTATGCCGGCATCGGCCCGGCGGCCCACAGCTGCCTGCGGGGGACGCGGCGGTTCTGGCCGGACGACGTACAGGGGTTCATTGACGGCACCGCCGCCGAGCAGACGGAAGGCGTGTGCGATGCGGAGGATTTCCTGCTCATGCAGCTGCGGCTGGCCAAAGGGCTGGATCTGGATGAATACGCCCGCTGGGGCGGGCATTTCACCGGCGCGCAAATGGCATTCCTGCACCAGTGCGCCGCCCATGGCTACGCCGTGCTGGAACCGGGCCGGGTGCGGCTGACCCCCGCCGGGATGATCGTGCAGAACGCCATCCTGGAAGAATTGATCTGAGCACAGCAAAAGGGCATGCGCCGTTCAGGCCGCATGCCCTTTTTCCTATTTACATTCCGTCAGCCGCCGCACCGGCCAGCCCAGCAGTTCCGCCGCCGCGCCGTCATGGGTGACCAAAATCGCCGGACGGCTGCCTGCCAGACGCACGGCGGCGGCCGCAGCCTGCCCCACCAGTTCAGCGTCCATGCCGGTGAAGGGTTCGTCCATCAGCAGCGTCTGCGCGTCCCTGCACAGCAGCGCCCGCAGCAGAGCGGCCCGCCGCTTCTGCCCGCCGGAGAGCCGCCCCGCAGGCAGGGCCAGCTCCGCATCGGCAAAGCCCAGCGCCCGCAGTTCGCGCTCTGCTTCCGCCTGCGTCAGACCATGCCCGGCCAGCACCAGATTGCCCGCCGCCGTCAGCTGGGGGCAGAGACGGTCCTCCTGAAAGACCGCCGCCGGGGCCGCCGCGCCGGTCACCGTGCCGGAGTCGGGCGTTTCCAGCCCCATCAGGATGCGCAGCAGGGTGGTCTTGCCGCAGCCCGAAGGGCCCATCAGTACCATGGGGCGGTCTACCGTCCAGCTGAAATCCCGCAGGACTGTTTTCTCCCCGAATCTTTTGCAGAGATCCCGGATCACGATGCTCATGCCCGCACCTCCCCGCACAGCCGTGTTTTGGCGGCGCGCAGCAGCCGGGCCGCCGCCGCCGAGAGCAGCGCCGAGAGCAGCACGATCACCAGCGTCCAGGCAAAGACCTCGGGCGTGGAAAGAGTGATCTTGGCACGGTAGAGCGCGTCGCCCACACTGTGGTCCGGCAGACCGATGACCTCGGCGGAAACGCCGCTTTTCCAGCACATGCCCATGGCGGCGATGCAGCTTTCGCTGAAAGACGGGAATACGCCCGGCAGCCAGATATAGCGCAGCCGCGCCCCCAGGGGCAGGCGGTAGACCCGGGCCATCTCCAGCAGCTGGGGGTCGGTGTCCGCGATGCCTGCCTGCACCCCGGCGTAGACCACCGGCAGCACATGGGTAAAGCTGACCACCACCGAGAGGTTCTCCCCCCGGACCCACAGCAGGGCCAGAATGACGAAGCTGGCCACCGGCATCGCCCGGATCAGCTGCATGACGGGTTCCACAAAGATACGCATCCGCCGCCACCGGGCGCCGGCAGCCCCCAGCACCAGCCCGCCGGCCACCGCCAGCAGGAAGCCTGCCAGGATGCGCAGGGCGCTGAACGCGATGCGTTGCCAGAACCCCGCTGTGGGCACGATGCGCGCCAGCGCCGCCAGCGTCTGCACCGGCGTGGCCAGGAACAGCCCGCCGTGCCCCAGGGTCATGGCCGCAGCCTGCCACAAAACGATCCAGACCGCCAGGGCCGCCAGCCGTTCCCACCGTCCGGGCGCCCGGTCAGACGCCATAGTAGAAGTCGTCGCCGGGCAGGGCGCCGCCCACGCTGGCGGGGTCGGCGTCGTAGAGGACCTGGAAGTAGTTGGTCAGGTCGGTTTTCATCTGCTCCCCGGTCTCAAAGACGATGTTGCACTCCGGCAGCGCCTTCTGCGCCAGGGCCGCCTTGGCCACGATGCCGTATTCCTCGCACAGGGCCGCCGTGCCCTCCAGATCGCTGTTGGCCGCTTCCACGCTGGCGGCATAGCCGTCCAGGAAGGCCGCAAAGGCGTCGGGGTCCGCTTCCGCCGCGTCCTTGCGCACCACCAGCACGCCGGTCACCAGCTGGGAACCGGCCACCTTTTCCCATTCCTCGTTCATATCCAGCGCCACGCGCAGCCCCTCCACCTGGGAGAGCGCGCTGGTCACAAAGGGCTGGGGCAGCATGGCGACGTTCGCCATGCCCGCCTGGACCTGGCTGAGAGCTTCGGTGGCTTCGCTGCAATACTCGATGGTCACGTCGGCGTCGGGATCGAGGCCGTTCCGGGTGAGCACATAGCGCAGCACGTACTCCGGCGTGGTGCCCTTGCCGGTGGTCACGATGGTCTGGCCTTTCAGGTCCGCCACCGACTGGATGCTCTCGCCGTTCTCAAGGATGTAGAGCACGCCCAGGGTGTTGACGCACGCCACTTCCACCGCGCCCTCCGTTTTCTGGTAGAGGGTCGCCGCCAGGTTGGCCGGGACGGCCGCCGCGTCCAGGTCGCCCTTGACCAGCAGCGGCACGATCTCATCCGCCGCGCCATACATGGTAAAGCTGTAGTCCGCGCCGTCCTCACTGTCCATCAGGTTCACAAGGCCCATGGTGGTGGGCCCCTTCAGGCCCGCCACGCGCAGGCCGCCGGCCGCCGTTTCGGGGCTGGCCGCAGGCTCCGCCGCCGCGGAAGAGGCTGCACTTTCGGCAGTGGACGCCGCCTGCGAAGAGGATGCGGTGGAACCGCAGGCAGCCAGAGAGACGCACAAAGCCGCCGCCATGACGGCGGATAAAACACGCTTGAATTTCATATGGGATGTTCCTCCTTCTTGCTTTTGCGGCACCACTATACTATAATGATAGAAAAATGTCTGTTGCGCAGGCAACAGCCCCCATCGAGGAGCCGCCATGGACTACACCGTTTACTATGATCTTCTTCGCCGCACCAGCCTGTTCCGCGGGATGGACGACGCCGACCTGGACGTGCTGATGGGCTGCTTTTCGCCGCATATCCGCCGTTACCGGCGCGGCGAACTGCTGCTGATGGCCGGGTACGAGACCCGGGAGCTGGGCATCGTGCTGGAAGGCGAGATCACCGCCGCCAAACCCATGCCCGACGGCAGCGCCGTGGTCATGACCCATATGGGCCCCGGCGGCGTGTTTGCGGATGTGCTGGCGGGCGGCCGCAGCAAAAGCCCGGTGACGGTGACCGCCGCCCTGCCCTGCCGGGTGCTGTACCTGCCCTGCGAAGCGCTGCTGCGCCCCTGCGGGGCCATGCACAGCGCCCATTTGCAGCTGCTGCACAACTGGCTGGACACCATCAGCAGCAAATATTTTGCACTGGACCGTCGGCTGGAACTGCTGTGCTGCAAAAGCCTGCGGGGACGCATCTGCCTGTGGCTGCTGGAGCAGCGGGAACAGGCGGGGGCGGACACCTTCACCACGCCGCTGACGCGGGCGGAACTTGCCTCCTACCTGAACTGTGACCGCAGCGCCCTGTGCCGGGAACTGAGCCGCATGCAGGAAGCAGGGCTGGTGGAGTTGTTCCGCCGCAGCTTCAAACTGCCCGACCCGGAAAAGCTGCGCCATGCGATGTGACGATTGCAGGCTGCCCCGCCGTATGGTATAATAAATAGGCTTTCTGCGCCCCCTGCACGGCGGCGCCGCGGCACACGCCGCTTACCCGTGCTTTCTTTATTCCCTTTTGTTTTCCACGAGGTATCGCTATGGACAATCGCCAGAATCCCGTCTTGTACATCGTCATCCCCTGTTACAATGAGCAGGAGGTGCTGCCCATCACCGCGCCGCTGTTTCTGCAGAAGATCACCCAGCTGGCCGGGGCGGGCAAGATCAGCGCGGACAGCCGGGTCCTGTTCGTCAACGACGGGTCCAAAGACCGGACCTGGGAGATCATCCAGGAACTGGCATCTGCCGACCCGCACTATGCGGGCATCAGCCAGAGCCGCAACCGCGGCCACCAGAATGCCGTGCTGGCAGGGCTGATGGAAGTTCGGGACCACTGTGACATCACGATCTCCATCGACTGCGACGGCCAGGACGACATCAACGCCATGGACGGTATGGTGGACGCTTACCGGGACGGCTGCGACGTGGTGTACGGCGTGCGCAGCAGGCGGGACACCGATACCTTCTTCAAGCGTTTTACGGCCGAGAGTTTCTACAAGCTGCTCAACGCCATGGGGGCGGAAGTGGTCTACAACCACGCGGACTACCGCCTGATGAGCGCCCGCGTGCTGCAGGAATTTGCGAAATTCAAGGAAGTGAACCTTTTCCTGCGCGGCATGGTGCCGCTGGTGGGCTTCAAATCCACCTGCGTGAGTTATGAGCGCCACGAGCGGCTGGCAGGCCGGAGCCACTATCCCCTGTCCAAGATGCTGTCGCTGGCGTTCGACGGCATCACCAGCCTTTCCATCAAGCCCATCCGCTTTATCACCGGGTTCGGCGTGCTGGTCGCCTTCATCAGCTTCCTGGGGGTGCTGTGGGCCGTGATCGAAGCCGCGCTGGGGATGACGGTCTCCGGCTGGGCCAGCATGACCAGCATCATCTGCTTCGTTTCCGGCGTGCAGCTGATCTGCCTGGGCGTGATCGGCGAATACATCGGCAAGATCTACATGGAGACGAAGCACCGGCCGCGCTACATCATCAGCGAAACGACCCCCAATTTTACGCCCCGTGAGGAGGAGGAGGACGCATGAGCCGGCAGGTCTGGAAGGGTTCGACCCTGCTCAACCCGGAGCCGCCCGTGCTGGTCAGCTGCGGCAGCCCGGACCAGCCCAACCTGATCACGGTGGGCTGGTGCGGCACCATCTGCACCCAGCCGCCCATGCTCTCCATCAGCGTGCGGCCCGAGCGCTACAGCTACCGCCTGATCCGGGAAAGCGGCGAGTTCGTTGTCAACCTGCCCACCGAAGCGTTGGTGCGGGCAGTGGATTGGTGCGGCGTCAAGAGCGGCCGCGACGTGGACAAATTTGCCGCCCTGGGGCTGACCGCCGCCCCAGCCAGCCGGGTAGGCACCGTGCTGCTGGAAGAAAGCCCCGTCAACCTGGAATGCAAGGTCACCCAGGTCATCCCCCTGGGCAGCCATGATCTGTTCCTGGCCGAGTGTGTGGCGGTGGATGTGGACGAGCGCCTGCTGGATGAAAACGGCAAACTCTGCCTGAACCGCGCCAGACTGATCGTCTACTCCCACGGCGACTACCTGGCATTGGGACGGCGGCTGGGCACTTTCGGCTACAGCGTGCGCAAGCGCCGTCCCCGCCGCTGAACGCCCCATACTGCACCAAGCCCCCTGAAGCGAAGGCTTCAGGGGGCTTGCTTTTTAGGATACCGGGAACAGCACCTTCTGGCTGTCCAGTGCGAACAGGTTGTCGCGGTTCACCACCCGGGTCGCGGTAGCCACATTTTTTTCCACACCGCCGCCCTGCCCGGACAGCAGGCGGTAGGCGCTCTGCACGCCGAAATACCCCATCTCGTAGGTATTCTGGATGACCATGGCGTCCACGGCCCCGTCCTGCAGCGCATCAATGGTCACCGGGTTGGAGTCGAACGCCACCATAAACAGCGCGTTGGCCAGGTGCATTTCCTGCACCGCCTGGGCCGCGCCCACGCTGGTGGGTTCGTTGAAGGCCAGCAGCACGTTGATCTCCGGGTGTTCGCGCAGCATGGCCAGCGTATCCAGGCGGGCGCTGTTGGCTTCCGCCAGGGTATGGATGGTCGCCACGATCTCGCTGCGGCCGCTTTGCTCGAAAGTATCCACCGCGCCCCGCTCCCGGTCCTGGCCGTTGGCGCTGTTGATGTCATAGTTCACGATGCCCACCCGCAGGGTACCGGGCACGCCTTCCAGCGCGGCTTCCGCCGCCATTTTGCCCGCGCTGTAGTTGTCGGTACCGATGTAGGTTGCCACATTTTCCGAGTTTACCGCCGAATCAATGACTACGATCTCCACCCCCTGCCCGGCGGCCGCCTCGATCGCAGGCGCGTTGGCATCGAAATCAATGGCCGAAAACACCAGTGCCTGCGCGCCGTTTTCCACCGCCTCGGCGATCATCTCGTTCTGCGTTTCGTAGTCTTCCTCCGTCTCCGGCCCGGTGATGGTCAGGTCCAGATTGTATTCGGTGGCCGCCGCCTCCGCCCCCACAAAGACCGCTTTCCAGAAATCGGTTTTGGTGGATTTGGCCACCAGCGCCACCTGGTAGCGCGCCGAGCCGGAGGCAGGGCGGGCCGGGGAACCCGCGCACCCCGCCAGCAAACAGAGCGCCAGCAGCAGCGCCGGCAGGCGGATGCTTTTAATGGGTCTTATCATACTCGCCCTCCCGTTCTTCCGGCACCTGCGGCATGCGGATGGTGACGGTGGTCCCCTCATCCGGCACACTTTGGATGGACAGCCCGTACTGCGGGCCGAAATAGATCTGCAGGCGGTCGTTGACGTTCTTGATCCCGATGCCGGTACGGTCGCTGGGTTCCTTTTTCAGCAGTTCCGCCACCTGCTCCGGCGGCATGCCGATGCCGTCGTCGCTGACTTTGAACAGGATGTCCGCGCCGTCCATGCAGACTTCGATCTCGATGTGCCCCGGCTCCACCAGCAGGTCCAGGCCATGGGTGATGGCATTTTCAATGATGGGCTGCAGGGTGATCTTGTTGCACAGATATTTTGTGCAGGCGGGGTCCACGGTAAAATGATAGGTGAATTGGTTCTTGTAGCGGAATTTCTGGATCAGCAGATACGCCTCGGCGTGCTGCAGTTCTTTTTCGATGGGGATCAATTCATGGCCGCGGCTGATGCTGATGCGGAACAGCCTGGCCAGCGCGTGGACCATCTCTACTGCGTCGGCATTTTTTCCCCGCTCGCACATCCAGGCAATGGAATCCAGCGTATTATACAGGAAGTGCGGGTTGATCTGCGCCTGCAGCGCCTTGAGTTCTGTTTTGCGCAGGACGATCTCCTCCTCGCGCACGGTGTTCATCAGCCGCTGGATACGCCCCACCATATGGCCGAAAGAGTCGGACAGTTCCTGCACTTCCCGTGTGCCGGCCACCGGCTGGAAGGTGAAGCCGTCGGCATCCTGCTCGAACTGTTCCATGGCCGTTTCCAGCTTTTGCAGCGGGTGGCTCAGCATGTGGGAGATGATCCACCCCACCAGCAGTGCAGCCGCCAGGATCAGTGCCGCGGAGCCGAGCGTTATGCGTGCCATCTGCCAGAAACTTTCATTGACGGTTTCGTCGATATAGCTCACGCCGACCACGCGCCAGTTGCTGGCGGGCACATCCTGCACGCTGTAGATGACGGTATCCTCCACATAGGTGCCATCCGGCTGGGCCGCCAGGCGTTCCGCCTCCTCGGTCTTGATGCCCGCGTAGAGGAGCTGCTGCTGCGGATGGTAGACCATGTTGCCCTGGTCGTCCATCAGGTAGCAGTAACCGTGCTGGCCGATGCCCACCCCGTTGATACTGTCCCCCAGGCCGGAGAAGCTCACATCCACCGCCACCCAGCAGGCGCCGGCGCCGTTGGGTATCGGCCGCACGATGGTGACCACCCAGGGGTAGTAGCCCTCAAAAATGGATTCCACATGGGGCGCCGTGATGTAGCCGCCCGGATCGGCCTGCGCAGCGGCCAGGTCGAAAGAAAGGTTCTGCAGGATCTCCGTGCGCGGCGTATGGTCCAGCGCCCAACATTCCTGCAGGGTTCCCCGGGCACTGTAGGTCGTCACGGCGACCACCTCGCTGCGCGCGTCCAGCCAGGCGTCCAGATAGGCGTCGCGGTCACTTTCCGGCATATAGAGTTCTTCCATGACGTCGACGATGGTTTCGTCCAGCGTCTGTACATAGTTGCCTACGGTGCCCGCCACCTGGCTGACCGCCTGCGCGCTGTTGGTGCGCGCGTTTTCCACCGCCGCCGCACGGTAACTGCGCAGAAAGGTCGCCACGCAGAGCGCCAGCGTAGCCGCCGCTACCGCTGCGATGAGGGCGGCGATGAGCGGCGCAGTGCGCGGGGCGCGGTAAGGACGTTTCATGCAGTGACCTCCTCAGGAGCCGTCCCGCCCTGCACGCCTTTCTGGCGGCGCAGGGCCCCGGGCGAAGTGCCGCTGTATTTTTTGAAGCAGTAGCTGAAATAGTGCTGGTCGGTATAGCCGCAGCGGCGGGCGATCTCCTGCACCTGAAGGTTGGTGGTCAGCAGCAGCTGCTGGGCTTTTTCCATGCGGCGGCGGATCAGGATATTGATGAAGGTCTCCCCCGCCGTCTTTTTGATGCAGGCGCTCAGGTGGTTGGGGCTGACGTTCAGCATGGCGCTGAGGGACGCCAGGGACAGGTTCTCGTCCATATAGCGCTGCTCGATGATCTCCAGCGCGCGCTCACACAGGCCGCCGCCCTTGCGGGTATCGGCCGTAAAGCTGACGCCGCCCTCGCTGTCTGCGGCGGCATGCAGCGCTTCCAGCGACTGCCGGTAGGCGCTGTTCAGTTCCCCGAATACGGTCACAGCGCGGCTGACCCCCACGAGCACCCGCTTGCCCAGGGCGCGCTCGGTCAGCTGGCAGATCTCGTCTGCCAGGATGTGCAGGTATTCTTCAAAGTCCGAAGGATTGCCCAACAGCACGGCGACCACCCTTCCGCTGGAAGAAAAGGTAAAGTGACGCAAGTATTTGTTGGCCAGCTGATCCACCAGATGGACAAGCCCCGGCTCGCAGGCGCTCCCATCCGGCAGCGCTGCCGTGAGCACCACCAGCACGCTGCGGTCGTCGGTGCCGCGCAGCACCCCGCAGGCCGCCGCCTGTTCCCGCAGGGCAGCTTCCCGCCCGCCGGGCATGGCGTCATAGCGCTCCAGCACCAACGGAATCAGGAAAGCCGCGCGGTCGCCCTGGTTGTCGTCAAAGCGGCGCAGGCTCGCATAGCGCTGGTCGATCTTTTCGTGGATGACCTTGAGTTCCGCCGCAAGGCCGTCCATCGTCAGCGGCTTGAGCATGTAGCTGATGATGTTGTACTGGATCGCCTGCTTGGCATACTCGAAATCGTCGTAACCGCTGAGGAAGGCGATGTGCATGGCGGGGCGGATCTCGCGCACCTGGCGGGCCAGTTCCAGGCCGGAGATGAAGGGCATGCGGATGTCGGTGAGCAGCAGGTCCGGCTCCAGGCGCTCCACCAGTTCCAGCGCGTCCAGGCCGTTGCTGGCGTTGCCGACCAGATGGAAGCCCAGCGCCTCCCAGGGGGTCATGGTGCAGACCGCCTCGCGCAGTTCGTCCTCATCGTCCGCCACCACGACGGTATAAATGTTTTTCTCTGCCATAAAGGAACGCTCCTTCTTAGATTGCCTCTATTATAGAGCGTTTGCGCCGCTTATGCAAGGCGGAAGCCCCTGCGGCGCAGAAACGCGCGGCAGGGGCTTCACGAACGGTCACAGCCAGAATTGCACCAGACGGCTCACATTCTGGTAAAGGGCGGGGTTCTGGCCGATCAGGCCGGGTTCCGCCGCAAAATACACACAGAAATTGTACGCCGCGCCCGCCAGCACCGCCAGCGGCAGCGCTGTGCGGCAGAGCGTTTGCAGGCGGTCCATACCGGGCTGGCCCTGATGATCCTGCAGCGTCTGCTCCGCCAGCAGCCAGGCCAGCGCCGCCGCCAGCAGCAGCGGCCCCAGCCAGTCGCTCTGGTAGCGGTAGAGCACGCCGGCCATCTGGCAGTCCAGTACCACCAGCGCCAGCGCCACCGCCAGGGTCAGGCCCAGCAGGGCGCGCAGGTCCCGCTTTCTGCCCAAACGGCCCCGGGCCAGCGGCAGCACTGCCAGCCCCCACAGCAGCGGCAGGCAGGCGAAGGCCCCGCCGTAGAACAGTTCGGTGATGGTCAGACCCATGTAGTTGGTCTGCATGCGGGTGGCGCTGAGATACGGGAACACGGTGGACAGACCCGGTATGCCGAACAGAAAGGTCCATACTGCCGGGGCGATCCGCCCGACGCTGAAACCGCGGCGGGTCATATCGTTGCTGGTCAGGTTGTAGTTGGCGCCAAAATCAAAGGGCGAACCGAAGCGAGCGGCGTTGTACCACATCAGCAGCGCCGCCACCGCCGCAAAGGGCAGCAGGAAAGCCAGCGCCTCCCCCGCGCCCGCCCGGGTGAACAGGCGCTTTTCCCGCAGATAGCGCTGCCAAAAGATGGGCAATGCCAGCACCGCGAACAGTTCCATCTGGGGGCGGCACCCGGCCACCAGCGCCATGCACAGGCTGCCCAGCATCAGGTGCAGCGCCAGCCGCACCCGTTTTTGCACCGGCGTATTGGCCGCGGCCAGCCACTGCCAGAGCCCCAAGAGCACAAAGGCGGCCCCGGCCAGGATGGCATACTCGTAGGTGGAGGGGCGCAGCAGCAGATAATAGATCTGGCTGCCCGCGGCAACGCCGGTAGCGGCCAGCAGATAGGCGGCCGCGCTGGCTTTGGGGAACCAGCGGCGCAGCGCCTGCTTCACGCAGCCGAAAGCGGCCAGGATCAGCAGCCAGGCCAGCAGGATCATGGGCAGGCTGGGCGGCAGGTCCCCCACGCCGGTGAGCCATTCAAAAGGCAGCTGGAACAGCAGGCAGGGCACCAGCCCGAAATAGACGTAGTAACGCCCCTCATAGTAGGCCACATCCCACAGGGCGTCGGGGGCCGCCTCCTGGCGGGCCGCCGTGTCGTAGGGGTTTTCCAGCGCCAGCAGCGCGGCGGGCGGGTCTTTTTCCAGGTCCAGCCGCCCGTTCAGCAAACTGTGGGCCAGCGCGCCATACTGGGCGGCGGTATCGCTGGCCCAGTCATTGATGTGTTTGGTAAAGGTGATGCGGCTCTCGCCGTCCCAATCAGCGGTGTTGTAGAAAGAGGTCGCCACCCCTGCGTTGAAGCGGTCGGCAAAGGGCGCCAGGAACGCCAGCGCCGCCAATGCCGCCGCCACCACCGCCACCGCCGGGCGGTACCGGGCGGTATGTTCAAGGTAGGCTTCACGCCAGAATACGCTGGCCGGACGCAGCGCAAAGGCAGCCCCCAGCAGGGCGAACAGTCCCAGGTACCGTACCAGAGAGAAGTCCAGCGGGCGGGGCACGTTGGCATACACGGTCTGCAAGGTATAGTGCAGCGGATACTGGCGGTACTCCCCCTCATAGGCGTAGGCCGTCAGCGTCAGGGTCCCGGCCTTGCCGGAAAGATCCAGGCTGCGGGTCAGGCTGCGGGGGGCGCGCGCAGCCACCTGCCAGGACCAGCTTTGGCGGGAGGCGCTGCTGGCCTCGTCGGTGGCCGCCACCGTCAGCGTGAACAGCGGGTCCTGGACCTCCGGGTGGGGGCCGTCGTACTGGTAGGCCAGACCCGCCAGCTGCAGGTTGTACAGTTCCTGATCCAGTCCGGCAAAGGTCAGGGTGGTATGGTCCGCATCCAGTACCAGCGGCGCGCCGGGATCGGCGTCTTCCGCCAGCCAGGGGCGCAGGTCTACAGGGGTGTAACCGTGGGTGGCCCAAAAGTTGAGATTGCAGACGAAACCTTCCAGCCCCAGCGCCAGCACCGCCAGCAGCCCCACAGCCGCCGCTGTGCGCAGGCGCGGCAGCTTTTTGCGCAGACGGAATCCCAGCGCCAGCCCGCAGGCCCACAGCGTCATCGCCGTGAGATGCAGCAGGCGGAATGCGTCGAAATCCACGGCCAGGCCCGGTTTTTCGTAGATGCAGGCCGCCCACAGCCAGACGGCGGCTGCCAGCCCGGGCCCCGCCAGCAGATCCGCGCGGGCAAGGCCGCGGCCGCACAAACGCCCCGGCAGCCAGGCGAAAAGGGCGGCCAGCGCCAGCGTGATGCAAAGAGTCAGTATGAGCATAGGGGTGCTCCCTCACAGATCAAAGTTTCCGGCCTATGCGCGGCCGCCCTGATTATACACCATGATGCAGGGCGTTGTACAGTTTTTCGGCCTTGTTGTGGCTGATGCCCTTGACTTCCTCCAGGTCGGAAATGCTGGCTTCCCGCACGGCGGCCACCGTTTTGAAATGGGCCAGCAGGGCTGCGCTGGTCTTTTCCCCCACACCGGGCAGTGCGGTCAGCGTGGCCGCGTAGGAGCGCTTTTTCATGGCGCGGCGGCGGTAGTCGTTGGCATACCGGTGGGTCTCGTCCTGGATGTTGGTGACAAAGGTAAAGATGTTGCGGTTGCGGTTGATGGCGATCTCCCCGCCCGCATCGTCCACGATGGCCCTGGTGCGGTGGCGGTCGTCCTTGACCATGCCGAAGGTGGGCACATGTTCCAGCGCCGTGCCCCGCAGCGCCTGTTTGACGGCCCCGACCTGCCCGCGGCCGCCGTCGATCAGCAGCAGATCCGGCAGGGTGGCGAACTGGTTCTGGGGGCCGTCGGGTTTCTCGCCCCGGCGCGCCGCCTCATATTCCGCCGCACGGCGGGCGAGAGTCTCAGCCAGCGAGGCGTAGTCGTCGGTACCCGCCACGGTCTTCATCTTGAAGCGGCGGTAGCCGGCGCGGTGGGGTTTGCCGTCCTTGAACACCACCATGCCGCAGACGCTGGAACCGTCGCCCCAGTTGGAGATGTCGTAACTTTCGATGACCCGGGGCGGGGCTTTCAGGCCCAGCATCTGGGCGGCTTCCTCCAGCAGTTTCTCCTCCCGGGTATAACGGCCGCTCTCCCGCCCCAGGCGTTCGACGGCGTTGGTATACGCCATAGTGACCAGCTTGGCCACATCCCCCCGCTGGGGCACATACAGTTCCACCTTGCTGCCCCGCACCTGGTTCAGCGCTTCGCGCAGGGCGTCGGCGTCCGGGGGCAACGCGTCCACCGCAATGATCTTGGGAACAGTCTCGCCATCCAGGTAATACTGGGGCAGAAATTCCTCCCGCACGGCGGCCACGTCGGTGGTATCGTGAAAGAGAAACTCCCGCTTGTCGGTCAGGCGGCCGTCGCGGTAGCGCAGCACCGCCGCGCAGACCGCCCGCGTGGTGCCCGCCAGGGCGATGACGTCCATCTCGGTATCGGCGTCCATGACCACCTTCTGCCCTGCCGCCACCCGTTCAATGGCCTGGATCTGATCCCGCAGCAAGGCGGCGTTCTCGAAATCCAGCCGTTCGGCGGCGGTCTCCATCTTTTCCCGCAGCTGGCGCACGATGTCCTTTTTTCCGTAACGGATCATGTGCAGCGCCCCCTGCACGGCGTCGTTGTATGCCTCGCAGCCGATCTTGCCGCTGCACACCGCCATGCACTTGCCGATATGGGCGTTCAGACACGGACGGCCCTTGCCGAAGTCCCGCGGGAACACCCGGTTGCAGCGCGGCAGCAAAAAGCAGTCCTGGGCCATCTCCACCATCTCCCGCACAGCGAAGGAGGAAGTAAAGGGGCCGATATAGTCGGCGTCGTCGTCATCTTTCTGCAGCGCCGCCGAGATGCGGGGCCAGGGGCCTTTGGTCACCTTGACATAGCTGTAGCCCTTGTCGTCTTTGAGCAGGATGTTGTACTTGGGGGTGTGGGCCTTGATCTGGCTGGCCTCCAGCACCAGTGCTTCGAACTCGCTCTGGCAGACGATCACATCGAAGGAGAAGGCGTGGGCGATCATCTGGGTGACCTTGGTATCGTGGGGCACGCCCTCGCGGAAATACTGGGACACCCTTGTGCGCAGGCGCTTGGCCTTGCCGATATAGATGATGGTATCGCTTTTATCCCGGATGATATAGACGCCGGGCAGCAGCGGCAGCATGCAGGCTTTTTTATAAAGTTCGGGCTTGGTCATAACTCACCTGACATAGAAAAAAGAATAAAAAAGCGGCGGGTCGCCCCGCCGCTGCACAAATCAAACTTACTCGGCAAAGCCGGAGCTGACCAGCTTGACCAGCCCATCGACCGCCGCCTGCTCATCTGCACCGTCCGCAATGATGCGGATGGTGGTACCGCCCACGATACCCAGGCTCAGCACGCCGAGCAGGCTCTTGGCGTTGACGCGGCGCTCTTCTTTTTCGACCCAGATGGAAGACTTGTACTCGTTCGCCTTCTGGATGAAGAAGGTAGCCGGACGGGCGTGCAGACCAACCTGATTCTCAACGGTAACTTCTTTCACGTACATAGTTATTCTCTCCTACTTTTGAAAATAATATGCCCCTGCGTTTCTACCGTGGGCGCTTGTCAGGCGGTCTCTTGCGTACGATACGCCGCCTTGATTGCTTCTATTTTATCCTATTTCGTCGATTTTGTACAGTAGAAATTTGCAAATTTGGCAGGATTCTGTAATTCCGCCAAAAGTGCGCTTTTTCCTTTGTGCACATTCACCAGTTTATTTTCAACATTCTTGTAGATTGACGACAAAAGCCAGGAAGCCTTACCCTTCGTACCGCAGCCTCCATTCTTCCGTATAGACGGCGGCGGTCGGGTCCTGCGCCGGGTCGTAGACCGTCTCCACGCCCGCCGGGCGCCACTTCAGGCGGCGGTAGAGCGCCAGCGCCCGGGTGTTCGTGCTGAGCACCGTCAGCGTCGGGTGAGGGTGTTCCGGCAGCTTTTTGCGGGCGAAATCCAGCATTTTGGCGCCGATGCCCTTCCCCCGGGCTTCGGACGTCACAAACAGGTGGGTGATCCGCCCGGTCTTGTGGCAGACCCCCACCATACCGTCGGCCTGCCCCGCCGTATAGTGCAGGTAAAAGGCCCAGCCGCCGCGCTTTTCTTCCAGCAGTTCGGCGCGGCAGTTTTCCGGCGTGAGCGTGTCCAGATACAGCGGCGTGAACACTTCTTCGCATACTGCGTAGCGGCCCTCGGCAAACAGGCGGGCGGCCTGATCCCACTGTTCGTCATTTTTCACAAGGCGCATATTTTCGCCCCGTTTCCACTTGGGCAGGTCGGTCAGGGGGTGGGTGTCGCACCAGCGCTCGTAAAGGTCGGGGCGGCGCAGCCGGGTGCGGGCACGGCTCTGGGCCGCCCGCCAGGCGTCGATCTTCTGATGGTCGCCGGTGAGCAGCACCGGCGGTACGGCGCGGCCCTCCCACACTTCGGGCCGGGTATACTGGGGGTATTCCAGCAGGCCGTCCCAGTAGCTCTCGTCCTGGTAGCCCTTTTCCTCGGCCAAAACTCCCGGCTGCAGGCGCAGCACGCTGTCCGCCACCACCAGGCTGGCCAGCTCGCCGCCGGTGAGCACGTAATCGCCAATGGAGATCTCCTCGTCGCCGAAGGCTTCGATCACCCGCTCGTCGATGCCCTCATAGTGGCCGCAGACCAGCGCCACCGCTTCGTACTGCGCCAGCCGTCTGGCCGCCGCCTCATTGTAGGGCTGGCCCGCCGCCGTGAGAAACACCACATGGGGCTTGCCGCGTCCCTGGGCGGCGCACTGGGCCTGCACGGCGCGCAGGCAGTCGGCGATGGGCTGGGCGTACAGCACCATGCCGCAGCCGCCGCCGTAGGGGTAGTCGTCGGTCTGCTTCTGCTTGTTGCGGGTATAGTCACGGATCTGGTGGCAGTGGGCCTCGAAAAGCCCTTTGGCCCGCGCCCGGCCCAGGATGCTGGCGGAAAGGAAGCTGTCGCACAGTTCCGGGAAAAGCGTTACGATGTCGATGCGCATGGGTCACTCCTTATCGCCGTTGACCGCCTCGGTGAACATGCCGTCGATGGGGGTCACGGTGATCGTGCGGGTTTCCAGGTCGATCTTTTGCACGAATTCCGGCACCGCGGGCAGCATATGGGTCCCGCCCTGCGCGTCGGTCACGGTGTAGATGTCCTGGGCCGCCGGATGGTCCACAGCGGTCAGCGTACCGTATTCCACCCCCGTCGCAGCGTCCGCCACGCGGCAGCCCAGCAGGTCGTCGATGAAATAGCGGCCCTCCGGCAGACGGACGTCGCCCTTTGCAAAGTAATAGGTCCGCCCCACCCGGGCGCGGGCGGCGTCCATATCGCCGACGCCCTCCAGGCGCAGCAGGATCATATTGCCCTGGGGCCGCACGCCCAGCACGCGGACCTCCCCGGCTCCATCCGCCGCGGCGAACAGGCGTTTGCATTTTGCCAGAAATTCCGCGCCGTCGCACAGCGGCAGGGCCTTCATCTCGCCGCGCACCCCATGGGTGGTGACGATCTTGCAGGCAGGCAGATAGTTCTGCATAGCTTCCTCCTTTGCATTTTGCGGCAATACAATGACTTGCGATCGAAAATAGCGTTCTTGAAACCGGACGGCCGACTCGATCTGTTCGCGGGTAAAATGGCAGCCCTGCGGGGCGGCCACCCACTTGTCTTCCACATCATCTGCACGATAAATGACCGCGATCACCGGCCCGGTGAAGGTTTCCAGCGGGTGGTCCACCCCCAGGATGTAGACATCCTGTTCCTCCCCATCCGGCGCCGGCAAACCCGGCACATAGCCGTAGTTGACCGGGTAGATGCTGTCCGGCCATTGGGGGTGGCTGCTTCCCAGTGGACGATCCACGATCACAAAGACGGACTCCAGCGCCACTGTTTCCCCCTTGCACAAAAAAGCGCCCCGCACCGATGGACGGAGGCGGGGCGCCAGCTGTTTTGCCTTGTCAGTCGATCTCGACGACGACTTTCTCGTCATGGCGGGCCGCAGCAGCACGCATCACAACGCGGATCGCTTTGGCGATGCGCCCCTGCTTGCCGATCACATGACCCATGTCGGCCTCCGCTACTTTGAGGTGGTACACCACGGTGCCATCCTCCCGCGCGGGGTCAACGGTCACCTGCACGGCCTCCTTGTCTTCCACAAGGCCGCGGGCGACGGCCAATAAGAGTTCCTGCATGGGGCGTTCCCTCCCTGAAACAAGTGAACTGCAAGATTACAGAATTTCAGCCTTCTTCAGCAGCGCACGGACGGTGTCGGTGGGCTGGGCACCGTTGGCCAGCCACTGCTTGGCCTTGTCGGCGTCGATCTTCACGATGCTGGGCTCCTTGGTGGGATCGTAGTAGCCGATCTCCTCGATGAAACGGCCGTCACGGGCGAAGCGGCTGTCAGCCACGACCACACGGTAGAAGGGAGCTTTCTTGGCGCCCATACGGCGCAGACGGATCTTGACCATTGTAAATTCCTCCAAATCATTGTTTACGGCCCTTGCGGGGCGATTTTTATATTGTACATCCCGTGGGCCGCAGAGCCGTGCGGGTCATACCTGTGAAATGTTTTTACCGGCCGAAGCCTTTCATGCCGCCAAAGCCGCCCATGCTGCCCAGGCTGCGCATGAACCCTTTGGGGTTGCGGCGGACTTTCTTCATGACTTTCTGCATCATCTCGTACTGGCGCAGCAGCTTGTTGACGGCTTCCACCGTCTGGCCGGAACCGGCGGCGATGCGGCGTTTGCGCTTGGGGTTGATGATCTCCGGCCGGGCGCGTTCCGCAGGCGTCATCGAGTAGATGATGGCCTCGATATGGGGCAGCGCTTTTTCGTCCAGCGCATCGGCGTCGATCTGGCTGCCGCCCGGCATCATCGCCAGCAGCGCCGACGCGCCGCCCATCTTCTTGACCTGCTGGAACTGGGCCAGAAGGTCGTTCATATCGAACTTGTTCTCCATCATGCGCCGGGCAGCCTCTTCGGCTTCCTTATCGTTCTGGATGCTCTGCGCTTTCTCGATCAGGGAAAGCACATCGCCCATACCGAGGATGCGGCCCGCCATGCGGGAGGGGTAGAAGGGTTCCAGGTCCTCCAGCTTTTCGCCGGTGCCCTGGAAATAGACCGGCTTGCCGGTGACCGCCAGCACCGAGAGCGCCGCGCCGCCGCGGGTGTCGCCGTCGGTCTTGGTCAGGACCACGCCGGTGATGCCGATCTTCTCATTGAAAGTTTTGGCTACGTTGACGGCTTCCTGACCGGCCATGGCGTCCACGACCAGCAGCGTTTCATCCACCTCGACGGCTTCCTTGATGCGGACCAGTTCGTCCATCAGCGCGTCGTCGATCTGCAAACGGCCGGCGGTATCGAGGATCACGATGTCGTTGCCGTGGTCCCGGGCATGGGCCATCGCCTTTTGGGCGATAAGCTCCGGCTTTTCGGTCCCCATGGCAAATACCGGGACCCCGGCCTGTTCGCCCACGATCTGCAGCTGCTGGATGGCCGCCGGACGGTACACGTCGCAGGCCACCAGCAGCGGGCGGCGGCCCTGGCTGCGGTAGAACTTGCCCAGCTTGGCCGCATGGGTGGTCTTGCCGTTGCCCTGCAGGCCGCACATCATCAGCACCGTCTGGCCCTTGTTCTTGATGTGCAGGTAACGGGGCTCGTCGCCGCCCATCAGTCTGGTCAGTTCCTCATTGACGATCTTGACCACCTGCTGGGCGGGGGTCAGGCTTTCCATGACTTCCTGCCCCATGGCGCGCTGGGAGACTTCGGCGCAGAAATCCTTGGCGACCTTATAGTTGACGTCCGCTTCCAGCAGCGCCATGCGCACCTCGCGCATGGCGGCTTTGATGTCCGCCTCGCTCAGTTTGCCCTTGCCGCGGAGTTTTTTGAATACGCCGTTCAGGCGCTCTGTCAGGGATTCAAAGGCCATCCGATTCCTCCTGCGTGTCCAGCCGCTTCAAGATCCCGAGCATCTCGTCGGTATCGGTGCAGATCTGCGGGACCGGGGTGAAGAGCCCCGTGTTGCAGCAGCGGATCTCCATAACGAGCTGGCGCATCCGTTCCAGGTCCGCCTGCATCGCCATGTGGCGGCGGGCGTTGCCCAGCTTGGCTTCCAGACCGTCCAGCGCGGCTTCGCCGTGTTTGATCGCGTCGCGCACGCCCTGGCGGGTGATGCCGAAATTCTCGGCGATCTCCGCCAGCGAGAGATCCTCGTCGTAATATTCCGTCAGGATGGCGCGCTGTTTGTCGGTCAATACCGCACCGTAAAAGTCCAGCAGGACCGAATAGGCCAGATTTTTCTGCGGCTTGCCCGCCATGGCCCGCGCCCCTTCCCTGTTCAAGATGCCGTGTAAAGTTTTTTCCTTTACACATCAGCCTATGCATTATAGCAGGGTCAGGGCCGGAAGTCAAGGGCCGCGGCGCATTTTTTCGACGGAGAAAAGCAAAACTTTCAGCACACAAAAAATTTCAGGTTTCCGGGCCGCCACGGTGCAAAATCTGTCAGATTGTGCTATAATAAACAGTACTGTGTCCCTGAAGGAAGGAGGTGCCCCATGGCGATCTTAAAAAGCTACTACCAGGAAGTCTACCGTTCCCCCGTGGTGCGGCTGGACGGCTATTCCGGCCGCCACAATCTGGATTCCAGCATTCTGGCCTACCTGGATTTCGGCGGGGCCACGGGCACTTCCAAGGACGGCCTGGCAGAGACGATGCTGGCCTTTGCCACCGAGCGCGGTACCTTGCAGCCCGGTATGCCGGTGGTGGAAGCCAGTTCCGGCAGTTTCGGCGCAGCGCTGGCCGTCAGCTGCGCCACCACCGGGCACCCCTGCATCCTGGTGGTGCCCAGCAGCCTGCCCATCGCCCGGCGCAAGCGGCTGCAGGACCTGGGCGCGCACATCGTGGTATGCAGCAGCGGCGGCCGCAAGGCAATGGACCGCATCGCCGAAGATACCGCCAGACGCTACAACGGATACTTCACCCACTATTTTGCCAATGACGACAACCCCGAATACCACCGCCGGGTGACCGGGCCTCAGATCCTCAAAAATGCCGGGGAAGCCATCGACGCTGTTGTCATCGGCGTGGGCAGCGGCGGTACCGTCACCGGCGTGGCTGAGTACATCAAGGCATGGAACAGCATGATCCGCATCGTGGCGGTGGAGCCTGCCGAATGCGCGGCCATCTCGGGCGGGTTCATCGGGCAGCACGGCATTGCCGGGATCGGGCCGGGGTTCGTGCCCGAGAACTACAACCCCTACGTAGTGGATACGGTGCTTACCGTCACCACCGCCGACGCCGAGCGCGCAGCCCGCGAGGTGCTGTTTTTCGACGGCATCCCCGCCTGCACCAGCGCCGGGGCCACGCTGGCCGCCGCCGTGCAGCTGATGGGCACCGGCAAGGCCAAGCGCCCGCTGTGTGTGTTTGCCGGGCGCAAGATGTACGAATAAACCCTGGAAGGGCAGGCGGCGTCCCGCGGCCTCTGTGCGGACCGGCCGCCGCCCTCCCCTGCCCTGTTGCGCCGCTGTGCGTGCCCAGACCGCGCCGCCGAAAGCAGGACCCCGGCCTGCACCGGCTACATGAATTTTCCACCCCCGCCCCGCAGGGCGGGGATTTTTTTGCCGCCCGGCATATCCCCCGCCCCGCTCACATAGGATTTGGCAGAGATTCCATGTGAGGGGGTTGGCGGTATGAAAGGTGACCCGGAAGAGCGGGCCGTAGCCGTAGGGCGGTACATCGTGCGCACCGGCGCCACCGTGCGCGCGGCGGCGGTCGTGTTTGGTGTGAGCAAAAGCACGATCTGGAAGGACCAGAGCCGGCTGCGCCGCACCCATCCCGGATTGTGGGCCGAGGTACAGACCGTTGTGCAGCGCAACAAAGCGGAGCGCCACCTGCGCGGCGGGGAGGCCACGCGCCGCAAATATTTGCACAAACAGCCTTGCGAATGCGCATTGCGCACAGTATAATACAGGTAAAAGGAATACGAAGGAAGGGGAACGCTGTGAAAAGAACGGATTATATCAGTTGGGATGAATATTTTATGGGCATCGCCCTGCTTTCCGCCATGCGCTCCAAGGACAACAACAGTCAGGTGGGCGCCTGTATCGTCAGCCCGGAAAACAAGATCCTGTCGCTGGGGTACAACGGCATGCCCATCGGCTGCAACGACGACGACATGCCCTGGGAGCGCGAGGGCGAGGACCTGGAAACCAAGTATATGTATGTCTGCCACTCGGAACTGAACGCGATCCTCAACAGCCCGCACAACGACCTGACCGGCGCGCGGATGTATGTGACGCTGTTCCCCTGCAACGAATGCGCCAAGGCGATCATCCAGAGCGGCATCAAGGAGTTGATCTATCTTTCGGATAAGTACCACGACAGCCACGCCAGCATCGCCAGCCGCCGCATGTTCAAGATGACGGGCGTCAAGTACCGCGCCTATGAACCCACCGGGCGTGAGATCCGGCTGGAAGTATAAAAGCAGGGAGCGAACAGGCATGAAAACCATCATCATCGGCATCGCAGGCGGTACCGGCAGCGGCAAGACTACGCTGACCGAACGGCTGCGCGACCATTTCGGCGCGAACGAGGTCAGCGTCATCAACCATGACAGCTACTACAAGCGGCACGACGAACTGCCCTATGAGGAGCGCTGCAAACTGAACTACGACCACCCGGACAGTTTCGACACTCCGCTGATGGTCGCCCACCTGCGGGAACTGCGCGCCGGACACCCGGTGCAGGTACCCGTTTACGACTACACCATCCACAACCGCAGCAACGAGACGGTGCTGGTCAAACCGGCCCCCGTTATTATTGTGGAGGGCATCCTGATCTTCGATTCGCCGGAACTCTGCGAACTGATGGACATGAAAGTGTTCGTGGATACCGACGCCGACGTGCGCATTCTGCGGCGCATCGTGCGCGATGTGAAGGAGCGCGGCCGCACGCTGGACAGCGTGGTGGCCCAGTACCTGACCACCGTGAAGCCGATGCACGAGCAGTTCGTGGAACCCAGCAAGCGCAAGGCAGACCTGATCGTGCCCGAGGGCGGGCGCAACCTGGTGGCGCTGGACATGCTGATCAAGTGGGTATCCAACCATTTGCAGGATACGCAAGAATAAGCCCAGACCCCCGGCAGGCGCTTTTTTGGCCGCCGGGGGTCCCTTTTTTGCTTATTGTTCCACGATCACCACCGCGTAGCTGCCACGGGCTTCGTAGCACCAGTTGAACACCTCGTAGGAAGCGTAGGAGAACTCGTACATCGGGTCAGCCACATAGCAGCCCTCGCTGTCATAACCCGTCAGCACCACACAGTGGGAATTGCTGTAAGGCAGGCTGCCGTCCGCCATCATAAAATTGGTGCTGTAGGTCGGGGCCGTGCAGCCGTGGGTCGTCCAGACGATGACCGGCACCCCCTGCTCCACCCATTCATACAGTTCTTCCGCCGGACTGCCGCTGATGTCCACCGCGCGATAGTCCGCCCCCTGGTCCTCCAGGTAGGCGTTGACCGCCTCTGCCACCGGCCCCGCATTGCAGTAGTAGGCCAGCAGCCAGGCCGGGTTGCCCATGAACGCCTCATCGGGGTCGGTGGCCCAGTACTCGGCCTGCCGCGGCAGATACTGCTCGGCCATGGTGACTTTATCCACAGGGAACCCCAGATAGTTCAGCACGATGGTGGCCGCCGTGATCTCGCAGCCGTTGGGCAGTTCCGGGTTCTGCAGGATATTGTCCACATCCAGCAGGACGGCGTCGGACGCGGCTTCTTCCTGTTCTTCCTGTTCTTCTTCCTGCCCGCCTGATCCTTCCTGTCCGGCCGGCTCTTCCTGCGGGGTTTGTACCGATCCTTCGGGGCTGTTTTCCGGCGTCGGCTGTGGTGCGCTGCTGCCCTCTGCGGGTTCCGTTTCCTCCGCAAACCATTCGTCCGCGGCCTGCCCTGCCGCCGCAGCCAGTTCCGATGCCGCCTGTTCCGCTGCCGCAGCCAACTCCGAGAGCATCCGCCCCGCTGCCGCCGCCAGATCCGGCACTGTCTGCTCTGCCGCCGCACGGATCTGACGGCCCGTATCATCCAGCGCCGCAAGCGCCGGTTCTGCCGCACCGCATCCGGCCAGGGACAGGCACAGGAATGCCAGCGCCGCGCACATTGGACCGCACACCCTTTTCACATCCTTGCCCCCTTGTTCCGCCGCGCCCTACTGCGCGCAGAATCCTCCATATACCGTTCTTTTAGTAAAATCATAGCCCCATTTTGTGTGAAAAGCAAGAAAATCCGGCGGGAATCCCCGCCGGATTTTGATATTTCTGTGAAAATGGGTCCGTACAGGCCTTACCAGAGGTTCACGACCTCATTGTACAGGCCCTCATAACTCTTGGCCGAGTTGGCCCAGCTGAAATCGCACTCCATGGCGCGGCGCACGAGGATCGGCCAGCCGTCCTTCTGCCAGTAGCCTTCCTTGGCGCGCCAGCAGGCTTCGTACAGTTCATGGGCGTTGTAATTGGCGAAGGTGAAGCCGTTGCCGAAACCGTCGCCGGAATCGTGGATGGAATCCCGCAGGCCGCCAGTCTCGCGCACCACGGGGATCGTGCCGTAACGGCAGGAGACCATCTGGGCCAGACCGCAGGGCTCCGAACGGGAGGGCATCAGGAAGATATCCGCGCCGGAGTAGATGCGCTGCGCCAGCTGCGCGTTGAAGCCGATGTAGACGCCCACGCGGCCGGGATGCCGGGCGCAGAGTTCGTTGAAGAAGTTCTCGTACTGGGCCTCGCCGGAACCGAGGATGACCAGCTCGATGCCCTGCTGCAGCAGCCCTTCGGCCACGGCGCGCACCAGGTCCACGCCCTTGTGGCCCACCAGACGGGTGATCATGGCCATGATGGGGCTGCCGTCCTTATGCAGGCCGAACTCGTCCTGCAAAGCCGCCTTGCAGACCGCCTTGCCGTCCTGGAAGGTGTTGACATCGTAGTTCTTGACGATGTCGGGGTCGGTGGCGGGGTTGAAAACATCCACGTCGATGCCGTTCAGGATGCCGCAGGTCTTGTACTGCTTCTGGCGCAGCAGGCCGTCCAGACCATGGCTGAACCAGGGGTCCAGGATCTCCTGGGCGTAGGTGGGGCTGACCGTCGTGACCTTGTCGGCGGTCTCGATGGCGCCCTTCATGAAGTTGGCGCAGCCGTCGTACTCCACCACATGGGCGTCCCGCGCGCCGATGCCGCAGGTATCCTCCAGGATATCCAGGCCGTACTTGCCCTGGTAGGCGATGTTGTGGATGGTGAACACCGTCTTGATGCGGTTGAACTTGTCCAGGTGGCGGTAGTACAGGTTCAGGTAGACGGGCGTCAGCGCGGTCTCCCAGTCGTTGCAGTTGATGATGTCGGGCTCGAAATCGGTATAGAACAGCATTTCGAGGATGGCGCGGGAGAAGAAGGCGAAGCGCTCGCCGTCATCGTAGAAGCCGTACAGGCCGCTGCGCTTGAAGTAGTATTCGTTGTCGATGAAATAGAAGGTAACGCCCTCGTGCTCGGCCTTGAACAGGCCGCAGTACTGGCTGCGCCAGCCCACCGGCACGCTGAAGTTGGTCACATAGGTCAGGGTGTCTTTGTATTTCAGGTCGCCGTACAGCGGCATGACCACACGGCAGTCCACACCGTCCTTGACCAGCGCTTTGGGCAGCGCCCCGGCCACATCGGCCAGACCGCCGGACTTTGCAAAAGGAGCAGCCTCGCTGGCTGCATACAGAATTCTCATAAGTAACCTCCATCCAGATGGCAGGATCGTTCCATAAAAAGGAAGGACGGGGGCGGCCCCTGCGGTCCCCCCGTCCTTCTCATGTAAGCCGCCCGCCGGGGAGAAGGCGGGCCGCCTCTATGAGCCGTTTTATACGCTGTGGTTCTTGGCGATAAAGACCGGGAAGGTGTCGGTACCGTTCAGCCGTTTGCCTTCGGTGATGTGGACGTTCTTGTCGGTGACCACAAACTCGACATCGCATTCCGGCTCGACCACCGTATCCTGGCCCAGCACGCTGTTCTTGACAACGGCGCCCTTCTTGACCTGGCAGCCGCGGAACAGCACACAGTTCTCCACCGTGCCTTCGATCACGCAGCCGTCGGCCAGCAGGCTGTTCTTCACAGAACTGCCTTCCAGATAGCGGGTGGGGTTGTCATCGCGGATCTTGGTATAGATCGGCGCGCCGCCGAACAGGGCGTCCATGCTGCCGGGCTGCAGCAGGCGCATATTCTCGTCAAAGTAACTCTTCATATCCGAGATGCGCGCCACATACCCGTCAAAACGGTACGCCTGCACGTTGAGCAGCTTGAGATTGCGGGCCAGGATGTCGCGCTCGAAGTAGACCAGACCGCGCACCGCCGCATCATGGACCAGGTGGATCAGGCTCTCGCGCTCAATGACATAGATGTTCAGCGAAAGATTCTGCTCACCCAGCCGGTAATCGTTGGAGAGGATCTCGGTCACACGGCCGGCATCGTCGATACGGATGGTATAGTTATCGCTGCGGGCGCCCTCGGGGATCGGCGCGCGGTTGTAGACCATCGTCACATCGGCGCCGCTGTTGACGTGTGCGTCGATCAGTTTGGCAAAATCAAAGTTGAGCGCGGTGTAAGCGTCCGACAGGATCACATAGCGCTCCTTCTGGGCTTCCAGCCAGGAGAGGATGCTTTCCAGCGCGTCCACACGGCCGGAGTAGACCTTGACGCTGCGCTCGGCAAAGGGCGGCACGATGTTCAGGCCGCCGCGCTTGCGGGTCAGGTCCCATTCACGGCCCGCGCCCAGGTGATCCATCAGGGAATGATAGTTGCGGCGCACGATGACCGACACGTTGTCGATGCCGGCGTTTGCCATGCTGGACAGCGTAAAGTCGATCAGGCGGTAGCGTCCGCCGAAGGGGATGGAGGCCATAGAGCGCTCCGCCACCAGTTCGGGAACAAGATTATCATAGGTGTTGGCGAAAATGACGCCGAGAGCGTTGACGTTGCTGTTTACCATTGTTCCTCACCATCCTTTACATCGCTGGAGACCATCGCCTTGGGGCCGACCGTCGCCCCCTTGCCGACCACCACATCGGAGCCGACCGTGGCCACTTCGCCGGGTTCGGCAATATTCAGGCCGCCCTCCGGCATGGCGCCCACCGTGGCGCCTTCCTCGATCGTGACGTTTTCGGCCACGATGCAGTGCTTGACGCTGGCGCCCGCCTTGATGACCGTGCCGCCCATGACGACGGCGGCCTCCACGGTCGCCCCCTTTTCGACCACAACGCCCGGGAACAGGATGGAGTGGTTGACGGTGCCGTCGATCTGGCAGCCTTCGGAGATCATGGAGTTCACGATGGTGGCGTCACTGCCGATACGCTGGCAGGGCTGGCCGGAGTTGCGGGAATAGATCTTCCAGTTTTCATCAAACAGGTTGATGCCGGAATGGCTGGGGTCCAGCACCTCCATGTTGGCCTGCCACAGACTGGAGATGGTGCCCACGTCCTTCCAGTAGCCGCTGAAGTGGTAGGCGTACATGCGGCGCCCGTCTTTGAGCAGGTTGGGGATAACGTTCTTGCCGAAGTCGTTCTCGGAGTTGGGATCGGCTTCGTCCTCGGTAAGATACTTTTTCAGGATGTCCCAGTTGAAGATGTAAATGCCCATGGAAGCCAGGTTGGACTTGGGGTTTTTGGGTTTTTCCTGGAATTCGTTGATGCGGTCATCCTCATCGGCGACCATCAGGCCGAAGCGGGACGCCTCGCTCCAGGGCACTTCCATAACAGCCACCGAGAACTCGGCGTTTTTCTCCTTATGGAAACGCAGGAAGTCGGAGTAATCCTGCTTGCAGATCTGGTCGCCGGACAGGATGATGACGTATTTGGGGTCATAGCGGTCAATGAACGAGATATTCTGGTAGATCGCGTTGGCCGTGCCCTTGTACCAGTCGGAACCGGTGGCCTGCTGGTAGGGCGGCAGCACATGCACGCCGCCGTGCAGGCGGTCCAGGTCCCAGGGCTGGCCGTTGCCGATGTACTCGTTCAGGACCAGCGGCTGATACTGGGTCAGGATGCCCACCGTATCGATGTCAGAGTTGACGCAGTTGGAGAGCGGGAAGTCGATGATACGGTACTTCCCGCCGAACGGAACTGCGGGCTTGGCGAGCTTTTGGGTCAGCGCATAAAGGCGCGAGCCCTGGCCGCCGGCCAGGATCATTGCGATCATTTCTTTAGCCATAAGATTTCTCCCCTTAAAAATTTGGCATATGCCATGATTAACAATATGGGTCTGCGATCTATCCATCACGCAGGGAAAAGGCAGCCGCCTTATTCCTGCGGGCTGGCTTTGGTGGTGCGGCGGCGGGACGCCGGTTTCTTTTCGGCAGTCTTGCTGCCCGCGCCCTTCTTGGCCGCCGCCTCGGTTTTTGCTTCCGCGCCGGTCTTTTTGGCGCGCGGCTTGCGGGCCGCCGGGACCTGGAAGTAGAGGGTGGACAGCGGCGGCAGCGTCAGCGAAACATGCTGGGCAAAGCCGTGGCGCTCGCCCTTTTTGCTGCGCACGGTGCCGTTGGTCACGCCGGAACCGCCGTATCGGGCATCGTCGGAGTTGAGGATCTCCTTGTAGCTGCCGGGGTTGGGAACACCCATCTCATAATCCTGCCGCAGCACGGGGTTGAAGTTGCAGACGATCATCAGCATTTTGCCGGCGCTGTCCCGCCGCAGGAAGGCCACCACGCTCTGCTGGTTGTCGTCCGGGACGATCCACTGGAAGCCTTCCCAGCTGTAGTCCACCTGCCACAGAGCGGGGGTGTCGCGGTAGAAGCGGTTGAGGTCCTTGACGTAATTCTGCAGCTGGCGGTGTTTGTCATAGCCCAGCAGCATCCAGTCGAGCTGCTTTTTCTCATCCCACTCGATGAACTGGCCGAACTCCTGCCCCATGAAGAGCAGTTTCTTGCCGGGGTGGGCCATCATGTAGCCGTAGAAGGTGCGCAGGTTGGCGAACTTTTCCTCATAATCGCCGGGCATCTTGTTGATGAGGCTGCACTTGCCGTGGACCACCTCGTCGTGGCTGATGGGCAGGATGAAATTCTCGCTGAAGGCGTAGAAGAAGCTGAAGGTAACTTTGCCGTGATTGCCCGCGCGGAACAGCGGGTCGGTCTTCATGTAGCTGAGCATGTCGTTCATCCAGCCCATGTTCCACTTGAAGTTGAAGCCCAGGCCGCCGTCCGAAGCCGGTTTGGTGACCATCGGCCAGGCGGTGGATTCCTCAGCGATCATCATCTTGTGGGGGTAGCGGCTCAGGATCGCGGTATTGAGTTTCTGCAGGAACGCGATGGCCTCCAGGTTTTCCTTGCCGCCGTTGCGGTTGGGTTCCCATTCGCCGTCACGGCGGTTATAGTCCAGATACAGCATGCTGGCCACTGCATCCACCCGCAGGCCGTCCACATGGTACTGTTCGACCCAGAACATGGCGCTGGAGATCAGGAAACTGGCCACTTCGTTCATGCCGTAGTTGAATACCATGGTCCCCCATTCCTTGTGCTCCCCGCGGCGGGGGTTGGGGTCCTCATAGCAGGGCGCGCCGTCGAAATAGTAAAGCCCGTAGCCGTCCTTCGGGAAGTGCGCGGGCACCCAGTCCAGGATCACGCCGATACCGGCCTGGTGCAGCTTATCCACAAAGGCCATGAAGTCTTTGGGGGTGCCGTAGCGGCTGGTGGGGGCAAAGTAACCGGTGACCTGGTACCCCCAGCTGCCGTCGAAGGGATACTCGGTGATGGGCAGCAGTTCCACATGGGTGTAGCCCATCTCCTTTATGTACGGGATCAGTTCGTCGGCCAGTTCGGAGTAGTTGTACGGGACGCCGTTCTCGGGGTCCTTCATCTTCCAGCTGCCGGCCTGCAGTTCATAGATCGAGACCGGGCTGTTGATCACATCCTGCTTGCTGCAGGCCTGCTCCCAGGCGGCGTCCCCCCAGGGATACCCGGAGATCTCATAGACCTTGCTTCCGTTGGAAGGGCGGGTCTCGGTATGGAACGCATAGGGATCGGATTTGTAGATCAGTTCGTCAGCGGCGGTCGTGATGCAGTATTTGTAAACGTCATATTCCCGGATACCGGGGATGAACAGTTCCCAGATCCCGTCCGCCACCTTTGCCATCGGATGGTCGCCCGGCGCCCAGTTGTTGAAATCGCCTACCACCGAAACCGCGGCGGCGTGCGGTGCCCAGACGCGGAACACCGCGCCTGCCTGGCCATCCTGCTCGCACAGGTGCGCGCCAAAGTAACGGTAAGCCTCCTGGTTTTCACCTGCATGGAACAGATAGATGGGCAAATCAGAACTTTTGGGCGTGCGTTTGCCTTGCTTCAACGTAATCTCCCCTTTTGGGCCGGGCGCCCCCGGCCCCCTGTAATTTTGCTATTTCTATATTACCTGTTTCGCGCATGAATTTCAAGGTTTTTCTGTAATAATCCGCTAAAATTTTATGCCCCTGCAATTTTGATTTGTGCAACTTCGACACATTTTTCATTCCACTGTTGTATCCTTATACAAAAATGCCCCACACAAGGTACTTTTTACACCTTGTGCGGGGTCTGTCTAATCATTATGCTCCGTAAATATAATACGGATTTTGTCCGCTGTAAATGCTGCGGCGGTTCCATACCGTGTGGGTAGCCAGGTATTCCGCCCAGGCGCGGTAGCCGGCGGGGTTGAAATGCACGCCGTCTGTGACCTGGTAATCGTCGATCTGGCTGCCGTCCGCCGGGTTGGTCAGCGCCTCGCGGATATTCACGAAGTAGCAGCCCTTGCGCAGCGCCAGATTGGCCAGCAGGTCGTTGACCGTGGAGATGCGGGCGTTGTCCAGGCCGGGCTTGCTTTCCACCACGGTTTCCTGCACGCCGGGGATCGCCTGGATATAGAAGATCACGCCGGGGTTGAGCCGTTCACGCAGCATGTCGATCAGGCGCTCATAGTAGGCGATGAAGCTGTCCTCGTTGCCCTGGGTGACCAGGTTGTTGGTGCCCACCAGAAGATAAACGTAATCCGGCTGGGTGGCCGCGATGGCCTCCATCGGCGTTTCCTCCACATGGGTGACGGCGTTGGTCATCGTGGCATTGTTGACAAAGCTGTTCACGCCCGCGCTGATATACGTGGCATACTTGGCGTTGGGCAGGCCGGTGGCATACAGCCCCAGGCCCGAGGCGATGCTGTCGCCCACGAAGGTGACTGTGTTGAAGTAGCGGTCGGTCACGGTGCCCAGCATCGGCACGCCCACCATGCGATGGTCGGTGTTGAAATACTCGGTGTCGATGGTCTGCTCCACCGGCGTGGAGGTGTTCCACACGGCGGTGTCCACCGCCTGGACGATGCGTTCCGGCGTTTCCCCGGTGGCGGGGGTGGGCGCGGGGGTCGCGGCCGTCTCCGGCGACTGGGTAGGTTCCGCTGCCGCCGGCGTCGGCGTGGGGGCAGGCGTTTGCTCCGGTTCCCGGCTCTGGTACCAGTACCAGGCCGCGCCCAGACAGGCCAGCGCAAACAGGACCGACAGCACGCCTACGATGCGGCGCTGCCGCCTTTTGCGGGAAAATTCATTGCGGTAGGTATAAAAATCAGACATTCCAGATACTCCTGATCTTCGGGGCTTTCGATAACAGATCCATTATACCGCGTTTTCCCGGCGGGGGCAAGTGGCCGCCCCATCTTTTACATGCCGGCCGGTGAAATCTTCACTTGACGGTCCCCGGTCCGCCCCCTATAATATAAAGAAAAAGCTCCTGCTTTTGCTGTAAAGGAGAGCGATTTTATGTCATGGATGATCGTTTCGGATACTTCCTGTGAGATCCGTTCACTGGCGCACCCGGCGCCCGGGGTGCAGTTCGCCCTGGCGCCCTTTAAGATCCGCATCGGGGAACGGGAATACGTGGATCTGCCGACTTTGAACGTGCCGCAGATGCTGCAGGCGATGACCGACTACAACGGGGCCAGCACCAGCGCCTGCCCCAGCCCCGAGGAATGGGCGGAATATTTTCTGCAGGCCGACCAGGTGATCGCGCTGACCATCAGCAGCAACCTGTCCGGCAGCTATAACGCAGCGCTTTCGGCGCGGGAGATGGTGCTGGACGAGCACCCCGAGAAGAAGATCTTCATTCTGGACACCCTGAGCTGCGCCGGCGCGCTGGCAGACGCCGCAGAACTGGCCAACACCCTGATCGGGGAAGGCATTGGTTTCGACGACGTCTGCTTTGCCCTGAAAAAATTTGCCGAGACCACCCATATCCTGTTCGCGCTGGCCAGCTTTGAGAACCTGGCCAAGAACGGCCGCGTGAACAAGGTCGTCGGCTTCATCGCCGGGCGGTTGAACATGCGGGTGCTGGGCCGCCGCACCAGCGACGGCAGGATCGACTTTTTCTACAAGACCCGCGGAGAGACCCGCGTGCTGGCCCGCATCCTGGAACAGATGGACGCCGACAAATACGACGGCGTGCACCCGGTGTTCATCAGCGAATGCAACAACCTGAACGCCGCCCGGCTGCTGGAACACGGCATCCGTGCCAAATGGCCGGAAGCGAAGATCCGCATTGCCCCCTGCGCCGGCCTGTGCAGCTTTTACGCCCAGGATCAGGGGCTTATCATCACCTACTGAGCCGCGTATGACCCCAAACGGCGAACGCCCCGGAAAATTCCGGGGCGTTTTGTCATGCCTGTTCGCGTTCCTTCTTGCGGCGCAGGCGCTCCACAAAGGCGGCGCGCTGTTTTTCCCAGCGGGCGTCCGCCTCCCGCGTGGCCGGTTCGGTGCAGCGGGCAAAACTCCAGTGCAGCCCGTCCCGGCGGCTCAGCTTGAAACGCACGTACCAGTGGCCGCAGTAGGGGCATTCGCTGCGGGTGTAATACCCTGTGTTGCCCCGCTTGAGCCAGACTTCGTCATGGGTCAGCGGCGCGCCGCATTCGGGGCAGTGCACGCTGTTGAGCTCGGGCGCGTTTTTGTAATCGTCATGTTCCAGGCGGTCCATGAACACCCGCACGTCCCGCGCCGCGGAGTCCTCCCCCAGCAGGGCGCTGCGCAGCAGTTCCTCCCCGGTGGGGTAGGTGGCCAGCCCCTCCGCCAGCGGCAGCTTGCGGCAGATCTTCGCAGTGTAGAGCGCATCGTCCAGCGCGTTGTGGAAAGGTTCCTCCTTGGGGATGCCCAGGCGTTCCACCACGCTTTCCAGCGTCAGGCCCTCCCCTTCCCGGCGGGGGTAGGTCTGCAGGAAGATGCGCTGCAAATCGTACCACTGGGCGGGCCAGCGCTCGTCCAGCCCTGCCAGGAACAGGTTCTGTTTCAGCACCGGCACATCGTCCAGGCCCCATTCCGCCAGTTCGGCGTCCGGCCCGGCCCAGTCGAGGAATTTCTGCAGGCCGTCCCGCATCGGCATGCCGGCGTCCAGGTCCCCCTGGGAAATGCCGGTGACCTTGGCGATGTGGTGCTGCAATTTGCGGAAAATACGGGGCCGCAGGTTGACTTCAAAGGTATCCAGCACATCCCCGTGCTCATTGATGCGCGCCGCGCCGATCTGGATGATCTCCCCGCGCAGCGTCAGTTCGGTGCCGTGGTAAAGGAAGGTCTTGGGTTTGTACCCGATATTCCACTCCAGGTCAAAAACGATCAGATTCACCGCTCAGTTTCCCTCCTGCAAAATATATCGTTCCACCGCCAGGCCTACGCCGTCGTGGTCGTTGTCGGCCGTCAGGCGATCCGCCGCGGCCCTGACGGGGGCCTGGGCGTTGCCCATGGCCACCCCCAGCCCGGCAAAACGGATCATGGGCAGGTCGTTCCAACCGTCGCCGCAGGCCATCAGGTCTTTGGCGGTCAGGCCCATGCCGCGCAGCAGCAGTTCCAGCGAGGCGGCCTTTTCCACATGCAGCGGCATGGTCTCGATGAAAAACGGCTGGGAGCGGTAGATGGAAAGTTTCCCGGCAAATTCCTGCTGCATCAGTTCTTCCACATGGGGCATGTCCGCCGGGTCGCCGGTGAGCAGCAGCTTGTGGATGGGATAGCGGATCTCTGCCGGGAGGTCCTTCACCTGGCGGACCGGGATGCGGTTGATGCGCGCTTCCTCCTGCACATAGGGGCTGCCGGCCTGTTCGGTGACGATGCCGTTGGCATCGTAGGTCAGCGGCACCACGTTCCAGTACCGGCTGAAAGTGCAGACCGGTTCGATCAGATCCGGCGGGAAAGCGTACTGCACCAGGGTGCGCCCGCTGCGGCAGTCGATGATCTTGCCGCCGTTGTAGCTCAAAATGCAGCCGCCGTATTTCTCCAGTTCCAGTTCCCGGGCCAGCGGCAGGATGCCCACCGTGGGGCGGCCGCTGGCCAGCACGATGCAGACGCCGCGGCGCGCGGCCTCCTGCAGAGCCGCCTTTGTGCGCGGGGTGATGACCTTTTCGCTGTTGGTCAGCGTCCCGTCCAGATCCAGCGCCAAAACTTTATATCCCATAACTTCCCGCTCCTGCTTGTATTTACGCCTATTGTACCCTAAATGCGACATTTGCGCAAGACGGAGCGTTTGCCTTGACAATCCCGCCGCGCCATGCTAAGATACTGGCAATGTAAGGGAGTAGTCGGCACGGCGGTGGAGCAGCCGCCGCGCAGTTCTGTCAACACAATGGGCCGCACGGCTCTGGCTGAACTTGAAATGACGAGACTTACCTGTCCGGCATGCAGCCGGGCAGGTAGGTCTTTTTTATTGCCCTGAAAAAACGGAGGAAGTTATATGACGCTGTTCGACCTGATCCTGATCGCCGTCAGCCTTTCGATGGACGCCTTCGCCGTCTCCATCTGCAAAGGGCTGTCGGTACGCGAAGTGACCCTGCGCCACGCTCTGACCTGCGGGCTGTGGTTCGGCGGGTTCCAGGCGGCCATGCCCGCGCTGGGATATTTTCTGGGGGACCGCTTTGCGGCGGTCCTGACCCGGTTCGGCCCCTGGATCGCCTTTTTCCTGCTGGCCGCCATCGGCGCCAACATGGTGCGGGAAAGTTTCGGCGATGACGAGACCCTCGACGACGACTACTCAGCCAAAGCCATGCTGCCGCTGGCCGTCGCCACCAGCATCGACGCCTTTGCCGTCGGCGTCAGCTTTGCCGCCGTGCAGGTGCAGATCCTGCCCGCCGTAGCGCTGATCGGCTGCATCACCTGCATGCTTTCCGCCGTTGGCGTAAAGGCCGGGGCCGTGTTCGGCGGCAAATACCGCGCCCCGGCCGAGCGGCTGGGCGGTGTGGTACTGCTCCTGATCGGGTTCAAAACGCTGCTGAGCGGGCTTGGCGTCCTGTAAGGGCGCGCCCGCCCCCGGCACATGCCGGGGGCGGATTATTTTCTTATGGCTCCGCCGTCATGTTTTGGCCGCCGCCAGCAGGATACGGTGGATGCGTCCTTCGATGCAGCCGTCCCGTTCCAGCATCTGCTGCGCGGCCAGCAGCCGCCCGGCGCAGGCGTCCACCGAGAAGCCCGGGAACTCCCACTCGATGACCCGCGCGAACCAGACCAGCGCGCCCACATCAAAAAAGCGGATGGGGCGGAAACATTCCTGCGCCTGCAGGATTGTAAACCCTGCCTCCTGGAATTGGCGGCATACCGCCGCAAGGGTCAGGCCGGGGTATGGCAGCGGCGTCGGCCCCAGCAGCAGTTCCACCAGTTCCCGGTCGTTCTGCGCGCCCACCTGTTCGGTGATGAACAAACCGCCGGGTTTGAGCAGGCGGCCGGTCTCCTGCGCTTGAAAGTCCCCGTGGCGGTTGATGATACAGTCGAACGCCGCGTCCGCAAAGGGCAGGCGGCCCCCGCCGTCCCCTTCCCGGAAGCCGACGCCCAGCGGCAGCAGCCGTTCCCGGCAGAGCCGCACATTGGGCGGGTAGGCTTCCGTTGCGGCCGTGCGGGCCGGAGGGTGCCCCAGTGAGAGCAGGAACTCCCCGCCGCCGGTGTCCACATCCAGCAGCTGCATCTCCGGCCGCAGATATTGCAAAACTACGTCCCGGTAGGACCACGGCAGGTCGGTTTCCTCGGTATACCGGCCGTGAATATGGGAAAAATCCCACCCGTGGATGTGGGCGGCTTTTTCTTCCGCTTTCCAGAGCCGGAGCCATTCGTTTCGTTCCATCGTTCTCCCCCCTTGCGTTCTGTGCGCCCAGTATACCACAAAACATCCGCGTTCCGCCAGCCCGACAGGCAGGTAAACGGATCGTCGATTTACTTTTTGCCCCCGCCGTGCTATGCTGAAGGCAAGGAAGAGGTGGCTGCCATGAATGCAAAATCTTTCGGTGCCTTTTTGGCCCAAACCCGCCGGGAGCGCGGCCTGACCCAGAGCGCGCTGGCGGAACAGCTGCACGTCACCGACAAGGCGGTAAGCCGCTGGGAGCGGGGAGTTTCACATAATTAAAGATACCACACCAATCCCATGCTGACTTTTGCTCAACCGATACAGCCGGAGGGCTGGATAACAAGAAAAGGCGGTATGCGCCCCGTGGAGGGGTAGCGTACCGCCTTTTCTTGTGGGGGTTTCCAAAGGGGGCAACGCCCCCATTTGGCACACGACTTTGCGAAGCAAAGTGTAGTGTGTTATACCTGCTGGCGTGGCTGGCGTGGAAAACGGGGTGCGGTGCTTCATGCGCCCTGTTTGCTCCGGCAGGAAAACAGGCTGAATTTTTGCGAATGGGAATGAGCGAAAAATCGGGCTGTTTTCAGAGAACGGCGGCAGGTATATGAAAGCCCCCGTCCCTCGTCCTACGCTCCGACTTGTGGACAAAGTGTCCCGAAGTTGTGGCCACACTCCCGGAAAAGTAGCAGGACAGCGGGCAACCGTCAAGGCTGAAATGAACGGGTTTACACCCGGCCTTGACCTCCGCCCGCTGTCCCGCTGAA
>HBJMC02800__coassemble_103_pt1 | contig 75363 bp, 65 predicted proteins | sample HBJMC02800__metabat2_low_PE_014 | metagenome-assembled genome bin HBJMC02800 | reverse complement strand
CAGCCTGCGTTTCAGCAGCAGCCGCAGCCGCCGTGGCGGTGGCCGTACTCATCCATGCAGTCCTGGCTGGGGTCCTTCATGCACAGGTGGACGCTGGTGGTCTTGAAGGTCAGGGGCAGCGCCAGGATGTTGGGGCGGCCGCCCACATACTTCTTCATGGCGTCCTCCAGCGCTTCCTCGAAGGTGGCGCGGGTCTTGAGGCCCATGCCGCGGGCATAGCCCGGCTCCTCGGCGCCCACGATGTAGATGGCGCTGGTGTTCATCTCGGCAATGTGGCCGCAGCTCATCATGCTGAACCCGTGGAAGGGGTGGAACGCGTTGGTGAAGCGGTACTTGCGGATGTACTCCTCGTTGGTGGCGAAGTATTCGCCCAGGCGGTTCATGTCCGGCAGGGTGTTCATCTGGTCATGCTGGAACCACTCGTAGCACTCCCGCAGGTAGGGCCATTTCTTGTCGTTGAAGAAGCCGTTGCACAGCGAGGAGCAGATGATCACGCAGTGGTCGCTCATCACGCGCTTGAAGCGCAGCACCTGGGCGCTCAAGGCCTGCATCATCATGATGGGGTTGGTGCCCATGCCGTCGCCGTAGTGGAACTTCTGCGGCATGCCGAACACCAGCACGTCGTATTTCTTCTCGGCCCAGTGCACGTAGGTGCGCTTGTCCGCCACCTTCCAGCTTTCCGGCATCATCTCTTTGGCGTAGCCGGAGAAGATGGCGATCTGCCGGCTTTTGGAGTCCAGCACCGCGTCGCAGCAGAAGAAGGGATGCCCCATCTTCTCCTCCATGTGCATGCTGATCTCGTTGAACTTGTCCCGCATCAGGCTGCCGTTGTTCACCGGCGTGAAATCGTCCCGGTGCATCACCGACGGCACATGATGGCTGGCGATGCTCTTCCAGTTGGTGATGCCGGTGGCGCTGTGCTTGTACCCGCCGGAGTAGCCGCCGTAGGGGTTGCCGTTGACGTGGCCGATCAGGATCGGCAGGTCGGCTTCATAGACCATGCGGTTCATCCACACCGGGTCGCCCCGCTTGGTGAAGCCCAGGTCCACCATGTTCTCCGGGTCCTCGGAGTCATGGCTGATGATCTGCCCGCTGGGCCAGAATTCATTATACAGCTCGGGCCCGAAGATGGCCAGGGCGTCCTTGTCGGTGGAGCGGGGATGCAGGCCGTTGGAGATGATGAACAGGATGTCCTGCTTTTCCACCCCCACGCTGTACAGGTCCTGCAGGATGTACTTGATGGACAGCTTGCGGTGGCTGGTGGGCTGCTCGCCGCCCTTGACGCGGTCGGGCACCACGAACACCACCTTGCTGCCCTTGTGGGCCAGTTCCTTCACGGTGGGCATGCCGATGGGATGGTCGAGGCTCTCGCGGTAGGCGGCCTCCAGCTTGTCCTCGGGGATGTAGTCCGGGTCGGGCACCGTCACGCCGGGGATGAACTCGTCGGTGTAGTCCGGCAGCTCCGCGCCCATGGTCCCGGCGCCGTACTCAAACTCAAAATGTTTCATGGGATGGCTCCTTTCCTCAATGAAATAACGGGCTTATCGGCCCATGTACAGACGAATGATGTCCAGGTATTCCTCCGGGTAGAACCCAATCTCGCCCGCGAAGCGGGTCAGGGCGATCAGGCCGCCGTCGATCTCGGGGATGGAGGCCAGCATGGCCGCGTTGTCGGTCTTCAGGCCGCCGCCGTAGACCACATCCATACCGCCGGTCTGCTCTTTGACAAAGCGGGCGATCTTGGTGATGTAGGGTTTGTCCGCCGGGGTCTTGCCGGGGCCGATGGACCAGATGGGTTCGTAGGCGATGGTGACTTTGCTCTTGTCCACGCCCTCCAGGCCGATGGAAAGCTGGTCGCCCAGCACCTGCTGCCAGGCGTCCTGTTCCTCGCTCTTTTCGCCGATGCAGTAGAGCACGGTCAGGCCGCGGGCCACCGCCGCCTTGATCTCCCTGTTCAGGATGCCGCTGACGATGCGGCTGGCCTCCTGCCCGGTGACGCCCGCTTCCGCCAGGATGCCCAGCTTGTCGGCGCGCTCCTCACAATGGCCGATGAGCACGCTGTCGCAGCCCAGAGCCTTGGCGGCGGCCGCCGGACGGTTGGTGGTGAAAGCGCCGAAGTTGCCGCCGGGGGCGGTATCGTCCCGGTAGACGCCCTGGCAGCCGACCTGCACCGGGCTGCCGGGGGCCCTGGCCGCTACCGCCGCCGGGATGTGGGCTTCCGGCAGGTACATGACGAATTCCACTTCCGCCGGGTCATAGTGGGCCAGCCCCGCCTGGGTGCCCTCCACGATGGCTTTGCCCCAGTCTGCCGGGGCGGCCAGCCGGTTGACGCCGCCGTATTCCACCGGCACGTCGAAGCGCTTGAGGTTCAGAAAAATGTGCTTCATCGTCAGATGCCCTCCTTCTTGTAGCGGTCGGCCATCTGCTCACAGGTGACCAGTTCCACATACTGGCTCTTGCGGAAGCTGCCGAACTGAACCAGCAGCGGGGCGATGGCCGCCACCACGCCGTCCTTCATGCACCGGACGATCTTGCCCACTTCCTCGTTGGGGATCTCGCCCTTGACGATGGTGTCCATGATGCTGTTGCAGTAGTTGCGCGGGTCCACGTTCTTCGGGTTGGCCGTCAGGTCCCGGTAGAACCGGGCCAGCGCCGGGCTTTCCTTCAAAGCGGGCTCGTCGTGGAACAGCTGCAGGATGTTGCGGGTGCAGGCCATGCGCAGGTCGGTGTCCACGTTGATCTTGTTGATGCCGCATTTTGCCACGTCGGTCAGCTGGGCGACCTCGATGCCGAAGGCGTCCACCAGGCTGCCGCCCAGGGCGTTGATGGCCGCCACGTATTCCTGGGGCACCGTGGAGGAACCGTGGCTCACCAGATAGCCCTGGATGCCTTCATGGAGCATGCACTCCTTGGTGGCGATGGCGATCTCCCGCCGGATGCGGGTGTCCTTGCCTTTGTTGGGGCCGTGGCAGGTGCCGTAGCTGATGGCCAGCGCGTCGCAGCCGGTCTTTTTGAAAAAGTCCACCGCCTGCATGGGGTTGGTGTAGGTGGAGGTGGCGCTGAACACATGGTCCTCCACGCCGGCCAGCACGCCCAGCTCGCCCTCGACGGTGACGCCGTAGGGGTGGGCGTACTTGACCACCTCGCGGGTCAGCTCCACGTTGTCCTCATAGGGCAGGCTGCTGCCGTCGATCATGACGCTGGTGTAGCCGCCCGCGATGCAGGCCTTGACGCTCTCCAGCGTTTTGCCGTGGTCCAGGTGCAGCGCCACCGGGATGGGGCTGTCCGCACCATACCGCTTGACGGCGTCGCCCAGCACTTTCGCGCCCTTCTGCTTTTCCTCGATGGAGCCGTGCATGAAGTCCGCCGCCCCGCCCAGGTACGCGTTGGAGGCTTCCGCCCCCTGCAGGATGGCCGGTGAATCCAGCAGCTCATGGATGCGCACCGCCGCCTCCACCTGGCCGACGCTGTTCATGTTGAAGGCGCCCTGCCCGTAGCGGTGCTTGTCCGCCGCTTCCAGGATCGCTCGCATAGGTACCAGCATAGAAAATCCCCTTTCTGTTGTTATGTCAACACGAGTGTATCATGAAATTTCCATTCCGTCAACTGCTTTTACTCCGCCTGGTAGACGGTCACGCCGCCCACGATGGTACGGCATACCTGCCAGCCGTCATCCAGCACCACCAGGTCGGCGTCTTTGCCGGGGTCGATGCTGCCTTTGTGGTCGAAGATGCCCATCAGCCGGGCCGGGTTTTCGCTCAGCAGAGGCAGCACGTCCTCCGCCCCGTGGCCGGTGAAGGCCATGATGTTGCGCAGCGCCGTATCCTGGGAAAGCGTGCTGCCCGCGCGCACACCGTTGCTGGCCAGCTTGGCGTCGCCGTCCACCACGACCACATCGTTGACGCCCAGTTTGTAGTGGCCGTCGGGCAGGCCCGCGGCCTGGATGCTGTCGGTGATGGCGACCACTTTGTCCCAGCCCTTGCAGGCCAGCAGCATCCGCACCGTGCCGGGATGCAGGTGGCGGCCGTCGCAGATGGCCTCGCAGTAAATATCGTGTTCCAGCACGGCGCCCATCATGCCCGGACGGTGCTGGTGGAACAGCCCCATGGCATTGAACGTATGGGTGCAGACCTTGGCCCCGTTGGCGATGGCCCGGCAGGCAGTATCGTAATCAGCGCCGGAATGGCCGATGGCTACCGTGACCTCGCCGGCGATCTCGGCGATCATCTCATTGACGCCCTCCACTTCGGGCGAGACGGTGATGTAGTGGATCGCGCCTCCGGCGGCTTTCTGGTAACGGCGGAACAGCGCGGCGTCGCCTTTGCGCAGCAGGCTTTCGGGCATGGCGCCCTTGTACTCGGTCGAGAGGAACGGCCCTTCCAGATGGATGCCCAGCAGCCGGGCGCCGGTGACGGGCGCGGCCATGGCCTGTTTGGCCTGGCCGATGCACCACAGGGTCTGTTCCTCGGTATCGGTGAGGATGCTGCACTGCCAGCCGGTGGTTCCGTGGCGGGCAAAGAAGGCGCCGATCCTGGCAAGGTCCTCCGCCGTGGCCGCATTGACGTCGATGCCGTCGCCGCCGTGGGTGTGCAGGTCGAGGAAGCCGGGCGCCAGCACACGGCCGCCCAGGTCCACCACCGGGCAGCCTTCCGGGGCCGTCAGATGGGCACCGACGCCGTCGATGACGCCGCCGCAGACCAGGACGTCCGCCGTTTCAAAGGCGTGGTCCCGGTAAACGCGGGCATTTTGAAACAGAACATCCGCCATGATGGCACCTCCTCAGTACGGCTGTTTGGCCGCCACGTCGTTGATATAGATGCAGGCGTTGGGATGGTTCTGCGCCAGGGTGGCGGGGAATTCGGCCGTCTGCTCGCCGTAGGCGGCGCGGCGCACCACCGCGCGATGCCAGTCACGGAACACGCCGAGGCAGACTTCCCGCGCGCCGAGGATCTGCTTCATGCCGATGGTGACGCAGCGCTTGGGCATGCACTCCAGCGCGCCGCCCAGGTCGCCCACCGAGTTGGTGGCGCGGGTCTCGGGCCGGATGTCCCGGACGCGGGTGGGCAGCGCGGCAAATTCGGCGCAACTCAGTTCCTCCTGGGGTTCGTTGAAGGCCAGGTGGCCGGTGATGCCGATGCCGCCGAAGGCGATGTCCACACCGCCCAGTTCTTCAATGACGTTGTCGATGTGGGCGGGATCTGCCGGGTCGGGGAATACGCGCTGGTTTTCCGGCATGACCAGTTCGGGGTCGATCTGCGAATAGACCACACGGTCCATAAAACCGCGGAAAGACAGCGGGCTGCTGCGGTCGATGTAGGTATCGTCATCCTCCAGATACTCGTCCATATTCAGGAACCAGACGTTTTTCAGGCTGATGCGCTCACGGTTGACCCGCTCCACGAACAGCGGGTACTGCCCCACCGGGCCCACCGGGCAGATGAACACCGTGTGCTTCCCGGCCGCGTTGTTGGCCAGGATGCAGTCCGCCATCTTATCCGCCATGGCGCGGAACACAGCCGCCGAACTTTCCATCTTGACCAGAGGGATCTTCGCCCCCTCGCCCAGCGCTTCTTCCGAAATGTGATAATATGCCTTATCCATCTTTGTTACAGCTCCTTTCATTCAGCTCGTTTCTATGGATAAATGAAACCACAGATGCAAAAATTGCAGAACGCCGTTACCGGAACAGATGTTCCAGCCCCAGGTCCCGGATATGGGCCACGATCTCCTTGGTACGGGTGCAGCCGAATTTTTCCCGGATGCGGTGGATCTGCCCCTTGACGGTATCCAGGCCGACGACCCGGATCTCGCTGATCTGCCGGGCGTTGAGCCCCAGCAGCAGATAGCGGATCAGTTCCCGCTCGGTAGGCGTCAGCGACGCCAGCGTGTTGACAAAGTACAGCAGGCTGGTTTCGTTGCGGCGCAGCCGGGAATATTCGCGCAGCATGACTTCCTGGGTATGGGCGCTCATGATCGGCGTCCCCGCGTAAGCCATGCGGATGTGGCGGAAAAGCAGCTCGTTGTCGCTGCCTTTTACAAAGTAGTCCACCGCCCCGGTCGCCATGGCGGTAAGGATCATGTCGTCATTGTCGTGGGCGGTCAGGTAGATGATGCGGGCCTGCGGGCGCTGGGGATGGATGCGTGCAGCCGCATCGATCCCCGCCTGGATGCTCTCCATTTCAATATCCAGCAGGATCACGTCGAAATCTTCTGCCAGCGCCAGTTCCACAGCCCTGGCGCCGCTGGGCGCCTCCCCTGTCACGCTGAAATCCGGCTGGCTGTTCAGCTGCTGGCACAGATCTTCGCGCAGGATCTCATTATCCTCCGCCACCAGAATACGGATGTTCATACAGGCGCCTTCCCCCTTTTGACCCGCTCGGGCAGCAGTTTGGGCAGCAGGATATAGAAAGACGTCCCCTTGCCGTAGTCGCTGTCCACCCGCAGGGAGCCCATGTGCTTTTTCACGATGGTGCGCACATAGTACAGCCCCATGCCCCAGTTGGAATTGGAATTCTTGCTGGAATAGAACGGTTCAAAAATCTTTTTGAGCTCATATTTGCCGATCCCCACTCCGCCGTCCTGCACGCAGATGCCGATCTGGGTGGGCTTTTCGTAGCAGGTCAGGCGCAGCGGGGTATCCCGCCCGGCGGCGACCGTGGCTTCCCAGCCATTGATCAGCAGGTTGGCCAGCACCGCCTCCATATGCGATTCATCGGCCAGCACCACCAGGCCGGGCGGCAGGTCCGTATCCACGCGGGCCGCCGGATATTTTTTGTTCAGCGCCCGCACCGCGCCCTGTACCAGATGCTCCACCGGGCATTCGCGCATGGAGATCGCGTTGGATTTCAGGCTTTTGTACAGCTCGCCCACATGTTCCAGCAGCCCTTCGTTGGTATCGGCCATCTGCCGGGCCAGCGCCCGGGCCTTTTCCAGATCCGGCGCCGGCGCGGAGAGTTCCGCGTCCAGGCGGCGGCCAAGCACCCGGTTGGCCAGCAGCTGGTTCTTGATGCCGTGCAAAAACACGCCGCCGCCCATGCGCACGGTGTCGTATTTGCGCTGCAGGCTGATGTCGTCCTGCGTTTCGCTCCACTCGATGCGCGCCATGCCGACCATGGACAACGTGCCCAGCAGCAGCGAGACCATATTGATGATCACGATCACCAGGTAGGTGCCCGGCGACAGGTAGGGCGTCAGATACCAGATCCCCAGTGAGAACATATACTCGCCGCGGTAGAACAGGTAGACCTGCGCCGGGTCCTGGGGGCAGTAGATGGCATACAGCGCCGCAATGCTGCAAAGAAGCACGCAGCGCACGACCATGGAATTGCGGATATAGCGGATGCGGGTGCGGGCCGGTTCCCGGATGAGCAGGACGCAGCCCGCCAGCAGATAGGCAGCGATCCAGGCCAGCGAACCGTACACCGCCACCTTCTGCGGCGCGGCATGGTCGGCAAAGCGCAGGAATACCGGGGGGAAATAGAGCACCAGCGCCGCCGCCGGCAGGAAAGCCAGCAGCCAGCCGTGGCGCCGCAGCCAGAAGGTGCGCGGGCTGCTGGAATATTCCAGCGCCGTCAGCAGGAACAGGAAAGGGAACAGAAACCGCCCCACCGCCACGCCGTACCCCAGCTGCTGCAGCGTGAGGATGGAATACTGCAGCCGGTGCCGGAACCCCGCCGTGACGAACAGCACCGTGCTGAGCGGTTCCGCAATGCCGCCCTTTTTGGCGATATAGGTCAGCATGAACCAGAGGTAAACGACCAGGCTGGCCGCCAGGGCGCAGAGCAGGACATACTCCTTTTTGCGGCGGACCACCGCAAAGACCGCCGAAACGGCCAGCAGGCAGGCAGCGACAAGCAGCGGCATTTTCTGTTTTCCCTCCCGTCCGTCATTCTTATGACAGCATTATAGCACAAAAATAAGATTTTCGGGGGAAGTATTTGTAAAAAGTTCTGCCGCAGGTCCCCCCTTACGCGTACAAAACGGGGCACAAAGTCCGTTCTGTGCCCCGTTTTGTCACGGTTAGGGTTTACTTTGTACCGGGCAGCCGTTTACGCGGCGGCCTCTTTCATCAGATCAAACATAACGTAGTCGCTGACCGGGACTTCCGCCTCGACGTCGCCGCTGGCGATGAAGCCGTCCTGCTGGGACTTGTACAGGCTTTCGATGGTGCCGTCGTTGACTTCATCCATCATTTCCTGGCTGGTGAGCCACTCGGCGTCGCCGCGCTGTGCGTAGACGGTGTCAAAATCCAGGCCGCACTCTTCGGCGATCCACTGGCTGATCTGCTCGGCGTTGGCCTCGTCGGCGCGGTAATCCTTCGCTTTGTAGAGGGCGCGGGTGAAGCGGAGCAGGTTGTCGTAGTTGGCGTCGGCGTATTCAGACATGCAGATCCAGCTGGAAACGGAAGCGGAGCTGTCGGCGAAGCTCAGGTTGTCGGCCAGTTCGATGACGTCGTCGCCCAGTTCTTCCTCAACGGCCAGGGTGCTGGGGCTCCACAGGGCGCAGGCGTCCAGAGAGCCGGAGATCATGGCGCTGACGATGCCGGAGGCTTCCATCTCCATGGCGTTCACGTCGCTCATGCTCAGGCCGGCAGAGGCCAGGGTCTTGTTGAGGATCGCTTCGCTGGAAGTACCGGCAGAGTAGCCGATGGTCTTGCCCGCCAGGTCGGCGGCGGTCTCGATGCCGTGGCTCTTCAGGGCCATGACGCGGTCGCCGTTGCCCACGTGGGCGAAGCAGAAGATCTTGGCCTGGCCGTTGATGCACAGCTTATGCGCGCCGGAACCGATGTAGCCCACGTCGATGGAGCCGTTCTCCATAGCCGCGATGATGGTGGGGCCGTCCTGGAACTGGACCAGGTTGACGTCGATGCCTTCCTCCTCAAAGTAGCCCATCTTGTCGGCGGTGACGACTTCGACCAGGCTGGAGTAGTTGGGCATGTATGCCACGTTCATGGTGATGGGCTCGGCGGAGGTGCTCTCCGAAGCAGCCTCCGAGGTTGCTGCCGAGCTGGAACCGGCGTCCGCCGGTGCGCTCTCCGGCGCGGCGGAGCTGCTGGTGGAGCCGCAGGCGGCCAGGCTGAGGGCCATCGCCGCTGCCATAAGGGTTGCAAGCAGTTTTTTCATGTGTGTGCCTCCAATTTGATGAATATCGTGACGGGGCCCGGCGGGCGCCCGTTCGGACCGTTATTTGCGCACTTCCAGGTATTCCTTGTAGACCTCGCCCCAGATCTCGTTCTTCAGTTCATTGAAGCGGGGGCTCATGCGGGTCTCCTGCGTGCGGGGATAGGGGATGTCGATGTCGATGATCTTCTTGATGCGGCCGGGGCGGGCGCTCATGATGACGCAGCGCTGGCCAAGGATGATGGCCTCCTCCACATCGTGGGTGATGAAGAAGCAGGTCTTCTGCTTTTTCTCCCAGGTGTTCAGCAGGTCGGTCTGCAGCTGGGCACGGGTCTGGGCGTCCAGCGCGCCGAAGGGTTCGTCCATCAGCAGGATCTCCGGCTCGGCCGCGTAGGCGCGGGCGATGGCCACGCGCTGTTTCATGCCGCCGGACAGTTCCTTGGGGTAATGGTCGGCGAACTTTTCCAGGTCCACCATCTGCAGGTATTTCATAGCCTGCTCTTCCGCTTCCTCGCCCTTGATGCCGCGCATCTCCAGTGCAAAGCAGACGTTCTTTTTGACGGTCAGCCAGGGGAACAGCGCGTACTGCTGGAAGACGACGCCGCGCTCACGGCCGACGCCTTCGACCTTCTGGCCGTTGACCAGCACCTCGCCGGAAGAGGGGGTGAGCAGGCCGGCGATGATGTTGAGCAAAGTGGATTTGCCGCAGCCGGAAGGGCCAACGACGGTGATAAATTCGTTTTCGTGAATGTCCAGATTGACGCCGTTCAGAGCGGTCATCTCCCCCTTGCGGGTGTTGAAGACCATCTTGACGTTGTCGATCTTGACCTTTACGCTTCTCGCTTCTCCTGCCATCCTGTCAGCTTCCTTTCTGCAAAGTCGATCAGCTTCTCAACGATCAGGCCGAGAATACCGATGAGGATAATGTACAGCAACATGGGGTCTGTATCGAAGTTGCTGTTCAAGGTACGGATCCGCATGCCGAGGCCGGCCACAGCGCCGGTGGATTCGGCCGCGATCAGGGTAGTCAGCGCGGTGGAGGCGCCCAGGCGGACCGCCGTCATGATGAAGGGCAGGCTGGCCGGGGCGATGACGCGGATGAAGATATCCTTGTCTTTGGCGCCCAGCACCCGCGCCGCGCGGATCAGCGTATCGTCAATGTTCATCACGCCCTGATAGATGGTGATGCACATGATGAGGAACGTGGCGATGGTGATCGTGATGATCTGGGGCCGGCGGCCGACGCCGGCGGACAGGACGATCAGCGGCACATAGGCCAGAGGGGGAATGTTGCGGATGAACATGATCCAGGGGCGCAGGATGTTGCGCACCGGCAGGTACCAGGCCATCAGGATCGCCACCGGCAGGGCGATGACGAAGCCCAGCACATAACCGGCCAGGACCGAGATCAGACTGCTGCCGATATCCGTCAGCAGCACGCCGCGTTCATACATGACGCCGATCTGCTGGATGGTGACGATAAGATTGGGGAAACTTCTGGAGGTGAGCGGCATGACCGAAAGGATCGTCCAGACGATCAGCGCCACGACCAGCGAGATCAGCAGCCAGACCCGGGACGGGATCCGGGCTGCCAGACTGCCTGACTTTTTGTTCACGGAATCACCCTGCTTTCTTTGTTGTGGGCCGCACCGGCGGGCGCGGTCTGCTCCATGGTTTGCTTGTTGCCTCCAGTATAGCGGAATTCGACACTCCGTAAAAGGGGGAACTTTTATCCCCCTTTATTTTATGGAATCTGCACAAAACACGCCCCCTTTTCTCAAGCAAAATGACTGGACAAGTCCCCCATACGGGTCCTGTTGGCCGGCAAACACGAAAAAAAGCGGCGGAACTTGCGTTCCACCGCTTTGTGGGTATTGTCTTCCCGTTTATTATTGCACATTTAAATGGGTTTTGTCAAGCCCTTTCCTGCCGCCCGGTTCACCGGCAGAAGAAGGGGCTGACCCAGGCCGCATCCCCGTTTTTGAGCCAGACGCGCAGGCGGTACTGGCTGCCGGGTTCCAGTTCCAGCGGCTGACGATACTGCAGGCGGTAAGCCGCAGCGGGCGCCGCGCGGCGGACCCGGAACTTGAAGGCGCAGTGCCAGATAAAATCGTCCCGGTAATGGGGGGTGGGGCCGAATTTCTCGGTGATGCGCGCTTCGCTCTGGCGGTACTGGGCGTAGATCCGTGTGCCCTGCAGCATCTGGCGCACCGGCAGTTCGTACCGTTCGCCGTCCACTGTCAGCTGCAGCACGTCGTCGATGCCGCCTTCCACCTCAAAGACCAGGCTTTCGCGGCGGACCTGGCTGGGGCCCATCCATTTGCCGCTCTCGGTGCCGCGGTGGGTGGTCAGCCGGAATTCACAGCTGCGCTCCTGCTGCTCTACGATCTGCTGGCCGAAGGTGTTCCACAGCTTCTCCACGCTCAGGATGCGCCCGGGCACCTCCAGGCGGCCCTGCCACAGTTTTTCGGCGGCGTCGGGGAAGATCCGGGTCTCCGGCCCCCAGCCGAATTCCAGTTCAAACTTAAAGGCAAAGCGCTCCGGCAGCGGCGCGCGCTCCCAGGTGCCGGAATGGACCACCATTTTTTCCAGGATGTTATCCTTCAGGATCTCCACGCGGTCAATGGCATTGGCCGCCGTCAGGTCCAGCGACAGTTCCGCAGGGCCCGGCGCCACCCGCGCCCCGATGTCGGCGCCGCCCAGCGTGGCGTTTATCTGCATGCGGCTGCGGCTCACGCCGTACACCCGGCGCGCCTGCAGCCCCTGCCAGATATCCGCGCGGCTGCGGCTTGCGGCCAGCACGCACATCATGCCGTGGTCGCATTCCCCCGGTACCGCGTGGTTGTCGCCGGAAGCGATGCAGCCCACTTCGATCCCCCGGTCCAGCCCCGCCTCGTAGCAGGTCACACTGGTGCGCGGGCCCATATGCTCGTGCCGTTCCATCCCGATGGGGCCGTCGTCATTCTCGCTGCAGCCATGGCTGGAGTAGATCTCGGCAAAGGGCGAAAATTCCGGGTCATGGGTGGCCCAGTTTTTGCCGCGGCTCCCCGGCTGGTAGGCCACATGGTGCGGGATGGCGATGGCGCCGGAAGGTTTGAGGGCGTCCCGCAGTTCCGCGTAGGTCATCGGGTGGAGCATCTCGCCTGCCGTGGTGGGGAAAAACACGTTATGGTCGCCGTCGCTGCCGTTGCCCTGCCACTCGTAGCCGGGGAACAGCGGCCAGCCTTCCGCCTCGGCGCAGCGGGCCAGGGCCAGCACCGCTTCCCAGTCGGCACGCAGGTCGGCCTCCGGGATCAGGTCCTCCAGTTCCGCGCCGGTGGGCGTGCGGCGGATGGCAAAAGGATAGTAGGCGATGGGCCAGAAGTCCATGACCTGCCTGGCATGCCGGTACCACTGTTCCAGCTGGCCGATCTGGTGATGATGGGGGTTGGCGTGCATATCCGCCCACAGATATTCGTATGGCATTGCGTCACCTCATGATACGGCACCTGCCGCAGCAGGTGGAGAATTTGCCTCACTGTAGCACAGATTTTGTCTTTTGTAAACGGATTTAACAAAATGCACTACTTTTTTGTCTAAAACCCACAAAAAAGCACCCCGATTTTTTACACATCGCACCGTCAGGCTTCGGCGGCACATCCGCGCCGCCGTTTATGCAGCAGCACAAAAAGAAAGCGGCCCCCGCGGGGGCCGCTTTCCGAAGAATGCCGGTGGTGGGGGTCGAACCCACACGGTGTCACCACCAACGGATTTTGAGTCTGTCTCGTCTGCCAATTCCAACACACCGGCATGGAACTTTAGTATTATAAATGGTTTGGCCGGGAAAGTCAAGCCCGTTCCCCCTTGCAATGGCCGCCCGCCTTTGTTATAATAGCCCTTTGTTGAGCAACTTAGGATTTTAGGCTCCGCCGTGCCCGGCACGGCGACAAACCGGCGTGGGGCTGGCGGTCCCGCGCGCGGTCAAAATCTATCCCGCCGGAGTATCGTATGTTTTCTGTTTCTGTATCCGTTGCGGCCCTGGCCGCCGTTCTTGTGGCCCTGGCCGCCCTGCGCCTGCTGCAAAAGCAGACCGGCGGCCGCCCCTCGGTGCAGCGTCTGGTGCGCTGCGCCGTCATCGCGGCCGTCTACGTGGTGCTCTGCCTGGTGCTGGCCCCCTTCAGCTATGGCGCCGTGCAGGTGCGCATCGCCGAGGCCCTCTGCCTGCTGCCTGTTTTTGGGGCGGAATACATCGTGGGCGTGACGCTGGGCTGCTTTTTGGCGAACCTGTTCGGCTCCACCATTTTGGACGTGGTCTTCGGCACGCTGGCCACGCTGCTGGCCTGCCTGGTGACCTACAAGCTGCGCAATGTGCGCATCAAGGGGCTGGCGATCCCCGCTTCCCTGCCGCCGGTGCTCTTCAACGCCGTCATCGTGGGCGTCGAGATCACCCTGTTCTTCACCGACTACCGCGCCATGAGCGCGCCGGTCTGGCTGCTGTGCCTGGGCAACGGGATCTCCGTGGGCGTGGGCGAGCTGATCAGCTGCACGGTCCTGGGCGTGGCGCTCGTCAAGCTCATCGAATCCAACGCCGCGCTCAAGCGGGTCTTTACCGAAAAGTAAATTTCCTTATAAAATACGAGGTGACTCTATGCGCCCGGAACTGATCTTGTGGGACTGGAACGGTACCCTGCTGGATGACGTCCAACTGTGCGAAGACGCGCTCAACCGTCTGTTGGCGCGGTTCGGCTATCCGCAGCGGTACGACCGCGAACAGTACCGGGCGATCTTCGGCTTCCCGGTGCAGGACTACTACGCCCGCGCCGGGTTTGATTTTGCCCGCCACAGCTTTGACGAACTGGCCCGCAGCTTTATGGAGGATTACATCCCCGCCAGCGCCGCCTGCCCCCTGCTGGACGGCGCGCGCGAAGCGCTGGAAGCGTTCCGGGCCGCCGGGCTGCGGCAGGTCATCCTTTCGGCCAGCCCCCTCGGCACGCTGCGCAGCCAGGCGGAAGCGCGGGGCGTGGACGGCTATTTTGACGAACTGCTGGGCCTGGGCGATATTTACGCCAAAAGCAAAGTGGACCTGGGCCTGCAATACCTGCGGCGGTCCGGGTACGACCCCCGCCGTGCCGTGATGCTCGGCGATACGACCCATGACTGGGAAGTGGCGCAGGCGCTGGGGGTGCGCTGCGTGCTGCAAAGCGGCGGCCACCAGCCGCCGGACGTGCTGCGCCGCACCGGCGCCCCCGTCGCGTCCGGCCTGCGGGAAGCCGTGCCAATGATTTTAGGGCGTGCCTGAAACTTTTGATGGTTCCGATATACCCTGAGGAGTGGAAAAAACGATGTCTGACCGTGTAAAAGGCGCCTGCCTGACGATGGGCGGCGCGGCCTGCTGGGGGATCTCCGGCTGTATGGGCCAATACCTGTTCACCCGCGAAAATATGGATTCTACCTGGCTGGTGCCCATCCGGCTGCTGCTGGCCGGACTGCTGCTGTGCGGGTACTACTTTTTCAAGGACCGCAAACAGCTGTTCGCCCCCTGGAACTGGAAGGCCGATCCCCGCAACACCATCGACCTGCTGGTCTACGGGCTGGCGGGCGTGAGTTTCTGCCAGTTCCTCTATTTCCTGACGATCCAGCTTTCCACGGCGGGCATCGCCACCATCCTGCAGGACCTCTCCCCCGTGCTGATCCTGCTGGTGCTCTGCCTGCAGCAGCGCCGGACGCCCCGCCTGTTTGAACTGTGCAGCATCCTGCTGGCGCTGCTGGGGGTCTTTCTGCTGACCACCCACGGCAGCCTGACCAGTCTGGCGGTCAGCCCGGCCGCCCTGGCCGCCGGGCTGGTCTGCGCCTGCACCGTGGTGATCTATACCATGTGGCCCAAGCGCCTGCAGGCCCAGTACCCCACGCCGCTGCTGCAGGGCTGGGCCTTCCTGCTGGGCGGCGCCGCCTTCCACCTGATCTTCCGCCCCTGGACCATGGGCTACGTGCCCAGCGCCGTGGGCGTTATCGGCATCCTGGTGGTCGTGCTGGTGGGCAACGTGACGGCGTTCAGCCTGTACATGTCCGGCGTGCCGCTGATCGGCCCCCAGCGCGCCAGCCTCTACAGCTTTGCCGAGCCGGTCACCGCCGCCATTCTCAGCACGCTGCTGCTGGGTTCCCCCTTTACCCTGTGGGACGCCCTGGGCTTCGGCTGCATCTTCGTGATGCTGGTATTGCTGAGCCTGCCCGCGCGCAGCGGCAGCCCGGCAAAATAATTTGCAAAACCACCCGCACAGGTTTGACAGCATCCCCTGTGCGGGTGTATTATAGTAAAGTGTGCAAACTAGATTGCCGCGCCCCAAAAGCGGCGGAAATACGGAGTTTTCCTATGTCATTTTTTGAAAAACTGTTCGGGACCTTTTCCGATAAAGAGCTGAAGCGCATCCGCCCCCTGGCGGACAAGGTGCTGGCGCTGGAGCCGGAGATGCAGCAGCTGACCGACGAGCAGCTGCAGGCCAAGACCGGCGAATTCAAGGACCGGCTGGCCAAAGGCGAGACGCTGGACGATCTGCTGCCGGAAGCGTTTGCCGTCTGCCGCGAGGCCGACTGGCGCGTGATCGGCATGAAGCCCTACCCGGTGCAGATCATCGGCGGCATCGTGCTGCACCGCGCCTGCATCGCCGAGATGCAGACCGGTGAAGGCAAGACGCTGGTGGCCACCATGCCGGTGTATCTGAACGCCCTGACCGGCAACGGTGTGCACGTAGTCACCGTCAACGATTACCTGGCCCGCCGCGACAGCGAATGGATGGGCAAGGTCTACCGTTTCCTGGGCCTGACCGTGGGCCTGGTGGTCCACGGCGTGGAACCCGCCGACCGCAAGAAAGCCTACGCCGCCGACGTGACCTACGGCACCAACAACGAGTTCGGCTTCGATTACCTGCGCGACAACATGGTGGTCTACAAGCAGAACATGGTGCAGCGCGGCCATGCCTACGCCATCGTGGACGAGGTGGACTCCATCCTCATCGACGAGGCCCGCACCCCGCTGATCATCAGCGGCAAGGGCGAGGATTCCAGCGTGATGTACAAGCGCGCCGACGACTTCGCCAAGACGCTGAAAAAGAGCGTCATCGTGGAACTGGACGACAAGGTGGCCGCCGAGGAACAGGTGGACGGCGACTACGTGGTGGACGAAAAGCGCAAGACCGCCACCCTGACCGAATCCGGCGTGGAGAAGGCGGAAGCCTACTTCGGCGTGGAAAACCTGGCCGACGCCGACAACATGGCCCTGCGCCACTACATCGACGGCGCCATCAAGGCCCGCGGCGTCATGCACCGGGACACCGACTACATCGTTAAAGACGGCGAGGTCATCATCGTCGATGAATTCACCGGCCGCCTGATGTACGGCCGCCGCTTCAACGACGGCCTGCACCAGGCCATCGAGGCCAAGGAAGGCGTGAACGTGGCTGCCGAAAGCAAGACCCTGGCCACCATCACCTTCCAGAACTACTTCCGCATGTACGACAAGCTGGCCGGCATGACCGGCACGGCTTCCACCGAGGCGGACGAGTTCAGCGAGATCTACGGCCTGCAGATCGTCAGCATCCCCACCAACAAACCCCGCGCCCGCAAGGACCTGCCCGACAGCGTCTACAAGACGGTAAACGGCAAATACAACGCCGTCATCGAGCAGGTGGCCGCCTGCCACGAGAAGGGCCAGCCCGTGCTGGTGGGCACCGTCAGCGTGGAAAAGAGCGAGGCGCTCTCCAAGCTGCTGAAAAAGCGCGGCATCGAGCACAACGTGCTCAACGCCAAGCAGCATGAACGCGAGGCCGAGATCGTGGCCCAGGCCGGCAAGCAGGGCGCCGTGACCATCGCCACCAACATGGCGGGCCGCGGCACCGACATCATGCTGGGCGGCAACGTGCCCTACATGGCCAAAGCCGCCCTGAAAAAAGAACTGCACCGCGAACTGACCCGGGACCTGGACCAGCGCAAGGACGAGTACGAGCACGCCAAGGCCCGCGCCAAAGCAACGGGCGCCGAATTGCCCACCCCGCCCGAGGCGGACATCGACGCCCGCCTGGAATTCCTGCTGACCGAGTGCGACGGCCATGCCGACACCGACGACGCAGAAGTGCTGAACGCCCGCAAACGCTTTGACGAACTGTGCGCCGAGTTCGAGCCCGAGGTCAAGCGGGAGGCGGAAGCCGTGCGCGAGGCCGGCGGCCTGTTCATCATCGGCACCGAGCGGCACGAGAGCCGCCGCATCGACAACCAGCTGCGCGGCCGTGCAGGCCGCCAGGGCGACCCCGGCGCGTCCCGGTTCTTCCTCTCGCTGGAGGACGACCTGATGCGCATTTTCGGCGGCGAGCGGGTGCAGAACCTGATGAACACCCTGGGGCTCGAGGAAGACGTCCCCATCGAGAACAAGCTCATCACCAACACCATCGAGAGCGCCCAGAAAAAGCTGGAAGCCTCCAACTTTGCCATCCGCAAACAGGTGCTGCAGTATGACGACGTCATGAACCAGCAGCGCGAGATCATCTACAAGCAGCGCCAGATGGTGCTCAACGGGGAGGACATCTCCAGCAACCTGCACGACATGATGCGCCAGAGCATCGACGACGCCTGCGCCAACTACCTCAACGGCGAGACCCCCGACGACTGGGATTTCGCCGGGCTGCGCCGCCATTTCATGAACTGGCTGTGCCTGCCCACCGACTTCAACTATACCACCGAGCAGCTGAACGGCCTGACCCGGGAGGGCATCGCCGACGAGTTGTACAAGCGCGGCATGGACATCCTGACCGCCAAGGAAGCCAAGTACGGCGCGCCCATGATGCGCGAACTGGAACGCATCTGCCTGCTGCGCAATGTGGACTCCAAGTGGATGGACCACATCGACAACATGGACCAGCTCAAGCAGGGCATGGGCCTGCGCGGCTACGGCCAGCACGACCCGGTGGTGGAGTACCGCATCGAGGGCTTTGCCATGTTCGACGAGATGGTGGCCTCCATCCGGGAGGACGCCGTCCACATGCTGCTGACCATCGAGGTCCGCCAGCAGAACGCCCAGCCCAAGCGCGAACAGCTGGCCAAGCCCACCGGCGAGGGCGCGCCCGCCAAACCCGGCGCCAAGGGCTCCGCCCCGGTCCGGGTGCAGAAGATCGGCCGCAACGATCCCTGCCCCTGCGGCAGCGGCCTGAAATGGAAAAAATGCACCTGCAAGGAATACCACCCCGACCTGTAAACGCCTCAAAAGGGGCAAGACGCGCACGGCAATTGCCTGACGCGCCTGTTTAACGGGTTGCGGTGCCCGCATCGCCTTGCTGCATCCGCCGCAGGCGGCGCGCGGCTCCGCAGCCCTCTTTGAAATCCCCTTCGACAGATTTTTCGTGCGCCGCCGCAAGACGGCGCACTTTTTACAACACGAGGTATTTGTAGCATGAAAGCCCATATCGTTCGTGAACCCCGCTGCGCCCTGCTGTGGAATTTTCCCGCCGGCAGCCCCGGCTACGACGCCGTGGAGCGCGCCGCCCGCGCCTGCCGGGTGGCGCTGCGCCCGGTGGACAACGGCGCCCTGGGGGCGCTGGTCGGCGACCTGTGCGCCGGCAAGCCCCTGCCCCCCGCCGCCCCGCTGGCAGCCGTGCCGGACCGCCCGGCCCTGATCGTCAGCGGGTTGAGCCACCAGAACGGCGAATTGAACCGTTTTCTGGATATGGTGAGCGCCAGCGGCGCCGCTCTGCCCCTGCGGGCCATGGTCACCCCCACCAGCAAGGGCTGGACGCTGGCCCAGCTGCTGCTGGAACTGAACCGGGAACACGACGCCGTGGGCGGCGGCAGCCTGTGAGACCCGCCGCCCGCCGGGCCCTGCTGGGGGCGGCAGCCGTCCTGGTGTTGGGCGGGGCGCTGCTCTGGCGCGCCGCCACCCGGCAGCGGGAATACACCACTACCTGGTTCGACCTGCTGGACACCGTCTCGGTGGTGCGGGGGTATGCCCGCAGCCAGGAGGAGTGGGACGCCCAGATGGAAGCCCTGCACGCCGACCTGCTGCACTACCACCAGCTGTTCGACATCTACCACCACTATGACGGGATGACCAACCTGTACGACGTCAACGCCGGGGCCGCCGCGGCCCCGGTGGCGGTCTCCCCGGAGTTGTACGCCTTTCTGGAATGGTGCGCGGGGCGTGTGTGGGAACAGACCGGCGGCGCCACCAATGTGGCGGCCGGGGCGCTGCTCTCGCTCTGGCACGACGCCCGGGAGAGCGACGCCCCCGCCCCGCCGGACCCGGACCTGCTGGAAGCGGCCAGGGACCACATCGACATAGCGGACCTGCAGCTGGACGGCGCTGAACAGACGGTCTTTTTTGCCGACCCGGACCTGCAGCTGGACGTGGGCGCCGTGGCCAAAGGCTACGCCGTGGAACTGGCCGCCCAGGCCGCCGAGGAGCGGGGGCTGGAAAGCGCCCTGCTGAACATCGGGGGCAATCTGCGCGCCATCGGGGAGAAAGCCAACGGCGAGGGCGCGTGGAACATCGGCGTGGAAAACCCCTGGGGCAGCGAACCGGCCTACATCCAGACGCTGGCGCTGCCCGCCGGGTACAGCCTGGTGGTCAGCGGCGACTATCAGCGGTATTTTGAGTATGAGGGCGTGCGCTACGCCCACCTGATCGACCTGACGACGGGGTACCCGGCCCGCTACTACAGCAGCGTGGCGATCCTGGTCCCCCGGGGCGAGGGCGGCATGGCGGACGCCTGGTCCACCGCGCTGTTCTGCCTGCCGGAAAACACCGGGCGGGCGCTGCTGCCCGCAGGGGACGTCGCCGCCCTGTGGATGTACCCCGACGGTTCCACCGCCGCCACCGGCAACTGGCCGGGGCAGCCGGCAGCCTGAAGCATGCGCAGCCTTGCCGCTGTCGCTGTCTTTTTGAAGTTTTAAACAGAAGGAGGGGAGCGCCCGCAAGGGCAGTCCCCTCCTTTTTATTCCTCGTTGCTGAGCAGGATGCGGTCGTTGTCCAGGGCGTGGCCGGCGTTGGCGGCGAACCGTTCCAGCAGCTCGTTCACGCCCATGTGGGCCCGCTCTTCCCCGCCCACATCCAGCACGATGCGGCCCCGGTCCATCATCAGCGTGCGGTTGCCCAGCGTCAGGGCGTCGCGCATGTTGTGGGTGATCATCAGGCAGGTGATACGGTTTTCCGCCACGATCTGCCGGGTCAGTTCCAGCACCTTGTCCGCCGTGGCGGGGTCCAGCGCCGCCGTGTGTTCGTCCAGCAGCAGCAGTTTGGGGGTGACCAGGGTGGCCATCAGCAGCGTCAGCGCCTGGCGCTGCCCGCCGGAGAGCAGCCCTACCGGCTGTTTCATGCGGTCCTCCAGCCCCAGACCCAGGGCGGACAGCTTCCCGGCAAAGAAAGTGCGGTCCGCTTTGGTGATGCGGGAGAAAGGCGAAGTCTGCCGCGAGGCCCGCAAAAAAGCCAGCGCCAGGTTTTCCTCAATGGTCATATGGGGCGCCGTGCCCTTGAGCGGGTCCTGGAACATGCGCCCGATGACTTTGGAGCGGCGGTAGTCCGGCAGGAAGGTGATGTCCTGCCCATCCAGGGTGATGGTGCCGGCGTCGGCGATGAACTCCCCGGCGATGGCGTTGAACAGCGTGGACTTGCCCGCGCCGTTGGAACCCACGATGGTGGCGAAGTCCCCGGCTTCCAGATGGAGGTCCACAGCCTGCAGGGCCACTTTTTCGTTGACGGTGCCGGGGTTGAAGGTCTTGCTCACATGGTTCAGGTCAAGCACGGGACGCACCTTCTTTCTCTGCGCGGGCACGGCGGCGGCGGAAAGCCGCCCGGGCCTGCAGGGCGGGGGCCGCGATGGCCAGCGCCACGATGACGGCGGAGATCAGCTTGAGGCACTCCGACGGGACGTTGGCCCGCAGGGCCAGCGCGATGATGAAACGGTAGATCACGCTGCCCGCCACGGCCGCCACGGCCTTGGTCCACAAGCCGCCCCGGCCGAACAGCGTCTCGCCGATGATGAGGGAGGCCAGGCCGATGACCACCATGCCGGTGCCCAGGTTGATGTCGGCGGAGCGCTGGTACTGGGCCAGCACCGCGCCGGAAAGGGCCGTCATGGCGTTGGCGATGCACAGCCCCACCGTGATGGTGAAGGTGGTGTTGATGGAGGAGGCGCGGACCATATCGGGGTTGTCGCCGGTGGCGCGGATGGAAAGGCCCATCCGCGTGCCCAAAAACGCGATGAGCAGCACGCAGGCTGCCGCCGTGATAAGCGCCGCCACGATCACCCGGCTGGGCGCGCCCTCCCCCAGAATGGCCTGCGCCGCTGTAAAGACCGTCTCCGTCTTGAGCATGGGCACGTTGGAAGAAAAGCCCATGACCGCCAGGTTCACGGTATATAAGCCCGTATTGGTGATGATGCCCGCCAGGATCGAGGGCACTGCCAAACGGGTCTGCAGGAAAGCAGTGATGAAGCCGGCGGCCGCCCCCGCCAGCATGGCCAGCGGCAGCCCCAGGAAGGGATGGCCCGCCACGGCGGCGGTAGCCGAGACGGCGCAGCCCAGGGTGAAAGCACCGTCGGTGGTCATATCGGCGATGTTGAGCACGCGGAAACTCAAAAACAGCGCCATGGCGACCAGTGCGTAGATAAAGCCAAGTTCCAGTGCGTTGAGCACGGTGGCAGCGGTAAACATGGGGCAGGACTCTCCTTTATTGTGGTACTGACGCGCACAAGAGAAAAGGACCGTACAGAAGGCCCTTTTCTCTTGCGGCGGGGTGTTCGCTTACTCGGCGCTGGTGGTGACTTCCACCACCTGGGAGGCCATCTCGCTGAACGCGCTGTAGTCGATGCCCAGCGCGGCGGCGGTCTCGGTATTGACGGTGATGATGCCGCCGTCCATCACATGGTATTCGGGCACGGCGCCGCTCTCCAGGATATCCAGCGCCATATCGGCGGTGTAGGTGCCCAGGTCGGTGTAGTTGACGCCGCAGGTGGTGAAAGCCCCCGCCGTGACGAAGCTGTCGGCCCCGGTGTAGAAGGGGATGCCCGCAGCGGTCAGCGTCTCGGACACGGCGGACGCCGCCGCCATGACCACGTTGTCGGTGGGGGTAAAGACGGCGTCCACCTGGCCGACCATACTGGCTGCTGCCGAGAGGATCTCGTCATTGGTGTTGCCGGTCTTTTCCACATAGGCGATGCCCTTGGCGTCCAGGTATTCTTTCGCTTCGGCGATGGGCGCTTCCGAGTTGGCCTCCGAGTTGGAGTACAGCAGCCCCACGGTCTGCACATCGGGCTGGACCGCCAGCATCATATCCAGGATAAAGGCGGTGTTCAGCGCATCGGAAGTGCCGGTAACGTAGTCGATCCCGGTCAGGTCGGCGGCGGCGGGGTCCGAGATGGCGGCGTAGATGACCGGCGTGCCGGTGGGCTCGCAGGCGGTGGCCATACACTGGGCGGCCAGCGTGGCGATGGGGATGACCGCATCGTACCCGTCGGATACGATCTGGGTGCCGATCTGGTTGAGGGTGGTGGCGTCGTTCTGGCCGTTGAACACCTTGTATTCGACGGCCGTGCCTGCGGCGGCTTTGGCGTCCAGTTCCGCCTCGATGGCGGTGCGGATCTCGTCCAGGCTGGCGTGGTCCATCTGCTGGACGATGGCGACCCGGTAAGCGGCCTCCCCGGCAGAGGCCGGCTCGGAAGCGGCGGAGGAAACGCCGGCAGTCCCCGCGGCGCCGCAGGCGGCGAGGGAAGTCATGAGGGCGGCGGCGGACAGAACGGCAAGCAGTTTTTTCATAAGGCAGCTCCTTTTTTGTGTAGAGAAAATCGTGGGGCGGCCGTGGGGCAAGGCCCCGGCCCGGTCAGTTCCGCGGGCCCCGCCATCGCTCTTTCAGCAGGATCGTTTTCATGGTCATACCCTCCCGGTCGGCCCTGTGCGGGGAAAAGAAAACTGCCCCCGCACAGAAGGATCTTCTGTGCAAGGGCAGATACAATTCGATCTGTGGTGCCACCTTGCTTGCCGGACAGTTCTGCTGCCGCGGCCACTCTGTAGGGAACCAACATTCCCCTGCCCTGTAACGGAGGCTTCCGTCAGCGGATACTGGGGCCTGCGCCCGTTCCCCGTGCCCTCTGCGAACCATTGTGCCGCATCGCTTTGCATCCCCTTCCCAGCCCCGGGGACTCTCTGTGGCTGCGCCTGCAGTTTTACTTTCGCTTCATTGGTTTAAAGCATTTATACCACATCGCCGGCAGTTTGTCAACGCTTTTTGTGAATTTTTTTCAGGAAGCCTCCTGCGCCGTCTCCGCCGTGCCGGTGTAGACCCGGTTATTCTCATGGAGGATCAGCAGTTTCTGGGCCGCCTGGGCGGCGGGGGTGGCATCCCCCGTCCACAGGGGCGTCTCCCCCTGGTCAAGGGGGCAGTCCGCCCCGTCCAGGGCCAGCAGCACATCGTTGCCGGGGGTGATGTATTCGCCCAGCCAGCTGCTCAGGGCCTCGCTGTCCCAGCCGGTATCGGGGTCCTCCGCCGTGAAGGTGGTGTCATACCCCCACTGGCCGTACAGCACGCCGATGGAGCAGACGCCCTGCGCCGCATAGGCGGCGTTGGGGCTGTTATAGACTCCGGCATCCTGCGTTTCGCTCTCCGCCGGGGCCTCGCCGGCTTCTTCCAGGTACTGCGCCATCCGGGAAGCCAGGCTGTCCCCGGTCTGGAGGGATTCTTCCCCGTCCACAAAGGCCAGGATCTGCGCCTGCGGGTAGGTTTCCAGCGCCCGCTGCAGGTCGTAGGCGGTCAAATCTCCCGCCGTGCCGGTGTGCACCGTGCCGTTCAGGCCCTGGTACAGACGCAGCGCCAGCGGGTACAGGTCGCCCAGCCAGCGTTCCATTTCACGGGGGCTGCGCTGCATCCCCCGTTCAAACCAGTAGAGCGCATTGCGCACATTGCTGCCCTGTATGCCGTCCGCCACGTCGGCGATCCCGCTTTCCGGCTGGCCGCCGGCCATCCCGGCCAGCGCCTGCACCGCATAGCCGGTCACGGCGCCGCTCTGGTCTTCGCCCAGGCCGACGGCGCGCAGCTGGCCCGGGTAAAGCGCATAGAGATCCTGCCACATGGCGCGCAGCTGCGCGCGTTCTGCGGCGGGATGGGCCAGCAGATACTGCTCCAGCGTCCGGGTATCGCCGGTCTGAAGGTAGCGGTCCAGCAAAACGCCCGCCGCGGCGCCGTCGGGCACCGCCAGCACCCGCACGCCCTGACCGGCCAGATATTGCGCCAGCGCCCCCTGCACGTCGGCATCCCGGCTGCCGCCCACACCGGCCAGGAACAGCCGATAGTCGCTGCTGCCAAAGTCCGCGGCGGCAAGCGGATACGCCAAGTCTACCGTATGCAGGTTCTGGCGGATATATTCCTCGGCAGGGTCGCTCTCACGATCCCAGGCGGAGGTATCGTCCGCGCTCTCGGCGCCGGTTTCTTCCTGTTCCGTTTCCTCCCCGGCGGCGGCCGTCTCCGGCGTGGCGGCGATCACGGCTTCGGCGGTCTCGCCGTTATAGAGGAAATCCTGCAGCGCCTTGATATTCACCGCCCAGTCGGGATCGTACATCAGGCGGTCGTCCATGCCGGTGCGCACGCCGTAGGTGCCCTGCAGCGGCATGGAAAGCTGTTCCACCTCCGCCCCCAGGAACCCGGGCAGCTGCACCAGCAGGGCCGCGATCTCGGATTTGGTGAAGTTGGTCTGCACCAGCGGCAGCACGGTATTGAGCAGGTTGTCCAGCTCGGTGACGCTGGCGTTTTTGATCTGGTCCAGCACCGCCGCGATCACGGTGCGCTGGCGCTCGATGCGCTTCCAGTCGTTGTCGATCTTGCGCAGGCGCGCGTACTGCAGCGCCGTGTAGCCGTCGAAGTGGTTCAGCCCCGGGGACACCTTGTTGACGATGAGCATGGAGTTGGAGGGCACTTCCCAGTTGAGGGCCTTGGCTTCCAGGTCGGTGATCTCGATGTCCACGCCGCCCACGGCGTCCACGATCTGCACAAAGGAGTTGAAATTCACGCGGACATAGTGGTCCACCTGCACGTTGAAGCAGTCCTCCACGGTGTCCATCGCCAGCTTGGCCCCGCCGTAGCGGAAAGTATGGGTGATCCAGTCATACTGGCCCTCATACCCGTCCAGCAGGATCGGCACGCCGGTGCCGCGCTCGATGGAGACCAGTTTGATGGTGTCCTCCCGGATGTTCAGCGAGACCAGGATCAGCGTGTCGGCCCGGGCATCGGCGCTGAACTCGGTAGTATCCTCGGTGCCGTCCAGCTGGTTGAGGTGGGTGAAGGCGTCGGCGTCGTTGACTGCCTCGGTGCGCTCGTCGGTACCGATCAACAGGATGTTGAGCACGTCCTCATCGGCAAAGGGGCTGCCCTCGGGCATCTCCATCTCCCCGTCGTTATGTACCAGGCCGGTGGCGTCCAGGTCCTGGTCTTCGCCGGCGTCAATGGTCCCGACCTCGCTGACGCTGCCGTCGCTGTAGCGCAGCAGGTCCAGCTTGCCGTTCACATACAGCGCCGCCATCCCCGCCAGCGCCAGCAGGACCGCCGCCAGGGCCAGCAGGACCTTGCCCCAGCGCGGCAGTTTTCCGCGCGGTTTCTGCGGTTTTCCCGTTTTGACCGCCGTGGTTTTCGTTTTTTCTTCCGTCGTGTTCATATACGTTTCCCTTTTTGTTGCAAGCGCCGCAGCGCCGCGCGCGGGTCGCAGGCATAGTACACAAAGGCCAGGCCCGCAAACAGCGTAAGGCCCAGCGCCCGCCAGGTGAACCAGCCGTGCTGGATGCTGTGGGCCCGCAGCGCCGCGAACCACACCAGCGGCAGCGCCGCGGCAAACCCCAGCGGCAGCGCGCGCACCAGCGCCGCCCGGCTGCGCAGGCAGGCCGCAAAGAGCGCCGCCGCCAGCAGCAGGGCCAGCAGCAGCGGCCAGAACAGCCCCCGGGCCTGCAAAGTATCATACACAAAGCGGGCGATGTTGCCCCAGGTCAGGGTCATGCCGTGCCAGGTATCCGCCGCCGTGCGCACACCGATCTGGTGCAGCGCGTCGGCAATGACGTTCTGCCCGGTGACCAGCGCCGCCAGCACCCATTTGAACGCCCAGCACAGGCCGTAGCCCGCGCCCCAGCACAGGCAGCCGCCCAGGCAGAAGGCACACTGGCGGAACCCCGCGCGCAGGCGCTGCTGCGGCTGCAGCAGCCAGCAGGCAAGGGGCAGGCCCAGCGTCAGCACCGGGGTGACCAGCAGGTCGCAGAAGGCCGTGGCCACCCCCAGCGCCACCAGCCCCAGGCAGAGGGCGTCGCTGCGGCGCGGCCTGGCCAGCACCCAGGCGCAGCCCCCGTAAGCCAGGGCAAAGCAGGTAAAATACTGGATCTGATGGGGCACCCAGAACACGGTGACCAGCAGCTGGCTCACTGCAAACCAGAGTGCGGCGGGCAGCCCGCAGCGGCGGCGCAGCAGCACCAGCACGGCGGCCAGCAGCGCGAACAGCACCGCATACTGCACCGCCCGCACGCCGGTATAGGGCATCAGGCAGAGCAGCGGCCGCAGCCAGATCAAATACCCGTGCCAGTACCGCGCGTAGGAGAAGGGCTCCAGCCCGGCCTTTTCCACCGCGCCGGGGTCCCCGCTTTCGCGGGCCTCCAGGTAGGCGGCCAGGTCGTCGCCCAGCGTCTCAAAGTTGTCCACATTGTAGGCGGTGTTGGTCATCATGGCCGTCAGCGGGCCGGTCTCATCGGCAGTGGCGGCTTCCATCAGCATCAGCGTGTCGGTGTAGTTGTCCATCTGGAACAGCTTGAAGCCGAACCAGGCGGGGTACAGCCCTTCCTGCCGGATGGTCTGCGCCGAGTCCACAAGATGGGCCCGCACCGGCCCGCCGGGCAGCGCGCAGGCGCCCAGCAGCAGCAAAAACAGCAGCCCCAGCGCCGCGCCGAACACCGCCAGCGCCCGCAGTGCAAAGGGCCGTTTCCGGCCTTTGGCAGCCTGCACATCCCCACCCCCGTTCTTTTTACATACCGTTTTATTATACGGCAAAAGGCTGCGGGTTTCAACCGCAGCCCTGTGAAATTTTGTCGGAATTTGTCTGCCGCTAGACCATGTCCGCCTGGCGGGAGACCGAGAGCACAATGCCCATTTCGCCCAGGAGCATCATCAGGCTGGTGCCGCCCGAGGAAAAAAATGGCAGGCTGATGCCGGTGTTGGGGATGGTGTTGGTGACCACCGCGATGTTGAGCACCGCCTGCAGCACCACCTGCACCACGAACCCCACCACCAGCAGCGCCCCGAACTTGTCCCGGGCCCGCACCGCGATGGAAATGCCGCGCAGAAGCAGCAGCAGGAACAGCGCCACCACCAGCGCCGCGCCTGCAAAGCCCAGTTCCTCGCACAGAATGGAGAAGATGAAGTCGTTCTGGGGTTCCGGCACGTAGAGGTATTTCTGACGGCTGTTGCCCAGCCCCAGCCCCGCCAGCCCGCCGGAGGCAATGGCGTACAGGCTCTGGATGGTCTGGTGCCCCTCCCCCAGCGGGTCGGCAAAGGGGTCCTGCCAGGAAGCCAGACGGTCGGCCGCATAAGGCACCAGTTCCGGCAGGGCGATGATGGCGGCGGCGATTGCCCCCGCCCCCAGCGCCCCGGCGATGCCGAACCATTTGAGCCCGGTGCCGCCCACGAACATGAGCACCGCGCCGATGGCCAGGATCAGCACCGTGCCGGACAGATGCGGTTCCAGCAGCATGAGCACCGCCACCGTCCCCAGGATCAACCCGAAGGGCAGCACCCCCGTGGAGAAGGTCTTCATACGGTCGTGGTTGAGCGATATGATGTGGGAAAACACCAGCACCACCGAAAATTTGGCGATCTCGCTGGGCTGCAGGGTACCGAAGCCGGGGATCACGATCCAGCGCTTGCAGCCGTTGTACTCCGGCATGAAGAGCACCACCGCCAGCAGCGCCAGGGAAAGGCCCATCAGCGGCCAGGCCAGCCTGTGCCAGATGTGGTAGTCGATCAGGCTGGCGGCGTACATGGCCGCCACCCCCAGCACGGCAAACAACAGCTGGGGGCGGATGTAGGTATACGCGTCGCCCCGGCGGTAGAGGGCCACCGCATACCCCGCCGAAAACAGCATGGTGAGCCCGTAGCAGAGCAGCAGGAGCAGCAGCGCCAAAAACGGCACGTCCAGGGACGGGCACGCGGCCAAACGCCCCCGCAGCCGCCGTACATAAGATCCCATACAAAATCCCCCCGCGTATAGTGTACGCAGGGGGCGGCGGCGGTATGCGGCGCCGTGTGCCGTTTATTCCCGTTTGAGGCCGCGGCCCATCAGGGTAGCCAGGGCGTCCCCGGCTGCCAGACGCCCGCTCAGGATGGCGTCCACGCTCTGCACGATGGGCATATCCACCTTGTATTTCCGGGCCAGACGGCGGGCGGCCGGCAGGGCGTTGATGCCCTCCACCACCTGGCCGACCTCGGCTTTGGCTTCCTCCGCCGTTTTGCCGCGGCCCAGCAGCATGCCGGCGTGCAGGTTGCGGCTGTGCATGCTGGTACAGGTGACGATCAGGTCCCCCATGCCCGAAAGGCCGGAGAACGTCTCGGCCCGGCAGCCCATGGCCGCACCCAGGCGGGCCAGTTCGGCGTTGCCGCGGGTGATGAGGGCCGCCTTGGCGTTGTCGCCGTAGCCCAGCCCCATAGCGATGCCCACCGCCAGCGCGATGACGTTCTTGACCGCGCCGCCCAGCTCGGTGCCCCGGCGGTCGGTGTTGGTGTAGACGCGGAAAGTGGGGGTGGAGAATACTTTCTGCACCGCTTTGGCGGCGTCCTCGTCCTCGCTGGCCGCCACGATCAGCGTGGGCATGTCGCGGGCGACCTCCTCGGCATGGGTGGGGCCGGACAGCGCCACCACCCGGGCCGTGCGGCCGCACTTGCGCAGTTCGTCCTCGATGATCTCGCTCATCGTCAGCAGGGTCTTGTCCTCGATCCCCTTGGCCACATCGACGATCAGCTGCCCTTCAGGGATGAAGGGGGCGGCCTTCCGGGCCGTGGCGCGCACGAAGGGGGAGGGCACCGCAAACAGCAGGATGTCCCGCCCTTTGCAGGCTTCCCCGATGTCCGCCGTGTAATGCATGGCGGACGGCAGCTGCATGCCGGGCAGGTTGGGATGCCGGTGGGTGACGCTGAGGGACTTGAGTTCCTCGGGAATGGCGCTCCACACCGTGACGTCCCGCCCGTTGGCAGCCAGCAGGCGGGCCAGGGCGATGCCCCAGGTACCGGCGCCAAAGACTGTGATCTTGATCATACGTAACTTCTCCTTACCTGTTTATCGCTGCCAGAGCCCGAGCACCCGCCGGCGCGGCCGCACGGGCGGCGGTTCTGCATCCAGATACATGCGGCTGTAGCAGTTGACGATGCGGGTACCGCCGTAGCGGTATTCCCGCTGGATGGCGGCGCCGTAATTCATATGCACATGCCCGTGCAGCATCAGCTGGGGGCGGTAACGGTCCAGCAGTTCATGGAACACGGTAAACCCCCGGTGGGCCAGGTCGGTCATATCGCCGTACCCGTGCAGCGGCGCATGGGTCACCAGCACGTCCAGCCCGCCGCAGCGGTCGATGCGGGCCCGCAGGCGGTTGACCCGCTTGCGCATCTCGGCTTCGGTGAACTGCCAGGCGCCGGTACGGTAGCGGCAGGCCCCGCCCAGCCCGGCGATGCGCAGCCCGTTGTAGACCACCACCCGGTCGTCCAGGCAGGTCACCCCCTCCGGCGGGTGCGTGTCATAACATTCGTCGTGGTTGCCGTGTACATAGAACACCGGGACCGCCGCCATCGTGGCCAGAAATTCCAGGTAGCGGTAGTCCAGGTCCCCGCAGGCCAGGATCAGTTCCGCCCCCTGCAGCTTGTCGCGGCTGTAGTAGTCCCACAGGCCCTTATCCTCCTCGTCGGCCACGGCCAGCAGTCTCATAGTTCCGCCTCCTTCTCCGCGGGCAGACGGTCGCGGTGGATGCCCTGCATGCGGTACATGGCGCGGGAATCCGGGGTGAGTTCGTCGTATTCCGGGATATGCCCGTCCACCGCGTCGCACAGCCAGTCCATATGGACGATCTCTTCCAGGTCCAGCCCGTTGTGGCCCTCGTTCTTGACCGTCCCGTCCTGGGCCGTGATGCGGCAGGCAAAGGGGTCGATCAGGCCGGAGATCACCCCGGCGCGCAGGATGCGGGCCAGGTGCTGCACGTCCTGCGGCAAGCCGCGGCTGAGCAGCACATCCATGACGCCGCTGTTCATGCCCCACCAGTAGTTGACGGCGCGGCCGTCGGTGCCGGACTTGTCGCGGGTCCATCCGCCGTCCAGCACGCTGCGCACGACGTTCTCATAAAACTGGCCCCAGTGCCAGAAGGGGGTGGCCAGATCCTGCAGGATGCCGCCGGGGCCGATCAGGAAGGTGCCGAACTCCCGCTGGGGATGCCCGGGGATCGGCGCGTCCCGCCCCGAGACCACCGTGACCCCCTTGCGGGAGAAGGTGGTGAGCGGGTCCTCTTTTTCCGGCAGGCAGGTCCAGTACAGTTCCACCCGGACGCGGGGGTTGGTCATCCGCGCGCCCAGGGCAAAGGCGTTGATGTTGGCGGGCATGCCGTAGCTGGGGTAGTCGGCCACATAGCCGATGCGGTCCCCCCGGGACATGGCCCCCGCGATGGCGCCGGTGATGAACTTGGCCTCGTACACGCGGGTGTAGTAGGTGCGGATGCTGGCGTAGGGCATCTCCATGGAGCAGTTGAGGATGCGCACCTGGGGGTGCTTGACCGCCGCGCGCAGCGAAGCCCCCACCAGCTTGGGGCTGGTGGTGAACACGATGTCGGCCCCCTCGGCGATGGCCTGTTCCATCAGCTGGTCCGCGTTCTCGCCGGGGACGGCGTCAAAGTAGGCGGCGGTCTCCACCTTGTCCGCAAAGACGGTCTCCAGCTGGCTGCGGCCGAACTCATGCTGGCTGGTCCAGGCGCTGGTCTCCGGCGTCCGTTCATGGACAAAAGCCACCTTGAGGTGGGTGGGCGCCGCCGGACGGATGCCCGGCAGGATGCGCTCAATGAGCGTTTCCTTCTGTTTGGCGGGCTCCGCCGGCTTGACGCTGAGGGCCACGGGGTCGTCGTTCTGCAGCGCCAGCACGTCGTCCCACAGGGCGTCCAGCTTCTGGCGCAGTTCGTCAGGGGAACTGTCGGCCAGTTCTTTCCGGGAATACAGCCGCAAAAGCAGCAGCAGCACGTCGCCGGTGGTGCAGCGCAGCCGGTCCCCGCCGTGGGCCGCGAAGGCCTTGCCCACCCAGTTGTACAGCGAGAGGATGTCGGCCCGGTCGTCGTCGTTCCAGGCTTCCTCGGGGCCTTTGCCCATCAGCTTCTGCAGGCGCGCGTAGCTGCCGGGCTTGGTAAAGCGCAGCGTATAGGTTCGGATCAGCGGGTAGTAGCGCATGAACTCATAGTACATGCGCACCGCGGGGTCCTCGCTGTAGCAGGGCACCACCCGGGTGACGTTGGCCATCACGCTGCTGGCGCCGAAAAACTTCAGCACGCTGACCCGCTTGTTGCCCTCCTGCACATAGAATTTGCCCATATACTCAAAGCAGCGCACCGGGTCGCGGATGCCCTCGTCCAGATGGGCGACGCAGAGGGCGGTCCATTTGGCGGCGAACTCCGTGCGCACATCCAGCAGCGGCATGAAATTGGCGGCAAAGGCGGCGGTACGCCCCGCCGTCTTGGTGCCGACCATCAGGTCCAGCGGCACTTCGATCAGGCCCAGCGGCAGCTGGTTTTCCACCTGCACGTTCTTGAGCAGGTCGTCCAGCACCGGCAGGTAGGGCGACTCCCCGGCGGCAGTTTTTTCGCGGTAGTCCCGCTGCCCCATTTTCTGCGCTTTCTGATAGTACTCCAATACTTCTGAGCGGCTCATGGCAGGATCCCTCCTCGGGGTTTCTGTGATTTTACACAAATTCCAGGCTCGTTCTTCGTCAAAATGATTATAGCATAAGACAGCCCAAGATACAAAAGAAATCTGCCTCCCAGGCTTCCGGATGCGCTATTTCAGCAATTTTACCAGTTCCCGGCCCACCTGGGCCAGCGCTTCCAGCACAGCCGCCTCCCCCTGGGCGCGGTATTTTTCAAAGGCGTAAAAGCTGCCGTAGATCGTCACTGCAAATACCACCCGGGCGGTGACGTCGTCCCGGTAGTCCGGCCGCTGTTCAAACAGGATCTGCTGCAGGCTGTCCTCGATCCGCTGCAGCAGCATGGGCGCCCGGCTGCCCGAAAACAACACGCTGATCAGCGGCTGCTGCTCGATGCAGGCATGGAAAAACTCCTGCACGTAACGGTCCGGGTGGGCCAGCAGGTCTTGCGGGCAGGTCAGGCTGCCGACGATCTGCTGCGCAAACTGCTCTTCCAGCGTTTCGGAAAGGTCATAGATATCCCGGTAATGGGTGTAAAAGGTGGATTTATTGATCTGCGCCTTTTCGCACAATTCCTTGACGGTGATCTTCTCGATGGGTTTCCGGGCGCGCAGTTCCAAAAAGGCGTCCGCAATGCTTTTTCTGGTCTTGGTGATGCGAATGTCCACAGTATGCTCCTCTGTCCGACGATTTGGGCGATGGGTCGGTTTTCCGACGGTCGGGGAAAATCCACGGTTTTCTCCGCTGCCGCATTTCCAGTATACTATAAAAATCAACGGATGTCCATTTGCGGAGGTTTGCGATGAATTTTCAGGATTTTTACGCCGGGTCGGCCTTCGACGCCTACACCTGGCTGGGCGGCCACCTGACGGCGGAGGGGGCGGTCTTTCGCACTTTTGCCCCGGCTGCGCGGGCGGTCTCGCTGATCGGGGATTTCAACGGCTGGCAGGAGACCCCGATGCACAAAGTCTATGACGGCAACTTCTGGGAGGCCGCCGTGCCCGGGGCCGCGCCGGGCATGCGCTACAAATACCGCATCTGCGGCGCGGACGGCCGCCGGCTCGACCACTGCGACCCCTACGGCTTCTTCGCCGAACTGCGCCCGGCCACGGCCTCGGTGCTGTACCCCCTGCCCGGGCCGTCCGGGGACTGCCCCGCCTGCGCGCCCCGGGATTGGGCGCACAGCCCGCTCAGCATCTATGAACTGCACGCCGGTTCCTGGAAAAAGCCGGACGCCCCCGGCACCTTTTACACCTACCGGGAACTGGCGGAGCAGCTGGTGCCCTACCTGCTGGAAAACCGTTTCCAGTACCTGGAACTGATGCCGCTGTGCGAGTACCCCTGCGACGAATCCTGGGGGTATCAGGGCACCGGCTTTTTCAGCCCCACGGCCCGCTACGGCACGCCGGACGACCTGCGCTTTCTCATCGGTGCCTGCCACCGGGCAGGCATCGGCGTGCTGCTGGATTTCGTGCCGGTGCACTTTGCGGTGAACGACTACGCCCTGCTGCGCTACGACGGCACGGCGCTCTATGAATACCCCCACCAGGATGTGGGCTTCAGCGAGTGGGGCAGCTGCAACTTCATGCACTCCCGCGGGGAGGTCCGCAGCTTTTTGCAGTCGGCCGCCTGCTACTGGCTGCGGGAGTTTGGTTTCGACGGGCTGCGCTTCGACGCGGTCAGCAACCTGATCTACTGGCAGGGGCGCCCGGAACGGGGCGAGAACCAGGGCGCGATCCGCTTTTTGCAGACGATGAACCGCGGCCTGAAGGAGCGGTGCCCCGGCGCGCTGCTGATCGCGGAGGATTCCACCGCCCGGCCCGGCGTGACGGCCCCGGCAGACCAGGGCGGGCTGGGGTTCGACGCCAAATGGGACCTGGGCTGGATGAACGATACGCTGGGATACCTGCAGGCCCCGCCGGAGGAACGCCGCCGCCACCCGGAGCGGCTGACCTTCTCGATGCAGTACTTTTATAACGAGCGCTATCTGTTGCCGCTGTCCCACGACGAGGTGGTCCACGGCAAAGCGGCCATTGTGCAGAAAATGCACGGCGCTTCGCTGCCGGAAAAATTTGCCCAGGCCCGCCTGCTCTACCTGTACATGTTCACCCACCCCGGCAAAAAGCTGAACTTTATGGGCAACGAGCTGGGCATGCTGCGGGAATGGGATGAAAAGCGCGCCCTGGACTGGGCGGCGGAGGGCGAGCGGGAAGCCTTCGCGCGCTTTTTCCAGGCGCTGCAGGAACTGTACCGCCAGCTGCCCGCGCTCTCGGCGCGCGACTACGAGCCGGACGGTTTTGCCTGGCTGGAGCGCCCCGACCCGGACCGCGCAGCCTTCGCCTTCCTGCGCCGGGGCGGCGGGCAGGAAGTGCTGGTCCTGCTGAACTTTGACAGCGCCGGCCTGCCGGACTGCACCATCCCCCTGCCCGGCCGCCGGGAAGCCCGGCTGCTGCTGGACAGCGCCGGGGCCGACGTCCCCTGCGCCCTGCGGGACGGGCGGCTGCACACCCGTCTGGCGCACTTTTCGGGCCAGCTGTTCCTGCTGGCCTGATCCGGGCCGCACAGCCGCCGCAGACACAGACAGGCGCAGCCTTCCGGCTGCGCCTGTCCTGTATTGATCCGTGTTATTCGGCGGTCTTGTAACCGTCGGGGTTATGGCTCTGCCAGTTCCAGCTGTGCGCGCACATATCCTCGATGCCGTACTGGGCCTCCCAGCCCAGTTCCCGCTTGGCCTTGCCGGGGTCGCACCAGCACTCGGCGATGTCGCCGGGACGGCGGGGGTCGATGACGTAGGGCAGTTCGCGGCCGCAGGCCTTGCTGAAGGCGTGGATCACGTCCAGCACGCTGTAACCGTGGCCGGTGCCCAGGTTGCAGATGAAGAGCCCGGGCTTCTGTTCCAGTTTTTTGATGGCGGCCACATGGCCGCGCGCCAGGTCCACCACATGGATGTAGTCCCGCACGCCGGTACCGTCGGGGGTGGGGTAGTCATTGCCGAAGACGTGGACCTTCTCCAGCTTGCCCACGGCCACCTTGGCGATGTAGGGCACCAGGTTGTTGGGGATGCCGTTGGGGTCCTCGCCGATGAGGCCGGAGGGATGGGCGCCGATGGGGTTGAAGTAGCGCAGGATGGCCACGTTCAGCGCAGGGTCGGCGTGGCAGCAGTCGGTCAGGATACGCTCGGTGAACACCTTGGTGGTGCCGTAGGGGTTGGTGGTGCCGCCCACGGGGAAATCCTCGGTGATGGGCACGCTGGCGGGGTCGCCGTAGACGGTGGCCGAGGAGGAGAAGATGATGTTGTGGCAGTCATGACGGCGCATAACGTCCAGGATGTTCAGCGTGCAGGCCAGGTTGTTGGAGTAGTACTCGATGGGTTTGGCCACGCTCTCCCCCACCGCTTTGTAGGCGGCGAACTGGATGACGCAGTCGATGTCGGTGTTTTCGGCAAAGATCTTTTCCACGGCGTCCTTATCGGTCATGTCGGCCTCGACAAAGCGGAAATCCTTGCCGGAGATCTGCTTGACGCGGGCCAGGGCCTCGGGGCAGGAGTTGTAGAAGTTGTCCGCCACGACGATGTCGTAACCCGCAGCCAGAAGTTCCACGCAGGTGTGGCTGCCGATATAGCCGGCGCCACCGCTCACCAAAATTGCCATACCAATCGTCTCCTTTATGATCTCTTGTTGCTTTTTGCAGACCCGGAAGAGTCCGCTTCGGTACTTTTATTCTACTTTTTCCCGCCGCTTTCTGGAATAGACGTTTTCGGTTCCTCTTTGTCTTTTTGTTGCCTGTTTTTGCGGCGGGCCGGCAGGCCCTGCTGCATGCGGCGGTAGGCGCTGGGCGTGTTGCCCGTGGCCTCGCGGAATTTCTGGCTGAAATAGGCGCCGGAGCAGTAGCCCATGCGGGCGGCCACCTCGCCGGGGGTGGCGCCCCGGGCCAGCAGCTGGGCGGCATAGTCCAGCCGCATGGCGGAAAATTCCTCCCGCACGGTATGGCGCAGCCGCGCCCGGAACGCCTGCTGCAGCTGGGTGCGGGTGCACCCCACCGCCGCGCAGACTTCCTCCACGCGGACCTCGCGTTCCAGGTTCTGTGCCAGGTAGGCGCGGGCCGCTTCCACCAGCGCCGTCTGGCGGCGTTCGCGGCGGATGCGCTGGGTGGGCTTGCGCGGCCGTTTGCACCGGCGGGCCAGCAGGATGAGCAGGTTTTCCAGGTGGATGACCAGCTGCTGCCGCGCCCCGAAGGGCACGTCCTCGCGGGGGACCGGCTTGTCCCCCGGCGCGGGCGGGGCTTCGTACAGTTCCCCGCAGGCTTTCATCAGCCAGTTCAGGTCGTGCTGCTCTGCCGGCTCGGCGTGAAACACCAGGCCGCGGAAGCGGTCCATGGCGGAACCGGCGCAGAAGAAATCCATCCGCAGCACTTCGGGCGGGATCTCGCCCCGCGTCTGCATGCCGAACGTTTCCTCCGGCTGGTGGAGCAGGATGCCCCCGGCCCGCAGCAGGACCCGCCGTTCGCCGCAGAGTTCCTCGATCGCGCCGCTGCGCACATAGACCAGCTGCCAGCCCGGCGCCTGTTCCCCGGAAAAATCATCCTGGGGACGCCGTTCCGAAGCCCAGGCTGCCGTGACCGCCTCGATGCGAAGCGGAAATTCTTCCGTCAGGGCCATAGCGTCCTCCTTGTTCAGACCGCGATCACACCGCTGTCCGGCCAGTCGTCCTGGCCGTCGGACGCCCCGTAGCGGAACACGCCGGGCTCCACCCCGGCCAGCTGCGGGAACAGTTCCAGTTCGGGGCAGCTTTCGGCCAGGCCCAGGCAGTAAGCCGTCAGCGGGCTGAGGATCTTTTCGATCCCGGTGTAGACGTTGGTGCCGTCCGGCGCGTAGGTGCTGAGCATGATGTCGTCGGGGTAGGTCTGTTCCACATAAGCGGTCAGTTCCTCGTCCACATAGACGTCGCTGCTGCCCGCATAGAGGTCCGGCGCGCCGAACAGATGCAGGATCTCGTGGGCATAGGTAGCCGGGGATTCCGGTTCCGTCTGCGCCGCGTATGCGTCGTAGCGGTAGATGCAGCAGTATTCATGGTAGAAAGCGGCGCCGTCCTCGGCATAATGCGCCATCGTAAAGGAAGTGCCGCTGACCGGCAGGAACAGCAGGAACCCCACCCGGTCGGTGCCGTAGCGTTCCTGCAGTTCTTCGGTGTCCAGCGTGGCGCAGAGCTGGTCCATCTCGTCCAGGAAGGCGTTGCTCTCCTCCGATTCAGGCCCGCCCCGCAGGCGCGCCTGCACCGAGTAGGTGCGGCGCAGCGGGCTGCCCGCGCTGCCGTCGTCACAGTACAGCTGCACCTGCGCACCGCAGGCGGCGGCCTGTTCCTCGATCCACGCCACCGCCATGGCCACCTGCCGCTGGGCCTCGTCCTGGGCTTCGCGGCTCCAGACGCTGCCGGTGGCCGCGTCGTTAAGGTAGACGCTGACCAGCACCGTCGGCTCTGCCAGCAGGCCCACACTGCCGTAACGCATCTTCTCCAGCGACAGGGCCGGCGCAGGGGTGGCGGTGGGTGCGGGGGTGGCGGAAGGCAGCGGTTCGTCCACCGAGGGCATATAGGGCAGGCTCTGGCCCGCGCGGCGCGGCACGCAGCCGCACAGCAGGGCCAGAACCAGCAGCAGGGCCGCCAGACGTCGTTTCATGGTCACTTCCCGTTCCTGTTTACAGTGTCAACTCGGGTTTGCCGTCGCGGTCCACCAGTTCCACCGTGGCGGGCGCGGCGCCCAGGCGGCCGTCCACCAGCGCTTCGGCGATGGGGTCCTCCACCGCTTTGCGGATGGTGCGCCGCAGTTCGCGCGCGCCGTATTTGGTGCTGCTCTGGGCCACGATGGCCGCCAGCGCGGGCTGGCCGTAGTTCAGCGTGATGCTGTGGGCCGCCAGGCCGGGTTTGTATTCGTCCAGCATCAGCGCGGCGATCTTCTCCAGATCTTCCTCGCTCAGCGGGCGGAAGGTGATGACTTCGTCCACGCGGCCCAGGAACTCGGGGCGCAGGAACTCCTGCAGGGCCTTCAGGCTCTTGTCGGCGCTGGCCGTCTCCGGCCGTTTGCCGAAGCCGGTGGCCCCGCTCTGGTCGGTGGAACCGGCGTTGGAGGTCATACAGATGACGGTATTGGAAAAATCCACCGTGCGGCCCTGGGCGTCGTTGATCTTGCCTTCGTCCAGGATCTGCAGCAGAATGTTCATCACGTCGGGGTGGGCCTTCTCGATCTCGTCAAAAAGCACCACGCTGTAGGGGTGGCGGCGGACCTTCTCGGTCAGCTGGCCCGCCTCGTCGTAGCCCACGTAGCCCGGGGGCGAACCGATCAGGCGGGAGACCGCGTACTTCTCCATATATTCGCTCATGTCGATGGCGATCAGCGGGTCGACGGTGTCAAACAGCTGGTTGGCCAGCTGCTTGACCAGTTCGGTCTTGCCCACGCCGGTGGGGCCGACGAAGATGAAGCTGGCAGGGCGGTGCCGGCCGGACAGGTCGGCCCGGGCGCGCTTGATGGCCCCCGCCACGGCGTGAACGGCCTGGTCCTGGCCGATGATGTGGGCCCTGAGGGCTTCCTCCAGCCCCTGCAGGCGGCCGTACTCGCTCTCTTTGATCTTGACCGCCGGGATGCCGGTCCACAGTTCCACCACCTGGGCCACATCGTCCAGGGCGACCTCGATCTCGGCCACACGCAGCTGCAGCGCGGGCAGTTTTTCCCGCTGCTGGGCCAGTTCGGTCTTGACGGCGGCCAGCGCCTCATAGTCGATGGCGGTCTCCTGCCCGTTCTGCGGTTCGGGGTTTTCCAGGTCATGCTCCCGCGCTTCCAGTTCCGCCACATGGCGCTGGGCCTCGATCAGTTCGGTGATCTCCGGGTGGCGCAGGTTGCAGCAGGCGCAGGCTTCGTCCAGCAGGTCGATGGCCTTGTCGGGCAGGAAGCGGTCGGTGATATAGCGTTCCGACAGCTTGACGATGCTGGTCACGATGGGGTCCGGTACGCGGACGCAGTGGTGCTTCTCGTAATAGATGCGGATGCCCTTGAGCACCTCGATGGTGTCGTGGATCGAGGGCTCCTCCACTTTGACAGGCTGGAAGCGGCGTTCCAGCGCGGAATCTTTTTCGATATATTTGCGGTATTCCGAGAAGGTGGTGGCGCCGATGACCTGCATCTGCCCGCGGGAGAGCGCCGGTTTCATGATGTTGGCGGCGTTCATGGCGCCGTCGGAATCCCCCGCGCCCACGATGGAATGGATCTCGTCGATGAAAAGGATGATGTTGCCCGCGGCCTTGACCTCGCTGATAAGGCCCTTGACGCGCTGCTCGAACTGGCCGCGGAACTGGGTGCCCGCGATGAGGGCCGTCATATCCAGCAGGAAGATCTCCTTGTCCTGCAGGCGGGCCGGGACCTTGCCCTCGGCGATGCGCTGGGCAATGCCCTCGGCGATGGCCGTCTTGCCCACGCCTGCCTCGCCGATGAGGCAGGGGTTGTTCTTCTGGCGGCGGCAGAGGATCTGGATGGTACGGTAGATCTCCCGGTCGCGGCCGATGATGCGGTCGGTCTTGCCGTCCCGGGCTTTCTGGGTCAGGTTTTCGCAGTAAGTGTCCAGGAACTTGCGCCGGGGGGCTTTCTGCCGCCCGTTTTTCCGCTCCTTGCCCTCTTCGCCGCCCGGGCGCGGGGCGCCGGGGCCGAAGGGGAAGGTGGGCGAACCGCCCGGCACAAAATCGTCCTGGGCTCCTTCCTCGGGCGCATCCTCCCCGGTGGGGGCCAGCGCGCCGGACTCGGCGGCTTCCTGCAGGAAGGAGCTCATGCGTTCCTCCATATTTTCCAGGTCCTGATCGGACATGCCGAACTGTTTCATCAGATCGTCGACCGGCTGGATATGCAGCGCCCGGGCGCAGGTCAGGCAGTAGCCTTCCTGCAGGGGCTTGCCGTTTTCAATGCGTTGCACAAAGACGACTGCGGTACGTTTTTTGCAGCGTACACAAAGCATGGAACTTTCACCTCTCTATAAAAACATGATCCCGCGGGAGATCACAGAACGTCGAAAAATTTAAAATCCGTCGCCGTCGGCGGACATGCGCCGACGACGGCGACACATACAGGGAAATTTAGCTCAAAACTGTGTGCGAGGCCCAAAGGCCGAGTGCGCGGTTTTGGGTTAAATTTTGTCGAAGGGGATTCCAAAGAGGGGAAACACGAGCGTCAGGCGCCGCCGTGCGCGAGTGTTGCCCCTTTTGAAGTTATACGATCCTATTATCCGGCGGGCGCTGCACTTTTGCAAGCAAAGCGGCGGAATGTTCAGAATTTTTTCAAAATAAGACATACTTTCCCGCAGGAAAGCATGGGGGGGGGTTCCCCTCTTAATAATGCACGAGGAACGGGTTCAATGCGCTGAAGAAACTGTAGCCCACGCTCTGCTGCAGGACCCCGGCCGTGAGGAACTCCACGCTGCCGGCGGTCACGCTGGCCAGGAACCACAGCAGCAGCGCCAGCAGCCAGCAGTCCAGCGCGCCGGTACACAGGCCCAGCAGCAGGCCGAACAGCCGGTTGACGCCGCCCAGCAGCGGCACGCCGTTGACATGGCGCAGCAGCCCCACCAGCAGACGGAAGCACCACCGCACCGCCATGCAGAGCACAACAAACAGCAGCACCTGCACAAAGGGCAGGATCACCGGCTCCAGCAGGCCGGAGATCTGGCCGGGCAGCGCTTCGCCCGCCCCCTCCAGCAGCACAGAGAGATGATCCCGCACAGCATCCGGCAGAAAATCCATTCCCTGCACGGCGGCGGCCAGGTCGCCGCCCGACTGGGCGACGGCCTCCTCCACCCGGTCGCTGACCGAGCCGCTGAGGAACCGTGCGTACAGCGGCCCCGCCAGCGTGCGGCTGGCCCATACGGCCACCCCCACGCCCAGCACCGCGCCGATCAGTTCGGTCAGACCGGCCAGAAAACCCTTGCGCCAGCTGGACGCCGCCGCATAGGCGAAAAGAGCCAGAAAAATCAGATCGTAGATCCAAGCCATACTCGTACCAATATCCTTTCCCACAAAAAGTTCCGTGGCCGGCGGGCCGTCCGCCGCGCCTGGTCCTTATTCTTCCGGCGGGGTAAGTTCCTCCACCAGACTGCCCACGAACACCAGGGTACGGTCCGCATCCAGCACGGCCAGCGGATGGGCCTCCAGATCCTGCCGCGCCCAGTTCTGCACGCCGCCATAGGTGTAGCTCTCCACCGCGTTGGGGCACAGCAGGTACACCTGGGTATCGGTGGCCGTGATGCCGAACGCCTGCCGGGCCGGGATCTCGGCCAGCAGGGTCAGGTCCTCGTCAAACGTCGCCAGGCAGTTGCCGCCGCGGATGTTGAGCAGCAGCGCCGTCTGGTCGATGCCGGGCTCCGCGCTCTGCAGCGTGGCGCCGCCAAAGTCGTAGCGCGCCGTTTCGGCGCCGGTACGGGGGTCCAGCACCGCAATGTAGGTATCGAACACCGCCACCACCCGGTTCTCGGTCTGCCAGTCCAGCAGCAGCAGCATGCTGCCCTGGGTGGCGGTGTAGACCGGGCCTTCGCTGTCCTGAGCCGTATCCATAAAATAGACCGAACAGCTCAGCTGGCCGTCCCGCGCCGCCAGCGTACCGGCGGCGAAACGGCGGTTGTTGGGCGCAAAGTCCAGCGCGATGGGCGTGCCTTCGCTCTGGGTCAGCTGCCAGAGGTAGATCTCCCGGAAAGAAGGGTCAAAGACCTGCAGCTGGGCGGTATAGCGCCCCGACTCGGTGACTACGGCCAGCGTGTTGTTGTTGGACATGGCGCACAGCAGGATGCCTTCGTCGAACGTATGGGTGTAGAGTTCCCTTGTGCGGCTGGAGACCTGCAGTTCGCTGCCGGCCCGGTTGTACACCACGAACCGCGTGCCGCCCACGGCCAGCACCGGGCGGGCGTAGCCGGGCTGGAAGCGGCGCACCTGGCTGCCGTAGGCCGAATAGACGACTACATCCTCGGCGTCCAGTTCCACAAAACCGCCCGCCAGTTCCTCGATCTGCAACGGTTCGCTGATGCCGGTATCCACCGGCCAGCCGCCGTCGCCCCGGCTCAGATAGAGCGAGAGGCTGTCCACCCCGTCGGCCAGCAGCGCGATGGAGGCCGACATAGCCCCCGTAAACACGGCAAACACCAGCGCCACAGCCAGTATGACGATCCCCACCGCGATAGTACGGCGGCGCTGCCGCTGTTTGAGCAGCGGCGTGATGGAGCGCAGGTTGGCAGCGCTCTCCGCCTCCCGGGCGGTCCGGTTTTCCTCGCGGCGGACCGGCTGCGGGGTGCGCAGGCCAATGTCGCCGCTGGTGCCGGGGACGGGCTTGGTGGAGGTATGCCCCTGCTCCCGCGCCAGCATCCGCCTGCGGCGTTCCTGGCGTTCCTTCTCGGCTTTGTTCACAGGGGCTTCCCTCCCTTCTTGTCGTTTATATAGTGCCGGGGCCGTTTCTTGATCCGTCCCCAGCAGATGAAGCAAGGCGGAGCAGGGGTAGCGGTCGCAGAACGCAAGCGCGCCTCAAAGCGCGCGCCGCGGGATGCGGGAACCGCAACCCGCCAAACAGGCGCGTCCGGCACCGCCGGTCTCCGGCCTAAGTGCCGCCGCTGGCGCGGCGGTTGGCCTCCGGCACGCCACTGCGGTGTCAGTGCGCGACTGTCGCCCCCTTTGACCGTCCAAGGTCCGGGTAGTCCACGTCCTGCAAAAACAGCCCTTTGGCGGGCAGCGTCGGCCCGGCCTTGCGGCGGTCCCGGCTTTCCAGCAGGGCCGGGACGGAGGCCGCCGGACGCTTGTGCAGCCCGGCTTCCACCAGCGTGCCCGCCAGGATGCGGACCATATTGTACAGGTAGCCGTCGGCGGTGACGGTGATGGTAAAATAATCCCCCCGCCGCTCCACCCCGCAGGCGGCGATGGTGCGCACGGTGTCGCCGTGCGCCGCCGCGCCCGACCCCGACGCGCAGAGCGCCAGGAAGTCATGCGTGCCCACGAACTGCGCCGCAGCGGCCTGCATGGCCGCCAGGTCCAGCGGCGGGGCGACCCGGTGGCAGTATTCCACCGTGAAGGGGTCGTCGACGCGCGCATTGAGGATGTGGTAGCAGTAGGTCTTGGCGTGGGCGGCGTAACGGGCGTGGAATCCCGCCGGGACCGCCTGCACGGCCAGGGCGCGGATGTCCGGCGGCAGATGCGCGTTGAGGGCGGGCACCAGCTTTTCCGCCGGGACCTTCCCATCGTAACAGAAACTCAGCGCGAAACGCCGCGCATGGACGCCGGAATCGGTGCGGGAGCAGCCCTTTACATCGGGGCGGCAGCCCAGCGCCGCCTGCATGGCGTCCTGCAGGGCCGCGCAGACCGTGGGGGCGTTGGGCTGCACCTGGAACCCCGCGTAGCGGGTGCCTTTGTAGGCGATCCACAAAAGCCAGGTCATCCCAGCCACCCCGGCACGAAGAACCGCGTGGCCACGATGACCGCCAGCGCCAGCGCCAGCACCACGGCGCAGCGGGCGTCGGAGGCGGTGAACCGCAGCTGTTTGAGGCGGGTGCGGCCCTCGCCGCCGTGGTAGCAGCGGCACTCCATGGCCATGGCCAATTCGTCCGCCCGGCGGAACGCCGAGATGAACAGCGGGATCAGGATGGGCACCAGCGCCTTGATGCGCTGGGTGAAGGTGCCGTTGTCCAGCATGGCGCCGCGGGCCTTCTGGGCGTTCATGATCTTCTCGGTCTCTTCGATCAGCGTGGGGATGAACCGCAGCGCAATGGTCATCATCATGGCCAGTTCATGCACCGGGAAGTGCAGCCGGCCCAGCGGGCGCAGCAGGTTCTCGATGGCGTCGGTGAGGACGATGGGGCTGGTGGTGTAGGTCAGCAGGCTGGTGCCCGCGATGAGGGCGCAGACCCGCACCGCGATGAGGATGGCCTGCCGCACGCCCTCGGCGTAGATATGGAAGATCCAGAAGCTGACCAGCGGTTCGCCCTGGCCCGAAACAAAGAACAGGTTGAGCACCGCCGTGAACAGCACCAGCGGCACGATGGGCTTGAGGCTGCGCAGGATCATCTTGCCGGGGATACGGGCGGTGCGGTAGAGGGCCGCCAGCAGCAGGATGGACAGCACGATGCCCAGCGGGTTGGCTGCCACGAACAGCACGACGATGTAGGCAATCGTGGCCACCAGCTTGAGCCGGGGGTCGCAGCGGTGCAGGATGGAACGGCCGGGGTAATACTGGCCGATGGTGATATCCTTGAGCATTTACCGCACCTCCCCCTTCTGTTTGGCTTCCAGCGCCCTGCGGATGGTCTTGACCGCGTAGGGGATGGTATAAACGTCGGTGGGGATGTCCAACCCCATCTGCCGCAGTTTTAAGAAGATCTGGGTGACCTGCGGCACCGAAAGCCCCAGTTCCAGCAGTTCCCGGGCGCGGGCAAAGACGTTTTCCACCGTATCGTACATGGCGACGCCCGCCTTGTGCAGCACCAGCACCCGGTTGGCATATTTGGCGATATCCTCCATCGAATGGCTGACCAGCAATACCGTGATGCCGGTAGCCTCGTGGTAGGCCTTGATCTGGCCCAGGATGGCGTCGCGGCCCTCGGGGTCGAGGCCCGCGGCCGGTTCGTCCAGCACCAGCACCCGGGGCTGCATGGCCATGACCCCCGCGATGGCCACCCGGCGTTTCTGCCCGCCGGACAGTTCAAAGGGGCTTTTTTCCAGCAGTTCGCCGCTCAGGCCCACAAAGGCCGCCGCCTGTTTGACCCTGCGCCGGATCTCGGCCTCGTCCAGCCCCATGTTGCGGGGGCCGTAGGCGATGTCTTTGGCGCAGGTCTCCTCAAACAGCTGGTATTCGGGGTACTGCATGACCAGCCCCACCAGAAAGCGGAAGGAGCGCAGGTCCGCCCCGGGGGCCCACAGGTCCTTGCCGTCCACCAGCACCCGCCCTTCGGTGGGGCGGTTCAGCCCGTTGAAATGGCTGATGAGGGTGGACTTGCCGCTGCCGGTGGAGCCGATGATGCCCACGAAATCCCCCTCCTCGATGGAGAAAGAGACGTCGTCCAGCGCGGTGGTGGCGTCCGGCATGCCGGGGTTGTACACATATTTCAGATGTTCCACGCGAATGATCTCTGACACGATACTTTCCTTTCCCGCGGGATACCGCCCGGCCCCTTCCGGCCGGTGCCGTTCCCGCCTTGCTGGGTGCCGGCGGCAAGGGCCGGCCTTTCAGTCCTTCAAGAGTTTATACAGTTCCTCGGCGCAGCGTTCCGGCGTGATGACGTTTTCCGGCATGGCGATGCCAGCCTTGACCAGTTCATCCCGCAGTTCCGCCGCCTGGGGCACGTCCAGGTGGTAGCTGTGCAGGCGTTCGGTCTGGCTGAACACCTGTTCGGGGGTCCCCTCCATCACCACGCGGCCCCCGTTCATGACCAGCACCCGGTCGGCCTGGGCGGCCTCCTCCATATAATGGGTGATGGCGACGATGGCGATGCCCGCCTCCCGCAGATGGCGGATGGTGCGCATGACCTGGCCGCGGCCATGGGGGTCCAGCATGGCGGTGGCTTCGTCCAGCACCAGGCAGTCCGGCCGCATGGCGATGACGCCCGCGATGGCGACGCGCTGTTTCTGCCCGCCGGAAAGTTTGTAGGGGGCGCTGTCCCGCTTTTCGTAGATGCCCGCCAGCTTCATGGCCTCGTCCACCCGGGTACGGATCTCCTCGGGCGGGACGCCCAGGTTCTCCGGCGCGAAGGCGACGTCCTCCTCCACGATGGTGGCCACGATCTGGTTGTCGGGGTTTTGAAAGACCATCCCCACCTTCTGGCGGATGTCGTAGAGGTGTTCTTCGCTGCGGGTATCCATCTCTTCCACATAGACGGTGCCGGTCTCGGGCAGCAGAATAGCGTTCAGGTGTTTGGCCAGCGTGCTTTTGCCGCAGCCGTTGGCCCCCAGCACCGCCACGAATTCGCCGCGGCGCAGTTCCATGCTGACGCCGTCCACCGCGTAGGCGGGCTGGTCGGGGTCGTAGCGGAAGCGTACATCCTGCACGCGGATCATCGGAGTTTCAGTAGGCATGGATCATTTCTCCCAAATAGCCGTCGCGCCGCAGGGCACGACGCCGCCGGTCGCGGATACGGGCAACCCGATCTCGTCACAGTGGGTATGCCCGCCGTGGACCGGGCAGAGCGTGGTTTTGACGATGTATTCCATCACCGCCGGGCTCAGGCCCTCGGTGTAGGAATTGACGGCGAAGAACAGCGGGTCGTCGGTGAGCACCTGCGCGGTCAGGGCGATCAGGTCATAGACGTTGTCCTCCAGCTTCCAGATCTCGCCGCCGGGGCCGCGCCCGTAGCTGGGCGGGTCCATGATAACGCCGTCGTAGCGGCTGCCGCGGCGGATCTCCCGCTGCACGAACTTGGTGCAGTCGTCCACGATCCAGCGGCAGGGCCGGCCGGCCAGACCGCTGGCGGCGGCGTTCTCCCGTGCCCAGGCCACCATGCCCTTGCTGGCGTCCACATGGGTCACGCCAGCCCCGGCTGCCAGGCAGGCCAGGGTGGCGCCGCCGGTGTAGCCGAACAGGTTGAGCACCTTGACGGGCCGTCCGGCTGCACGGATCTTCTCGCGGTACCAGGCCCAGTTGACGGCCTGTTCCGGGAAAACGCCGGTGTGCTTGAAACCGGTGGGGCTGACGACGAGGGTCAGGTCCTGCCAGTGGATCTGCCATTTCTGAGGCAGTTTTTTGTGGTAGTCCCAGCGGCCGCCGCCCTTGGCGGAGCGGTAGTAGACCGCGTCGGCCCGCCCCCACAGGGGGCTGGTCTCGGCGTTTTTCCAGATGACCTGCGGGTCGGGGCGGATCAGGATCGTGCTGCCCCAGCGCTCCAGCCGGTTGTGGTTGGTAGCGTCCAGCAGTTCGTAATCCTGCCAGCTGTCGGCAGGGCGCATAGGCGGTTCTCCTTTCAAACATTCCCGTTTCAGCGGGGCGGGTCCTCCTCCAGTTTGACCACCAGAATGTCGTCAAACTTCTTTAAGGAGCCTTCCTCCGGATAGACCGGCATCTCGGAAAATTCCTCACTGTCCAGGATCGCGTGATATTCATCAGTGCTGACTTCCCCGATCCACAGACCGTGGTAGTCATAAATATAATGTTTCCAGTTGCCCAGGACGCCGGAAGTCCCGTCCCAGAAAACCATGTTTTTTGTGTAGGCGCTCTTGTCGAACAGAAAGTTGAACTCCTGTGCTTCCGACTCGTCCGGCAATCCGGCGATCAGCACCCTGGAGTCTGCCGTGTAGGCCGGGTCATTGAGGACCCGTGTCAAAATAGCGTCCGTCAAAGTATCGACGTAGCGGTAAGCCATCGCCACCGTCTGGTAGGTAGCGTAGCAGACCACCGTGCTCAGCCAGCACACCAGCACAGCCGCCGCACAAGCGCCGAACCGCACCAGGTTTTTCCACCATTTGGGCCCAACTTCCCGTTCCGCCAGCGCCAGCGCGAAGGGGACCATCATCTGCATCGGATGGCTCATCAGCGTATTGATCGTCCCGGGCACGACCACGTCCACCAGGTTGATCGCCAGCGGCAGCAGCAATGCCAGCACCGCCATAACGGCTGCCTGCCATTTTTTCCGGCGCACCAGGCGCAGCCACCCTAAAAACAACAGCACACCTGCGCCCAGCAGGACCAGCAGCAGCGCTTTGCCTGTATGATTGGGTCCTTTGGTAAAGTAGGCGATGAAATCTCTGTATGCCTGCGCCACACCCTGCATCAGATTTGCCGCCAGGCTGCCGGCGCCGAAACTGCTTAGCCCACCCTTGCTGGAAAGCGCCACATCATAGCGCCGGATCTCCACCTGCAGGATCACAAAGTACAACCCGCCGCCCAGCAATCCCATTGCCGCTGCCTTACCGAATCTACGGCCGATCTGCACCAAAGGCAGTTCTGCCGCGCAGTCCAGCAGCAGCGTCATAACGACCACACCGGCCGTGAACCCGACCCAGGCCTGGTAGCCGCCGAGCCCCAGCGTCAGGCAAAGCACGGCCAGGACGAACTCCGGCGCACCGGGATGCGCCAGCACCAGGTAGGCGGCCAGAACCGTCATGACCATGCTGAAGCCATAGCTGTATGCCACATGAATCACAAGGTTCTGCTCGATCACCGAAGGCGCCACAAGCAGCGACAATGTTGCCAGCACCAGGATCGCTTTGCTGCGGATCTTCCACAGATCCGCCAGCAGTAGCACCGTAAAAGCGGTACAGACCGCATTGAACGCCACGAACAGCGCCGGCATGACCACATTGGCGCCGATGGCGCTGAGGTAGCGCATCAGCCAGCGGCCGATCGAAAGAGCCCAGCGCTGGTTCCAGTAATAGTACAGCCCCTCGTTGGTACCATCCGGACTGGTATAGCCATGAAGCACAAACAGAGCATGGCACAGAAACATTCCGATCAGCGCCGCCTTGAGCACCAGCCCCGCACGAAGCCGAAAGTTCTGCAAACTCGGGGTCCACTGTTCTTTTTCACGCCGCAGCCATTCTGCCATGACGCACACGTCCTTTCTTATTCGGCGAGGATGCGCTGGCGGATCATATCGGCGATGCGCTCGGCGCTGGTCTGGATGGCGGCTTCGTCCTCGCCCTCCACCATGACGCGGATCTTGGGCTCGGTGCCCGACACGCGCACCAGCACGCGGCCCATGCCCATCAGGCTCTGCTGCTGGCTCTCGATGAAGCCCGCGATATATTCATCCTCCTTGTAGGCCTGCTTCTGTTCCTTGTTGGCCGTGAGGTTGATGAGCACCTGGGGGAACTTGGTGTATACCGCGTTGAGGCCGCTCATCTTTGTAGCGGGGTCTGCCGCCCGCTTGCGGGCCAGCACTTTCAGCAGCTTGCCGGCCGTCAGCTCGCCGTCGCCGGTGGTGGCGTGGTGCAAAAAGATCACATGGCCGCTCTGCTCGCCGCCGATGGCGTAGCCGCGGGCGCGCATTTCTTCCAGCACGTAGCGGTCGCCCACCGCCGTGCGGGCTGTTTCGATGCCCAGGGCCTCCATATGCTTCATGAAGCCCAGGTTGGACATCACGGTGACCACCACCGTGTTGCCGTCCAGGCGGCCCCGCTCTTTCATGTCCGCGCCCACCAGGGCGATGATCTTGTCGCCGTCCATCTCGGCGCCGTTCTCGTCGCAGGCCAGGCAGCGGTCGGCATCGCCGTCAAAGGCGATGCCGCAGTCGTAGCCGCCCTCTCTGACCGCCGCTTCCAGCGCTTCCAGGTGGGTGGAACCGCAGCCGTCGTTGACCGAAACGCCGTCCTGCTTGGTGCCCATAAAACCGCACTCGCAGCCCAGGCGGGGGAAGAGTTTCTGGGCCGTGGCCGCCGACGCGCCGTTGGCGCAGTCGAACAGCACCCGCAGGCCGGTGAGGTCGGCGTCGATGTGCTCCTGCAGGAAGTCCACATAATCATCCAGGCCCGTGCGGCACATATGGATACGGCCGATGTCCGCGCCTTCCGCCAGGCGGATATCGGCGCAGTTGTTGAACACGTGGGCCTCGATCTGGTTTTCCACTTCATCAGGCAGCTTGTAGCCGTCTCCTTTGAAGATCTTGATGCCGTTGAACTCCATCGGGTTGTGGGACGCCGAGATCATGATGCCTGCGTCGGCATTGTATTTGCGCACCAGGTAGGCCACGCCGGGGGTGGGGATCACGCCCAGCAGTTCCACGTCGGCGCCCACGCTGCACAGGCCGGCGGCCAGCGTGGATTCCAGCATGTCGCCGGAGACCCGAGTGTCCTTGCCGATGAGGATCTTGGGGCGGTGGCCGTCCAGCCGGGTGAGTACCGCCGCGGTACCGCGGCCAATCTGCAGCGCCAGTTCGCAGGTCAGGTCCTTGCCCGCCACGCCGCGGACGCCGTCGGTTCCAAACAGTTTGCCCATAGTATCAGTTCCTTTCGTTGTCGGTGTTTCCGTCATCTTTTCTATTGTATGCCGCGCCGGTATGGGGCGCACAGGCAAGAAAAATGGGTCGCGGGATCTGAAATTCGTTTCCGCCGGCGGACAGGCGCCGGCAGAAACGCCGCTCAAAACATACTCTGCTGGCCGTCGTCCTCCTCCATGCGGCGGGGCACCGCCATGTGCAGGTGCTCGTAGGCCAGCCGGGTCACGCAGCGGCCGCGCGGGGTGCGGGTCAGCATGCCCATCTGCATCAGGTACGGCTCGCAGATGTCCTCCAGCGTGACGCTCTCCTCCCCCAGCGCCGCCGCCAGGGTCTCAAGGCCCACCGGCCCGCCGCCGTACATCTCGATGATGGCGCGCAGCAGGCTGCGGTCCAGTTCGTCCAGGCCCATGGCGTCGATGTCCATCCATTTGCGGGCCTCGACGGCCGTCTCCCCGTCGATGGTGCCGTCCCCCTGCACGGTGGCAAAGTCCCGCACGCGCTTGAGCAGGCGGTTGGCGATACGCGGCGTGCCGCGGCTGCAGCGCGCCAGTTCCAGCGCCCCCTCCCCGGTGATGGGGATGCCCAGGATGCCCGCGCTGCGGGTGATGATCTGCGCCAGTTCGCGGGGGCTGTACGGTTCCAGCTTGAGCAGGATGCCGAAGCGGTCCCGCAGGGGGCCGGTGAGCTGCCCGGCCCGGGTGGTGGCGCCGACGAGGGTGAACCGGGGCAGGTTGATGCGGATGCTCTGGGCGCTGGGGCCCTTGCCGATCATGATGTCTAGCGCGTAATCCTCCAGCGCCGGGTAGAGCACCTCCTCCACCTGGCGGGAAAGGCGGTGGATCTCGTCGATGAACAGCACGTCGCCTTCCTGCAGGTTGGTGAGCAGGGCGGCCAGGTCGCCGGGTTTCTCGATGGCCGGGCCCGAGGTGATGCGGATCTGCACGCCCATCTCCTGGGCGACGATGCCCGCCAGCGTGGTCTTGCCCAGGCCCGGCGGGCCGTAGAGCAGAATGTGGTCCATGGGCTCGCCGCGCTGCTGCGCCGCCCGCAGGTAGACCCGCAGGTTGCCCTTGGCTTTCTCCTGCCCGATATAGTCCTCCAGCGTTTTGGGGCGCAAGCTGACTTCTTCCGCGTCGGCGGGCAAGGCGTCGGGGCTGACCAGGCGGCTGGGGTCCACGGTATATTCCTGATTCATGGTGTGTTCCCCTCCTCACTGTGCGCGCGAAAGGCTGCGCAGCGCCACTTTGATAATATCCTGTACGGGCAGGGTCTCGTCCACCCGGGCCACGGCCGCCGCCGCGTCGGAGGGCGTGTAGCCCAGGCTGACCAGGGCCGCCACCGCCTGGGCGGGGGCCGAAGCGGGCGGCGCGTCCGCCAGCGAAACGCCGGCAAAACCGGCGCCTGCGGCCAGCCCCTTGCCGACCTTGTCTTTCAGTTCCAGCGTGATGCGCTGGGCCAGCTTGGGACCCACGCCCGATGCCTTGGTGAAGGCTTTATGGTCGCCGGAGGACGCCGCCAGGGCGATCTTTTCGGGGGTCATGACCGAGAGGATGGCCAGACCCGCCTTGGGCCCCACGCCGGTGACCGCCGTGAGCATCTTGAAGCAGTCCCGCTGTTCCTCGGTGGCGAAGCCGTAGAGGGCGATGTCGTTCTCGCTGACGTTGAGCACGGTGTAGACCGTTCCCTCCTGGCCGGGGGCAGGCAGGGCCTCCCCGGTGGTGGCGGGGATCTGTACCGCGTAGCCCACCCCGCCGCAGCTGATGACGGCGGTATCCAGTGTTTTTTTCAGAATTTTGCCGGTCAGGCAGTAGATCATGGTTCGTTTCCTCGCAATTCAAAGGGCGGGCACGGCGCCTATCGCGGCTGTGTGCCCATCAGGCGGCTGCGGCTGCAGTGGCAGTGGGCAATGGCCATGCCCAGGGCGTCGGCGGTATCGTCGGGCTTGGGGATCGCGTCCAGGTGCAGCATCAGACGGGTCATCTCCTGGATCTGCTTCTTGACCGCCTTGCCGTACCCGGTGATGGCCTGTTTGACCTGCATGGGCGTGTATTCGTAGATCGGCACGCCGCACTGGCCCGCCGCCAGCAGGATGACGCCGCGGGCTTCCGCCACGCCGATGACCGTGGTCTGGTTGTGCTGGTAGTACAGCTTCTCGATGGAGAGGGCCTCGGGCTGATACCGGCGGCAGATATCCAGTACGGAATCGTAGATCTCTGCCAGACGCTGCTCAAACGGGGTGTCCTTTTCGGTCAGGACCGCGCCGTAGCCCACGGGGGCGAAACGGTTGCCCATGTATTCGACCACGCCCCAGCCCACGATCGCGTAGCCGGGATCGATGCCCAATACCCGCAACTTCCTACACCTCCCCACTTTAACCGATATAGTATATCACAATTTTAAAAGCGCGTCCACCGTTGCCGGCAGCGTTTGCCCCCGGTTTCGGGGCCGGACGGCCGGTTTTTTCAAAAAATTCAAACTTTTTTGGGAAAAGGGCTTGATTTTTTTTCGCGGATTTGGTATTATAGTGTGCGTCGCGAGACACATGGACGGTTAGCTCAGCTGGTAGAGCATCTGCTTGACGTGCAGGAGGTCACAGGTTCGAGTCCTGTACCGTCCACCAAAATGAGAAAACGGGGATGGAAAACCATCCCCGTTTTTTTGTTTCACAGAACTATTCTCACTGTGCCGGCCCGAAACGGCGAAACGCGCCGGAGCCCTGCCCTGTACACGCTTGCCATTTAATGGAGCGGGAGTTATAATAGTAGAACCATTCACCAAAATACGCACAGGAGGAGCAACCGCATGAAAAGAGCACATGTCACCTTTTTGGCTGTCTGCGTTTTGTGCGCGGCGTTCCTGGCCGGATGCGGCGGGCAGGCCGCCGGTCCCGGGCAAGCCTCGTCCGCGCCGCCGCAAAGCGCAGCAGCGAGCGTAAGCGAACCGGCGCCGTCCGCCGCAGAGGACGCCGCCGCAGAAAGCGCCGCGGCCGGCGACGCTCCCGATACTGCGCTTTCCGGCGCACTGCAGGAGGAAAACCTGGCCCCGGCCGGGGAAACGTCCCCCGATGCCGGCCCCGCATCCGCCGCTCAGACCGCCTATGGCAGCGGCCGCTGGTACGTCTATGCCGAACGGGAAGGCAGCAGCTTCCCGGATACGCAGGAACTGCAATTTCAGGACGGCAAACTGGTCCTGCATTTTTATTCACTGAATGATTACGGCAAGGGCGGTTATGGGGAAGGCTGCTCCGACGAGCTGCAATTCTCGCCCTACGCGCAGAATACGCTCGAGGAAGCGATGGCCCAGCTGGAAAGCGAGGGCTACACCGTTACGGTACAGCAGTGATCGCGTGCCTGGCCGGGATGCGTGATCCGGGGCAGCGCGCAGGGAGGTTTTTACGATGTTTGCATGGCACAATGACGATGAACTGTTCGCGCTGATGAAGGAGCGGCTGTATACGCCGGTGGTCGGCGACATCCTGGACGCCATGGGCTACGCCCACCAGTTCCTGCCCGCCGGCATCCATCCGCTGCGGGACGATATGAAGATCGCCGGGCGGGCCTGCACCGTGCTGGAATGCGACGTGTTCGAACCGCAGAAAAAGCCCTTCGGGCTGCTGACGGAGGCGCTGGACCAGCTGGAGAAAAACGACGTATACATTGCCACCGGCGCGCACAACAGCGCGCTGTGGGGGGAACTGCTGACGGCGGCCGCCCGCAAGCGCGGCGCGGTGGGCGCGGTACTGGACGGCTACACGCGGGACACCCCGCAGGTATTGCAGCAGAATTTTCCGGTGTTCGCCCGGGCGCGCTGGGCCCAGGATTCGAGCATCCGCACCAACGTCATTGATTTCCGCTGCACCATCGAGATCGGCGGCGTGACGATCCACAACGGCGATCTTGTATTTGCCGACATGGACGGCGTGCTCATCATCCCCCGCGAAGCCGCCGGGGAATGTCTGGAAAAAGCGCTGGAAAAGGCTGCCGGGGAAAAACTCGTGCGCCGCGCCATCGAGGAGGGCATGTCCGCCACTGAGGCGTTCCGGAAGTTCGGCATCCTGTGACCGCGCCCCCATAAACAGCAAAAAGCCGCCCGGCCCTGCTTGCGCAGGGCCGGGCGGCTGCGTTGCGGGCGGTCAAGCCGCCGTGCACGCGCTGCGGTCACTCAATGGCGATGAGCCCCTTCTGTGCAGGCAGCTGCGGCGCCGCCTTGGGCAGATGGATCTTCAGGATGCCATCCTCAAATTTCGCCGAGATCTCCTGCCCGGTCACCTGATCGCCCACATAGAAGCTGCGGCTGCAGGCGCCGGCATACCGCTCACGGCGGATATAACGCCCGTCCTTGTCCTGGTCGTCTTTGTCCAGGCCCTTGGCCGCCTGGATCGTCAGGTAGCCCTGGTCCAGTTTCAGGCTGATCTCATCCTTCTTGAAGCCGGGCAGGTCGATATCCAGTTCATAGGCGTCGTCCGTTTCGCGCACATCCGCCCGCATCAGATTGCGGGCATGTTTGCCGTACAGCGGATCGCGGCCCTGGAAAAACGGGGTCAACGCATCGTCAAACCATTCATCAAACAAATTTTCACCAAAAATGCTAGGCAACATAGGTCCTTACCTCCTATCATGATCGCAGGTCCGCCGGACTGCCGCGGGCCTGCCCCTTTGCTACCTGTCCGCCCTGGGGCGGGCATTTTTGCTTTGACCGTCCGGTCGGGCCGCCCGGCCTTTCCTTTCGATCTGATTCTATTATAGCCCCAAAATTAGCAATGTCAAGCATAAAGTGCTAATTTTAAAATATTCTTCACAATTATACGTTATGTATAATATCCGGCTGCCCCACCGCCGGGTCTTGCAAAAAGGGCGCGCCTTGCGGCGCGCCCTTTTCGGCGTATCGGGAAACCCCCGTCAGGTTTTCTTCCAGTAGCGGCGGCGGAAGTCCAGCAGCACCAGGACGGCCACAGCCGCCGCCAGCAGCGCAGTCCCCGACATATTGAACCACAGGCCGCTGAGGCCGAAGGGCCACAGCGCCGCGATGAGCAGCACCGGGAACACCAATGCCGTGGAGATGGACAGCAGCGAAGCCTGCACCGGCTTTTCCACCGCCGACATGAAACTCTGGGTGGCAAAGCTGATCCAGCGGGTCAGGTAGGTCAGGCAGAACAGGCGCAGGGCCGGGACCGCCATGGCGTAGACCTCCGGCTCGGAATCCGACATGAACAGGCGGGTGAGCTGCCCCGGGAAGGTGAACAGCACCATGGACGCCAGCACCGAGAGGACCGCCGCCGCCAGGAAACAGCGCTTCTCGATGGCGAGCACCCGGTCGCGGCGGCCCGCGCCCCAGTTATACCCCACCGCGGGCTGCAGCGAATCGCACATGCCGTACAGGAACTGCATAACGATGCCGTCGGCGTACATCAGGATCCCGTAGACCGAGACCGCCGCCGCGCCGCCCACGCGCAGCAGGACCGTATTCATCAGGATGGAGGTCACGCGCCCGGCGATGTTGTTGAGGAAGGTCGGCGTGCCGCAGGTCACGATCTGGCGGATGATGCGCCAGGTAAAGCGGGGGCGGCGGAACTGCAGCGCCATTTCGCCGCGGATGAAGGGCCACATGGCGGTCAGCACGCAGAGGACCATGCCGCTGCAGGCGCCGAAGGCCGCGCCCCATACGCCCACGCGCAGCACCGCCAGCATGATGAATTCGCCCAGGGCGCAGAGCACCGACATGGCCACGTTGAGCATCATGCTGGTTTTGATGCGCCCGCAGATGCGCAGGTAGTTATCCACCGCATACATCATGCCGGTCACCGGGGAACTGACGGCATAGACCCGGATATACTGGGTCGCCATCTCCAGCAGGGCGCCTTCCGCCCCCATCAGGCGCAGCAGAAACGGGGCGGCCATATACAGGAGCGTCCCCACCAGCACGCCCTGCGCCACCACCATCAGGCAGGCGCAGGTGAAGATATTGTTGGCTTCCTCGGGACGTTTTTCGCCCAGACGGACCGATATGGGCACCGAAGAGCCCACGCCGATCAGGTCCGAGATGGCAAAGTTGATGATGACCAGCGGCATGGCCAGGTTGATGGCGGCGAACGCCTCGCCCCCCAGCAGCTGCCCCACAAAAATGCCGTCCAGCAGCTGATACAACGAAGATGCCAGCATTCCGACCGAACCGGGCAGCGCCGCCTTAACGAACAGGCGGGTGGGGCTGGTATTCAGAAACAGGTTTTTTTGATCCATTTTCCCTTCCCTCCATACTTCTGTGATTTCCGCGCCGTTGACAAAACGCCGGATAACGTACGGGCATTGCAGCCCGTGCCTTATCCGGCGTATCATTTCCATTTATATTGAAATGTATGACTTGCCCTCCGCGCGAAGTATACGATACCACAACCGGCAGCGAAAGTCAAACGGTCTTTTCCGGCGGATCGGACGATTTTACAGCATTTTTTCCATCTGTTTACCGGCCACGCCGCCCGTGGCCCGCGTTGCGCAGCGCGCGGCGGCGTGCTATAATAAGGTGAATTTTGTTGCCGTACGGCAAGGAGGCCCCTGGATGAAACAGCTTACCACCGTTTTGCAGCGGCGCCGCCGGGTGCTGCTGGCGCTCGGCTACCTGCTGGTGCTGGTGTGCGCGGTCATGTATCTGCGCGTCACCATCAGCGTACCGCCCGAGGGGGACGACCGCCTCACCCTGAACCGCTGGCTCTATGATTTTGAGCGCATGCCCTTCTGGCAGTATCTGCTGCAGGACCTGCAGGAGCGGCTGCGCTATTTCACGCTGGATCAGGTGCGGTTCTTCCCGTTCCACTACCCCTCCGCCTTCTCGCTGCTGTTTTTCGGCACGCTGAGCAGCTACCGCCTGTATATCATCGGCGTGACGGCCGCCGCCGCTTTCCTGACCGGGCGGGTGGCCGCCCGTCTGGCCCGCAGCGAGGCCCTGGCCCTGGGCGCCTTCACGCTGACGCTGGCTTTGGCCCCCATTTTCAACGAGGGCATGTACAGTTACTACGCCGTGCCCCAAAAAACGCTGTTCTGGGCCATGGCCGCCTGGCTCTGCCTGCTGCGCCTGCAGGACACCGGCCGCCGCCGCTGGGGCGTGGCCGCCGCCGTGCTGGCCTTTCTCTCCTGCGGGACCTATGAAGAAGGCTACATGTACGCCGCGCTGGCGGCCCTGGTGTGGGTGGTGCTGTACCGCAGCCTGAAACGGGGGCTTCGGGCCTGCGCGCCGGTGCTGGGCGGCAGCGCCGCAGCCCTGGCGTTCCACCTGGCTTCCTCCCGCGGCACCGGCTCCACCGGCAACGCCTTCTCGCTCGATCTGCCCCAGATCGCCCGCGTGACGGTGCAGCAGATGGCGGCCTCCCTGCCCTTCCTGAACCCGCTGCTGCTGGGGGAGGACCCCGGCGCCATCACCAACGGCGACAAGCTGTGGCCGCTGCTGCTGGGCGCCGCCGCCGGCGTGGTGCTCTGCTTCCTGCTGCCCCGCCGCCGCCCGCCGGCCCGGGTGCTGGGCGGCATGGCCGCGCTGGGCCTGCTGCTGTGGGCCGGGCCCGCGCTGCTGCTGGCCTGTTCGGAGCGTTACCAGCAGCCGGAGGCCATCACCTGGAAATGGGGCTACATCCCCGCCGCCGCCAGCGCCGTGGGCTTTGCGCTGCTGCTGGCTGCACTGATCGCCCTGCTGGCCGGGGCGATGGCCCGCCTGCCCCGCGCCCCCTCCGCCATACTGCGGCTGGCCCTGGCCGCCGCAGTGGCCGTGGGGCTGTGCGCCAACGGGGCCTACACCCGGGCCTGCCTGCGCAGCCACCACGCCCAGAACCTGGACAACTACTACTTCTTCACCTACACGATCGAGGCCGGGCTGGCCGACGCTGTGACCGCCGACGACCTGCTGATCTGCAACGAGAACGTCTGGGGCGGCAACCCGGACGCAGAATCCTACTTTTTCTCCCGCTTTGCGGGGCGGGAGCTCCACGCGCAGGTAATGGGCGCCGGGACCGTGCCGGACGGCCTGCGCGGGTCGGTGTACGGCTACCAGACCTACCGCAACTACGGCGGCTACGACCTGGCCTGGTGCGGCCGCGCCCAGGATGACAGCGCCGAACTGCTGGACACCCTGAACGTGTATGTGCAGGGCGCGCTGGTGCCGGATAACGCCGTCATCAAGTATACCGTCCGGCTGGCCGACGGCAGCGAGGAAGCCCGTTCGGTCTGCCTGCTGGACTGTGACCGCACCGAGCGCAACGCCCGGGGGGATTACATCGCCACGGTGGAGGATTCCTCGATCCTCAACGCCAAAGTCATGATCTGGGACGGCTGATCCAGCCGGAGGAGGTTGCACGATGCGAAATTTTGCCGTCCTGCTGCGCCGCAACCGCTGGCTGGCCCTGGCGCTGGCCGCCGAGGCCGCCGTGCTGCTGGTGCTCACGGCCGGGTTGTTCGGCGCGCCCTACCGCGCGGCCATCACCCCCGAGGGGTTCGAGAACCTGTTCCCCTCTTTCGCCGGGCTGAACGGTGACGACGGTTCGCTGCGGATCTACAACGACGAGGGTTTTGAGAGCGAGCAGGAGATCACCTTTTCCTCCGCGCCGATGGCGCTGGCTTCCGGCGCGTATGAAGTGACCGTGGAGTATTTCTCCTGCCAGACGCCCGACGCCCCCACCTTCAACATCCTGCAGAGCGCCGGGTCGCTGACGTTCTCTTCGGCGCAGACGCCCGCCGCCGTGCAGGCCGACCCGCTGACGCTGGACGACGGCCACCGCACGCTGACCACCCGGCTGTGGATCAGCAGCGGCGCGCGGATGGACGACCTGCAGGCCACCCTGCACTATGACGGGGGCCAGCTCTACCTCTATTCCATCACGCTGGTGGAACAGCCCGTGTACCGCGTGACCCGGCTGGCCTGCTTCGCCCTGTTTTTTGCCGTCTGCGACCTGCTGGCCTGGCTGTTCTTCGGCGTGGCTGCCGCCGGACGCGCCCGCCGCCTGCCGGCGGTGCCGCTGGCCCTGCTGGGCATTACGGCCGCCGCCTGCCTGCCGCTGTTCAGCGACCAGCTGTACTTCGGCCATGACCTGAACTACCATCTGCAGCGTATCGCCGCCATGGCGGAGGAGCTTTCCTACGGGCAGTTCCCGGTGCGCATGGCCACCACCACCCTGAACGGCTACGGCTACATCAACCCGCTGTGTTACTGTGAACTGTTCCTGCTGCTGCCCGCCCTGCTGTACAACGCCTGGCTGCCCCTGCGCACCTGCTACCAGGCGTATGTGCTGGCCGCCACGCTGACCGCCGCCGGGACCAGCTACCTGTGCTTTGCGCGCATCACCGGCAGCCGCCGTTACGGCGTGCTGGGGTCGGCGCTGTATACGCTTTCCAGCTACCGGCTGGTGTGCGTCTGGTTCCGCGCCGCTCTGGGCGAGTACACGGCCATGAGTTTTCTGCCGCTGGTCCTGCTGGGCGTATGGCAGATCTACACCTGCGAGAGACCCCGCTTCGCCCAGTGGGCGCCGCTGGCCTTCGGCATGGCGGCCCTGGTGCAGTGCCACCTGATCTCTACAGAGCTTACCGCCGCCCTGCTGGCGGTCTTTTGCCTGCTGCGGCTGCGCCAGACCCTGGCCCCGGCCCGGCTGCTGGCCTGGTGCAAGGCCGCGGCGCTGGCTTTCGGCCTGAGCGCCTGGTTCCTGCTGCCCTTCCTTTCCACCGTGCTGTCGGTGGATCTGCAGGTCAACAACCCGCTGGTGGGCAAACCCCAGCGGGAGGGGCTGTACCTGATCCAGCTGCTGAACCCCTTCGGGACCGGTTTTGGCGGCACCTCCACCGGCACCTCCACCGATATGTCCCTGACGCTGGGCCTGCCGCTGCTGCTGGGGCTGGCGCTGGCGCTCCTCTGCCTGGCCCGCCGCCGGGAGGCCCCGCGCCCCCGCGCCCTGGGCGCCGTCACCGGCCTGGGGCTGCTCTGCCTGCTGCTGGCGATGCAGTTCTTCCCTTGGGATTTTGTGGAAAGCTGGCTGGGCGCCGCCGCGGCCAAGGCGGCCGCCACCTTCCAGTACCCCTGGCGGTTCCTGGCCCCCGCCGCCCTGCTGTTCACCGCCGCCGCGCTGCTGGCCCTGGGCCTGGTGCGCCGGGAACGCCCGCAGGCCGCCCGCATTCTGACCGGGGCCATGGCGGCGGCGATGGTACTGAGCGTGGGGGTTTTCCAGATGCAGCTGCTGACCACCACCGAGCTCACCGCCAACAGCCTGAGCCAGAACGGCACCCGGGACGTGGGGATCGGGGAATATATGATCGACGGCTGCAGTATTTATGAAACAGTCTGGGCCCAGCCCAAACCCGGCAGCGACGCCCTGACCCTGACCGGCTACGAAAAGCGGGAGGGCACGGCCTATCTCAGCGTGGAGAACGCCGGGGACGCCGCCGATATCTCGGTGCCCATCTTCAACTATGGCCACTACCGCGCCGCCGACGGGACGGGCGCGGAATTCCCCCTTCACAGCGGCGAAAACGCCCGCCTTGTGCTGGACATCCCCGCCGGGTACAGCGGCACGATCCGGATCGCCTGGGTCTCTCCGCTGTGGTGGCGCGGCTGCGAGGCGCTCTCGCTGCTGTGCGCCCTGGGCTGTCTGGCCCGGGTGCTCCGCCGCCGGCTCCGCCGCCGGGACCGGGCGCACGCCGCGCCCTGACGCAGCGGCGCAGGACTTCAGTCTTTCCAACCGCATGGCTCCGCCCATGCGGCTTTTTTTGCGCCTCTTGACAAAGTCTCCTTTCCACTGTATTATTGTATTAAACCAATAATACAGTTTTGACAAATCCCCTGCCCCTGCGGGCAGCCAAAAACTTTCTTCACAAAATTTTACAAAGATTGCAAAGGTCCGCCACGTTCGCTCGTTATAATAAACAGAAGCGGAAATCCCCTTACAATCTCGCAAGTACGTACAAATTTTACCAGTGTCCGCGGGCGTTTCTTGTCGGCTTTTCCGCTTGCTTTTCCCCCGTTTCCGGCGTATAATGGACTATCGTCATAGGTACGCTTAGCAAGAAAATGTAAAAGGAGATTCCTATGCGCAACTGGTGTGCGCGCCACCCCATCGGGTTCATGGCGCTGTATCTGGTATTCTATCTGATCTGTTTCGCCCTGTTGGAAAAGTACGTGACCGTGCCCGACCTTTGGGTCCATTGCCACCTGGACGACCTGATCCCCTTCTGCAAATACGCCATCGTGCCCTATGTGATGTGGTTCCCGTGGATCCCCTTCACCCTGTTTTACATATTGTGGCGCGCGCCGCGCCAGGATTTCTGGCGCCTGTGCCTGCCCCTTTTTACCGGCATGACCCTCTCGCTGCTGTTCTATCTGATCGTTCCCAACGGCCTGATGCTGCGGCCCCAGAGCGTGCCCGGCACGGACATTTTTGCCAATGCCGTGCGGGCGCTCTACAGCAGCGACACCCCCACCAACGTCTGCCCCTCGATCCACGTCTTCAACTCGGTAACGCTGATGCTGGCCTATTACCGCTGCGGCTGTTTCGACCATCCGCGCCGCCGCTGGATGCGTCCGGCCGCCACGGTGCTCTGTCTGGCGATCTGCGCCTCCACCGTGCTGCTCAAGCAGCACAGTGTGATCGACGTGGTGTTCGGCATCCTGCTGGCGCTGGCGCTGGATTACGCCGCCGCCCTGATGCAGTACGAGACCTCGCCTCTGCGCCGTCGTGTCGACCGCAAACAGCGCCTGCCGGAATGGCGCTGACCCCCGCTTTACTCCGCAAAAATCCCCCTCGGCCCACATTGGAAGTGGTGGGCCGAGGGGGATTCTTTTTGCTTACAGTGCATAGACTGCGATGCCAAGCAGGATCAGCGCCAGCGCCGCGGCTTTTTTGCCGTTCATGCGTTCGTGGAAGATCGTCACGCCGAAGACCGTTACGTACAGATAGCCGGTGGCTTCCAGCACCGGGCCCACATTCAGCGGGACGCCCCTGTAGGCCAGCATGGTCAGCAGCGTACAGCCCACGAACAGGCCGTAGCCGAGGATGACCCGCCAGTCGGTATATTCCGCCAGCAGGTTCTTGTGTTCCCGCATGGCCGCCTTTTTCAATAACACCTGCGAGACCGAGGACAAGAAGGTGCTCGCCAGGTACAGCAGCACATAGGGCAGTTGCGCCTGGGTCATGGGTCCTTCCCCTCCTTCTGGTCGGCCCGCACAAAGAGCACGATGCCCGCGATGATAAGCACCGCCCCCACGATCTGCCGCGGCGTGACCGCCTCGTCAAAAATCAGGAAGCCCAGCAGGATGCCCCAGACCACCGTGACCGCCTTGTTGGCGTAAGCCGTGGTCAGCGGCAGATGCTTGATGACCTGCTGCCAGCCCAGCGCGTAGGCGACCAGGGCCGCCAGCATGCCGCCGTACAGCAGGATGAACGGCACGCTGAGGAAGGGCTGGCCCGCCGCCAGCTTGCTGCACACGCTGCTGGCCGCGTACACGCCGAGGATCAGGTGCAGCACCAGGAACCAACGGGCCTGTTTCATTGTTTTTCCTCCCCGTCATGGCGCAGGTATTCCCGCGCCACATACTGGGGCGCGGCGTTGGCGCACATATAGATGCGGCCCACGTATTCGCCGATGAGCCCCAGCACGATGAGGATCACACCGCCCAGCAAAAGCAGCAGCGCCGTGGTGGACGCCCAGCCGATGGGCGCGGTATGACGCACAAAATGGTTGATAACGATAAAGATCAGGTAGAGGAACCCGGCCAGCGCCGACAGCGTGCCGAAGTAGGTGGCGATGCGCAGCGGCTTGACCGAAAAGGACGTGAAGCCGTTCATCCACAGGCTCAGCAGCTTGCCCAGCGTGTAGCCGGAGCGGCCTTCCTCCCGGGCGCGGTGATGTACCGGCACGTTGCAGATGTTCTTGGTGGTGCGCAGCACCAGGCCGATCACATAGGGGTAGCAGTGCTCGTAGCGCAGCATTTCATCCACCACGAAACGCCGGGCAGCAAAATAGCTGTTGACCACCAGTTCGGCGGGCTTGTCCAGCATGATCTCGGTCATTTTGCTGTTGACCCAGCTGCCCAGGTTGCGCCAGCCCGCCTGCTTTTTGTTATCGTACCGGGCATAGACCACGTCGTACCCGGCCTCGATCCGCTCCAGCAGGCGGTCCACCTCGTCCGCCGGGGTCTGGCCGTCGTCGTCCAGGCAGACGATGACGTCGCCGCTGCACTGGTGGAACCCGGCCATCAGCGCAGCGTGCTGCCCGAAATTGCGGGCCAGGTCCACGCCCTGCACATGGGCGTCCGCCGCCACCAGCCGCCGGATCGTGCCGATGGTATCGTCGGGCGAGCAGTCGTTGACGAGGATGATCTCATAGCTGTACCGGGGCAGCGTCTTCATTTTGGCGGTGATCTCCGCCACCACATCGGGCAGCGTATGCTCCGACCGGTAGCAGGGGATCACATAGGAGAGTTTCTGCATTCTGTTTTCCTTCCTTTATTCCCGGGCGGCCTGCGGCTGTTCGTAAATGATCAGGTCCTCGGTGGAGACCAGTTCCTGCCAGCCGTCGCGCACCAGCCGCGCTTCGGCGTCGGTGCCGTGGCCGACCATCGCATAGCGGGAGTGGATCGTGTTGGCCGGGTCGGCGATATAGGTGTTGAAGTCGAACTCGATGCCCATGCCCGCCGGCACCGCGTACAGATAACCGTGGAACACGCCGTCCGCATAGGCGTAGGCCAGCGTGTGGTCCCAGGGGTCGGCGCTGTCCACCGACTGCTGGCTTTCCGCCAGCGCCTGTTCCACCGCCGTGATCTGGTCCCCCATCTCGGGGAACCAGGTGGACAGGCTGCTGCGCTGCATATTCAGGGGCAGCACCAGCAGGGCCAGCACCGGCAGATAGAGCACCGCCTGGCGGGCGTTTTCCACCGCCAGCGCGGCCAGCATCAGGATGCAGAGCAGCGTCAGGTGGCGGGGCGCGATATTGTACAGGAACACCAACACCAGCGCGATGACCCCCGCGCACGCCAGCGCGCAGGCTTTTAAGCGCCAGGGGCGGCCGCGGCGCACGTCCCGCGCCAGACAGGCCAGCGTGACCACCATCAGCACGGCAAAGGCCACGCAGCCCGCGCCCACATACTGCGGGTCGCCCCGCAGAGTAGGCACGATGCTCAGCCAGGCCGTGTACAGTTCCCGTCCGGCCCGCTCCAGTTCATACTGCACGGCCCCGGCCGCATCGCCCTGAAGCAGCAGGCGCAGCCCGGCAAAATCCATGCCGCCGCTGCTGAAATACGGCGCCGAGAGCTGCGTCATGGAAAACAGCGCCGCTGCAAAACTGGCGGCCGCCACGCCGAAGCACAGCACCCGGCGGCGTTTATCGTTCCAGACCGCCGCCAGCGGGAAGGCAAAAAACAGCAGCGCATAGGGGCGGCAGATCGTTTCCAGCGCACAGGCCGCCAGCGCTGCGGCCAGCCACCCGCGGGAACCGCGGCGGCTGCAAGCCACCGACGCGCCTACCACGGTAAAGGTCAGCGCATAGTGCAGCGGTTCCGACCCGCCGCTGAAAGCGGCGCTGAGCGGCGACCAAAGGCAGAACATCGTCCCCGCAAAGACCAGCGCCTGCCAGACCCGGAGCCGGGCCGCCCGCGCGAACACAGCCACGCCCACCGCCGTAAACAGCAGGTTGCACCAGAACACCGTGTTGACCCCGGCGCCGAACAGGAACCCCGGCAGCGCGTACATCCAGATCAGCAGCGGGCCCCAGGTGCCGTAGCGCCCCAGCGCGGCGTGGGTCTCGTCATAGCCGAAGTAGCCCTGCGGCCCGCCGCTGGTGATGACGCTGACCACCTGGCGGTTGTAAATGACCTCGTCGTTGTCCATGTTGGGGGCCAGCCAGACGTCCTGCAGGGGCGTGCGGTAAGCCAGCGCATAGAACGCCAGCACGAATACAACGGCCCCCAGCGCGCAGAGCCACGCCGGAGGCGTCCGTTTCAGCATCGCTTTCCAGTTCTTCACAGCGTCATTCCCCTGCCAGCCTTGCCATAAACACAACATTCCGGTACCGGCCGTCCAGCAGGACCATATCGCGGAAGATCCCCTCCTCGCGGAACCCGGCGTGCTCGTAGCTGCGGCGGGCGGGGAGGTTCTCCTCCAAGAGCCGCAGGCTGATGCGGTGCAGCCCCAGGCGGGCAAAGCCGAATTCGGTGAACAGGCGGGCGGTCTCGCTGCCAAAGCCCTGGCCCCGGGCGTCCTCCTCGCCGATGAAGATGCCATACTCGGCGCTGTGGTTGACGGGGTCGACGTCGCGGAAGTAGACCGAACCCACCGGGCGGCCCGTGGCTTTTACTTCGATCATATACTGCACCACCCGGCCGGTCGCCACCTTGGTGGCCAGCCAGTTGCGGTGCATTTCCGGCGTAAAGGGTTCCCGGAAAATAAAGTTCCGCACCACCGACGGCGTATTGCGCCAGCGGACGATCCAATCGGTATCCGCCTCCGTGATGGGGCGCAGCGTCACCCGCTCCCCCGTGATCCGCGGCAAAGTTTCCATTGTGCGCCTCCTTTAAGGACGTTCGTATACGGTGGCATACCGGCCCTGGAACAGCAGCGTCCAGCCTTCCGCCAGCAGCCGCTGCTCCAGTTCGCTGCCCGCGCCCGTCATCATGTAGCGGGCATGGATCTCGTGTTCCGGGTCCAGCAGGTAATCCACTTCATCGAATTGCAGGCCCATGCCGTCGGGCGCGGCGTACAGCATGCCCACGTGGGCGCTGTCGCCAAAGGAATAGGCGAGGGTATGGTCCCAGGGGTCGCTGCTCTCCACCATCTGCTGGCTGTCCGCCAGCGCGCTGTGCAGCGCGGTGAGTTCCCCGTCGATCGCCGCGTGGTACCCCGGCATGCCGAAGCCGCCGTTGGCGGTCAGGGCCAGCACGCCGGCCGCTGCCAGCACCGCCGCGGCCCCCGCCGTGCCCGCCGCGGCCCGGGGGCTTTCCAGCACCAGCGCGGCCAGCAGCAGCAGGTCCAGCACCAGCGTGTGGCGGGCCGCCTCGGTGGTGCGGTACATCAGCATCAATGCCAGGAAGATCACCGCGGCGGCAGCCGCGGCGCAGCCTTTCCAGAAAAGCGGCCGCTTTTTCCAGGCGTCCCAGGCCAGGCAGGCCAGCGTCGCCGCCAGCAGCAGGAAAAAGGCCAGGTAATAGCCGCCCCCCTGCCCAACCAGCGAACCGGCGACCTCCTGCCCCACCTGGGTGAAGGCGGCCAGCAGCTTTTGGGCGGTATATTTTACCGCCGAAAGCACCTGCAGGTGCGCCAGCATCTGCAAAGGCGCCGTATCCACATTGGTAAAGAAATAGGGCGCGTAGCATTTCGCCATCAAAAACAGCGTGCCCGCCAGCGAAGCGCCCGCTCCCGCCAGACAGCCCAGCACGGCGCGCCGCCGGGGCCAGGCCAGCGCCAGCGGGTAGAGCCAGAGCACGGCGTTGTAAGGCCGCACCAGCGTGGCCACGGCGCATAAAAGCCCCAGCGCCGCCCAGGCGGGCCGCCGCCCGCTGCGGCGCACCAGCACCGCCGTGCCGGTGACCGCCAGCACCAGGGCATAGTGCAGCGGCTCCTGCAAGGCGGAGAAAATATACCGAATGGGCGCGTTCAGGCAGGCCAGCGCCGCGGCAAACACCGCCTGCTGCCAAACCCGCAGCCGCGCCGCCCGGGCAAAGGCCAGCCACCCGGCCACGGCAAAGAACAGGCTGCACCAGATAAAGGCGTTCTGCCCCCGGAACAGCAGCCCCGGCAGGGCGTAGACCCAAAAGACCGCCGGCCCCCAGGCCGCAAAGGTGCCGAGTTCCGCATGGGACTCATTGAAACCGAAATACCCCTGGGGCGCGCCGTACTGCACGACGGCGGCCAGCTGTTTGCTGTAAACGACCTCGTCGCTCCAGGAACTGGCGGGCAGGTAGATGCCGGTGACCGGCACGCCGTACAGGAGCCATTCGCAGCCGATCAGGAACGCCAGCGCCGCTGCCGCCACGGCGGCGGCGCCCAGCCACGCCCGCTTACGCCCCGTAGAACGCCAGAACATGCCGGATGACCTGCGCGCAGTCGGTCTCGGTCAGGCCGTAGTAGAGCGGCAGGCGCACCAGGCGCTCGCTCTCTTTCGTGGTATAGCGGTCCTCGCCGTCAAAGCGGCCGAACTTGCGCCCCGCCGGGGCGGAGTGCAGCGGGATGTAATGGAACACCGCCAGGATGTCCCGCTCTTTCAGGTAGCGGATCAGCGCGCTGCGTTCCTGCAGATCTTTGCATTTGAGGTAGAACATATGGGCGTTGTGTACGCAGCCCTCGGGGATCACCGGCAGTTCCACCTTTCCGGCGTCCGCCAGCGGCTGGAAAGCTTCCCGGTAGGCGTTCCAGGTGCGCATGCGGTCGTCGTTGATCTCGTCCGCATGGAGCAGCTGCGCCCACAGGTAGGCGGCGTTCAGTTCGCTGGGCAGGTAACTGTCGCCGAAATCCACCCAGGTGTACTTGTCCACCTGGCCGCGGAAGAACTTGGCCCGGTTGGTGCCTTTTTCCCGCAGGATCTCGGCCCGTTCGTTGCAGGCGGGGTCGTTGATGACCAGCGCGCCGCCCTCGCCCATGGAGTAGTTTTTCGTTTCGTGGAAGGAATAACAGCCGAAGTCGCCGATGGTACCCAGCGCCCGGCCCTTGTAGCTGCTCATCACGCCCTGCGCCGCATCCTCCACCACCTTCAGGCCGTGGCGGCGGGCGATGTCCAGGATGGTATCCATCTCGCAGGCGACGCCCGCGTAATGCACGACCATGATGACTTTGGTGCGGTCGGTGACGGCCGCTTCGATCTTCGTCTCGTCGATGTTCATGGTGTCGGGGCGCACGTCCACGAACACCAGTTTGGCCCCCGCCAGCACGGCGGAAGTGGCGGTGCTGGAAAAGGTATAGCTGGGCAGGATCACCTCGTCCCCCGGCTGCAGGCCGCAGAGCAGCATGGCCATATCCAGCGCCGTGGTGCCGCTGGTGGTCAGCAGCACCTTCTGCGCGCCGAAACGTTCCTCCAGCCAGGCGTTGCATTTTTTGGTAAAGGCCCCGTCGCCGCAGATCTTGTGCGAGTCGATGGCCTGTTTGACGTAGTCCAGTTCATCCCCCACGCAGGGAGGGACGTTGAAAGGGATCATAGTAAAGACCTTCTTTCCCAATTCGTTTCCCGGCGCTTCCGCAGCGCCCCGCAGGCGCCGCCCGGTGTTTTCCGCACGCCTGCATATAAAAAGAGTATACCATATCTGCGCCGGTTTCACAACCGCGCAGGGCGAAAAAAGTCCCTTGCGGCACGGTCTTTTACGGCTTGCCCCGCGCGCCGTTGTAGGCGCGGAGCATCAGCACCGCATACCACAGCAGGATCACGCTGAAAACCACGAAGGAGGCCGAGGCCACCGCCGCCAGGGACGGCAGGCAGTGGGCGACGCTGTACACGGCCAGCGGCACCGCGGCCGCCGCGGGCATGGCCCGGGCAGGCTGCCCGGCCTGGCGCAGCATCCAGAAAGCGGAGAGCCACAGCAGCCACAGGTCCGCCGCCCGCAGCAGCGGCAGCAGCCAGACCCAGGCCCCGCCGGTCTGGCTGCCGCAGAGGATCAGCTCCAGCGCCAGCTGCCCCGCGCCGCACAGCAGCGGCCGCACGGTGCGGCGGCAGAGCAGCAGATACCCCACCACCGCCAATACCGTGAGCGAGAGTTCCTGGATCTGGGTCCCGTCGGGCATGGCCAGCAGGGCCCGCCCCGCCGCCGACACCCCGATCAGCAGATACGCTGCCGCCAGCCGGTCGTTTTTTTCCATCATCGTCCGCCTTCTTCCTGTTCTGCAGCGCCCCGCTTCCCGCGTGCCTGCCCCTGTTTCAAGATCATACCATGATCCGGCAGGACTTGCAAGGCGGCGGGAGCGGGGGTATAATAAACTGTATCCTTACTTTGGAAACGAGGTTTTTGGCATGGAATTTTCCCATCGGTTGGAGTTGTTCGGGCCCGAGATCTTCGCCGCCCTGAACGATAAAAAGGTCGCTCTGGAAGCGGAGGGCCGCCATTTGTATAATCTGAGCGTGGGCACGCCGGATTTTCCTCCCGCTCCCCACATCAAGCAGGCCCTTGTGGAAGCTGCGCAGCAGGATGAGAACTGGAAATACAGCCTGCGGGACCTGCCGGAACTGCTGGAGGCCGTCTGCGCCTATTACAAACGCCGCTTCGGCGTGGAGGGGATCACGCCGGACCGGGTCATGAGCTTTTCCGGCAGCCAGGACGGCATCGGGCATCTGGGCCTGACGCTGTGCAACGACGGCGACGTGGCGCTGCTGCCCGACCCCTGCTACCCCGTCTTTATGACCGGCTGCCTGCTGGGCGGCGCCAAACCCTGGTACTACCGCCTGACCAAAGAGAACCATTTTCTGCCGGACGTTTCCTCCATTCCCGAGGAGGTGGCCCGCGCCGCCAAGCTGATGCTGGTCAGCCTGCCCGCCAACCCCGTAGGCAGCGTGGGCACGCCGGAACTGTATGCCGGGATCGTGGCTTTCTGCCGCCGGTACGACATCCTGCTGGTCCATGACAACGCCTACAGCGACATCATCTTCGACGGCGCCCGCGGCAACAGCGTGTTCAATACGCCGGGCGCCGAGGCGTGCGCCGTGGAATTTTTCAGCCTGAGCAAGAGCTTCAACGTGACGGGCGCCCGCATCAGCTTCCTGGTGGGCCGCCCCGACGTGGTGGCCGCCTGCAAAAAGCTGCGCACCCAGATCGACTTCGGCATGTTCCTGCCGGTGCAGAAAGCCGCCATCGCCGCCCTGACCGGCCCGCTGGACGGCGTACAGCGCCAGTGCGCCGAATACCAGCGCCGCCGGGACGCCCTGTGCGGCGGCCTGCGGGCCATCGGCTGGGATGTGCCCGACAGCCACGGCAGCATGTTCGTCTGGGCGCCCCTCCCGGCCGGATACACGGACAGCATGGCCTTCTGCCTGGAACTGATCGAAAAAGCCGGCGTGATCTGCACGCCGGGTTCCAGCTTTGGCCCCAGCGGGGAAGGTTACGTCCGTTTTGCGCTGACCATGCCGGTGGAACAGATCCGGCAGGCCGTGGCCGCCATCGCCGCCAGCGGCGTGATCCGCTGACCCGCCGCCCGCTACTTACCGCCGGCATCCCCGGCAAAAGCCGCAGGACGCTCTTGTTTATGCCGGCACGAAAAAAACGCCCATCGCCTGCAGGCGATGGGCGTTTTTCAGGATCAGTGACAGGTTTCCCGCAGGACGGCGCGCAGTTCCTTCTGCAGTTCCGGCGTAACGTCCGCGTTGCGCAGCAAAGCCTGCAGCAGGGCCGGGTATTCGTTCACAGGCAGCTGCGCGGCGATCAGGACCGCCAGGTACTCCGCATGGGACATGGCAGGTTCAAAGGTGCGCGCATAGGTCTTGCCGCTGCGCACAAACCCGGATTCTTTGAGCACCCCTTTCTCCATCAGGCTGTTCAGCATGGAAAAGATGGAGCGTTCTTTCCACTTGCGGTCCACGCAGGTGGAGACTACCTCCGTTTGTGCCATCGGATGGTCCGCCTTCCAGAAGATCCCCATGATCTGCTGTTCACTTTTTGTCAGATGCACGACGCTTGATTCCCCCTCGCTCTCATAATACTAATGATAGTATCTTCTTTGCACCGAAATGTCAATGCATTCTGCACTATTTTTTCCATTTCTTCTCGCTTTTTAATAATAATTTTACATTCTTCATAGTTTTGTCACCTGTCAAATACAGTTTCTATTTTTTCGATACAACGATTTTTTGTTTTCCCTCATTTCTCGGAAATTGCCGCCTTCCCGGCAACATACTCCTGATTTGCGGCCTTCCGGCCGGTGTGCAGCCCCCTCGAAACATGGATTTTTTACTCATTTTGCCAGCGCTGCGCCAACTGCGTGACGACCCGTTTTTCCAGCCTTGAAACATAGCTGCGGCTCACCCCCAGCCGCGCCGCCACCTGCTGCTGGGTCCGGGGCGGCGCGCCGTCCAGCCCATAACGCCAGGTGATCAGGCAGCGTTCCCGCTCCGGCAGCGTGCGGATCAGCCTGCGCAGGCGCTCCGCCTCCACCCGGCGTTCGCAGTCGTCCTCCATTACAGCCGGATCGGGCAGGGTATCGGCCAGCGTCAGCTGCCCGCCGCCTTCCAGCGGTTCCTGCAGCGAGACCTGTGCGCCCTCCCGCCGGGTGCGCCGCAGTTCCATGCGCAGTTCGTTTTCGATGCAGCGGCTGGCATAGCTGGAAAACTTGCTGGCCCGCGACGGGTCGAAGGTATCCACCGCCTTGATGAGCCCGATGGTCCCGATGGAGATCAGGTCATCCTGGGCCGCTGCGGCCGCATAGTATTTCTTGGTCACATGGGCCACCAGCCGCAGGTTATGGCGGATCAGGCGGTCCCGCGCCGCCGCCGCGCCCGGTCCCCCGGCGCGCAGCACGGCAAACGCCTCCCGTTCCTTTCCCGGCGGAAGCGGCCGCGGGAAGGACCCGCTCTCCAGATGCAGCGCCAGGTACAGCACATGCCCGGCAGCAGCCTGCAAAAACAGGCTCAGGATCTCCAACATGTTCCCCACCCCCTGCCCCAGCGTATGCGGCGCCCCGCCCCGCTATGCGTCAAAATGGGACAGGACCCGCCGGTTTTTTCCCGTCTGGCGCGACACAAATTCCCTGTTCAAACGCGGAAAAATGTGGTACACTGACAGCGACCGGGCCGCTGGCCCGCACCAAGGAGGTCTTTGTATGAAACGGGTCCTTGTCACCGGGGCCGGCGGTTTTGTGGGGTCCCGCATCCTGCAGCAGCTGCGCGCCCAGTTGAAACTGACGGCTTTTCCCCGCGGCATGCTGGCGCAGGCGGCGGAAGAGGACGTGCTGCGGTTCGTGCAGCAGGTCCAGCCGGACTGCGTGCTGCATACGGCGGCGCTGTCCGACACCGGCTACTGTGAAGCCCACCCGGAGGAGTCCTTCCGCGCCAACGTGGAGGTCCCCGTCTGGCTGGCCCGGGCCGCCCGGACGGCAGGCGCCGGACTGGTGCTGTTCAGTTCCGACCAGGTCTACACCGGGCTGCCCGGGTGCAGTCCCCGGGACGAGGACGCCCCGCTGCAGCCTGCCAACGTCTATGGCCGCCACAAGCTGTTGGCGGAGCAGCGGGTGCTCGACCTGCTGCCCCAGGCGGTCTGCCTGCGCGCCACCTGGATGTACGACCTGCCCTGCTACGGGCTGCCGGTGCGCGGCAACCTGCCGCTGAACCTGGTGCGCGCGGCCCTGCAGGGGCAGGCGCTGACCTTTTCCCGCCGGGACTACCGCGGCGTGACCTATGTGCGCCAGGCCGTGCAGAACCTGCTGCCCGCCCTTTCGCTGCCGGGCGGGGTGTACAACTTCGGCAGCGAAAACGACGCCGACATGTTCACCACCGCCCAGGCGTTCTGCGCCCTGCTGGGGGCCGCGCCCCGCCTGGAAGCCGCCGCCTGGGAGCGCTGCCTGGCCATGGACACCCGCAAGGCCCGTGCCGCCGGGCTCTGCTTCGACACCACCCGCGACGGGCTGCTCCGCTGCCTGCGGGACTACGGGCTGCGCCCGGGCAGCGGCGGCGTCTGAGAGGCATCTTTACACAGTTGTTCGACAGACCGTCGTTTTTCACAAAAATCTCAGGATATTTACCTAAACTTTTACTTGACATCCAGGCCCGATCCGTCTTATTCTTAACAAAGACGTTCGTTATGGGAAGGGATGAGTGCAAGTGAACGTTTTGAAAAAGGTCTACTGCCGGGTCTTTCAGACCGGCATGCGTCTCGCGCTGCCGTTTTTGCCCTACCGGGAGCCGCAGCTGATCCACGGCGTGGGCGGCGTGGCGGAGGTTTTGCGCAGCCATGACATTGGCTGCGTCATGCTGGTGACCGACGCGGGGGTCCACGGGCTGGGCCTGACCGCGCATCTGGAAGCGCTGCTCAAGGCGGCCGGCATCCGCTGCGTGGTATATGACCGCACCGTCGCCAACCCCACCGTCGCCAACGTGGAGGAAGCCCGCGCCCTCTATCTGGAACAGGGCTGCCAGGGGCTGATCGCCTTCGGCGGCGGTTCCTCCATGGACTGCGCCAAGGCGCTGGGCGCGCGCATCGTGCGGCCCAAAAAGGCGCTGAACCGCATGGAGGGCCTGCTGCACGTGATGCGCCGCCTGCCGCTGCTGATCGCGGTGCCCACCACGGCGGGCACCGGCAGCGAGACCACGCTGGCCGCCGTCATCACCGACGAAAAGACCCGCCATAAATATCCCATCAACGATTTTTCGCTGATCCCCCACTACGCCGTGCTGGACCCCGACGTGACCCTGGGGCTGCCGCCCCAGCTGACCGCCACCACCGGCATGGACGCCCTGACCCACGCGGTGGAAGCCTACATTGGCCGTTCCACCACCCGGGGCACCCGCGCCGCTGCGGTGGAAGCCGTGCGGCTGATCTTTGCCAACCTGCCGGAAGCCTACTTCAACGGCCATGACCGGGAAGCCCGCGCCAACATGCTGCAGGCCGCCTATCTGGCGGGCACGGCCTTCACCAAAAGTTACGTGGGCTATGTGCACGCCGTGGCCCACAGCCTGGGCGGGCGGTACGGCATCGCCCACGGCCTGGCCAACAGTGTGCTGCTGCCCGTGGTGCTGCGCGCCTACGGCCCTGCCGCCTGGAAGAAACTGGCCCGGCTGGCCCGTGCGGCGGGCGTGAGCGACGCCGCCAGCGACCGGGAAGCCGCCGAGAGCTTCATCGCCTGCATCGAGGGGATGAACGCCGCCATGGACATTCCCGAAACGCTGCCCGGCATCCGCAGCGAGGACATTCCCCAGCTGGCGCGTTATGCGGACCACGAGGCCAACCCGCTGTACCCGGTGCCGGTGCTGTGGGGCCCCGATCAACTGGCGGAGATGTACAAGAAAGTGCAGGAGGTAGCCACCGATGACCGAACTGGAGATCCGGAACATTCTGACACGGCAGCGTGAATATTTTGCCGCCGGTCACACCCTGCCCTATGCGGCGCGTCTGGCGGCCCTGAAAAAGCTGAAAGAGGCCCTGCAGCGCCATGAAGCCGACCTCGCCCGCGCGCTGCGGGAGGACCTGGGCAAATCAGACTATGAGAGTTACATGTGCGAGACGGGGCTGACCCTCTCGGAAGCCAGCTGGATGATCCGCAACCTGCGCAGGCTGATGCGCGACCGCACGGTGCCCACGCCGCTGGCCCAGTTTGCGGCCCGCAGCTTCCGTTCGCCGTCGCCTTACGGCACGGTGCTCATCATGAGCCCCTGGAACTACCCGGTCATGCTGACGCTGGACCCGCTGATCGACGCGCTGGCCGCGGGCAATACCGTGGTGGTCAAGCCCAGCGCCTACGCCCCTGCCAGCGCTGCGGCGCTGCAGCAGATCCTGGGCGAGTGTTTCCCGCCCGAACTGGTCAGCGTAGTCACCGGCGGCCGGGCCGAGAACCAGGCCCTGCTGCACCAGAAATTCGACATGATCTTTTTCACCGGCAGCAAGGCCGTAGGCAAAGAGGTGCTGCGCTGCGCCGCCGAGCACCTGACCCCCGCCGTGCTGGAACTGGGCGGAAAAAGCCCCTGCATCGTGGAAAAGACCGCCAAGATCAAGCTGGCTGCCAAGCGCATCGTGTTCGGCAAGTACCTGAACTGCGGCCAGACCTGCGTAGCCCCCGACTACATCCTGTGCGACGCGGCCATCCGGGACGAACTGGTGGCCGCCATCCGGCAGGAGATCACAGCCCAGTACGGGGCCGACCCGCTGCAGAACCCGGATTACGGCAAGATCATCAACGCCAAGCACTACCAGCGGCTGATGGGGCTGATCGACCCGGCCAAGGTGGTCTGCGGCGGCACGGGGGACGAGGCTGCCCGGCGCATCGCCCCCACGGTGATGCAGGACGTGACCTGGGAGGACGCCGTCATGGGCGAGGAGATCTTCGGCCCCATCCTGCCGGTGCTGACCTACACCGACCTGGACGCGGCCCTGGCCGGGATCGAAGCCCGGCCCCACCCGCTGGCCCTCTACCTGTTCAGCGAGGACAAGGCCGTGCAGCGCCGGGTGCTGGACCGCTGCCACTTCGGCGGCGGCTGCCTGAACGACACCATCATCCACCTGGCCACCAGCGCCATGCCCTTTGGCGGCGTGGGAGAGAGCGGCATGGGCGGCTACCACGGCCGCACGGGCTTTGAGGCGTTCAGCCATCTGCGCAGCATGGTGGACAAAAAGACCTGGATGGACATGCCGGTGCGCTACCAGCCTTACGGCAGCCTGAAAGACAAGCTGCTGCGGGTATTTTTAAAGTAAACGGGTGGATGCGGTTCTCGCCGCATCCACCTTTTGGCAGAAACAAGGAGGCGGACGCCGTACGGCGTCCGCCTCCTTGTTTCTGCCA
>HBJMC02800__coassemble_101_pt1 | contig 78747 bp, 65 predicted proteins | sample HBJMC02800__metabat2_low_PE_014 | metagenome-assembled genome bin HBJMC02800 | reverse complement strand
CTAAAATAAAAAGATCGTCACTCCAAATGTCGTGACGATCTAAATTTTTTACTTGCGTATATCTATTTTAGTTTGGAAGACATCATCAATCACCTAATTGATTATCAATTATTCAGACTTGCTTTATACTCAAGGAAGTCCTGAATATAAGGATTGTTCGGATCAGTAAGATCATCAAAAGCTTCTTGAGCTTCTTCCTCAGTTACCTTGTCTAAATCATCCCAAGACTGTCCGCCGAGCTGCTTTTTGTAAGCCTCTCTCCAGATTTCTTTCTCCTCATCTGTATAAGTCTCCCATTCCTCAGTAGAAGGCTTTCTGACAGTACCGTCGTTATAAACACCAGGGGATACTTCGTATTTCTCGTCTGTATCAGATGGGGTTTCGGTAGGCATGGGGTCCTCTGTAGGTATAGGGGTAGCGGTAGGCGTGGGTTCCGGGGTGGGAGTAGGAGTCGCAGTAGGAGCAGGGGTTTCCGTGGGAATGGGAGTTAAACTACTTTCCTGGGATTTGTTCATATAAACCAACCCTACCACCAAAAGAAGGATTACTGCTATTACAGGGATGATGATTTTCTTTTTCATGTCTCTCTCACCTTAATATAAAGTTTTAATTTCATTAAAATAAGCTTATTTTAATAAGCTTTTCTTTCCTCCACATTATACTCGCCCTTATATATTTTAACAAGGTATTAAGAACTTAAATTTTTCCTCCCTGTCCTGATTTTCCTCCCTGTCTTGTTTTTCCTCCCAACTGATTGAAGCTTGAAATCTTTAAATTTTTCCTCCCTGTCTTGATTTTCCTCCCAAAAGCTATAAATTTCCTCATCATTTTCTACATAACACCATTAAACGATAGCTTATATCAAGATTTTAACCTTTCTAAAATTGATCTCAGTTTCTTGGTTTCTTAGTTATTGTATCAGAACTGGCAGGGGGGCAGCGGCAGAACGGCCTCTGCCGGCACTGCGGTTCAGGCCAGCGTGTGTTCCGCAAAGCCGGGTTCTGTCACCGGCTTGTGGCAGACCGGTTCCCGCCCGGCCGCGGCTTCCTCGGTGAAGCGCACCGCGTGAAGGCAGCCGCTTTCACAGGTCTTGTAGTAGTAGACCGGCGGCCCCTGCACGTCCAGGCAGCTGCTGTAGATCGTCTCGTCCCAGCGGCCCTCGGGGGTCTGCACGCTGCCCCGCACCATGGCCACGGCGTCCAGCAGGTGGAAGAACTGCACCACCTGCCCGGCGCGGTCCTCGGGAAAGACCGCGTTCTGCTTGCAGAAGGCGGCCCGCACAAAGCGGGAAGCGGGGGAGGCGTCCCCCGGCAGGCCCAGCCCGCCCAGGCCCTGGCCGAATACTTCCAGTTCCCGCGCCGGGGCAAAGCGGTTTTCCGGCGTGGCGGGGGAAAGGCCCCGGTACTGGTTCAGGTTCATCTGCTGCCAGGGGAAGGGCGGGTTGTTGGTCAGCACGCCCCAGGCGTCTTCATACAGGTGCAGGCCGTCAGCCATCGGCTCGGCTACCAGCACGCCGTCCGGTCCGGCGATCTGCCAGTGCAGCGGGGCCAGCGGGTAGCCGGGGCCGAAGGGCTCGGCCACCAGGTGCACCTGCTCCAACAGCCGCCGGGCTTCGGCCACGGTGGCGCACTGCCCCAGCACCAGCGGGAACAGTTCATAGGGGGCCAGGTTCAGCGCGCCCTCTTTGGGGGCCGCAAAATAATGGGCGTTGCCGGGGAAATTCAGCCCCGCCATATACAGCCCTTTTTCGTTGGCGGCTTCGGCGTACAGCGGCACGCCCCCGGCCAGGCTGGCCATGCCCAGCAGGGCATAGTGCTCCGCCAGCGCCGGATGGTGGTGGAACGCAAAGGGAAACTTCCGGGGCGTGAGCACCACCTGTTCCCCAAAATGATATTCCAGGTCCAGGTTGCGTCCATACAGCCCCCGCTCGGGGAAGGCAAGACTCGTACACATTGCAGGTACCTCCTTTTTGGTCCTGCCCCCAGTATACCCGCCCCAGGCGGGAAAAGCAACGCCGGAACGGAAAAAGTTGACAGGCCCCCGGCAGGGTGCTATACTGGGTCCGTACTTTATAAATAAGGAAGTCTTTCCCATGAACCTCCGTCACCCGGTGTAAGATCGCAAGAACGCTTGAGCAGGCGCCGCTGTGCAGCGCCTGTTTGCCCTGCCTGCGGGCAGGCTGCGATCTTACCCGAGACGGAGGTATCTGTATGCATAAACGCAATATCGCCCTGCTGTACGGCATCTCGCTGCTGCAGGGCATGGTCTTTTACGGCCCCATTTCCACCCTCTACCGGCAGGTGCAGGGGGTCAGCATCTTCCAGATTTTGCTCATCGAGAGCATCAGCTATGCCCTGTGCATCGTGCTGGAGGTGCCCTGGGGCGTGGTGGCGGACCGCATCGGCTACAAGCGCACGATGCGCATCTGCTGCTGGCTGTATTTTCTTTCCAAGATCGTTTTCTGGCAGTCCACGGACTTTGCGGGATTTTTGGCCGAGCGGGTGCTGCTCAGCGTGGTCATCACCGGCCTGTCCGGCGTGGATACCAGCATCCTGTACCTTTGCGCCGGCCCGCAGGAGAGCCAGCATGTGTTCGGCGTCTACAACAGCCTGGGGGAAGCCGGGCTGCTGGGGGCCGCGGCGGTGTTCACCCTCTTTGTGGGGGACGACTACCGGCTGGCCGCCCTGCTGACGGTGTTCAGCTACGGCGCGGCGGCGCTGCTCTCCCTGGGGTTGACCGAAGTGCGCCCCGCCCCGGCGGAACGGGCGGCCCGGGAACCCTTCAGGGCCACGCTGCGGGCCTCCCTGGCGGCGCCGGGGCTGGCGGCGCTGCTGGTGGCTTCCGGCCTGCTCACCGAGGTCCACCAGACGGTGACGGTCTTTCTCAACCAGCTGCAGTACGAGCGCTGCGGCATGACCAGCACGGCCATCGGCGCGGTGTACATCGTCACCAGCTTGTTGGGACTGTGCGGCGCCTTCTCGGCCCGGTTCACCGGCGCGGCGGGCCCGCGGCGGGCGGTGCGGCTGCTCTGCCTGGCCCCGGCCCTGGGCTGCCTGGTGTTGATGGCCACCGACCGGGCGGCGCTGTCGGTGGGGTGCGTCTGGCTGCTGCGGGTATCCGACAGTCTGTTCCAGCCCTACCGGCTGCGGCTGCAGAACGCCATGGTCCGCACCGGCAACCGGGCCACGGCGCTGAGCATCCACGCCATGGTGGTGGACACGGTGTCCATCGTGACCAACCTGGCCTTCGGCGCCCTGGCCGAGTGGGACCTGCGGGCGGCGCTGGGGTTCGGCGCGGTGGCGGCGGTGACGGCTTTGCTCCTTCTGGAACGGGTCCGCCGCCGGACGGGCCTGCAGGGGAAAGTATAAAAAACGCAGCAACGGTAGCAATACCGTTGTTTTTTGTTGACAGAACTGGTCTACTATGATAGACTAATGGCAGAACAAGCGTATACGGAAAGGGGGAGCCAAATGTCTGTACAGGAACCTTTGCGGCTGGCGGAGGGGGAATACCGCTTCGCCTGCCTGGTGTGGGACCACGAGCCGCTGCCCAGCGGGGAACTGGTCAAACTGGCTGCCGGAGCGCTGGGGTGGAAGAAAAGCACCACCTACACGGTGCTGAAAAAACTCTGCGACCGGGGCGTGCTGCAAAACGAGGGCGGCACAGTGACCAGCCGGGTGGCGCGGCAGACCGTCCAGTGTGCCGAGAGCGCCGCCGTGGTGGACAAGACCTTCGGCGGCAGCCTGCCGCGGTTCGTGGCGGCGTTCCTGCGCACCAAGCCCATCAGCGACGCCGAAGCCGCCGAGATCCGCGCCCTGCTGGACGCCGCCCACGAGGAGGAGGTGTGAGCCATGCGCGACGCCGTTCTTCATCTGCTGCTGCTCAGCCTGTGGGGCGGCGCGGCGGCTGTGGGGGCGCTGGCCGTCAGCGCCGCGCTGCGCCGGGCCCATACCCCCAGCCGGTGGCTGTGCTGGCTGTGGCTGGCGGTGGGGGTGCGCTTTGCGCTGCCCTGGGGCATCCCACTCACGCTGCCCCGGCCCCAAAATCAGCAGCTGGCCCAGGCGGCCGAGACCGTCCAGGCCCTGGCCGAAGCCCCGGCCCCCGTGGTTCGGCCCGCCGTGCAGGCGGCGCCGGTGCAGGCGGCGCCCGCGCCCTGGTATGAAGGGCTGACGGTCTGGCACCTGCTGGCCGCCGTATGGGCGCTGGGGGTGCTGGTGCTGGCGGTGCGGGCTGTGGCGGGGTATGTCCGGCTGCGGCGCACGGTGGCGCTGGCCTGCAAGACCCCCGAGGGTTGCTACAGCGGTTCCTGTGTGCCCGCGCCCTTCACGCTGGGCATCCTGCGGCCCCGCATCTACCTGCCCGGCAGCCTGACGGGCGCAGCGCGGCAGGCCGTGCTGCTGCACGAGCGCACCCACCTGCGCCGCCGCGATCCCGTCGTCAAGCCGCTGTACTATGCGGTGGTCTGCCTGCACTGGTTCAACCCCCTGGCCTGGCTGGCCTTCCGCCAGCTGGAACGGGAGATGGAGGCCGCCTGCGACGAAGCCGCCGTGCGCGGCTGCGACGCGGCCGCCCGCAACGCCTACTGCGAAAGCCTGCTGCAATACGCCCTGCAGGGGCGTATGACGCCGGCCAGTCTGGCTTTCGGGCAGGGCAGCGTCAAGCAGCGCATCGTGCATCTGCTGCATTACCGCCGCCTGGGGGCCGGGGCGCTGCTGCTCTGCGCCGTGGCCGTGGGCCTGAGCGTGACGGCCTGCATGATGCGGCCCCAGGTGGCCGAGGCCACGCCGGAGACCGCCGCGGGACCGGCGGCAGAGACCGGGCCCCAGCCCGCCACGCCGGAGACCGCCGTGACCTTCACACCCAACACGGCGGGGCTGCCCAATTTGGACGACCCGGCCAACAGCCCGCGCTTTCTCTGCCCGGTGGAGTATACCTACATCAGCCGGTATATGGGCGGCGGCCACCGGGGCAACGACCTGTGCGCCCCCGCGGGCACGCCGGTGTATGCCGCCCAGGATGGCTACGTTGAGTCGGCGACTTACCACTGGTCCTGGGGCAACTTCGTTCAGCTGGACCATGGCTCCGCCGCCGACGGCCGCCGGTGGGGGACCCTCTATGCCCACATGCGGTCGCTGGCTGTGGAACCGGGCCAGACCGTCAAGGCCGGGGACCTGCTGGGGTATGTGGGGGCTACCGGCAACACCACTGGCAATGCGCTCCACTTTGAGATGACGGTGGACGATGTGCTGGCGGATGCGCGGTATTTTACCGACTATCGGGAGGGGGACGGCAGCGAACTGACCGGGGAGATCGCCGCGGAACTGCGGGCCCGATGCGACGGCGAACAGCAGAACGCCGTGACCTTTGCCGCCGATGCCGCCGGGCTGCCCAACCTGGACGACCCGGCCAACAGCGCCCTGTTCATGAGCCCGCTGCAAAACTTTAAGTACATCAGCGCTGTGGTGGAGAACGGCCACCAGGGCGTGGATATAGCGGCAGACGCCGGCACGCCGGTCTATGCCGCCGCCGATGGCGTGGTGACGGTGTCCGAGGCGGACGCCACCTTTGGCAACTGGGTGGAGATCGACCACGGCACCAGCGCCGACGGCCACCGCTGGACCACCCGCTACGCCCATATGGACGACCGTTCCGTCCAGATGGGGCAGACGGTGCAGGCCGGGGAACTGGTGGGCCATGTGGGCAGCACCGGCCAATCCACCGGGCCTCATCTGCATTTTGAGGTGCTGGCGGACAGCGCCCCGGTGGACCCCCGCTACGTCACCGGCGCGCCCCTGACCTCCCACGCGGCGCTGACCGGGGACCAGGCTGCAGAGATCAAAGCCGCGATCCAGGAACTGCAGCAAGACCAGCAGGAAGCCGAGCAGGAGGCCCGCGACCAGCTGGAGGGCCCTCAGCGTCAGCTGGAAGCCGTCCAACAGGCCGAGGACGCCGCCAGGGCTCAGAGCGCACAACAGCAGTCGGCGCAGGAAGCGGACGAAGCCCGCGCCGCGCTGGACGAAGCCGCCGCCCGGTTGGACGGCAGCCTTTCCGGCGGCGCATGACCGCCGACGGTGACGTTTTTTGATTTTTCAACAGTCTAAACGTCCCCGCCGCCGGCATGAACAACCAATAAAACGAAAACGTCCCCGCCAACGGCGGGGACGTTCAGCGTATCGGGAAACTTAACACGCCGCAAAAGGGGCAACAGTCAGGCACCGCGGTGCGCGACTGTTGCCCCTTTTGACAAGGCTTACGCGCCTCTTCTGCGCCAGATGGTCTCCACCGCATAGCGCACTGCGTCGATGTGGTGGTTGTTCACATCGGGGTAGCCGGGCAGCACCTCGCCGGTGCGGGGGTCGCGCTCATACTCGTATTCGCTGAACTCCGCCGCCGTGGCCGGGCACCGCGCCGGGTCGATGACGATGGCCGCCAGCCCCTGCAGCCACTTCATGCTCTCCCGCACGCTGCCGGGGCCTTTCTGGGCCGCCCGGCAGGGCAGGCCCGCGGCGCGGTAGTCGGCGCAGGACTTGGGCTCCGCCGCATCGGCGGTCAGCAGGCCGCCGTCGTCGCCGCCCACGCCCCGTTCCACCAGCAGGCGGGCGGTGTCCCGGTTGGGCGTGCGGGTGCGGGTCAGTTCGTCAAAGACCACCAGCGTGCGGCGGGCCGCGTCGTAGCTCACGGCGTTGTAGGCCCAGGGGTCGGGGTACCAGCCCCAGTCCACGCCGTGGTACAGCCGGTCAAAAGCGGCGATCTCCCCGTCCGTCACCGGGCGCAGCTGCAGGTTGTCGAACACCGCCGCGCCGCTGCCCACCACCTCGCCGCCGTATTCGTGCCGGTAGGCGATGGGGTTCACCTGCTGCAAGTGCTCGGCGTCGGCCCAGAACCGCTCGCCCAGAAATTCCCGCGGCAGGTCCCGGTAGGTGGAATGGTGCACCAGCTTGCCGGGGCGGGGTTCCAGCGCATAGCGGTTCACCCAGCTGCGGGCCATGGCAGGCGGGTTGAAACTCTTGAGCGTCAGCGTCCAGCCGCCGCCGCGCAGGATGCTCTGCTCCACGCTGCGCACTTCCTCCGGCCCTTCAAACTGGTCAAGCTCCTCGAACCAACAAAGCCCCACAGCGCCGAAGGGCACCTTCAAACTTTTGAGCTTGCCCGCATCGTCCAGGCCGAAAAACAGGATCTTCTGCCCCGTGGGCAGGTAGGTGCATTCCATGGGGCTGACCGTGCAGCGGAAGTAGGGCGCGCATCCCAGCGCGCCGATGGCCCACACGATCTGGTTGTACACGCTGTTGCGCAGCGTGCCCGCCACCTTGCGCAGCACGACGGCGTGGCAGTCCGGGCGGCGCAGCAGTTCATAGACCAGTTCCAGTGAAAGATAGCTGGACTTGCCCGAGCCGCGCCCGCCCTTGGCCACTACCTCCCGCACCGTGCCGCTGCGGATGGCCTGGTGCACCGGCCAGAATACCGGCGGGATCACCTGTTTCAATTGTATGCGCATGGCGCGCCCCCTCCTTTTTCAGCGTCCGGCCCCCGCCGGGGCGCTATGCTTCGTCGATGATGACGACCCCCTCGCCGCCTTCGCCGTCGCCCTGAAGATGCCGGTACAGCATCTCCAGCGCGCGCAGCTTGTCCGCCACTTTGACGGCCCCGTTCCCCGCGCCGGGTTCGGCAAAGGCGATGGCGGCCAACTCCCCCAGCACGTGCTCCGGCGTCAATTCACACACGCATGGCATGCCTCCTTTCCGCAGGCGGTTCTCATGCCTGCAAGGAAATTTTACAACTTATAGTTGTGAAATGCAATGAAATCCGCCGAAAACTTTGCCGCCGCGCCGCCCGGAAAATATTTTTGCCGGGGGTGTTGCGTCCCGGCCCGCAAGGCGCTACACTGTAAAGGACAAAAAATGCGCGCCTATAGAAAGGAGCCTGACCATGAACGCAAAAGAACCCCAACTGTGCTGGCTGACCGACCCCACAGTTTTTGCCGTCAACCGGCTGGACGCCCATTCCGACCATGTCTGCTACCGCACCCCGGAGGAAGCCGCCGCCGGGCGCAGCAGCCTGCGCCAGAGCCTGGACGGAGAGTGGCGTTTCGCCTGGAGCAAATGCCCCGCCGCCCGTCCGGCGGATTTCTGGCGGGAAGGGGCGGACCTCTCGGCCTTCGGCGCCATCCGGGTGCCGGGGCACATCGAACTGCAGGGCTACGGCGAGGTGCAGTACACCAACACCCTCTATCCCTGGGACGGCCGGGCCGGACTGCGCCCGCCCCAGATCGACTGGGACCATGCGCCGGTGGGCAGCTATGTGAAGGAGTTCACGCTGGAGGAAGGGCTGCGGGGCCAGCGGGTCTGCATCAGCTTCCAGGGGGTGGAGCAGGCGTTCTACCTGTGGTGCAACGGCGTGTTCGTGGGCTATGCCGAGGATACCTTCACCCCCTCGGAGTTTGAACTGACCCCCTGCCTGCGGGAAGGCGTCAACCGTATCTGTGTGGAAGTCCACAAGCGGTGCAGCGCCTCCTGGCTGGAGGATCAGGACTTTTTCCGTTTCTCGGGCATCTTCCGCCCGGTCTACCTCTACGCCAAGCCGAAGGTCCACCTGGCCGACCTGTGGCTGCAGGCGGGGCTGGAGCGGGACAACACCACCGCCACCCTGACGCCGCGCATCAAGCTGGAAGGGCAGACCCGGGGCGCGGCCGTGCATCTGCGGCTGACCGACGGCGAGGGCTGCGCCCTCTACGACGGCCCCGTCACCGGCGACACGCTGGAACTGCAGGGCGTGCAGCCCTGGAGCCACGCCACCCCCACCCTCTACCATGCGGTGCTGACGCTGGCCGACGCCGCGGGCGAAGTGCAGGAGGTCGTGCCCTACGACATCGGTTTCCGCCGGTTCGAGATGATCGACGGCGTCATGTGCCTCAACGGCGAGCGCATCGTGTTCAACGGCGTGAACCGGCATGAGTGGAACGCGGAGAAAGGCCGCGCCATCGGCCCTGAGGACATGTACGCCGCCATCGAGGTGTTCCGCCGCAACCACATCAACGCCGTGCGCACCTGCCACTACCCCGACCAGAGCCTGTGGTACGACCTGTGCGACCAGAACGGCATCTATATGATGGACGAAGCCAACCTGGAAAGCCACGGCAGCTGGCAGAAGCTGGGCGCGGTGGAGCCCAGCTGGAACGTACCCGGCAGCCTGCCCGAATGGCGCGGCTGCGTGCTGGACCGCGCCCGCAGCATGTTCGAGCGGGACAAAAACCACACCGCCATCCTGATCTGGTCCTGCGGCAACGAGAGTTACGCGGGGGAGGACATCCAGGCCATGAGCGACTATTTCCACGCCCAGGACCCCGGGCGGCTGGTACACTACGAGGGTGTGTTCCACAACCGCGCCTTTGACCGTATCAGCGATATGGAGAGCCGCATGTACGCCAGACCCTGGGAGATCCGGGACTATCTGGAATCCAAACCGGCCAAGCCCTTCATCCTCTGCGAGTATATGCACGATATGGGCAATTCCCTGGGCGGCATGGAAAGCTACATCCGTCTGGCGGAGGAATACCCCCAGTACCAGGGCGGCTTCATCTGGGACTACATGGACCAGGCCCTGTGGCACACCGACGCCTGCGGCCGCCGGGCCCTGGGCTACGGAGGGGACTTCGGCGAGCGCACCACCGACTACAATTTCAGCGGCAACGGCATCGTCTACGCCGACGGCGCCGAGAAGCCCGCCATGCAGGAGGTCCGCTACTGGTACGCCGCTCCGGCTGCCCGCGCCGCGCAGGACGCCCGCAATGCGGCCGCCGCCCGCGCCGCCGACAAAGCGCTGGCCGCCCAGTGGCAGGCCCGCCCGGCGCAGCCCCTTGCCGTCGTAGAGGGCGACGGCAACCTGGGCGTGAAGGGCCGCGGGTTCGAGGTGCTGTTCTCCTACACCGAGGGGGGCCCCATCTCGCTGCGCACCGGCGGGACCGAGTGGCTGTGGCGCGCTCCGCGTCCGGCGCTGTGGCGCGCTTCCACCGACAATGACCGCGGCTGCGGCTTTGCCCAGCGCAGCGCGGTCTGGCTGGCCGCCGACGCCCTGGCCAAAGCCCCCCGGCCGGAGATCCTGGAAATGAGCGAACAGCAGGTGGCCCTGCGTTACCGCTTTGACCTGCCCGCCGTGCCGGACGCCGGGGTGGAAGTGACCTACACGGTGGAGAGCCGGGGCGCGCTGAAGGTGGAGGCCGTCTACCACGGCGCGCCGGACGTGCCGGAACTGCCCTGCTTCGGCGTGCGGTTCCAGACGGCGGCCCCCGTGGCCGCCACCCGCTGGACCGGCCTTTCGGGCGAGACGTATCCCGACCGTTACAAAGGCGCGGAATTCGGCTGCTGGGAGGAAACGCCCCGCATCGAACCCCACCTGGTCCCCCAGGACGGCGGTGTGCATATGGCGACCCGCCGCGCCGTGCTGCAGCAGCGGGACAGCCGCGGCCGCACCACCGCCGCGCTGGAACTGCAAAGCTGCGGCGCGCCCTTCGCCTTCAGCGCCCTGCCCAACACGGCGCAGGAACTGGAAGCGGCCCAGCACCCTGAGGAACTGCCCGCCACCGGCCGCACCAATGTGACGGTGCTGGGGGCCGTGCGCGGTGTGGGTGGCATCGACAGCTGGGGCACCGACGTGGAGGAAGCGTACCGCCTGGACGGCGCGCGGGACTACACGGTGGCCTTCCGCCTGATGCTGAACTGAAAAGCCGATGAAGAACGCGCGCCTGCCAAGCAGGCGCGCGTTTTTGCGGCGGATGATTTGACAGCGGGCCCGTTCCGGGGTATGCTTACAGCAGGGAGGGCACGTCTATGGAACTGAGAGAACTGTTCCCCGTATGGGAAAAACTCACCCCGGAACAACAGCGGCAGGTGGAAGCCGCCGCGCGGCCGCGCACCGCCGCCCGGGGCGCCATGCTGCACAGCGGTCCGGCGGACTGCGTGGGCTTTTTGCTGGTGCGCAGCGGGCAGCTGCGGGTGTACATCCTCTCCGGCGAAGGGCGGGAGATCACCCTCTACCGCCTGTTTGCGCGGGACATCTGCCTGCTGTCCGCTGCCTGCATGCTGCGGGGCGTGCAGTTCGACGTGGCCATCGAGGCCGAGAAGGACACCGAACTCTGGGTCCTGCCCGCGGACCGCTACAAGCGGCTGATGGAGGAATCCGCCTCGCTGGCCAATTACACCAACAGCGTCCTGGCGGAGCGGTTCTCCGACGTGATGTGGCTGGTGGAACAGGTGCTGTGGAAAAGTTTCGACAAACGGCTGGCGGCTTTCCTGCTGGAAGAAGCCGCCCTGGAGGGCAGCGATACGCTGCGCATGACCCACGAGACCATCGGCCGCCACCTGGGCTCCCCGCGGGAGGTAGTCACCCGCATGCTGCGGTATTTCCAGGGCGAGGGGCTGGTCCGGCTGGCCCGGGGCAGCGTGGAGATCACCGACGGAAAGGGCCTGCGGGCGCTGGCAGAAAGCTGAAAACGCAACAAGGCCCCGGCGTGCGCCGGGGCCTTGTTCGTTTTATTTATCGGTCCATCCCGCAGGGGAAGGCTGCGCCGCCGGGGCGGCGTTCCTGCATGACCGCCTCGTAGAAGCGGTAGCCCCCTGCAAAGTTGTAGCAGGTAAAGCCGTGCTGGGCCAGGATGCGGCAGGCCAGGTAGCTGCGCAGGCCGCTCTGGCACATGACGTAGACCGGCTTGGCGGGGTCCAGTTCGCCCAGGTGCTCCCGCAGGCTGTCCAGCGGCAGGTTGCGGAAGCCTTCCGCATGGCCGCAGCTGTATTCGCCGGGGGTGCGCGCGTCCAGCAGGGTCACGCTGCCGTCCCGGGGCAGGGCGTCCAGGTCCTCCAGCCGGAACTGCCGCACCTTGCCGGTGAGCAGGTTCTCGATCAGGTAGCCCGCCATGTTCACCGGGTCCTTGGCCGAAGCGTAGGGCGGCGCGTAGGCCAGGTTCAGTTCGGTCAGGCCGGGGCCGGTCATCCCGGCGTGGATGGCGGCGGCCAGCACGTCGATGCGCTTGTCCACGCCGTCCCGGCCCACGATCTGCGCGCCCAGCAGCCGCCCGCTGCCCCGCTCGAACACCACCTTCATGGTCAGCACGCTGCCGCCGGGATAGTACCCGGCGTGGTTCATGGGCGAGAGGATCACGGCGTCGGCGTCCAGCCCTGCCCTGCGGGCGGCGGTCTCGTTCAGGCCGGTGCAGGCGGCGGTCAGGCCGAACACCTTGAGCACCGAACTGCCCTGGGAACCGCGGTAGCGGCTGTCCCCGCCGCAGATGTTGTCCGCGGCGATGCGCCCCTGCTTGTTGGCGGGGCCCGCCAGGGCGATCAGCGCGGGCTGGCCGGTGACGGCGTGGCGCACCTGCACGGCGTCGCCCACGGCGTAGATGTCGGGGTCGGAAGTCTGCATGCGGTCGTTGACGGCAATGCTGCCCCGCAGGCCCAGTTCCAGCCCGGCCTCGGCGGCCAGGCGGCTGTCCGGCGTCACGCCGATGGCCAGCACCACCATGCCGGCGGTCAGCGGGGCCTCGCCCTGCAGCAGCACCTGCACGCCGTCCCCGGCGGGGGCAAAGCCCTCCACCGTGTGCCCCAGCCGCAGGGCTACCCCGTGGGCGCGCATTTCGCTCTCGATCAGGGCGGCCATGTCGGCGTCGAAGGGGGTCATCAGCTGCCGGGGCTTCTGCACGATGGTCACGTCCAGCCCCAGTTCCCGCAGGTTCTCGGCCAGCTCCATGCCGATGAAACCGCCCCCCGCCAGTACGGCGGAACGGGGCTTGCGCTCCTCCACAAAACGGCGGATGCGCAGGGTGTCCTCCACCGTGCGCAGCGTGAACACCCCCTCCAGGCCGGTCCCCGCCATGGGGGGCTGAGTGGGCTTGGCGCCGGGGGCCAGCAGCAGTTTGTCGTAAGGCTCCCGGAAGGTCTTGCCGCTGTCCAGGTCGCGCACCTCCACGCAGTGGGCGGCCCGGTCGATGGCGGTGACTTCGTGGCGCACCTTCACCTGCACGCGGAAACGCTCGTAAAAACGCTCCGGCGTCTGCAGGGTCAGTTCGGCCTCGTCCTCGATCACGCCGCCGATGTAGTAGGGCAGCCCGCAGTTGGCGTAGGAGATGAACCCTGAACGCTCGAACAGCACGATCTCGGCGTTTTCATCCAGGCGGCGCAGCCGCGCCGCGGCGGTGGCGCCGCCCGCCACGCCGCCCACGATCACAACTTTCATTTTATCGTTCCACCTTTCCGTGGTAGGCGGTGATCCCGCCCAGATTCTTCACATGGGTGTAGCCCATGCGCTGCAGCATGGCGGCGGCCTGCCCTGCCCGGACGCCGCTGTGGCAATAGAGGTAAAGCGGCGTGTCCTTGCCGGGGGCCAGCGCGGCCACGCCGTTCAGTTCCTGCAGCGGCAGGCTGCGGCTGCCGGGGATGCGCCCCGCCCGGTATTCCTCCGGCGTGCGCACGTCCAGCAGCAGCGCGCGGGGGTCGGCGCGGCATTCCTGCAGTCCGGCGTCCAGGTCCGGCCCGCGCAGAAAGTCAAACAGCCCCATGGTTCAGCCCTCCTGTACCAGCGCCAGGATCTGGGCCTTGGGGCGGGCCCCCGCCACCCGCCGGGTGGCCTGCCCGTTTTTAAAGACCATCAGCGTGGGGATGCTCATGATCTGGAAGCGGGCGGCCAGTTCGGGCTGCTCGTCCACGTTCACCTTGCCCACCCGGATCTCGGGGTGTTCGGCGGCGATCTCCGCCACCAGCGGGGCCACCATGCGGCAGGGGCCGCACCAGCTGGCCCAGAAATCCAGCAGCACCGGGCGGTCGGCTTTCAGCACCAGTTCTTCAAAGTTTTGCATCGTGATGGTATATTCAGACATCGTCGCGTCCTCCTTGTTTGTATTGTAACACCAGTATACCCCGTTTGGCACGCGTTTTCTGTGATAAGGTCACACAAGGCCCGGCGGTTCCCGGGCGTGACAGCCCCTTGACGGGGCGGGGCGCGGCGTATTATAATAAAAAAACAGTCTGCCCGGGTGTGGCGAAGCTTGGTATCGCGCCTGGTTTGGGACCAGGAGATTTCGCAGGTTCGAATCCTGTCACCCGGACTGTACAAAAGACCGCGCGGGCAGGGCGTTGTACCCCGTCCGCGCGGTCTTTTTTGTTTGTATCCGTGTGCGCCGCGTCAGCCGGCGGGTTCTTCGGCGGGCGGCATGGCGCCGGGGCGGGTCAGCAGGAACCCGGCGGCGATGGCGGTAAAGGGCGCCACCATCACCAGGCCGAAACAGCCCACCAGCGTCTGCAGCAGCTCGCTGGCCACGTACTTGTAGTTGAAGATGTTGACCAGCGGCGTGCCCTGGGCCATGAACACCATCAGCTGGGCCATGTACCCGCCCGAGTAGGCCAGCAGCAGGGTGGTGGTCATGGTGCCCATGGCAGCCTGCCCGATGCGGATGCCGCTGCCCACCGCCTCCCAGGGGCGGATACCGGGCTTTTTGCGCACCACCTCGCAGATGCCGCTGGTGATGTCCACCGAAAGGTCGATCATGGCGCCTGCCGCCCCGATGAAGATGCTGGCCATGAAAATATGGGTCAGGTTCAGGTCCTGGTACCCGGCGTACAGCAGGGATTCACTGTCCTGCATGACGGCGCCGTGGATGTGCAGCAGCCCGGTGAAAGCCACGCCCAGCACGCAGGCGGTCAGCGTCCCCAGCATGCTGCCCAGAATGGCCGAAAGGCTGCGCCGGTCGAACCCGTAAACGAACACGATGATGACCACCGTCAGCAGCGCCACCAGCAGCAGGCCCACCAGGATGGGGTTGGCGCCGCGCAGCGTGGCGGGCACCATGATCTTCCAGATGGCCAGCACCGTGATGACGAAGGAGAGCAGCGCCCGCAGGCCGCCCGGTCCGGCGAACAGGATCAGCAGCAGGCCGAAGATGGCCGCCAGGAAGATCTCCCAGTGGATGCGGTAATGGTCGATCATGGTGATGGCGGTGATGGAATCGCCCGCATGGCTCACCACCACCAGCGCGCTGTCGCCGGGCACGAACATCTTGTCCTGTTCCAAGCTGCCGCTGAGCAGGTTTACGCCGGGGGCCTGCTGTCCGGCAAAGCTGCCCTCCTCGATGCGCAGCGTGCAGTACTGCTCGCCGTTTTGGATGATACCGTTGTTGATGATGGCGGAATTGTCCACCTCCAGCACGGTGGCGCGCACTTTTTCGGCGTCCTGGTAGATCAGCGCGCCTTCGTACCCCGTGGGGAGCAGCAGCAAAATGACCGTCAGCAGGATGCCGGGGATCAGCACCCGCCAGGAGGAAGTCTGGGCGCCCCACAGCTTTTTGAACAGGGCAGGGATCTTATGCATGGGCTTGATTCTCCTTGTCGGTTTCTGTTATGGCGCGGTCCGGGGACCGGCGGGCAGCACAGCGGGCGGCGTCCCGCACAGGGGGCGCCGCCCGCAGGCCGTTTTTGGGTGGGCCGTGCTGCCGGGGCTTACGCCACGCCGGTCAGTTCGGCCAGGTTGAAGAAGATGTCGGTATTGTCGTAGTAGCCTTCAAACAGCTCCTGGCCCGCGCCCATGGCGTAGACGGCCACCGGCAGGCCGGTGTGGCTGTAGCTGCTGAAGTCGATGCCGGACTTGTTGTTGAGGATGTGGGTGATGGTGACGCTCAGCGGCTCGTAGCTGCCGTAGAGGATGTACTCCTCCTGGGTCAGTTCGGTCTCGTCGGTCTTGGTCATCGTCATGTTGTAGGCGTCCTGCAGCAGACCCAGCTCATACTCGGTCATGACCAGGCTGCCCGAAGTCACGCCGGAGGGGTGGCTGTCGGCGCTGTCGGTGACCACGCCGTCCTCGGCGGCCTGGCCGGCGGCTTCCTCAGTCACCAGGCCGAACAGGTCGGCCACGTCCACCAGCACTTCGTCAAAGCTGGTGCCGTTCTCTTTGTAGGAGGCCACGTACTCCTCGTCAAACTTGGCGTAGCTGATCTTCTGGTTGGCCAGGTTCTGCAGGAAGGTGTCGTAGTTGGTGCCCGCGTAGCCGATGGTCAGGCCGCCGGTCTCGTGGTCGCCGGTCACCAGGATCAGCGTCTCGTCGGGATGCTCGTTGTAGAAGGCGATGGCTTCCTCCACCGCGTCGGACAGGGCCTGGGTGTCGCCCAGGGTGGAACCGGCGTCATTGGCGTGGCAGGCCCAGTCGATCTTGCCGCCCTCGACCATCATGAAGAAGCCGGTGTCGTTGTCCAGCATCTCGATGCCTTTGGCAACATAGTCGGAGAGCGCCCACATATCGTCGGTGCGGTCCAGTTCATAGGGCATCGAATCGCTGTCGGCCAGGTGTTCTTCCACCACCACGGCCTTGCCGGAATCGGGGGTCAGGGCTTCGGCCTCGGCCTGGGTGCGCACCACGGTGTAGCCCGCATCGGCGGCCAGGGTGTACAGGTCGTCCTGGTTTTCCTCCGCGCCGGTGGGGTCCAGCAGCGCGCCGCCCGCAAAGTAGTCAAAGCCGCTGTCGATCATTTCCAGGCCGATGTCGTAGTAGTTGTTGCGGCTGACCTGGTGGCAGTAGAAGGCGGCGGGGGTGGCGTGGTTCAGGTTGACGCTGGAGATCACGCCGATCTTGTAGCCCAGCTGGTCTTTCAGCTTTTCCGCGATGGTCTCATAAGCCACGGTGCCGGTCTCGTCCATGTTGATGGTGCCGCTGTAGGTCTTGTGGCCGGTGGAAAGGGAGGTGGCGGTGGAGGCGGAGTCCGGGCAGAAGCTGGTGCTGTCGTAGGTCTGGGCGCTGCCCGCGACCGGGAAGTTGACGAAGCTCAGCGCGTCCTCATGCTGCAGGATGGCGCCGTCGCCGCCCATGCTGGTGCCGTTCTCCAGCGCGGAGAGGTAGTAGTTGGTGCTCTGGATCTGGGGGTAGCTCATGCCGTCGCCGATGAACAGGAAGATGTACTTGGGCGTACCGGCGGCTGCGGCAGGGGCCTGTTCCGCCGTGGCGGTGGAGGCGGCAGGGGTGCTTTCCGCCGTGCTGGCAGGGGTGCTGGAAGCCGGGGCGCTGCAGGCAGCCAGGCTCAGCGACAGGGAGGCCGCGCTCAGCAGGGCGGCGGCGCGCTTGGTCCGTTTTTTCATGTTGGTTTCCACTCCTTGAATCTCTGTTATCCCTTGGTAAACGTCGCCTGCGGGGCGGGGAAAACGGTCTGGCCCCGCGGCAAGACTAATTATAGGGCCGCGGCGCGCGGGAAGAAACCATGCCCCGGTATAATCTGTGTAAAGCTTTTTTAAAGCGCCGGGGCGTGCCATGCGCCAAAATTTTACAAAAAAAGCCCCCGCCGGGGGCCGTCTGGTACAACTCTGCTACAACCGGGTGCGATACTGGAAGCATCCCGAAATCTAAAACCCGGAAAGGAGCCTGACACGATGAAAAAAGCCCTGCTTTTGCTCCCGGCGCTGGCGCTGGCCCTGGCGGCCTGCACGCCCGCGGCGACTACAGCATCGGAATCCGACACCGCCCCGGCAACCGAAGAACCTGCCGAAAGCGCCGTGGAGGGAACGAACGATTTCCCGGTAGGCAACGTGATCGGATGCGGAGACGATACCCAGACGCCCGGAAAGATGTATCATTTCTACCAGCTGTCGGAGGAAAGCCCCCAGAGCATCATCCGGCTTGATTGCGAAACCGGGGAGGAAAGCTGCCTGTACACCTTTGCATCGGAAAAAATGCCCGACGGCCCGCTGCTGATTCAGCCCGGTGTCATCCGCCGGGTAGTCGGGCAGACCCTTTACACGATCCCGCTGGACGGCGGCGATGTGCAGACGCTGCCGCTCGAAGGCACCTTTGACCCCGCAGCCTGCGATGCCTACGGTGCCTATGAGTTTTGGGGTGGCGACTGGGCCGTTCCGAAAAAATTTCGCCATCTGGATTTTGCCACCGGGCAGATCACCGAACTAAAAACCCCGCCCCAGGTCCAGTGGTACTGGGCGGTGGGGCAGGACCGTATCATCCTTTGGCGGTTGGTCACCGAGGTGCCGCTGCCGAATGTTCACAACGAGAACGAGCAATATTACGCCGTCATCCAGTCTGCCATCACGGAATATGACTGGTATGACCCGGCTACCGGCGAACTGGAAAAAATTTATGCGGAACCCTACTACGGCGTAACACAGGCGGACGGTTCCCAGAAGCAGCGCTATTTTCTGGGCATGGCCGGGGACAGGCTCTACTTCCAGAACACCCATCTGCTGCGGGAAGATCCTGGTGTGGTAGTACTGGACATGCAGGTGGAATCCTGTGCTTTGGACGGCACCGACTGGCAGACCGAGTGTACGCTGCCGAAAGGCGCGAACAGTGTCAACGCATTGTGGGAAGGCTCGTCCCTGCGATGGTTGATCGACAACAGCACCGGCCAGATAAACATTTATGACGTGAAGGACAGGAACTGGTACACGCCGGGCACGGCAGGCTGGAACGGCACCTGGCCTGAGGCCCTTCCCGGCAACGGAAAAGTCTATCTGGCAAGGGTGAAAGCGAATGGCAATATGACCAATGGTCTGGCCGATATGGACGATTATCTGGCCGGTTCTACAAGCTGGACGCCCGTTACGGTGTATTCCGAATCCGCTTCCTGAACCAAAACCGCCCCGGCCAAATGGCCGGGGCGGTCGCTTCATGGGGCTGTCGGTATAGATCCATCGTCATCGGCGGACGTGCGCCGGCACTGACGATACTGCGCAAGGGAAAACCACATGCGCACGCTGCCGCGCGCGGCATAGGCATGTGCGCTCCCCTGACGGCGGGGCCCCCGAAGGGGCGGTGCGGCAGACGCGGCGCAGCCGCTGAAACCGAACCGCCCCTTTGACGGGCTTTAGCCCTTGTTCTTCTTGCTGGCGGCCTTCATGCGCAGGTCGTGGTCCAGGATGCGCTTGCGGATGCGCAGGTTCTCGGGCGTGACTTCCAGCAGTTCGTCGGGCGCCAGGAATTCGAGGCACCCTTCCAGGCTGAACTTGCTCACCGGCACCAGGCGCAGGGCGTCGTCGCTGCCCGAAGCGCGGGTGTTGGTCAGGTGCTTGGTCTTGCAGACGTTCACCGTGATGTCCTCGCCCGTGGGGGTGTAGCCCACCACCTCGCCGGCGTAGACCTTCTCGCCGGGGTTCACCAGCAGCGTGCCGCGCTGCTGGGCGTTGAACAGCCCGTAGGTCACCGCGTCGCCGGTCTCAAAGCTGATGAGGGAGCCGCTGGACCGGGTCTGGATGTCGCCGCACCATTCCTCGTACCCGTCGAAGATGGTGTTCATGATGCCCTCGCCGTGGGTGTCGGTCAGGAACTGGCTGCGGTAGCCGAACAGGCCGCGGCTGGGCATGCGGAACTCCAGCCGGGAGCGGCTGTTCATCATCTGCATGTTCATCAGAATGCCCTTGCGCGCGCCCAGGGCGGTCATCACGTTGCCCTGGTACTGCTCGGGCACGTCGATGACCACGCGCTCCATGGGTTCCATGGTCTTGCCGTTCTCCTCATGGGTCAGCACGTGGGGCGGGCTGACCTGCAGCTCGTAGCCCTCGCGGCGCATGGTCTCGATCAGGATGGACAGGTGCATCTCGCCGCGGCCCATGACCCGGAAAGAATCGGTGGTGGCGGAATCTTCCACTTTGAGCGCCACGTCCTTGAGCAGTTCGCGCATCAGGCGGTCGCGGATCTGGCGGGAAGTGACGTACTTGCCCTCCTTGCCCGCAAAGGGGGAGTCATTGACCGAGAAGGTCATCTCCACCGTGGGGTCGTTGATCTTCACAAAGGGCAGCGGCTGGACCTTGCCGGGGTCGCACAGCGTATTGCCGATGGAGATATCCGGCAGGCCCGCAAAGGCCACGATGTCGCCCGCAGACGCCTGCTCGATGGGCTCGCGGCCGTTGGCCTTGAAGTCGAACAGCTTGGTGATGCGCCCGGTCATATGCACGTCGGGGTTGTGCCAGTCGCAGACCTGCACGGCGGAACCCACTTTGATCACGCCGTTCTGCACGCGGCCCACGCCCATGCGGCCCACAAAGTCGTTGTAGTCCACGCTGGACACCAGCATCTGCAGCGGCTGGTCGGGTTCGCCCTCCGGCGGCTGCACGTATTTGAGGATGGTGTCGAACAGGGGCTTGAGGTCGGTGCCCTCCTCGGGGTGGGTCCAGTCGTAGCTGGCGGTGCCGTTGCGGCCGGAGCAGAACACCATGGGGCTGTCCAGCTGCTCGTCGGTGGCGCCCAGGTCCATCAGCAGTTCCAGGATCTCATCGATGACTTCCTTGATGCGGGCGTCGGGGCGGTCGATCTTGTTCACCGCGATCACCAGCGAAAGGTTCTGCTGCAATGCCTTCTGCAGCACGAAGCGGGTCTGGGGCATGCAGCCCTCGGCAGCATCCACCAGCAGCAGCACGCCGTTGACCATCTTCAGCACACGCTCCACCTCGCCGCCGAAGTCGGCGTGGCCCGGGGTGTCCACGATGTTGATCTTGACGCCCTCATACACGCAGGAGCAGTTCTTGGCAAGGATGGTGATGCCGCGCTCACGCTCGATATCGCCGGAGTCCATCACCCGCTCGGCGACCTGCTGGTTGGCGCGGAACGCGCCGGACTGCTTGAGCATCTGGTCCACCAGCGTCGTCTTGCCATGGTCAACGTGGGCAATGATGGCGATGTTGCGTAAATTTTCCTGAATCATATACCGTTCCCTCTCTATTTGAACTCACAAAGCAAAGGGGGAGGCCCCCATACTTACACATTTATTTATTGTACGCTGTTATGCACTTATTGTCAAGAATCGCAAAGGGGCAAAAAGTGTGATATAATAGAAAATGTAGCGGCGGCCCGCGCCGGAGATTTTGGCTATTTTTGCCAAGCGGCAAGAGGGGGCGGCAGCCGCCGCGCCCGGGCGAAAGGCAGGCCCGGGCATTTCGATCAAACATTTCGGAGGACATTCCATGCAGGTAGAGAATACCCGTCACATCAACATCATCGGCCACCAGAACCCGGACACCGATTCCATCTGCTCCGCGCTGGCCTACGCCTGGCTGAAAAACCGCGGCAGCCTGACCGGCAAGTACGAGGCCCGGCGGGCCGGGCACGTCAACCGCGAGACGCGGTTCGTGCTGCAGCACTTCGGCGTGGAACCGCCGCGCCTGTGCACCGACGTGAGCCCCCAGATCAAGGACATCGACATCCGCAAACAGCCGGGTATCGACGCGGAAATGAGCGTGCGCGCCGCCTGGAACCTGATGCGTGACGTGGAGATCGACACCCTCTGCATCGTGGACGGCGGGCAGGAACTGAAAGGGCTCATCACCATCAAGGACATTGCCGACGCCAACATGGACCTGTTCGACACCGGCGTGCTGGCGGCCGCCAACACCAGCTACCGCAACCTGCTGGAAACGCTGAAAGCCGAACTGATCGCCGGGGACCCTGACGCCCGCATCACCGAGGGCAGCATCTGCATCGGCACCAGCCCCGAGATCATGGAGGAACTGGTCAAGCCGGGGGACCTGGTGCTGGTATCCAACCGGTACGAGACCCAGGTCTGCGCCATCGACTGCGGCGCGGCGGCCATCATCGTCTGCTGCGGGTCGGCGGTGCCCCGCACCATCCTGGCCCGCGCGCAGGAAAAGCACTGCGCCGTGCTCACCACCCCCTACGACACCTACGCCGCCGGGCGGCTCATCACCACCGCCGCGCCGGTGCGCCACTTCATGCGCACCAAGGAACTGCTCAAGTTCAGCGTCAACACCCCCATCGAGGACGCGCGCAAAGTCATGGCCAGCGTGCGGCACCGCTATTTTCCCATCCTGGACGAAAACGGCAAATACTGCGGCGTGGTGTCCCGCCGCAACCTGCTGAACCTGCACCGCAAACAGCTGATCCTCGTCGATCATAACGAGCGCACCCAGGCTGTGGACGGCCTGGAACAAGCCGATATCCTGGAGATCATCGACCACCACCGCATCGGCAGCCTGGAGACCACCGGCCCCGTCTATTTCCGCAACGTGCCGGTGGGCTGCACGGCCACCATCCTCTACCAGATGTTCCAGGAACAGGGCGTGACCCCCTCCCGGCCCATCGCGGGGCTGCTGCTGTCGGCCATTCTGTCCGACACGCTGATGTTCCGCTCGCCCACCTCCACCCCGCAGGATGAGCAGGCCGCCCAGGCCCTGGCCGCCCTGGCGGGGGAGGATATCCCCTCCTACGCCGAGCAGATGTTCGAGGCGGGGGCCGACCTGACCGGCCGGGACGCCGAGGATGTGTTCCGCTCCGACTTCAAGGCGTTCAGCCGCGGCGACGTGAAATTCGGCGTGGGCCAGTCCATCTATATGACCGACAAATCCCGCGCCGCCGCCGAGGCGCTGGTGGGCCCCTTCCTGCCGGAAGCGGCCCGGCGGGAAAGCCTGCCCCTGATCTTCTATATGTTCACCGACATGAAATCCCAGAGCACCGACCTGATGTTCTGCGGCCATAACGCCGGTGAGATCGTCCGCGACGCTTTCGGCGTGGAGCCGCAGGACGGCATGGCCGTGCTGCCGGGGGTGGTCAGCCGCAAAAAGCAGCTGATCCCGCCGCTGCTGGCCGCTTTGCAGGCGCGCCAGGACTGAGGGCCGCGCCCCTGCCGGCCCGCCTGTTCATGAAAAGTTCGTTTGACAGGGGCCGGGGCAAAGAATATAATGGGAACTATACACAGTGTATAAAAATTCAGGGAGATACAGCATAAGTAAAACAAACCGTTGAAAATGAGGTCGAAAAGGAGGGCCCGCCATGAGTGATTATGCAGCCATCGAGAAGGAAGCGCGCGTTTTTACCGAGGAATGTGTGACCAACAACCGCGTCGATCCCACACTGTTTGCCCAATACAACATCAAGCGGGGCCTGCGCGACCAGGACGGCAAAGGCGTGTTGGCGGGCATCACCAACATTTCCCGCATCGACGCGTTTGAGGAACGGGACGGCAAAAAGGTCCCCTGCGACGGCAAGCTGTGGTACCGCGGTTACAATGTGTACGACCTGATCCGGGGGCTGCGCGGCAAACGCTATGCCTTTGAGGAAGCGGCCTACCTGCTGCTGCTGGGGGACCTGCCCAATGAGCAGCAGCTGGAAACTTTCAAGCAATGCCTGGTCAAATGCCGGGACCTGCCCACCAACTTTGTGCGGGACGTCATCATGAAAGCGCCCAGCAAGGACCTGATGAACTCGCTGACCCGCAGCGTGCTCACGCTGGCCAGCTATGACGACGACATCGGCAAAACCGACCTGCAGACCCAGCTGGAACAGTGCATCAAGCTCATCAGCGTGTTCCCCATGCTGGCGGTCTACGGCTACCATGCCTACCATTATTATGAGTGCGACGGCAGCATGTACATCCACCGTCCCCGGCCGGAGCTTTCCACCGCCGAAAACCTGCTCCAGATGCTGCGCCCCGACCGGCAGTACACCGACCTGGAAGCCCACGTGCTGGACATCGCGCTGCTGCTGCACATGGAGCACGGCGGCGGCAACAACTCCACCTTCACCACCCGCGTAGTGACCTCCTCCGGGTCGGACACCTACTCGGTGATGGCCGCGGCGCTTTGCAGCCTGAAAGGCCCCAAGCACGGCGGCGCCAACATCAAGGTCATGCAGATGATGGACGATGTGCGGGCGCACGTGGCCGACCCCACCGACGAGGAGGCCATGCGGGACTACCTGGGCAAGATCGTGGACCGGCAGGCCTTCGACCAGAAGGGCCTGATCTACGGCATGGGCCATGCGGTCTACTCCCTCAGCGACCCCCGCGCCGTGGTGTTCAAGAACTTTGTGCACCAGCTGGCCGACGCCAAAGGCCGCCAGCATGACTTTGAGTATTACAACACCATTGAGCGGCTGGCGCCCCAGGTCATTGGCGAAAAGCGCCACATCTACAAAGGCGTTTCGGCCAACGTGGACTTCTATTCCGGCTTCGTCTATGACATGCTGGACATCCCGGTGGAGCTCTACACGCCGATCTTCGCCGTGGCGCGTATCGTGGGCTGGGCGGCCCACCGCATGGAGGAACTGACCAACATGGACAAGATCATCCGTCCGGCGTACCAGAGCATCATGGTCCCGCGGGACTATGTGCCCCTGCAGGACCGCTGACCTACTTTCTTGAAAGACCTACTTTCTTGAAAGAAAGTAGGCAAAGAACTTTCAACAGGTCGACCCGGGAATGGGGAACAAACATAGACCGGCCCGGGAAGGGGAAACAAACGATCCCGGATAAAGTACAACAAAAAGCACACCGCCGTGGCGGTGTGCTTTTTCTTTCAAAGTTCTTTTGCTTCTTTTCTTTCAAGAAAAGAAGGGGAAGGCGGCCGCGCTCACTCCCCCATCATGGCGGGGTGGCCGGTGGGGATGTGGTCGGCCTGGTACTGCAGGGCGGCGGTGATGAAGCCCTTGAACAGCGGATGGGCGCGGTTGGGGCGGCTCTTGAACTCGGGGTGGAACTGCACGCCGATGTGGAAGGGCCGTTCGGTCAGCTCCACGGCTTCCACCAGGCGGCCGTCGGGGCTGGTGCCCGCGATGGTCAGGCCCTTCTCCACAAATTCTGCACGGTAGTCGTTGTTGAACTCGTAGCGGTGGCGGTGGCGCTCGTCGATCTCCTGCCTGCCGTAGCAGGCGGCCATCCGGGTGCCCGGCGCGATGGCGCAGGGGTACTTGCCCAGGCGCATGGTGCCGCCCTTGGGGATATTGCCCTGCTGGTCGGGCATCAGCGCAATGACGTTGTGGGCGCCGTCGGGCGTGAATTCGCTGGAATTGGCGTCGGCGTAGCCCAGCACATGGCGGGCGTATTCCATGACCATGATCTGCATGCCCAGGCAGATGCCAAAGTAGGGGATGTTCTGTTCCCGCGCGTAGCGGGCGGCCTGGATCATGCCCTCGATGCCCCGGTCGCCGAAACCACCGGGCAGGATGATGCCGTCCACGTCGGCCAGTTCCTCGGCGCAGCGGTCCTGGTCCAGCAGGGTCTCGCTGTCCACCCACTTGATGTCCACCTTGCTCTCGGTCTCAAAACCGGCGTGGTAGAGGCTCTCCATCACGCTCAGGTAAGCGTCGTGCAGCTTGACGTACTTGCCCACCAGGGCGATGGTGCAGGTGCGGCTGCGGGTGGCGATGCGGCTGATGAGTTCCTTCCACTCGGTCAGGTCGGAGGGCGGCGTCTCCAGATGCAGCTGGCGGGCCACCACGTTGGTCAGTCCGGCGGCTTCCAGCATCAGCGGGCATTCGTACAGGCTGGGCATGGTCAGGTTCTCGATGACGCAGTCGGGCCGCACGTTGCAGAACATGCTGATCTTGCGCTTGATGTCGGCGCCCACGGGGCCGTCGGCCCGCAGCACGATGACATTGGGGCTGATGCCCATGCCCTGCAGTTCCTTGCAGGAGTGCTGGGCGGGCTTGGACTTGTACTCGTTGGAGCCGGAAATATACGGCACCAGCACCACATGGATGTAGCAGCAGTTTTCGGGGCCCTGCTCCAGCCCGACCTGACGGATGGCCTCCAGGAAGGGCTGGCTCTCGATATCGCCGGTGGTGCCGCCGATCTCGGTGATGACCACGTCGGCCTCGGTGCTCTTGGCCAGATTGTAGATGTAGCTCTTGATCTCGTTGGTGATATGGGGGATGATCTGCACGGTCTGCCCCAGGTAGGCGCCCTGGCGCTCCTTGTTCAGCACGTTCCAGTAGACCTTGCCGGTGGTCAGGTTGGAATATTTGTTCAGGTTTTCGTCGATGAACCGTTCATAGTGGCCCAGGTCCAGGTCGGTCTCGGTGCCGTCGTCGGTGACGAACACCTCGCCGTGCTGCAGCGGGCTCATCGTGCCGGGGTCCACGTTGATGTAAGGGTCCAGCTTCTGGCTGGCCACCTTCAGCCCGCGGGTCTTGAGCAGACGGCCCAGGCTGGCCGCCGTGATGCCCTTCCCCAGCCCGGAGACCACGCCCCCGGTCACAAAGATATACTTCGTTGCCATAGAAATCCCTCCCACGTCTATGCACAAAAAAACAAATACATAGCACATTTTACACTCCTGGCCGGCAAATTGCAAGGGAGGAAAAAGGCCGGGGAAAAGCGGCGCGGGATATTGACAAAACCGCCGCGCGCGTGTACAATCTTATTATCCTACAAAACTGGTATGGATAGCGCGGGCCGCACCGTCAGTTCGGCCCAGGCGGGGCGGAACCCGCATTTGAGCGCCGTGCGGGCGGACTTGATGTTCGCCCAGGCACAGCAGTAAAAGGGCACCTTGCCGCGGGCGAAGATCTCCCCGGTCAGGCGGCTGGTAAGGGCGGCGGCCACGCCCTGCCGCCGTGCGCCGGGCAGTACGTCCACGCCGATCTGCCACATGCCGTCGCAGTCTGCCGAGCAGGCGGCCAGCCCCACCAGCCGCTCCCCGTCATAAGCGCCCACGCCCAGCACGTCCAGTTCTTTGCGCTTTTCGCACAGGGCGTTGGACCAGGCGGGCAGGTACAGCCCCGCAAAATCCCGCGGGCCCAACAGCCGCAGGGGATAGGGGCAGCCGTACTGCCGCAGCGCCGCCGGGTCCGGCAGGAAATATTCCGCCATATAGCACACCCGCATGCCGTGGGGGCGGAACGCATCGTCCAGCACATGCAGGGCGGGCGTTTCAAAACAGTGCTCGGCGGGGAAACGCTCCAGGTATCTCGCCACCAGTTCCCGGTAGCGGCCGTCTATGGAGGCCACCACGTTGCTGCCGTAGGACACAAGATCGCAGACGAAAGGCAGGTCCAGATATTTTCGGGCGTTGCGGTTGGGGGCGGATTCCACGATCACGGGCCGCTCCTGCAAAAAATCCTCAGGCCGGCAGCCGCAGTCCACGGCCGACTGCCGCAGGGCGGTCTGCCGGATCTCCCGGTATGTCACGGCATATCCCTCACTTTCTGTTGAACCGCGCAGGCAGCGCTTTTCCCTATATTATACACGCAGGGCCGCCCGATGAAAAGCGGCCGGCATCTGCCAAAGGAGGAAACATTCCATGAGCAAGATCTATACATCCGCCGAGCAGCTGATCGGGCATACCCCGCTGCTGGAACTCACCCGCATCGAAGCCGCCGAGGGCCTGCAGGCCCGGGTGCTGGCCAAGCTGGAATCCTTCAACCCCGGCGGGTCGGTCAAGGACCGCGTAGCCAGGGCCATGCTGGACCAGGCCGAAGCCGACGGCCGCCTCAAGCCCGGGTCGGTCATCATCGAACCCACCTCCGGCAACACCGGCATCGGCCTGTGCATGATGGCGGCCATGCGCGGCTACCGGGTCATCATCGTCATGCCCGAGACCATGAGCGTCGAGCGCCGCCAGCTGATGAAGGCCTACGGCGCGGAACTGGTGCTCACCGAGGGCAGCAAGGGCATGGCCGGGGCCATCGCCAAGGCCGAGGAACTGGCCGCCCGGACCCCCGGCAGCTTCCTTGCCGGGCAGTTCGTGAACCCCGCCAACCCGGCGGCCCACAGGGCGGCCACCGGCCCCGAGATCTGGCAGGATACCGACGGCCGGGTGGATATCTTCGTGGCCGGGGCCGGTACCGGCGGCACCGTCACCGGCGTGGGCGGCTACCTGAAAGAGAAGTCCCCCGCCGTGCAGGTGGTGGCGGTGGAACCCGCCGGCTCCCCGGTGCTGGAAGGCGGCAAGGCAGGGCCCCACGGCCTGCAGGGCATCGGCGCGGGCTTCGTGCCCGAAGTGCTGGATACCTCGGTCTATGACGAGGTCATCCCCGTTACCGAAGCCGACGCCTACGCGGCGGGCCGCCAGCTGGCCCGCCGGGAAGGGGTGCTGGCCGGCATCTCCTCCGGCGCGGCGCTGTGGGCGGCCCTGCAGCTGGCCAAACGGCCGGAGAACAAGGGCAAGACCATCGTGGTGCTGCTGCCCGACACCGGCGACCGCTACCTCTCCACCCCGCTGTTTGCCGGGGAATAAGCGTCTTTTTCCTGCATGCCCGCTGCCCGCAGCGGGCATTTTCTGTTGCAATTCCCCCGGTTTTGGCGTATGCTGGAACCATACTGCCCCCAAGGAGGTACGCCGCCCATGGCCCGCATCATCGAGATCACCGACCTGTCCGCCCCCGCGCTGGACGTCTACGCCCGCCTGACCGAAGCCCAGCTGCGCAGCAGGCTGGAGCCCGAGAAGGGCGTTTTTATCGCCGAGAGCGCCAAGGTCATCGGCACGGCGCTGGACGCCGGGTATGCGCCGCTCTCCTTTTTGATGGAGCGCCGCCAGATCGACGGCCCCGCCGCGCCGCTGCTGGCCCGCTGCCCCGATACGCCGGTCTACACGGCGGACCGGGCGGTGCTGGCCGGACTGACCGGCTACGCCCTGACCCGGGGCGTGCTCTGCGCCATGCGCCGCCCCGCGCCCCGCAGCGCGGAGGAAGTCTGCGCCGGGGCAAACCGGGTGGCGGTGCTGGAAAACATCGTGGATTCCACCAACATCGGGGCCATCTTCCGCAGCGCCGCGGCGCTGGGCATGGACGCCGTGCTGCTCTCCCCGGGATGCTGCGACCCGCTGTGCCGCCGTGCCGTGCGGGTCAGCATGGGCACGGTGTTCCAGGTGCCCTGGGCGCGGCTGGGGGACAGCGCCGCCTGGCCCGGCCCCGGGCTGGACCGCCTGCATGCGATGGGGTTCGTCACGGCGGCCATGGCGCTGGACCCCCGGGCGCTGCCGGTGGACGCCCCGGCGCTGCGGCAGGCGCCGAAACTGGCCGTCGTGCTGGGGACCGAGGGCGACGGCCTGCAGAAAGAGACCATCGCCCGCTGCCGCGCCGCCGTCATGATCCCCATGCAGCACGGGGTGGACTCCCTCAACGTGGGGGCGGCCGCCGCCGTGGCGTTCTGGGAACTGCGCGTCCGGCAGGGCGAACTTACAGAAACCTGACAGACTTTTTACGGCCTGTTGACCCCAAAACGGCGGGTCCCGGTTGTTTTTCCCCCGGTGGAATGATACAATAAAAATATGTTGTGTCAAAACGGGGAGGAAACGCCTATGGGATTCTTGAAAAAATTCACCAAACAGGAACTGAGCTGGATGATGTATGACTGGGCCAACAGCGCCCACTCGGTCATCGTCGTCACCATCCTGCCGATCTTCTTCGATTCGGTGGCCGAGTGCACGGCGGACAGCGTCTCCAGCATGTCCACCTGGGGCTACGCCACCAGCATCGCCATGGCCATCGTGGCGCTGAGCGCGCCTTTCCTGGGCGTGTTCGGCGACATCCGCGGCATGCGCAAAAAGCTGTTCGCGGCGTTCATGCTGCTGGGCGTGGTGTCGGTGGCAGGGCTGGCCCTCACGCCGGGAATGGATTTCACCTCCTCCACCGGCGCGGCGGGCCGGGTGGCCATGATCGTGCTGGTGCTGTACATCCTGAGCACCATCGGCTTCGACGCTTCCTGCATCTACTACGACGCCTTCCTCACCGACGTCACCACCCCCGAACGGATGGACTCGGTCTCTACCATGGGCTACGGCCTGGGTTACATCGGCGGGTCCACCATCCCGCTGGTGATCTTCCTGGTCATGAACGCCGTGGGCGTGCCCATGCTCACCTGTCTGGCCGTGATCTTCGCCATCACCGCCGTGTGGTGGCTGGTGTTCAGCCTGCCGCTGCTCAAAAACTGCCGCCAGACCTCCGGCAAGCCCTATGAAAAAGGCGACGTGGGCCGCAACCTGCGGGGCGTGTTCGCCACCATGCGGGAGATCTGGCACAACAAACCCATGCTGGTCTACATCGTCGCCTATTTCTTTTACATCGACGGCGTGCATACCATCATCAGCATGGCCACCAGCTACGGCACCAACCTGGGGCTGGACTCCGCCGGTATGCTGCTGGCGCTGCTGCTGGTGCAGGTGCTGGGCCTGCCTTTCTGCCTGCTGTATATGAAGCTGGCCGCCCGCTTCGGCGCCCGGCGCATGGTGGGCGTGGGCATCTGCGTCTATATGTTCATCTGTGTGTTCGGCTTCTTTATGGACAGCCTGTGGCAGTTCTGGACGCTGGCGGTGCTCTGCGCCACCAGCCAGGGCGGCATCCAGGCGCTGTCCCGTTCCATGTTCGGCCGCCTGATCCCCGATCGGGACCGCAGCGGCGAATTCTTCGGCTTCTTTGATATTTTCGGCAAGTTCTCCTCCATCCTCGGCCCCACGCTGGTGGGTGCGGTCAGCGCCATGGCGGCTTCCCGCATGCTGGCGGACCAGGGCCTGACGGCGGCCACTGCCAGCGCCGAACAGATCGACGCCATCAATGCGGCGGCGGGGCCTTACGGCATCCTGTCGGTGATTCTGGTCATCCTGGTGGGGGCGGTGCTCTACTTCTTCGTGCTGCCCCGGACCCTGAAGGGGAAAAACATCGATATTTGACGATCCCTTCTTGTACAGCGGTTTGTATTCGCCATTTTCAAACTCGTCTCCGTCGGCGGACACTGCGCCGGCGACGGGGACACCTTGAGAGCGCAGTGCCGCGTTTGAGCCGCCGCAGCGCGGCATGAAAACACGGATCTGCGCGACGGTGGGGATCCAAAGGGCTGCGAAGCCGAGCGCCGCCTGCGGCGGATGCAGCGAGGCGGAGCAGGGGCAGCGGTCGCAGAGCGCAAGCGCCGCTCCAAGGCGCGCCGCGCGATGCGGGAACCGCAACCCGTCAAGCAGGAGACGCGGCGCAGCCGCTGGATCCGAACCTCCTCTTTGATCGAATTTGACTTTTCCGCCCCGGCGGGGTACAATACCCCCTGTATAAAAGGAAGTGAGACCCCATGCCGGAAGGCTATACCCATGTGCGGACGGCACGCCGGGCGGCGGCTGCGCTGCACTACAAGATCCAGTGCCCCGAAGCCTTCGCCGCCGGGGCCAACGGGCCGGACAGTTTTTTCTGCTTTGAGGTGTGGAAGCGTCCGGCAAAACGCCGCCGGGATCTGCCGGCCCTCGGCAACCGCATGCATGAGGAAAAGACCGGCGCGTTCCTGTACAGCCTGTGCAGCCACGTCCATACCCGGCCCCAGATCGAGTACGCCCTGGGCTTTTTGAGCCATTATGCCGCCGACACCGTGGTGCATCCTTTCGTCTGCGCCATGTGCGAGCCCGGCATGCCCTACGCGGGCAAGGGCGGGCACGGGTATCTGGAGATCGCGCTGGATTCCACGCTTCACCAGGAGGATACCGGCGACGCCTGCGTGCCCCCGCAGGATACCAGCCCCCTGCCCGCAGGGGAGCAGCTGGCGGACATTACCGCGCTGCTGCACACCTGCCTGCAGGAAGTTTACGGCCTGGACGTCCCGGTGGAGTACCTGGCCGACGCGTTCTACCACACCTGGCGGGTGCGGGGGCTGTTCCCCAGCCGCTACGGCGTGCGCAGGGCGCTGTTCCGTCTGGCGGAGCTGGCCGTAGGGGGCAAGGGGTTCATCACGGGCCATGTCTCGCCGCGCAAGCTGTCGCCCGATCTTCCCGACGCCTGGACCGACCCCTTCAGCGGGAAACAGCACGAGGGCGGCGTGTTCGCCCTGCTGCCCCGCGCCCAGAAACGCAGCGAAAAGTTCATGAGCGCGGCGCTGCTGTTCTGGATGGACAAAATGACAGGCGAAGAATTCTGCCGCACCCTCGGCAGTATGAGCTACACCCAGGGCCGCCCCACGGCCGAAAGCTGCCCGGCGGCCCCTGTGGCAGAGGAAAACGACACAAAAGGAGAATGAACTATGATCCGCATCACCATGCAGAACGGCAAGACCATCGACATTGAACTGGACCACGCCGCGGCGCCCATCACCTGCGAGAACTTTGAAAAGCTGGTGAAACAGGGCTTCTACAACGGCCTGACCTTCCACCGCGTCATCCCCGGGTTCATGATCCAGGGCGGCTGCCCGCTGGGCACCGGCACCGGCGGCCCGGGCTGGCACATCAAGGGCGAGTTCGCCCGCAACGGCGTGGCCAACCCCATCAAGCACACCCGCGGCGTCATCAGCATGGCCCGCGCCATGGACCCCAACTCCGCCGGCAGCCAGTTCTTCATCATGCACCAGGACGCGCCGCATCTGGACGGCGACTATGCGGCTTTCGGCCATGTGGTCAGCGGCATGGACGTGGTGGACGAGATCGCCGCTGTCGCTACCGACTGGAACGACAAGCCCCGCACGCCGGTCGTCATGGAGAAAGTGGAGATCGTCTGAGTTGTCAAAAGGCGGCGCCCGCAGATAGCGCCCCACCTATATAAGACCCGTGAGCGGCCGCAGGCAGAACGCCTGCGGCGCTTTTGCTGTCTGGCGGTTGAAATCTCTTGTGAAATCGGTTATACTGTTCTGTGATCAATCTGTCATTCCGGGCGCAGCGCCCGCTTTCTAAAAAAGGAGCATACCATGGCACACACCGTAATGGTCACCGGCGCGGATGGTTTCATCGGCAGCCATCTGACGGAAGAACTGGTCAAGCGCGGCGAGAAGGTCCGCGCCTTCTGCCTGTACAATTCCTTCGGGTCCCTGGGCTGGATCGACACCCTGCCCCCCGAGATCAAAAACGAGATCGACGTCTTTATGGGCGACGTGCGCGACCCCAACGGCGTGCGCACCGCCATGCGCGGGCAGGAGCGGGTGTTCCACCTGGCGGCGCTCATCGCCATCCCGTTTTCCTACCACAGCCCCGACAGCTATGTGGATACCAACATCAAGGGCACTTTGAACGTGCTCAACGCCGCCCGCGAACTGGGCACGCAGCGCGTGCTGGTCACCTCCACCAGCGAGGTCTACGGCACCGCCCAGTACGTGCCCATCGACGAAAAGCACCCCTTCCAGGGCCAGAGCCCCTACTCGGCCACCAAGATCGGCGCCGACCGTCTGGCCGAGAGCTTCTACCGCAGCTTCGATCTGCCGGTCACCATCGTGCGGCCCTTCAACACCTACGGCCCGCGCCAGTCCGGCCGGGCCATCATCCCCACCATCATCACCCAGCTGCTGGCGGGCCAGACCGAGATCAAGCTCGGCAGCCTGACCCCTACCCGCGACTTCAACTACGTCAAGGACACCGCCAACGGCTTCATGACCATCGCCGACTGCGACGCCGCCATCGGCCAGGAACTGAACATCGCCACCGGCGTGGAACATTCCATCGGCGACCTGGCCCATGAACTGATCGCCCAGATCAACCCCGAAGCCTGCATCGTCTGCGAGGCCGAGCGCCTGCGCCCCGAAAAGAGCGAGGTCAACCGCCTGCTGGGCGACGCTTCCAAGCTGCGCAGCCTGACCGGCTGGAAGCCGCAATATACCTTTGCGCAGGGGCTGGCTGAGACCATCGAGTTCCTGCGCGGCAACCTCGACCAGTACAAGGTCGGGCAGTATATCCTGTAATATGGGCGGGCGCAAACAGGCAAACCTGCGCCGCATCTCACCCACCGTCTGGCCCAAAGCCGTGCGGTGGGCTTTCGTGTTGGCGCTGGGCGCGCTGGCGGGCGTGGCGCTCAGCTATTACTGGCGCGTCTTTTACGGCCTGGACGCCCGGGGCGTCCCGCCGCTGTGGCCCACGGCCTTCTGTGCGGTGCTGGGCGCGGGGGCGGCCGGGGCCGCGCTGGCGCTGCGGCAGATCCGGGATTTTGCCCGCAGGGGGGCCTTCTGCATCCTTCTGTGCGGGGCGCTGTTCGTCTTTGCCAACCCGCCGCTGCAGACCCCCGACGAGACCGAACATTACCTGCGCACCTACGCCATCTCCATGGGGCGCTTCGACTTTGACGCCGAGCGCGGCTACCCCGAGGACGTGACCCGGCTGATGCAGGCCTTCCCCGGCGCGTGGGTGAACGCCCATACCTCCGCCGGGGTGGGGGAGGACCCCGACACCGGCGAGGAACAGCCCTACAACACCGCGGGCTACGCCCTCAAACAGTACGGCAAGGACGGCGCGGTGCAGAGCATCGCCGACAGTTTCGCCCGGTATCTCAGCGGGGAGGACAGCGGCGGCGACCCCGTCACCGAACCCATCAGCTTCCTGATCCTGCCCTTCCTGCCGGGGGCGTTGGGCATGGCGCTGGCCCGCCTGCCGGGGCTGGGGGCCTTGGGCTGCCTGTACGCAGGGCGGCTGGGCAACCTGCTGGCCTACACGCTGCTGTGCTGGCTGGGGCTGCGCGCGGCGCAGAAAGCCCGGCCCGCCTTCCTTTGCATCATGCTGCTGCCCATCTCGCTCTATATGGGCGCGTCGCTGAGTTATGACGCCACGCTGCTGGGCTGCTATTACCTGATGCTGGCGCTGCTGACCCGCACCCGCTGGACCACCCGCGAGGCGCTGCTGTATGCGCTGGCCTGCATCTTTGCCAACGGCCCCAAACCCTACCTCAACCTGTTGTGGGTGGCGCTGCCGCTGCTGCTGGCGAAGCGGGAATGGACCGCCAAAGGCAGCCGCGGGGCCTGGGTGGCTCTGTGCGCCGCCGGTTCGCTGGCAATGACGCTGTTTGTGGAACAGTACGGCGTGCTGATGCGGCACAACTACGGCACGATCGCCCGCCAGGGCGGCGCGGCAGTCAACGGCGGGGGGCAGCTGGCCTTTATTTTGCAGAACCCGCTGCGTTATATCGCCGTGCTGCTGGGCACACTCTATGAGAACGACGGGTTCCTGGGGCAGACCGGGCTTTTCGGCTGGAAGGATCTGCCCATTGCGTTCCTGAACCTGACCGGGCCGCTGGTGCTGCTGGCCGCTGCGCTGCTGTGTACGCCCCGGGGGCAGTCCCTGGGCCGCCGCCGTCTGGGCGGGCTGGGCGTCTTTGCGGCACTGTACGGCGTGGGCGCCATGACGGCTATGTATATCACCTACACCCCGGTGGGCATGGTGCGCATCGTGGGGCTGCAGACGCGGTATTTCCTGCCGCTGTGGCTGCTGCTGGTCCTGGCCGCGGCGGCGCTGGCCCGGCGGGTGCTGGCGCCCCGGCTGACCTCTGCGCGGGCCCAGGCGCTGGCGCTGCCGCTGTGCGGCGGCTACGCGCTGCTGGGCGCGGTGCTGCTGTTCCAGCACTATTTTGTGGGCCCGGTGTACACCATTTACCTGTAGGGGGCTTGTTCTTTCTTTATAAAGAAAGAACCAAAGAAATTTTCATGAAAATCGTATGTGCATGCGATTTTTGGGGAAGAAAAACGAGTTTGCCTTTTTACGTGAAGGCAAGACGAAACGGCATGACCCTTTCACGGGTCGAACGATCGAAAGTTCTTTGCTTACTTTCTTTCAAGAAAGTAAGAAAGGAGGCGGTACAGGATGGTAACGTTGCTGGCAGGTCTGGCCCTGCTGGTTTTGCTGGGTGGCGCCTGCGCGGTGTTGGCCTCTGCCTGCCGCCTTTCCGCCGCGCTGTGGCCGCTGCCGCTGCTGGCGGGCGGCGCGGTGCTGCTGTACGGCTTCGGCCTGGCGGGCGCGCTGCCCGTGGGGGCCGCCGTTGTCTGGCTGGCGCTGGCGGCGGTGTGCGCCGCAGGGGTCGTGCGGCTGCGTCCGGCGGGCTTTCTGCGCGCCTGCCGCGCCGCGCTCTGCACCCCCGGCCTGGCCCTGTTCCTGGGCGGCTCCGCATTTTTTTGGCTGCTGTTCTTCGTGCAGCAGCCCATGTTCACCCAGTGGGATGAGTTCACCGCCTGGGGCCTGGCCCCCAAGATGGTGGTGGAACGGGGCGCGTTCTATGTGGCGGACCCCGTCAACCTCAAGGCCAGCTTCACCTACCCGGCCACCAGTCTGGCGGCCTATTTGTTCCTGCCCTTCGGCCGGTGGGCCGAGTGGGCCTGTCTGGCCGCGCTGGACACCCTGGCCCTGGCCTGCGTGGCGGCGGCTTCGGCCCTGCCGCGGCCCCGATGGGCGGCGGCGGTGGCGGTCTTTGCCGGGGGCGTGCTGCTGCCCTATTTCTTCAGCGACCCTGCGCCGGGGGCCTACGCCACCCAGTATGTCAGCGCCATGGCCGAACTGCCCATGGCCCTGCTCTTCGGCGGGACGCTGTGCCTGTACCTGGGCACGTCGCCGCGCCGGGGGCTGGTCTGGCTCACGGCGCTGCCGCTGGCCCTGCTGACCCTCACAAAAGATATCTGCTTTGCTTACGGGCTCATCGCGGTTTTTCTGATCGCGCTGGACCAGCTTGCTGCGGGCCCGCTGCGCAAACAGCTGGCCCCGGCGGCTGTCCGCGGCGGCGTGCTGGCCGCTGTGGTGCTGGCGGCTTTCTTGAGCTGGAGCCGCTACACGGCGGCCGTTACCCCCACGGCGGATACTGCCGCCAGCGTGGGCAGCGAGGGCCTCAGCTACGGCGCGGTGCTGCTGGGCGGCGTGCGGCAGCTGCTGGGCATTGGCCGGGAAGCAAAGTTCGCGCAGATCATGGCGGCCATGGGGGATGCTTTCTTCACCCGCCGGGTCTGCCTGCTGGGCAGCGGCGTCCTGGCGGTGGCGGCCATCACGCTGGTGGCGGCCGCGGCCTGGCTGGCCGCCGGAAAAGGCGTGCCCCGCCGCCGCGTCCTGGCGCTGCACCTGGGCTTTGCGCTCTGCTTTGCGGCGCTCTATGCCTTCCACCTGATCCTGTACCATTATAATTTTTCCGACGAGGAGGGCCTGGCCCTCAAGGACTACGCCCGCTACCTGACGCCCTATTATCAGGCGTGGATGCTGGCCATGCTCTGCCTGCTGGGGCGCGGGGCCCGCGCCCGGCTCAGCCAGGCGGCGCTGGGCGGCGCGGCGGCGGTGCTGGCGGCGGTGTTCTGCTGGCGCGGCGTGCCCGCCGCCGGATTCTGGACCGGGGCCGACAGCCTGTACACCCTGCGGGCCGACGTGCAGCGGCGGGCCGCGGCCATGAACACGGCGCTGGACTGGGACGACCGGGTGCTGGTGCTCAGCCAGGGGGACGACGCCACCCGCTGGTACTACTACCGCTATGAACTGACGGCCCGGGTGGTCAACGGGTTCGGCGGCTTCTATGGCCGCCTGGGCGAGACCGAGGACCGCTGGGACAGCGATTTCATGAACCTGGTGGAGAGCGAAAACTGGACCCTCTATGACTACAAGGCTGTCTGCGTGCCCGAGACGCTGGTGGCCTATATGGCCGAGAAGGACTGCGACTACCTGCTCATCGACCGGGCCGACGATTACCTGGAGCGGGAATTCAGCCCGCTGTTCGAGGGCGGCCTGACCAACGACATGCCGGCCACCCTCTACCACTTTGAAGGGGCGGATGCCGAGGTGCCGTTTACGGTCGCGGTGGCCACCAAAAGCGAGGTGCGGTGATGGCGCAGCGCAGAGAATGGGGGCGCAAGGCCCTGCGGTTCCGCCCGCAGCAGCTGCTGCTGGTGGCCTACCTGCTGGCGGCGGTGCTGTGGCTGGCCCGCGGCTTTGTGGGCAGCGCCGTCATGCTGAACTACAAACTGCAGGGGGAAATGCCCCAGCGGACCGTGCAGTCCGCTGAACTGCAGACCGAGAGCTTCGCCCCCTACAGTTCCAACCAGTGGTGGACCCCGCCCGACGACGACCCGGCGTGGTACCTTTCCACCGACAGCGACCCCCGCATCTACTGGCAGGGGGAAGGCTACATCGAGACCGTGCGGCTGTACGCCGCTCACCGGCTGCCGCCGGGGGGTGTGGCGCTGTACTACCTGCTGCCCGGCCAGACCGATTACAGCGAAGCCCAGAAAGTCTACGCCCGGGTGACCGGGGCGGGGGAATATACCTTCGACCTGGGCGGGCGCCGGGTCAGCGGCCTGCGCATCGACCCCGACAGCGTAGGCGGCGTGCCCACGCTGTTCCACGGCATCGAACTGAACCCTGCCGTGCCGTGGTATGACCGCTTTGTGCCGGACGGCGGCCAGTGGCTGCTGCTGCTCTTCGGCCCCGCGCTGGCGGCGGCTGCGGCGGGGCTGGTGCAGGCCGTCCTCCGCAGGAAGCAAAGCGGCCCGGAAGTGTAACATCAGGAAGGAGAAACCCATGGAACTGCTCTGCGTACTGGCGGCGGCTGCGGCGCTGTTTCTGCTCTGCGCCGCGCTCACGCTCAAGGCCGGGGTCCCGGCGGGCGTCGCCCCGCTGACGGCGCTCTCGGCCATCGCCGCGGTGTTCACGCTGGCGGGCATGGCCGGGGCGCTCTACCCGGCGGCCTGGGCGGTGTACGCCCTCTGCGCGGCGGGGGGCGTCTGGGCGCTGTGCCCCCGCAAGGGGCAGACCCCTGACTGGAAGGCCCTGTTCACCCCCGGCAGTGTGGTGTTCTGGGGCATGACGCTGGCCTTCGCGGTCTATTTCTTCCTCCGGCAGCCGCTGGCCACCGGCTTTGACGAACTGAACCTGTGGGCCACCGCCGTCAAGGTCACCAAGGTGGACAACAGCCTCTACTCCACCGCCACCCTGGGCACGCCGTGGGCCGTCACCCAGAACCCCGGCCTGCCGCTCGTCAGTTACTTCTTCCAGTTCTTCGGCAGCTATGCGGACTGGAAGATCTATCTTGCCTACGACGCGCTGTATTTCGCCTGCTTTGCGGCGCTGCTCAGCGCCCTGCCGTGGAAAAAATGGCGGGCGGCGGTGCCGCTGGCCGCCGTGCTATGGTGTACGCCCTTCTTCTTCACCATCTATAACCACACCATCTACCTGGCCGATACCTACCTGACCTCTTACGGCGACGTCCCTGCGGGGCTGGTGTTCGGCGGGGCGGTGGCGGCGTGGCTGGCCCTGCGGCAGCTGGACGGCCCCAAATGGGCCGTGCTGCCCATCCTGGCGCTGGCCGCCAACCTCAAGGCCAACGACTTTGTGCTGAGCCTGGCGGCGGCGGGACTCATTGCCGTGGACGTGTGGTTCTTCTGCGCCGGCCCCTTCAAACAGGGCCTTGCGCGCCGCACCGGCTTCGCGGCGGCCTGCTTCGCCGCGCCCATGGCGGTGTACTACCTGTGGAACGTGCGCTATGTGGGCTGGCTGGTGGCCCGCAACAGCAGTTCCGGCGGCGTGGGGGAGACCTCCGCCGCTCTGTCGGACGTGGTCGTCAACGGCGTCAAGATCCTGCTGGGCCTGCCGGTGGAAGGCTTTTTTGCCGAGCGCCGTCCCCAGTTTTTGCAGGCCATGGCCGATATGGGCGCCCAGTTCTGGACCAGTGACGGCAAACTGAGCATGATCGGCCAGGGCCGCAACGTGGTGCTGCTGATCCTGGCAGTGTTCGCGGTGGCTTTTGCGGTGGCCGCGGGCTGGCAGCTGCGGGGGCGCATCGCGGCGCTGGCGGCGCTGTCCACCCTCTGTTTCGCGGGTTACAACCTGATGCTGGCCCTCAGCTACGGGTTCATCTTCACGCCGGACCAGACTGCCAATCTTGTTGACTACAACCGTTACATTTACAGCTATTACATCGGCTGGTTCCTCATCGCGCTGGCCTGCCTGACGGTGGCGCTGCTGCCCCAGATGCGCCGCCAGATCCAACTTGTCAAAGAAAAAGACGGCCCAACTGCCGTTTTCCGTTCCAATCTCTATACCCCGCGCTGGGGGTTGGCCGGGCAGGGGGCGGTGCTGGCGCTGGCGGCGGCCATGCTGCTGCGGCAGGGCCAGCTGGTGCTGCCCCAGCTCAGCGTGCTGGGCTTTGCCGACAGTGAATTTGCCGACCGGCGCGGCATCCGGGCCGAGGCCGAACTGGTGTGCAGCTATCTGACGCAGGAGGACCGGGTGTTCTTCGTCAGCCAGGGGGACAACGGCGAGCGCTGGTTCTCCGCCGTGTTCGATTTCTACCCCATCCTGGTGGATTATTCCGGCGTGGTGGCCGAGATGGACGGCGGCGGCGGGGAACTGGGCCTGCCGGAACTCCGCCCCACCGAGGAAGGCCCCAAGAACACCTACTACCACGGCTTCACCGCCGAAGAACTGGACGCCATCGTGCGGGGCAACGGCTGCACGGTGCTCTATCTGCAAACCATCGACGATATTTTCGTGCAGAGCTATCAGGAACTGTTCACCGACGGCCTGGCGGCGGCCCTTGACGGGGACACGCTGCTCTACCGTGTGACGGACGCGGGCTTTGCCCCGGTGGAAATGGAGGTGAGCGCTTCGTGAAAAAGCTGCAACGCTGGTTTTCCTGCCGGGGGGCGCTGCCCCTGACCTGCTACCTGCTGGCGCTGGTGCTCTGGCTGGCGCAGGGGGCGCTCCACTGGGGCGGCGACGCCCTGGCCCGGCGCGCAGGCGCATTGTATGAGGCCGAGATCCCCCTCTCCGACTGGCAGCTGGCGGGCCTGACCCAGACTGCCGCCACGCCGGAAACGGCGGTGTTGGAGGACTCGGTCACGCTGACCACCACCGACGGCGACCCCCAGATGATCTTGGAGGATGTGTCCGATATGACGGTCCGCACCCTCAGCTACACGGTGCAGTTTGACGGCGACGCGCGGGAGACGTGCCTGTACTACACCACCAAAGTGGGGAAACCGTACAGCCAGGACCGCCGGGTCTTTCCCCAGGCGCTGGGGGGCGGGCGCTATCTCTACACGCTGCCCCGCACCTCCATCGTGGCGCTGCGGCTGGACCCCTGCAGCCCCGACGCCAACAAGACCGTGGGGCTGACGTTCAGCCCGGCGTCCATCACCCTCAACGGGGCCGACACGCTGCCCGCCGCGTGGGAGTATTTTGTGCCCAGCTGGTATCAGGCGTTCTGCCTGGTGCTCTACCCGGCGCTGGCCGCCGCGGCCCTCAGCTGGCTGCGCGCGTGCGTATGCGCCCTGCGCCGCCGCGGGCGGTAAAGGCAAGGGGTTCATGTTTTTCGGCAGGCGCGGCGTTCCCGGTCAGACCTCCCGCTCCCGGCGATTCTGTAGGGCGGGGTCTTGACCCCGCCGTGGGGCCTTGCGCGGGCTGGCGGTCTCCTGCCTGCCGAACCCCGCCGTACTTCTCACACCAACATACCGAAAGGCCCCCGTTTGGGGGCCTTGAGCTTGTCGAGAAACTCGACAAGCTCCAAAAGGGGCAACAGTCGCGCACGGCGGAGCCTGACGCTCCTGTTTAACGGGTTGCGGTTCCCGCATCGCGCGACGCGCCTTGGAACGGCACTTGCGCTCTGCGACCGCGGCCCCTGCTCCGCCTTGCTGCATCCGCCGCAGGCGGCGCGCGGCTCCGCAGCCCTTTGGATTCCCCTTCGACAAAATTTTACGGCAAATCGCGCAATCGGCCTGTGGCCTCCTACACAATTTGCCGTAAAATTTCCCTGTATGTGTTGCCGGCGTCGGCGCATGTCCGCCGCTGGCAACGGATTTTTAACCTTTTTCGACAGTCTGAGGCCCCCCCGTTTGGGGGCCTTTTTGCATAGGTGGGTTTGCGCGCGCAAAAAAAATTCTGCTTTTTGTGTAACAACAGCCCGCTTTTTGTGATTTATAGGCAAACCAGATGCAGAGAGGAGGCGGCCGCCATGCTGGGGGTGGAGGAACTCTACCACCGCTACCGGGACGATGTGTTCCGCTACCTGTGCAGCCTGTGCCACGACCCGGCTCTGGCCGAGGACCTGCTCAGCGAGACCTTCCTCACCGCCATCCAGAAGGCGGGCGGCTTCCGGGGCGAAGGCGGGGAAAAGACCTGGCTCTTTGGCATCGCCCGCAACCTCTGGCTGCAGGCCCTGCGCAAGCGCCGCCCCACGGTGGAATACAACGACCTGCTGGGGCTGTATGTAGAGGACCACGTGGGCGACGCGCTGGACGCCCGCCAACTGGCCCGGCGGGTGGAAGAACTGCTGGCGGCCCTGCCCGAACGGGAACGGACCATCGTGCGGCTGCGGGCCGGGGGCCTGCCGTATGAGGAGATCGCCGCCCGCTGCGGCATCCGCGCCGGGTCGGCCCGGGTCATCGAGTACCGCACCCGCCAGTTTTTGAAGGAAACGCTGCGAAAGGAGGGCTACCTGTGAAACAAGAGTTTGAAAACGCCCCGCGCCCCATGCCGGGGGAGGGGGGCCGCGCCCCCGGCGCAGTACCCCCGAACGGCGCGGGACTGGGGCAGACTGTGCCCGAACCGCCCGCCGCCCCGGCGGACCCCCTGCCCGAACTGCCCTGCGATGCCTGCCGCGACCTGATCCCGCTGGTGCAGGACGGCGCGGCCAGCGACGCCAGCGTGCGGCTGGTGGCGCAGCACATCGCCCACTGCCCGGACTGTCTGGCGTTCTGGCAGGCGGGGGCGCCGCCGCAGACGCCGGACGATGGCAGGGTACTTTCCAAGATCCACCGCCGCCTGCGGCTGCTGCAAGGCGCCGCGCTGGTGCTGGGGGTGCTGGCAGCTTTCTGGCTGGGGGCTTTCGGCACACACTACCGGCTGGAATACAGCATCGTCATTTTGCCGGTGGTGGGGGCGCTGGGCTGGCTGTTCCTGCGCCGCCGCTGGTATTGGGTGCCGCTGTGTGTGGCGGTGCTGGGTTTTATCTGGCATTTCTCGCTGGAAAGTACCGGCCTTTTCGTGGGTCTGCTTTATGCCACTTTTTATGGCTGTCTTTGCTTGCTGGGCGGGGTGGCCGCCCGGCTGTTCCGCTACGCATTTGGAAAGGAGGAAATTCCATGACCCCCCGTAAAACGCTCCCCTCTCCACGCCCACGCACCAAAGCCAAACGCTGCCTTGCCGCCGTGGGTGGATTTGCCATTGTGCTGCTCTTGGCGGCGGTGCTCGTCGCTTATACCGGCGACCCCATCACAAAGCATCTGGCCATGAATGTGGCTGAAACCTACGCCAACGAAACGTACCCCGACAGTGACATCAAGGCTGTAGAGGCTTCGGCCCAACACTGGTTCCGCTATGAGGTGCTTCTGGAATCCGAACAGAGTGCGGACACCTTTTTTTCGGTGTATGTGGCGTGTGGGAAAGTTACCGGGGACAGTTATGACGAGACAGTGGGAAACTGCGGAAATACTTGGAACCGCATTATGCTTCAGCTGACGGATGATGTGGACGCAGCCCTCTCCGCTGCGGGTGTTTCCCATGCGGGATATGGTCTTTACCACGACAATTACTTGAGCAATACCGGCGAGGTCCCTGTTCCTGCCGAGGGGCACCCACTCCTGACAGTGGATATGCCCTACGACAAGGGAAATCTGCCGCCGGTGGCGCTGACGTTGGATTTGGAAATCCCAGAGGGAACGGACGATCCCCAAGCCGCTGCATGGGAGTTTGTCCAGCAGGTCAAGTCCGCCATGGATGCGGCGGGCATCGACATAGCCGCCTATCAGGTCACTTTCCGCGGTGCGGACGCTTCGGAACTGTATGCAAGCCCGCTGATCGCCGCCGGGGACGTGCCCGCCGCCCCGTAAACAGCAAACCGCCCTGTGGAACGCTCCACAGGGCGGTTTTGGTTCAGCCGGCGCTGGACCCGCTGGGCGCGGGGTAGCGGCTTGTGCTGGTGGCATAGCCGATCTGGTATTCCACCGTCATATACAGCGGGTGGCCGTTTTCGTCCAGCTGCAGGTAGCAGACGCCGTCCTCGTCGAACAGGTCGGTGATGTCGAAGGACTGGTCGCGGTAGTAGACCACCACCGTGCCGTCGTCCTGATATTCCACTTCGGGGTTGTCCAACTGCGCCAGAAGTTCCTCCTCGGTCAGCGGGCGCTCGCCGCCAAAGGCGTCGATGGCCACGCCGCCGCCGGCGCGCTGGGAAGTCGTGCCGTCCCCGTTGGGAACGTCCAGCGTGTAGCTGCCGTTCTCCACCTGGAACACGGCGTCGGTCAGTTCGCCGTGGAGCCAGATCTGGATGGTGCGCTGGATGCCCCCCACGTCGGCCGCATAGGCCACGGCGGACAGGGCGAAGAGCGCGACCAGGGCGGCGCATACGGCCACCAGCCGCTTGACGCGCACGGGACGATAGGTGTGGTTGGCTTGCATTCTCTTTACCTCCTCAAGGCTTGCGCGGGAGGCGTGCAGAACGGCAAAGGTCTGTTGGTATCGCGCTTTATTCGTCATCGTTCCATTCCTCCTGCAATGTGGTTTTAAGGAGCGCCCGGCCGCGGTTCAGCTGGCTTTTCACAGTGCCCGCGGGCCGGTGCAGAATGTGGGCGATCTCCGCCACGGCGTAGCCTTCGTAATAGAACAGGTGCAGCACCGCGCGGTATTTGGCGGGCAGGCGCATCACCGCTTCAAACAGGCGGGAATCCTGGGGTTCCTCAAAGGCCAGGTCGTTCATGTACTCCTCCCAGGCGACGGTGTGTTTGCGCCAGAAGGAGGTGGAAACGTCCCGCGCGCGGTTGATGGCGACCCGCAGCAGCCAGGCTTTCAGATGGTCCTCGCTGTCAAACTCCCGCGGGTGGGTGTAGTAGCGCACCAGGGTGTCCTGCACCACGTCGTCGGCGTCGGCCCGGTTCCGGCAGACGCTGAACGCCGCCGCGAAGATGCGGTCCCCGTAGGCGGCGAACACCTCGTCCACAGTCCGCTGCATTCTGATCACTCCTTTGGCAGCGCCGCACGATTCTTAGGCGGGAATTGTGCGGCGTTGCCCTTGCTTTGTTGGAAGGTCCCTTCATCTACCATACGGCCGGGGGCGGCAAAAGGTTGCGTTCTGAAAAAAATCTGCCAAAAAATTGCATCCCGCAAAAAAATATCCGGCTGCAGGCGCGGCCGGACGAACCCTGTTTTTCTTCCCTCAAAATCGCACGCTGTGCGATTTTCTCTGGAATTTCTTTGGTCCTTTCAAAGAAAGGACAGAAAACCGCCCCGCGTCAGGTGATCTTCAGCGCGCGCTGCAGGCGGTAGACGAGGTAGCGGAACAACCCCACGATCAGGCTGCCCTCCACCCACAGGTAGTTGGGCAGGTTGCGCCAGTAAAATTTCGGTTTGTCCACCTTGGGCAGCGCGGCTTTCGCCTCGGCGTAGCCCTTGGCGTAGTCGTTGCCGAAGCCCCGGTGCCGGAACATGACCACTTTGAGCAGATAGCCCAGCGCCATGGGGAGAAAATTCACCGCCAGCATCAGGGCGGGCTGGTTTTTGTAAGGCAGCAGGATGCTGTTGCGGCCGCTCTGGATGCTCTTGAACGGGTTGTAGCGCACCGCGCCGGTGGTGGCGCCGCAGATATGGCGGCAGCGGGCCGTGGGGCAGTAGACGTTCTTGTACCCGAAATTGTTCGCCCGCCAGGAAAGATCCACGTCCTCATAGTAGGCAAAAAACAGTTCGTCAAAAACGCCGATCTTATCCAGAATGGATCTGCGGTAGAGCGCCGCGCCGCCGCAGGCCGAAAAGACCCGGCAGGGCTTTTGGTAGCGGCTGGCTTTCAGCCCGTCGCCCCGCTTGCAGGCAAACCCCAGGATGGTCATATAATCCCCGGCGTCGTCGGCCAGTTCGGGCTCATAGTAGCGCAGCATCAGGCTGGACACCGCAAAAATTTTCGGGTCGGCCCCGGCGGCTTTCAACAGTTCGGCCAGCCAGTCCGGCTCGGCGAAGGCGTCGTTGTTGAAAAGCGCCACGTATTCGCCGCGGGCGATGGCGATGCCCTGGTTCACCGCGTGGGAAAAGCCGGTGTTGCGGTCGTTCTCGATCAGGGTGTAGCGGTCGCGGCCGCGGTAGCTGCGCGCGATCTCCCGGCTTTCGTCGGTGGAACCGTTGTCAATAACGATCAGTTCAAAGTCCTGCTCGGTCTGGGCCCAGATGGATTCTATGGAATCCCGCAGCCAGCCCGCGCCGTTCAGGTTGGGGATGATGACAGAGGCTTTCATGGCTTCTCCTTCCGGGCGTTCAATAATAGGGGTAGGGGGTCACGGACAGCGTCAGCACCGACGAGACCGCCACCCAGAACAGCAGCAGCGCCGCCACGACAGCCACGAGCAGCGTGCGGATCAGGTACGCCTGGGCCAGACGGCGGCGGGCCGGGTTTTTGGTAAAGCCGAAACTCCACGCCAGCGAGAACAGGAACCCGGCCACCGGCACGGCGAACAGCAGCAGCGCGCCCAGCGTGGCCCAGGAGGAAAGAGCGGGCACCGCGGCGTCGTCCGCCGCCGCATCCCGGCCGTACTGGGGCGCGGCCTGCCGCGGCTGCGCGGGGGCGGCCGGTTCCGGCGGCAGCGCGGCCCCGCACTGGGGGCAGCAGGCGGCGTCAAAAGGGGCCAGCAGGCCGCAGTTTTTACAATATCGCATAGGGCAACTCCCTTCTTATTCCAGCGCCAGGTTCCGGTCCAGCTGGGTGTTGAGAATGATCTGCGTGTTGGTGGAACCCAGTTTCTGCATTTTGGTCAGCAGGTGCTCCAGCGCGTCGATGTCGGTACAGCTGACCTTGAGCATGAAGTTGTAGCTGCCCGTCACCCGGAAACACTGCAGCACCTGGGACTCCCGCTCGATCATGGCGAGGAAATCCTCGCGCATGGCGGAATCTACCAGCACCGAGATCAGCGCCTCCACCCGGGCGGGGGCGTCGGGGCGGCGCAGCACCACGGTGTACCCGCCGATGATGCCCTCCTGTTCCAGCCGGTGGATACGGCTGGATACCGCCGGACTCGTCAGATTCACCCGCTGGGCGATGTCTTTGACGGGCATACGTGCATTTTCGGCCAGAAGATGGATGATTTTGCGATCCAGATCGTCCATAAAAGCAAAAACCTCGCTTGAATTTGTATAATACGCACAAAAAAATAAAATGAAGAAAAGCGCCGTTGTGCGGTCTGACAAAGTTGGAAAAGTACGATTTTTTGCAGACAAACTAAAAATAATTAAGTGAATCCTCGCATATTATAATATTTTGAAAAAGAAAATACAAGAGCCGCGTTTGACAATTTAAGGAAAGTCGCTATAATAATAACTGTTATCAATCACGACATCTTCTGACCTTTATATACTTTCCCACCCCTCTATGCACAAGGACCCGCAGGCAACTGCGGGTCCTTGTGTTTGTGCGCCAAAAGCGGCGGGGAGCCCCTGGCTTTGACAAAAACAGGACGCTTGTGAAAAACTGCATAAGGCAGGGCGTGTTTTTGTAACAATTTCTTGACAATCAGCCAAAATAAAGCTAGAATGGAGTACAGGAACTTAAGGGATACCGCCGCCGTATCGCCGGCAGGGTCCGTTGGGTGTCGCCCGTCGGGGACACCGCTTTTCGCCCATGTGCAACCGCCTGCTTTCAGGCTTTTCTTCGTTTCTTTCGCGCCGCCATGGTACAAGTGCGCCCTTTTGGGCCGTTTTGCGCCGTGCCGCCGCGCATTGTTTGCTATAGAAAACTGCATACAGGAAAAAAGCGTCCCGTCGTGCTGCGCCCTCCTATCTATGGAATAAGGAGTGAAACCGACTATGCCACCTATTGTTGTCGTGGTGCTGGTCCTTGTCGTTGCCGCCATCGTCGGGGCGCTGTGTTTTTACCTTGGCGGGGAAAACCGTAAGCGCACCGCGGAAGCCAAGCTCGGCTCGGCGGAGGAGGAAGCCAAACGCATCGTGAACGATGCCATCAAGGCTGCCGAACAGAAACGCAAGGAAACCATCATCGAAGCCAAGGACGAAGCCTTCAAACTCAAGAGCGACGCCGACAAGGAGATCAAGGACCGCCGCGCCGAGGTCTCCCGCCAGGAGCGCCGCATGGATCAGAAGGAAGAAGCGCTGGATAAGCGCACCGCCGCCCTGGAACGCAAGGAAGAAGAACTCAAGCGCCGCAGCGAAACCGTGGAGGCCCGGCTGGATGAACTGGAACAGCTGAAGCTGCGCCAGACCGAAAAGCTGGAGACCATCGCCGCCATGAGCCAGGAGGACGCCCGCGCCGTGCTGCTCAAGCAGGTGGACGACGAACTGACCCACGAGAAGGCCATGCGGATCAGCGCATACCAGGCCAACATGAAGGATGAGTGCGACCAGATCGCCCGCGACATCATCGGCCAGGCCATTGCCCGCTGCGCCGCCGACGCCACCAGCGAAGCCACCGTCAGCGTGGTGCCGCTGCCCAGCGACGAGATGAAGGGCCGCATTATCGGCCGCGAGGGCCGCAACATCCGCGCGCTGGAAACGGCCACCGGCTGCGACCTCATCATCGACGATACGCCGGAAGCCATCACCCTGTCCAGCTTCGACCAGACCCGCCGCGAGGTGGCCCGTATGGCGCTGGAACGCCTGATCGCCGACGGCCGCATCCATCCGGCCCGCATCGAGGAAACGGTGGAAAAGTGCCGCCGCGAACTGGAGATCCAGATGAAGCGCGAGGGCGAGAAGGCCGTCATGGAACTGGGCATCCACAGCCTGCACCCCGATCTGGTCAAGCTGATCGGCCGCCTGAAATACCGCACCAGTTTCGGCCAGAACGTGCTCAACCACTCCATCGAGGTGGCCTGGCTGGCCGGGCTCATGGCCGGGGAACTGGGCGTCAACGTCCAGCAGGCCCGCCGCGCCGGCCTGCTGCATGACATCGGCAAGGCGCTGGATCATGAGATCGAGGGCAGCCACGTGCAGATCGGTGTGGACATCTGCAAGAAATACCGCGAGAATCCGCAGATCGTGCATGCGGTGGAGGCCCACCACGGCGACGTGGAGCCCAAGACCACGCTGGCGTTCATCATCATGGCCGCCGACGCGATCTCGGCCGCCCGCCCCGGCGCCCGCCGCGAGAATATGGAAAGCTATATCAAGCGCCTGGAAACGCTGGAAGCCCTCTGCAACGGCTTTGAAGGGGTGGAAAGCTCCTACGCCGTCCAGGCGGGCCGCGAGGTGCGCATCCTCGTCCAGCCGGACAAGGTCAGCGACGACCAGGTGGTCCTGCTGGCGCGCAATGTGGCGAAAAAGATCGAGAGCGAGCTGGATTATCCCGGCCAGATCAAGGTCAGCGTCATCCGCGAGAGCCGCGCCACCGAATACGCCAAATAAGCAACGGGCAGCCCTGCGGGGCTGCCCGTTCTTTATGCGGCGCGGCACTTGCATAATCCCGCGGCGCGGCTTATAATATACAGTATCACACGGCGGACAGGGGGGGAGCGTGCATGCCGCAGGAAACGCCGAAAAAACCGGTGCTGGGCATCCTGGGGGGCTTGGGCCCGGCGGCCAGCTGCTACCTGTACCAGATGCTGACCGAGCATACCCCCGCGTCCCGGGACCAGGATCACCTGGACCTGGTCATCTCCTCCCGCGCGTCCACGCCGGACCGCACGGCCTTCATCCTGGGCCAGAGCGAGGAGGACCCCTTCGCCGTCATGGAGCAGGACGGCCGCAGCCTTGTGGCCTATGGCGCCACCGTGCTGGCCATCCCCTGCAACACCGCCCATTATTTTTATGACCGTCTGGCCCGCGCTTTGCCGGTGCCGGTGCTCAACATGCCGCGGCTGACTGTCGCCGACGCCAAGGCCGCGGGCTGCACCCGGCTGGGCATCCTGGCCACCGAGGGCACGCTGGCCGCCCGCACCTACCAGCTGGCCTGCGAGGAAGCGGGCATCGGCTGGGCCGCGCCTTCGCCGGAAAACCAGAAGCGCGTCACCTCCGTGATCTATGACGACATCAAACAGGGCCGCCGGGCCGATATGGCAAAATTCAACGCCGCCGTGGCGGACCTGAAGGCCCAGGGCTGCGATATGGCCGTGCTGGGCTGCACCGAACTGAGCCTGGTGAAACGGGACGAGCATCTGGACCGCTTTTTCATCGACAGCACCGAGGTGCTCTGCCGCCACGCCCTGCTGGCCTGCGGCGTGACGCCCATCGGCTTTGCGGAAGGGGGCGAGCGGCCGTGAAACATTGTCCCCGCCGCCTGCCCGGTTTCCGAATGTGCCGGGCGGCATAGGCCGCCTTCGCCGTTTACCAAGATTTTGAACGAAAGGGATGTCCCTGCAATGGAAAACAAGAAATTTTACATCACCACCCCCATCTACTATCCCAGCGACAAGCTGCACATCGGCCACAGCTACACCACCGTGGCCTGCGACGCGCTGGCCCGCTACAAGCGCGCCCGGGGGTATGATGTCATGTTCCTGACCGGCACCGACGAGCACGGCCAGAAGATCCAGGACAAGGCCGCCGCCAAGGGCGTGACCCCCAAACAGTACGTGGACGAGATCGTGGCCACCGTCAAGGATCTGTGGAAGACCATGGATGTCAGCTACGACCGCTTCATCCGCACCACCGACGACTACCATGTGCAGAGCGTGCAGAAGATCTTCACCGCCCTGTACGAAAAGGGCGACATCTACAAGAGCACCTACAAGGGCATGTACTGCAAGCCCTGCGAGAGTTTCTGGACCGAAGCCCAACTCAAGGACGGCTGCTGCCCCGACTGCGGCGGCCCCGTCTATGAGGCCGAGGAGGAAGCCTACTTCTTCAAGACCAGCAAGTACGCCGACCGGCTGCTGCAGTGGTACGAGGATCACCCCGACTTCATCCAGCCTGCCAGCCGCAAGAACGAGATGATCGCCTTCATCAAGCAGGGCCTGCAGGATACCTGCGTTTCCCGCACCAGCGTGTCCTGGGGCATCCCGGTGCCCTTCGATCCCAAGCACACCATCTATGTGTGGATCGACGCCCTCTCCAACTACATCACGGCCCTGGGCTACGGCAACGATACCTACCACGACTACGACAAATACTGGCCCGCCGACGTGCACATGGTGGGCAAGGAGATCCTGCGCTTCCACACCATCATCTGGCCCGCCATGCTCATGGCGCTGGACCTGCCCCTGCCCAAGAAGGTGTTCGGCCACGGCTGGCTGCTGCTGGGCGGCGGCAAGATGAGCAAGAGCAAGGGCAACGTGGTGGACCCCGTGACTCTGTGCGACCGCTACGGCGTGGACGCCGTGCGCTACTTCCTGCTGCGGGAGGTGCCCTTCGGCAACGACGGTTCCTTCACCAACGAAGCGCTGATCAACCGCATCAACACCGACCTGGCCAACGACCTGGGCAACCTTTTGTCCCGCACGGTGGCCATGTGCGAAAAATACTTCGGCGGCACCGTGACGAAGGCGTCCATCGACGAGGCGCTGGCCCCCATGATGGCCGAACTGCCCGGCAAGGTGGACGCCGCCATGGAAGCGCTGGACGTTCCCACCGCGCTGGTCCACATTTTTGAACTGGTGCAGCGGGCCAACAAGTATATCGACGAGACCGCCCCCTGGGTGCTGGCCAAGAACGAGGCGGACAAGCCCCGCCTGAACGCGGTGCTCTTCAACCTGTGCAGCGCGCTGGAACTGATCGCCGCGCTGCTGCAGCCCTACCTGCCCAACACCGCGCCCAAGATGGCCGCGCAGCTGGGCGTGGACGCCGGTGAACTCAGCGCCCTGCTGCGGCAGGAAACGCCCGCCGCGGACCGCGCCGCCTACACCGTCCACAAGGGCGAAGCGCTGTTCCCGCGCATCGACGTGAAGGCCGAGATCGCCTACCTGGAAGCCGAGGACGCCAAGCGCAAGGCGGAAGCCGAAGCTGCCGCGGCCCAAAACGCCCCGGCGGAAGAAACGCCCGCGGCCCCCGCCGCCGACGCCGAACTGATCGGCGAACATGAAGCGGAGATCAGCTTTGACGATTTCTGCAAGGTGGAACTGCGGGTGGCCGAGATCCGCGCCTGCGAGCGCATGAAGGAGAGCAAGAAGCTGCTGCACCTGACCGTCTTTGACGGCGAGCGGGAGCGCTGCATCCTTTCCGGCATCGCCAAGTGGTTCGCGCCCGAGGACCTGATCGGCAAAAAGGTGGGCATCGTGGCGAACCTGGCCCCCCGCCCCATGATGAAGGGCAAGTATGTCAGCGAAGGCATGATCGTCGCCGCCGACACCGACACCGAGGGCGGCTGCGCCATCGCCTTCTACCCGGACAACGTCCCCGCCGGCGCGCGCATCCACTAAAAAGCGCCCGGCCCGCGCACAGCCGCGGGAACGGGGCCCCCAAAGGAGACAGCCAAAATGAACACTACCCCGGCGCGGCAGTCGGCCGCGCCCTCCCGTATCGACGCTTTCTTCGCCGTGCCCGCCGTGGCGGTGGTCATGGCGATCCTCTGCAACGCCATGTGGGGGTCGGCCTTCCCCTTTATCAAGATGGGCTATCGGCTGTTTGCCATCGACGCGGCGGACACCCCCTCGATCCTCTGCTTTGCGGGCGTCCGCTTCATGCTGGGCGCGGTGCTGGTCTGGCTGTGCGGTCTGCTGCTGGAACGCCGCCCGCTGCCCATGCCCCGCGGCAAAGACCTGGCCGCCTGCTGCGCCCTGGGTTTGTGGCAGACTTCCACCCAGTATTTCTTCTACTACACGGCGGTGGCGCTGCTCACCGGCGCGCTGGGCGGCATCCTCAACAGCACCCAGAGCTTTATGGGTGTGATCTTGGCCCACTTCCTGTACGGCAAGGCCGACCGCATGACGCTGCCCAAGGCGTTGGGCTGTGTGCTGGGCTTTGGCGGCGTGCTGGTGGTCACCCTGGGGGACGGCGCGGGCGGCAGCCCGGCGGGCATCGCCTGTATGCTCATGGCCTCGCTGGTGTTCGCCAGTTCCGGCCCGTGGAACAAAGCCGTGACCCGGCGGGTCAACAGCTTCTCGGTCACCTGCCTCAACCTGGGGGTGGGCGGTCTGGTGCTGGCGGCGCTGGGCTTCGCTATGGGCGGCAGCCTGCACCCCCAGAGCGCGGCCGCCGTGCCGGTGCTGCTGATTTTGGCGCTGATCTCGGCCGTGGGCTATGTGCTGTGGGCGCTGCTGATGAAAAACAACCCGGTGTCGCGCATCAGCGTGTTCGGGCTGGTCATCCCGGTGGTCAATGTGCTGCTGTCGGCGGTGCTCAACGGCGAACCGCTGTTCCGATGGAACTATCTGGCGGCGCTGCTGCTGGTCTGCGGCGGCATCGTGCTGGTCAACCGCGCCCCAAAACGGAGTGAATGATGCGCAATATTTTTGATACACACGCCCATTACAGTTCCCGCCAGTTCGACGCCGACCGCGCCGGGCTGATGGCCGCGCTGCCGGAAGGCGGCGTCGCCGGCGTGCTGGAGTGTGCCACCCATTCGGGGGACGCCCGCCGGGTGCTGGAACTGGCCCATACCACGCCCTTTGTCTATGCGGCGCTGGGCATCCACCCCGAAAGCCTCATCGAGGAGGACGCCGCCACCGTGGCCGTCTACCACGGCGACTGGCGGGCCGAACTGCGGGCCATGCGCCCGCTGTACGAGGACGGCCGGGTGGTGGCCGTGGGGGAGATCGGGCTGGACCATCACTGGCCGGTGCCCCGGCAGGAACAGCTGGAACTGTTTGAGGCCCAGCTGCAGCTGGCGGCGGAACTGGACTTGCCGGTATCGGTCCACGACCGGGAGGCCCACGCCGAGATGTACGAACTGCTGCGCCGGTACAAGCCCCGGGGCGTGCTGCACTGTTACAGCGGCAGTGCCGAGGATGCGGTCTGGCTCACCGGCCAGGGGATGTACCTGGGCTTCGGCGGGGCCGTGACCTACAAGGGCGCCAAGCGGGCCGCCCGGGTGCTGGCCGCCATCGAACCCCGGTGGGCGGTGCTGGAAACCGACTGCCCCTACATGGCGCCGGAGCCGGTGCGGGGCCGCCGCAACGACAGCCGCAACATCGCCCATGTGGCGGATTACATCGCCGGGATCTGGCAGATGGAGCCCCAGGCGGTGCTGGACCTGACCGCCGCCAATGCGCGCGAATGTTTCCGAATTGTATAAAATGTTCTTTCTTTACAAAGAAAGAACCAAAGAAATTCCAATAAAAATCGCACGAATGTGCGATTTTGAATAAACGTTCTTTGCCCGCTTTCTTTCAAGAAAGCGGGAAGGACAACAACAACGACCAGGAGTGAACATCATGAAAGCACGCATTCCCAAACACCGCGAATTTATCATCGACTTCCCCAAAGATATGGATCAGGCCAGGGCTGACGAAGGCTGGGCCAAGCTGACCGAGATCGTGGAGGAGTACAAGAAGGCTCACAACGGCCAGAGCGTTTACGCCCCCACCTTCATTGAGGATTGCGAGCCCGCGGTGAAAAAGCTGCAGGAAGAATACGGCTTTACCTACACGATCCAGGAGATCAAGTAAAAATTTCGGTCTCACGTACCCGGCGGGGCCAGGCTCCGACGGGTGTTTCAGGCGTGGTTTGCTGAAAAAAACGACGCCGCCACTTGACCAAAAGACAGCGTTGCGGCGTTTTGGGCGCTGCCGTTCCACGGGAACGGCGGGAGCCCGGCCGTGGGCTGTCTTTTTGTGTATCATTGCTGCATTTTTTGCAGAGAGGGGGTTTCTGCCATGCCAAAAACCGTGATCCGGCCCGCCGCAGCGGCCGACCTGCCCGCCATCCTGAGCCTGTACCGGGTCCTGGACGAAGAACTGGTCGACCTGCAGCCGGAGTTTTTCTGTGCCGCCCCGCGGGAGGAGGAACCCGTCTGCCGTTATATCGAAGCCCCGGACGCGGACTTTCTGCTGGCGGAGCAGGAGGGGGCCGTGGTGGGCTTTGCCCTGGTGCTCTATGCCGGGTGGACGCCGGAGTTCAGCTGCGTGCTGCCCCACCGCTACGCCAGCCTGAACGACCTGATCGTCGCGCCGGAAAAGCGCCGGCAGGGTGTCGGCAGTTCGCTGCTGGGCGCTGCCAAGCGCTGGGCGCGGGACCGCCGGCTGGAATACCTGGAACTGAACGTCCTGGCGCAGAACAGCAGCGCCATCGCCCTGTATGAATCCCACGACTTTGTGGAGGCAGCCCGCACCATGCGCTGTATGCTGTGACCGCCGCCCCCGGCTTTGCCAGCAAAGCCGGGGGCGGCTTCTTACTATACCGCGGCAAGGCCCCGGGGCCCATTTATGGGCAGGCGGCGCAGGGGGCGGGAAAAGGCGTCTGCCTGCGGCTCCGGGCGTCAAAATCCGCTTGCGTTCAACAATCCCTTGCCGTATAATGATACTATATATACAAATTTGTCGGGGGATTGCGGTCTATGGCAAAAATCGATCCAAACCAGTACATGGAACAGTGCGGGGTGCGCAAAGCGCGGTTCGGCGGGTACGAACCCGAGGACGTGCGCGCGGCCCTGCGTGCCCTGTGCGGCGACTATGAACAGAGTCTTGCCAGCGCGGCGGCCGAGACCCGCGCGGCCCGGCAGGAAGGCGAGGCGCTGCGCCGCCGCTGCCAGACGCTGCTGGGGCAGAACCAGAACCTGGCGGCCCAGAACGCAACGCTGGCCGGGCAGACGGACAAGATCGCCCGGCGGCAGGACGATCTGGCGGCGCGTTATGCCAAAGTGCAGGAACGCAACCACTCCCTGACCGACCAGGTGGCGGTGCTGCGCCTGAAAAACAGCGACCTTACGCGGGAAAAACAGGAACTGAACGAGCGCGCCGAAAACGCCGAGGCCGCGCTGCGCATCAAGGGGCGCGCCCACGACGAAGCGCGGCAGAAACTGGAAAGCGACCGGGACCAGGTGCTGGCGCAGGCAAACGCCGAGGCAGACAAGATCCGCGCCCAGGCCCGGGCGGACGCCGACGCGCTGCTGGCGGAGGCCAACCGCAAGGCGGAGGCCATCGACCAGCTGGCGCGGGACCAGGCCATCAGCCAGGCGCGCAAGATGGTGCAGGCCGCCACCGATGAGACGCAGGAGATCCAGAACGCCCATCGCCTGCGTTTGCAGGACCTGCAGAGCCGCATTACGGCGATGGAGCAGCAGCGGGACAAGCTGCTGGATTTTCTGGCCGAGATGATCGGGGAACTGCAGGAAGCCCAGGACTATGCCCGCCAGAACAGCCCGCTGGCACCCTACCGGGACGTGGGCCTGCAGGAAGCGCCCGAGCCGGAACTGGACCTTTCGGACCAGACGGTGCGTGCGGCGGCGGCCGCCCTGCCGCAGCCGGAGCAAACGGACGGCAGCCTGCAGGGCCCTGCGCCGGTAAACTGTGTGGTCGCACCCGGCCTGGACGAAGCGGAGCCCGCCCCGGAGCCGGTGGTGCTGCCTGCGCCGGAGGGGGAGACCACCCCCTCGCCGGAGTATTTTGACACCGAACCGAAGGACCAGCCCAGTGACCCGCCGGAGATCGAGGTGCCGGGGGCGATCTTCTCCTACCCCATTCTGCGGCAGGAGGGCGAACCGATCCTGGATGAAGAACCGCCCGCCCGCGGCCCCCACACGCCCCTGATGCCGGACCTGAGCGCCGCGGACGAGGACGACGGGGATGCGGACGGCGGGATCGAGATCCTGCCCGAGCGCACCCCCGCGCAGGACCCCCGCCGCCGGAAGGTGCTGGCGGCCCTGCGCGCGCTGCACAGCAAACTGGACCGCATGCAACCGATACAGTAAAACAGGAGGCTGTGCGTGAAGACCCTACGATACCCGCTGGCTCTGTTCGCGGCGCTGGTGCTCTGCCTGCTGACCGCGCCGGCGCCGCGGGCCGATACCACGACGATGACCGGCGGGGCGGGCGCCTTCCGGCTGGAACAGGCGTATGTCAACGTGCCCGATATGAACGTGTTTTTCTACGCGCAGGACGCCGAGGGCAACGCCTACACCCCCACGATGGTGCAGGCGGCGGGGCTGGAACTGACGCTGGGCGATCACACGCTGGACGCCAGTTCGCTGGGTCAGGCCAGCAGCCCGGTCTGCTACCTGGTCGTGCTGGATAACAGCGCGGAGATCGAACCTGCCGACTTCCGCCAGATGCGCGGGGCGGTCTGGCAGCTGATCCGCCACAAGGAGCCCAACGACCAGATCGCCCTGTATACCCTGGCGGGCGGCGCGGCCTGCGTGCAGCCCGCCACCTCCGACGCGTCCTCCCTGTATACGGCGCTGGCGGGGATCGAACAGGCCGAGGGCGCGCCGGACGCCGCCGGAGCCCCCGCCCTGCTGCTGGGCGACATCCAGCGGGATTATCAGGCCCTGGCGCCGCGCAAGGCGGTGTTCCTCTGCACGGCGGCCGCCAGCCTGTTCCGCCAGCCGGCGCTGCTGGCGGGGCTGTCCGGCGCCGGCACGCTCAACGCCGCGTTCTACACCTTTGTGGGCGGCCCGTCCCCGCAGGCGCTGGAAGTGCTGCGGGCGCTCAGCAACGGGCAGATCATCCCCTGCGCAATGGAAGAGATGGGCGACGGGATGCTGGCCCTGCAGCAGCAGATGGCTTCGGCGCTGGAACTGCGCACCGAAGTGCCCGAGAGCCTGGCCGGGGAACGGCAGGAGATCGTCACCCTGGCCATCCCCAGCCTGGGCAGCGCGGTGCAAAGCAGCACCACGGTCTATATGGGGTTCCGCATGACCCGGCCCCAGGTGGAAAAGGTCGAGGTCCTTGGCCGCAACACGCTGCGCCTGACGATGAACCAGGCGGTCAACCCCAACGCCACGCGGCCCCAGTTCTACCGGGTCGCCAGCAACGACATCTGGAACTGGCATGTGCCGGTGCGCGAGGTCGAGATCAGCGAGGACGGCCGCACCGTGCTGCTGACCACCGATCCGCTGTACAAGGGCAATTACAATGTGGCGCTGAACAAGGTGTCCAGCCGCCTTTCGCCCGCCAACGTCAGTTCCCTGCGGGACGAGACGGATTTTACGATCGCAGTCTGGCCCCGGGACCGGGCTTTCTATCTGGCGCGGTTCCGCGCCCCGCTGCTGCTGGCGGCTGCCGTGCTGGCGGTGCTGGCCCTGCAGTGGCGGCGGCTGCGGCGGCGGGACCGGGCGGCGGAACAGACCGCCGAGGCGGAACATCTGCTGGCCGGTACCCAGGGGCCTGCCGCCCTGCCGCGCCGCTGGGTGACGCTGTTCTGGGCGCAGAAAGGGTCTATCGCCGAGAGCCGCTGGGCCGGCATGGTAGAGAGCAGCCTGATCCTGGGCAGCGACGCCGCCCAGTGCGACCTCTGCCTGCCGGATGCCCAGGTGCGGGCCCAGCACTGCGTGCTGTGCGTGCGCGGCGAGTCGCTGCTGGTACAGACGCTGGACCCCGGCGCGCCGGTGTTCGTGAACGGCGAACGCATCGAGGGGGAACACCGCCTGCAAAACAATGACGCCCTGCGGCTGGGGCGCACCACGGTGCGGCTGGTACTGTGAGGAAAGAAGCGAGGAACGTGCGATGAAACTGACCAAATGCGAACAGGGGCATTTTTATGACGGCGACAAATACCCTGCCTGCCCCTACTGCAATACCGACCTGCAGAGCGAGAGCGCCATCGTCCACACCAGCGCGGCGGCGGAAGCGGCGGAGGCTGCGCCGCCGGAAGGCCCCGTGACGGGCTGGCTGGTGGTGACCGCGGGCCCGGGGCGCGGGCGGGATCTGCGCCTGGGCGTGGGGCGGACTTTCCTGGGGCTGGACGGGGCCGCTGCGCCCGTCACCCTCAGCCCCGACGCCCCGCTGGGGGTGCGGCAGGCGGTCGTGGCCTACGACGAAAAGACCGGCGCGTTCACCCTGCTGCCGGGTTCTTCCCAGCAGCTGTGTTATCTGGGCGGCCAGGCGGTGCTGGAACCAGGCCCGCTGGCGGCCGGCGCGGAACTGACGCTGGGGGAGTCCACCCTGCGGTTCGTGCCGTTCTGCGGCGGCGGGTTCCAATGGTAAGGGGGTGCAGCCGTGCCGAGTGAGATCGTATTCCTTATCACCGAACAGCGCAACCGCCAGCGCATCACGCTGCCGTCGGGCCGGGGGGCCTACCGCTTCGGGCGCAGTGCCCAGTGCGAGTATGTGCTGCGCCGCAACAGCGTGGGCGACCGCCAGTTTTCCATCGGTTACAGCGAGGGACAGTGGACGGTGGCCGATGAAGCGGGGGACGGCACTACCTGGTACAACAACCGCTATCTGGCGGCGGGGGAGCGCTGCGCCCTGCAGCCCGGCGATGTGATCGGACTCAACACCGACGGCAACGCCGCCACCCAGGAGATCACCTTCCGGGTGGAGGCGATCCGTGAGGCGCAGGACGTTTCCGCCGGACCCCGGCGGGAACAGCCCGATGCCTCCATCCTGCGCGAAGTCGATGTACGCCGCAAAAAGCGGGTGCTCATCGGCCGCGGGGAGGACTGCGACATCCAACTGGTCAGCGACCGCGTCTCCCGCCACCACTGCGAGGTCTTTTGCCAGGACGGCCAGTTCTTTGTGCGGGATCTGGGTTCCACCAACGGCACCTACGTGGACGGTGTCCGGGTCAGCCGGGCGGCGCTGCGCAACGGTTCCGTCATCAATGTGCCGGCCCAGGTGTTCGCCTTCACCGGCGGCCTGCTGCACTACCACGTGCACAAGAGCGGCATCAGCGTGCAGCTGCTCAACGTCTGCAAGACCGTGCAGGACCGCAACACCCGGCAGCCCCTGAACATCGTGGACGGCACCAGCCTGGAGATCGAACCCAACAGCTTTACGGTGCTGGTGGGCGGGTCGGGCACCGGCAAGTCCAGCCTGCTTACCTGCATCACCGGCACGGCCCCCTGCACGTCGGGCAGCGTCCGCTTTGACGGCGTCGAGACGCGGGGCAACCGCAACGCCTTCGACGCGGTGCTGGGCTATGTGCCCCAAAAGGACATCATGCACGATAATCTGACCGTGGAGCAGAGCCTGACCTTCACCGCCAAGCTGCGCATCGCCCACGACGCCAGCAAAGCCGAGATCGCCGCCGCCGTGGCCCACGCCATCGACGCGGTGGACCTCAACGGCCGGGAAAAAACGCTGATCTCCCAGCTTTCGGGCGGGCAGAAAAAGCGGGTCTCCATCGCCATGGAACTGCTGGCCAGCCCGCGCCTGCTGATTCTGGACGAACCTACCAGCGGCCTTTCGCCGGACCTGGACCGCAGCATGATGGAACTGTGCCGCCGCCTGAGCCACCAGAACTGCACGGTGCTCATGGTCACGCACAACATGTCCAACATCAACCTCTGCGACAGGATCGCGTTCCTGGGGGTGGGCGGCGTGCTGTGCTATTACGGCCCGCCGGAAACCCTCCACGACTATTTTGCGGTGGAACTGACCAGCGATATTTTTGAAAAACTGCGCGACCCCGAACAGGTGGAACTGTACCGCCGCAAGTATTTTACCACGCCGGAGTTCAACCGCCTGGCGGCGGCCTGGCCCGAAGCAGCACAGGAGGCAGACAAACGATGCGCCCCGTCAAAGTAATGAAATCCCTGCGCCAGTTCACCGTACTGGTGCAGCGCAACCTGCGCCTGATCGTCAACGACAAACTGCTGCTGGCCAGCCTGATCCTGCAGGCGCCCTTCATGGTGCTGGTCATCCGCCTGGTAGCGGACCCCTACTGTTTTACCTCCAACCTGGTCAACGTGGGCAGCCGCACGGCGCTGTTCATCCTCAGCGCCATGGCGGCGTTCATGGGCACGCTGAACTCCTACCGGGAGATCTGCAAAGAGCGGGAGATCATCCTGCGGGAAGCCTCGGTGGGGGTCAACCTGCTGGCCGTGGTGCTCAGCAAGGCTTTCGTGCTGCTGCTCATCGAGGTGGCCCAGGCGGCCATCCTGACCGTCGGTTTCGTGAACGTGGTCCATGTGCCCCAGAACCATCTTCTGTTTGAGACCGATGTGGAGATCTTCATCACCGTCCTGCTGATGCTGTTCGCCTCCAGCGCCACCGGCCTGCTGGTGTCTGCGGTGTTCAGAAGCGGCGAGACCGCCATCCTTGTGGTGCTGGTGCTCATGATCGGCCAGGTGGTGTTCAGCGGCATCCTCTTCACGCTGACCGGCGCGGCCAGCGCCATCGCTTCGGTCATCGTCTGCCGCTGGGGCATGGGGGCGCTGGGCGCTTCCACCGACCTCAACAGCCGTCTGGCATGGCTGAAAGCGGGCTTTGACGGCCCCATGTACGACGCCACCGTGGCCAACCTGCTGGGCTGCTGGCAGATGCTGGCGCTCATCGCGGCGGTCTGCATCGTGGCTGCCTGGCTGGTCTTGCAGATCTCTTTCGACCGTCGCAAAGCATAAAACGGCAGCACAAAACGCCCGTTCATCGCGAACGGGCGTTTTTTCTGTGGATTCAAGAACGGCCGCGCCGTTTGGCGGCGTCGCGGGCGGCCTGCCGGGCCTCCCGGGCGCGGCGGGCCAGGGTCCGCAGGGCTTCCCGGGTGGCGGCCAGCGTCTCGCCGTAGCGCAGGCTCCGCATCCGGGGGAAGGCCCGCAGCAGGCGGCGGGCGCCGAAGCGGTCCAGATCCATCTCCCGCAGCCGTGCGCGCAGGGCCGCTGCGTGGGTGGTCAGTTCTTCACGCAGGGCTTCCGCGTCGTCGCGCCGTTCCATCCGGGCCAGCGCCAGCTGCAGTTTCTGTTCGTCCAGCAGGGTGTCGGCGGTCATGGCGCCGGTGCCCAGCAGTTCGGTCAGGCGGTCGCTGGTACGGCGCAGCCGTGCGCGCAGTTCGTCGATCTCTTTCAGTTTGCGGTCCAGCCCGGCGGCTGCGGCGGCCGAAGCGGCGGTGTCCACCGCAAAGACCAGCAGCAAAATAAGGTCCAGCGGCAGCAGCGCCTGCAGCGGGATGCGGTCCCCCAGGCGGGCCAGCAGCGGGTGCAGGCCCTTGACCATCACCACACTGCCCAGCCCCCACAGCAGCGAGAACTGCGGGCAGATATACCCGCCCAGGTTGAAAGGGATGCCGGTGTAGTCCCACCAGCGGATGCGGAACAGCCGGTACAGCCCCCAGCCCGCCACCAGTTCAAGCAGGGTGGTCAGCACGCCGCCCACCACAAAGACCACCGGCACGGAGAGCGGCAGCCCCGGGGCGCCCAGCGCCCGCGCCGCATACAGCAGCGCCACCATGCCGAAACCGTAGATCGGGCAGATGGGCCCGCACAGGAACCCGCGGTTCACCAGCCGATGCTCCTTGACGGCGGCGAAGACCACCTCGGCGCACCAGCCCAGCAGCCCATATACGAAAAACCAGTAGACGGTGCGGGCCGCCAGTTCAAACGGAGGCATCGGCATCCTCCCGCTGTCTGGCCAGGTCCTTGGGCTCCACCCAGGTCACGGCGCTGTCCGGCCCTTTGCGGGCGATCAGCGCTTTGATGGGGATGCCCTGCTCGCTGAACATGCCTTCGTGCTCGGTGCGCAGGTTCCAGTCCGGCTCGTCGGCGTGCAGGTCGAAGGTCTGCCAGGTGATCCCGAACCCCGCCGCAGGGAAATACTGCAGGCTGTCCCGGAACAGGCCGTCGTCATCGGTTTTGAACCAGATCTCGGCGCCTTCGTCCATCAGACGGCGGTATTGCAGCAGCTGGCGGGGGTGGGTCAGCCGGTGCTTGTTGCTCCCGGCGTTTTTGCTCCACGGGTTGCAGAAATTGATGTAGATGCGCGCCACCCGGTCCTCGGGGGAGAAGGCGTTGCCCATCCGCTCAATGTCCAGGCTGGCGATCTTCACGTTGTCCGGCGGCAGCCGGCGGGCCGCGTAGGCGGCTTCCACCTTGCGCTTGGCCAGGATCAGCACCTTGTCGGTGATGTCGATGCCCAGGTAATTGACGTCGGGGTGGGCCGGGGCGATCTGTGCCAGGAACCCGCCCTTGCCGCAGCCCAGTTCCAGGTGCCAGGGCTGCCCGGGCCGGGCGTACAGTTCCCGCCAGTGTCCGGCGTGGGTCAACGGCTCATGTACATGGAAGTCGCAGGCCAACAGTTCCGGCCGCGCGTAGGGTTTGAATCGCATTCGCATGGTTCATAAAACTCCTGATCTTTATAGTAGTTCCGCAAGGAAGGCGAGCACGCGTGCAGGGTCGCTGTCCGCCAGGCTGCCCTGGCAGAACCCCGCCTTGCCGCCGCCCCGGCCGCGGAAGGCCTCGTTCAGCGCCTTGCAGGCGGGGCGCACGTCGCCGTCCGGCGCGGCGGCCAGCGCATAGGCGAGCCCCTGCCCGCCGGGGGCCAGCAGGCAGCAGGGCGCGCCGGTACGGTTCGCCACGGCGGCGGCCATCCGCCGCAGGCCGTCGCCGTCGGCGCCCTCCACGCGGGCGGCAAAAGGCTGCCCGGGCACGGCCGCATCGGCCAGCGCGCCGCTCAAAGTGTTCTGCAGGGCCGCCAGCCGCTGTTTGAGCTGGCTTTCTCCGCTGCGGAAACGTCCCACCGCTTCCTCCAGCCGCCCCACCGGCACCGAAAGCAGCCGTCCGGCGGCTTCGGCGTCGGCCCAGCCCCCGGCAATGGCTTCGCAGGCCCGCTGGCCGCAGGCCACGGCCAGCCGCATGCCGCCCTTGTAATGCTGGAAGGAGAGGATCTTGATCAGCCCCACCTCCCCGGTGCGGGCCAGATGGGTGCCGCAGCAGGCGCAGCGGTCGCCGCCCGCCTCCACCAGCCGCACAGGGCCTTCCAGCGCCTTTTTGCTGCGGTATTCGGTGCGGGCCAGTTCCGCGGGGGCGGGCAGGTAGCAGCGCACCGGCGTGTCGGCCCGCACGGCTGCGTTGGCCTCGGCCTCGGCTTCGGCCAGCTGGGCGGCGGTCAGCGGGATGCTGGTGTCCATCCGCACCCAGGGGGAGCCGATGTGGAACCCCACGTTCTCCGCGCCGTACAGGCGGTGCAGCGCGCCGCTCAGGATATGCTCGCCGGTATGCTGCTGCATGGCGTCCAGCCGTGCAGGCCAGTCGATGCTCCCCTCCACCGTGCCGCCCACGGGCAGCGGCGCGTCGGTGGTGTGAAGGACGGTCTCGCCGTCGGTATGCACCGCCCGCACGGCGGCGTCCCCCAGGCGGCCGGTATCGCAGGGCTGGCCGCCGCCTTCGGGGTAGAAAGCGGTGCGGTCCAGCACCACGGCGTAGCCGCCGGGAGCCGGGGTGCAGGCCAGCACGGTGGCGGTAAAGGTTTGCAGGTAAGAGTCGTTTTCGTACAGTTTTTCGGTCACGGCGAAGCGGGACCTCCTCTTTTTTCAGATTTTCCCCATTATACCACAAAACAGGTGTGGAAAAAAACACCGAAATCTTATATAATAAAAGGCAGTACGAATTTACTGCCGAACGTTAAGGAATTTGCCCTATGCAGAAAATGATCCGTTTTGCGGCGCTGGCCCTGCCTGCGCTGCTGCTGGCCGGGTGCGCCGCCCCCTGGGCGGGGCAACCGGCCGGGTCGGCCGCCACGGTGGAAACGGCGGCCGCAGCCGCGCCCCAGGCGCTGCGCGTGTACGCATCCGACGCCCTGCTGCCCGCGCTGGAGGACTATGCCGCCGTCCAGGGGGTGGAACTGACCGTGCTGGAGGATGCGTCCCAGGCCGATCTGGTGGCGCTGGACCACGCCCCCGGCGGCCTGACGGAAGGGCTGGACATCAACAGCGATTCCCTGCTGGCGGCCGCCGCCACCCGGGCCGGCGTGACCGAAGGCGCCGCGCTGCCGGTGGGCCGCAGCCTGTACGGCTACTGGGCCAACGGCGCCATGCTGGAAGCCCTGCTGGGCGAAGGCGGCGTCCAGGCCCTGCAGAACGCCTCCTGGGCGGAATGGAGCGATTTTGTGGAAACGCTGCAGGACTGGCTGGCGGAACCCGGCGCGGCCACCGTGACGCTCTCCGGCAGCGACTACGCATTGCCCGAGGCCAAACCCGATACGCTGAACGCCACCGGCGTTTTTGCCGAACCCATGGACCGCACGGCGGGCTACACCCCGGCGCTGCTGGCGGCGGGCGGCGAACGGAGCGAGGAGACCCTGACCGGCCCGCTGAACGGCGTGTATGCCGCCGTGGCGCTGGAGTGGGATAACATGGCCCAGGGGGATGAGACGGCGCTGTTCCGCCGCGCCACCCTCACCGAACTGCTCTCCGCCTACGGGGCGGAAGCCTGCCAGAGCCTGGTGCTGATCCCCTTCAAATGCAACCTGACGGAAGAGGATCTCTCCACCGAAGAATACAACCTGACCGGCTTGCTCAACTACCCCGTGCTGGCCGACGCCGGGACGCTGACGATCCGCGCCGGGGCCGACGAGGCCGGCCGCAAAGCCGCCGAAAGCGCGGTGCTCTGGCTGTACAGCAGCGGGGACGGGGAACAGGCCCTGACCGAGACGCTGGGCGTCATCACACCGTGGAACACCGCGTCGGACGCCACGGCGCTGGGCGCCATGCAGGTGGAGCAGGCGGGCACCGGCATCCTGCCCGGGGAGAGCATGACCCAGGCCCAGGCCGACGCGCTGGCCGCCAACGAGGAGTCCCTGCGGGACAGCGACGGACGCACTGCGGCGGAACGCCGGGCCTTTACCCGGAGCGCGCTGGAAGCCCTGGGCGTGACCGAAGCGGAAGAATAAACCGCCGCAGGCGGCTGCGGCGTGGCCCCTGCGCCCTGCGGGGCGCTCTGCCAGAAACGGAGGACGATCATGGAACTGAAACGATGCAGTGGAATTTTGATGCCGATCTCCAGCCTGCCCGGCGGGTACGGCATCGGAAGCCTGGGGGCGCCCGCGCGCCGCTTTGTGGATTTTCTGGCCCGGGCGGGGCAGAGCGTCTGGCAGATCCTGCCCGTCGGCCCCACCGGCTACGCGGACAGCCCCTACCAGAGCTGTTCGGTGTTTGCGGGCAACCCCTACTTCATCGACCTGGACCTGCTGGCCCGGGACGGCCTGCTGCGCCGCAAGGATTATGCCTTCCTCCAGTGGGGCGGCGACCCGTCGCGGGTGGACTACGGCACGCTGTATGAGCGCCGGTTCGCGGTGCTGCGCAAGGCGTACGCCAATTTCCTCAAGCGCCGCCCGCTGCCCGGGTACGAGACCCCCTATTCCGACGACTGGTACCGTTTCCAGTTCCTTTCCGCCGACTGGCTGCCCGATTACTGCCTGTACATGGCCATCAAGGAAGATAACGGCATGATCGACTGGCAGCAGTGGCCGCGGGAACTGCGCCGCCGCGACCCCGCGGCCCTGGCCCGGTTCCGTGCCGACCACGCCCGCGAGATCGAGTTCTGGGCCTTCGTCCAGTATGAATTCTACCGCCAGTGGGAGGCCCTGCACAACTACGCGGCGTCCAAGGGCGTTTCCATTATGGGGGATATTCCCATCTATGTGGCGCCGGATTCCGCCGACGCCTGGGCGGGCCCCGAACTGTTCGAGACCGATGAGGACGGCCGCCCCCGCCGCGTGGCGGGCTGCCCGCCGGATTACTTTGCGGTGGACGGCCAGCTCTGGGGCAACCCCATCTATGACTGGGACTACCACAAAAAGACCGGGTATGCCTGGTGGGTGCGCCGCCTGCGCCATGCGCTGTCGGTGTACGACATCCTGCGCATCGACCACTTCCGCGGCTTCGATACCTACTGGGCTATCCCGGCGGGGGAGACCACGGCCCGCAACGGCCGCTGGGAACAGGGCCCCGGCATGGACCTGTTCCGCGCGCTGCGCCTGTCGCTGGGGGATATGCCCATCGTGGCCGAGGACCTGGGCGAGATGTTCCCCTCGGTCCGCAGACTGCTGGCCGAGAGCGGTTTCCCCGGCATGAAAGTGCTGCAGTTCGCCTTTAACGGGCAGGACAGCGTGGATCTGCCCCACAACTACCCGCGCAACTGCGTGGCCTACCCCGGCACCCACGACAACAACACGCTGGCGGGCTGGTACTACCATGAACTGGGCGGCGCGGGCCGCAAACAGGCAAAGGAATACTTTGCCCTGACAGAAGAGGAGGGCGTGCTGCGCGGGCTGCTGCGCGGCGTGCTGGCCAGCCCGGCGGCACTGGCGGTCATCCCCATGACAGACTGGTTGGAAGCCCCGGCCGAAGCCCGCATGAATACCCCCGGCAGCCCCCGGGGCAACTGGCAGTGGCGCGCCGACGACAAGGCGCTGACCCCGGCCCTGGCCAAAGAGATCCGCACGATGACCGCGCGTTACTTCCGCACGGAGCCTGCCCTGAAACGGCAGAAAAAGCAGACTTTGTAAACATCGCCCAGTATTCCGCTCTGCGGTCCGGGATTTTTTGTGCAACCGAAATATAGGAAAAAACCGTCGGTTTGTGGTACTATTATTATGCAACAAAGCCGCCCGGTCCCCGGGCGAAAAATCCATGTTTCACAAGTGAGGGTTCGAGATGAAGCTGGAGTATACGAAGGAAGAACTTTCGCTGCAGGCGGCGGCCCTGGAGCAACTGTTCGACGCGGTTCATATCGTTGACCCGTACCGGGGGGTACGGCTGGACCCGGCAACGTTGGAACCGCAGGAGGAAAGCGCCCCTGTCCCGCCCATGGATGAAGCGGGCCGCGGGCTGCAGCTGGTACGCCATGGCGGCCAGGAAACGATGCAGATCAGCCAGGGCATCCGGGTGGACGGCCGCCCCTGCGTGCTGGTGCTCTACCGGGCCATGCCCAAGGACAGCCGCGCGACGGTGGGGGCCAAAAATTCTTACGACCGCGCGCTGGCCCAGTACCGGGAGGATATCCGCCGCGACTATGTGACCGGCGTGTACAACAGCCGTTTTATTCATGAGGAATACCGCAGCTATGCCGAAAAGCAGGCGTCCCGGGGCATCCCGGTAGGGGCGGTGCTGCTGCGCGTCAATGAATATTGGGAACTGCGGAACCGGGAGTCGCTGGAAGCTGCCGAGTGCTGCCTGAACAGCGCGGCCGGCATCCTGCAGCTGGCCGTGGGAACCGACCAGGAACATGCGGTACTGGCCCGGCTGGAGGACGGCCTTTTTGCGGCCGTCACCGTGGGCATGCCCGCCGCCCGTCTGGCGGAGGCCATCAACAAGGCGCTGGAGGGCGCGCGCCGGGTGTTCAGCATCTCGCTGTCGCGCCGCGGGACCTTCACGGTGTCGGTGGCCAGCGCCGAATGGGCCGAGACTTCCTCCTGGGAAATGATGCTCTCCCTGGCGCAGCAGCGGCTGTAAAACGATGCATAAAAGCGGCCCCCTTGTGTACATACTAAGTGCACAAGGGGGTTTTATGATGCAAAGCGATAACGAAAAAATGCTGCAGGAGATCGTGCAGAATACCGAGATGGGCAAAAACACGCTGGACGAGCTCATCGGCCTGACCCATGACCAGCGCCTGAAAGACGAGATGATGCGCCAGAAGCGGGAATACCGCCGCATCAACCAGGCGGCCCACACCGCGCTGGACGCCATCGGCGCCCAGGCCCACGGCCAGAGCGCGGCAGCCCGCATGAGCGTCAGCATGGGCATCCGCACCCGCACCATGCTGGACAAATCCACCCGTAACCTGGCCACCATGCTGGCCGAGGGCAGCGGCCAGGGGGTGCTGGACTGCAAGCGGGCCGAGAAAGACTACCCGGCGGCCAGCCCCGGCGCGCAAAAACTGTGCCGGGAACTGGGGACCATGCAGGCTCAGGCCGAAGCCGCCTGGCGGGAGTTCATCTGAACGGCAGGGCTTGCGCGGCGGGCGGCGGGCTGGTATAATCGGGGCAGGAATCTGTACCGAGAGGAAGCGAACGCCGCATGAATGTGCTGGTCAGCGCCTGCCTGCTGGGCGAAAACTGTAAATACAACGGAAAAAACAACCGCAGCGAGGCGCTGATCCGCCGCCTGCAGGGGCACCATGTGATCCCTGTCTGCCCCGAAGTGCTGGGCGGGCTGGGCGTACCGCGGCCCTGCGTGGAACTGCGGGACGGCCGGGCGGTGGACTGCAACGGCCGGGACGTGGACGCCGCCTTCCGCGCCGGGGTGGAAAAGGCCCTGCGCCAGATCGAAGGGCAGGCCATCGACCTGGCGGTGCTGCAGTCCCGCAGCCCCACCTGCGGCGTCAAACAGATCTACGACGGCAGCTTTTCCCGCAGGCTGATCGACGGCCAGGGATTGCTGGCCGCCGCCCTGACGGCCCGCGGCGTGCGCGTGGTGGACGTGGAGGACCTGGACAGCGTGCCGGAACTGTGAACCGAAAACAACAGGAAAGCCGGGGGCTTTGAAGGCCCCCGGCTTTTGCCGTTACTTACAAGGTTTCGATCATGCGGACCACGATCTCGGTGGCGGTGCGGACGTATTCCGCAATGCTGAAATCCTTGACCACCAGCACCTCGTAGCCGCTCTCGTCGGCGTTGTCGCTCATGGCGCGCAGCACCACGCAGGGCACGCCGTTGCGGGCCGCGATCTGGCTGACCGCGGCGCCCTCCATCTCCACGCAGTCGGGGTGGCATTTCTCCGCGATGGCCGCTTTGGTCGCACAATCGCCCACAAAGGTGTCGCCTGTGGCGATGCGCCCGGCAATGGCTTTCACGCCGCAGGCGCTGCAGGCGTCCAGCGCGGCCTGCACCAGCGCCGGGTCGCCGTGGTATTCGGTCAGGAACGGCGCGCTCTGGGCCAGCATGTCCAGCTCCGCGTCATGGTAGAACACCGTTTCGCCCACGCAGACGTCGCCGATACCGATCTTGCCGGTCATGTTCCCGGCCACGCCGCTGAAGATCAGGCGGCCGATGCCGTATTTGGTGCACAGCACCTGCACGGTGCTGGCTGCGTTGGCCTTGCCCATGCCCGCGCAGCAGACGACCACCGGCCGGCCGTGCAGGGTGCCGCGGTGGTAGTCCACCCCGGCGTAGGTCTCGCAGGTCACGTCCTGCAGGCGGGCGCAGAGCTGGTCGACTTCCTCGGGCATGGCGCCCATAATGCCGTAGATCATGGTTGACCTCCTATCAGACGTTGAACAGGAACTCGATCACATCACCGTCCTGCACGACATATTCCTTGCCCTCGGTACGCTGCAGCCCTTTGGCTTTGACGGCGGCATAGTCGAAGTTGCATTCGGCCAGCGTGTCGTAGGCGATGACCTGGGCCCGGATGAAGCCGCGCTCAAAGTCGCTGTGGATCTTGCCCGCCGCCTGGGGGGCCTTGGTGCCCTTGCGGATGGTCCAGGCGCGGCACTCTTTTTTGCCGTCGGTCAAAAAGCTGATGAGCCCCAGCAGGTCGTAGCTGGCCTGGATCAGCTGGTCCAGGCCGGTGGAGGCGATGCCCATCTCCTGCAGGAAGGCATGCTTTTCCTCCGGCGTGGCGTCGGCAATGTCCTCCTCGGTCTTGGCGCAGATGGGCAGGGCCAGCGCGCCTTCCGCCTCGGCGCGCTCTTTGACCAGCGGGAAGTAGGGGTTGCCCTCCAGCCCGCCGAGCAGGTCGTCCTCGCCCACGTTGCAGGCGTAGATCACCGGCTTGGCCGAGAGCAGGCCCAGTTCCCGGCGGGCGGTTTTCTGGGCGTCGTCCGCTTCGTCAAAAGCAAAGGTGCGGGCGGGCTTTTCGGCTTCCAGGTGGGCGGCCAGTTCCGCCAGCCAGGCGGCTTCCGCCGCCGCGTTCTTGTTGCCGGTCTTGGCGGCCTTCTGCTGGCGGCCCAGGCGGTTGTTGACCACTTCCAGGTCGGCCAGGATCAGTTCCAGGTCGATGGCGTCGATGTCCCGCAGGGGGTCCACGTTCTCGGGCTTGTTCACGTCCTCCACCACATGCACGATGTTGTCGTCGTCAAAGCAGCGCACCACATGTACCAGCGCGTCGCATTCCCGGATATGCCCCAGGAACTTGTTGCCCAGCCCCGCGCCGTGGGACGCGCCCTTGACCAACCCGGCGATGTCCACAAATTCCACAATGGCGGGGGTCTTTTTGTCGGTCTGCCAGACCTCGGCCAGCTTGTCCAGCCGCGCGTCGGGCACGGCGACGATGCCGGAATTGGGCTCGATGGTGCAGAACGGATAGTTGGCTGCCTGCGCGTTGCGGGTCGAGGTGATGGCGTTGAACAAAGTCGATTTGCCCACGTTGGGCAGGCCGACGATTCCTAATTTCATAGTATCTGTGCATCTCCTTTATTGATCCATGCTTTGGGGCGTTTGGCTTCCGCGCGCTTTTGGCGGCGTTTTATGCCGGCGGGCGCGGCCCAAAGCGGCAAAAATCCCCATGTATGCTGCTACTATTATACACACCGGCGCGCCAAAGGGCAAGCCGGGCGGGGGAGGGGCGCCCACTTTTCTTTCGTTTTGCCCCTGGCCGGGCGGCGGTCAGCTGTGCGGGTAGGAGTCGCGGACCGTGTTCATCACCAGACGGAAGGTGAGCTGGGCCATGTGCTGGGGGCTTTCCTCGCACCCGCGGGAAAGCCAGTCCTTGATCAGCCCCACGCAGCCCGCCACGCAGTAGGCGTAGCTGTATTTCAGGTTGTCCATCAGATCGGGGTAGGCGTCCTGCAGGGCTTTCAGGCAGTAGCGGGAGAGCATCTCCTCGATGCGGTTCAGGAAGGTGATGTCGCCGTGCGGCCCCAGCAGGGCGGCGCAGATCTCCCGGTTATCGAACAGGATGGCGAAGATATCCTCGATAAAGGGGAAGCTGCGCTCGTTAAAAGGGCTGACCGGGTGGGCGTGGATGGTGTGCAGGATCTCCTCGAACAATTCGTTCTCGATGCTTTCCAGCATATGGTAAATGTCGGTGTAGTGCAGGTAGAAGGTCGAACGGTTGATGTTCACCAGGTCGGTCAGTTCCTTTACCGTCACTTCCTTCACGCTTTTCTGTTCCATCAGCAGGGCAAGGCCGTGCCGCAGCTGGGCCCTGGTGCGCGGGATGCGCCGGTCCGGCTTCTTCTCCATACAGATTGTCCTTTCTTTTGTAAAATATTTGTGACAACTCGACACAGCGCAACAGAGTGTCGACTAATGAACGTCAAGACGCAAAGCTGTCGGTTGAGTTTCGTGTTCCCCCTTAGTATAATGGGAACTGGAGCAAAAAGCAACAAAAAGTTGTATATGCTACACTGTGTTGATATTTCTCTGGGAACAGAGGGAAGGAAGTGACGTTTCGTTCTATGCTGAAGAACGAATGGAAGAAGCTGTTCAAAAACAAGCTGATGCTGTTCGTGGTGGCGGCGGTCATCGTCATCCCCACCATCTACACCACGCTGTTTCTGGGGTCGATGTGGGACCCCTACGGCAATGTGGAACACCTGCCGGTGGCGCTGGTCAACCAGGACCAGCCGGTGGAGTATGAGGGCAAGACCCTGGACGTGGGCGGCCAGCTGGTGGAAAACCTGCTGGAGGACGCCTCGCTGGATTTCCATGTGGCGGACGCGGACGCGGCGGCCCAGGGCCTTGCGGCGGGGGACTATTACATGGTCATCACCATCCCGCAGGACTTTTCGGCCAATGCGGCAACGCTGACCGACCCGCATCCCCGCAAGATGGAACTGAACTATGAGACCAACCCCGGCACCAACTACATCGCCTCCAAATTGAGCGAGAGCGCCATGAAGGAGATCCAGGCCGGGGTGCGCGCCGAGGTGACCAAGACCTACGCCGAAACGATGTTCGACCAGCTGGGCGAAGTGGGCGACGGCATGCAGGAGGCGGCCGACGGCGCCGGGGAACTGAAGGACGGCACCGGCGAACTGGCGGATGGCAACAGCACCATCCGGGAAAACCTGCAGCTTTTGGCGGACAGCACCCTGACCTTCCGCAGCGGCAGCGAAACGCTGACCGAAGGGCTGGCCCAGTACACCCAGGGCGTGCAGCAGCTGGATGACGGCGCGCGGAAACTGGATGACGGCGCGGCTCAGGTGAAGGACGGCGTGGACCAGCTGGGTGCGGCGGCCCCGGCGCTGACGCAGGGCGTCGGCGCGCTGAACGACGGCGCCAAACGGCTGGCCGACGGCGCGGCCCAGGCCAAGGACGGCAGCAGCACGCTGGCCGGCGGCGCGGCCCAGGTGGACGATACCATGAAGACCCTGAACGAAGGGTTGAACGAACTGCAGTCCCAGACCGCCGCCCTGCCGGATGCCGCGGCGGCGCTGGAAGCGGGGGCCAGCCAGACCCTGGCGGGGGCGCAGCAGTTGCAGCATGGCGCGCAGAGCCTGGCCGCGGGCGCGCAGACCGCCCAGCAGGGGGCCGCGGCACTGAACGACGGCCTGCAAGCGCTGAATGGAAATTCCCAAACTTTGAACGACGGCGCCGCAAACTTGAAAAACGGTCTGGACGCCCTGGTTGCCGCGCTCGGCGGCGCTGCCGGGACCGGGGACGGGGCCGCGCTGGAGGCGCTGGCCGTCCAGATGGACCAGGCCGCGCAGACGGTACAGGCCGGGGCAGTGGCCCCGCAGGACCCGTCCGCGCTGGCCCAGACCATTGCGGACAACAGCCAGGCGGCCCGGGACGGGGACCCGGATGCCTTGAACACGCTGATCCAGGCGGCGAATGATCTGGCCGCTGCGGCGCAGCAGAACTATCAGGACGCCCAGACCGCCGACGCCGCCCGCCAGCAGGCCGCGGAGGCCCTGGCCGCGGCGGCAGGCACGCTGCGCGGGGCCGAAAGCACGGCAGGCGCCGCAGGCGCCGGGGACCTGGCGGCGTCGCTCGCGGCCCTGCAGCAGGGCGCGGCCGACCTGCAAAACGGCCTTGGCGCTTATACGCAGGGCGTGGCGCAGGCGGCAGCGGGCAGCGCCACCCTGACGGACCAGAGCAACGGCCTGCCCGCCCTGAACACGGGCGCACAGACCGTGTCGGCGGGCATGGACTCGCTGGTCGACGGCCTGACCCAGTTGGAGGGCGGCACCAGCCAGTTGGCCCAGCAGGCCCCGCTGCTCACCGATGGCATCGCCCAGGCGGCCAGCGGCGGCGCGGCGTTGCAGCAGCAGGGCACAGCGGTCCTGCGCCAGGGCGCGGCCCAGTTGGACGGCGGCCTGGGTGAACTGGTCAGCGGCAGCGGCACGCTGCGCAGCGGGATGGACAGCCTGAGCGGCCAGATCCCGGCGCTGACCGACGGCATCAGCCGTCTGCAGCAGGGCACCCGGGACCTCAAGGACGGCACGGCCCAACTGGCGGAGGGCACGGGTGAACTGACCCGGAACAGCCCGGCGCTGAACGAGGGGGCCGCGGCGCTGACTGACGGCGCCGGCCAGATCCAGGACGGCGCCCGCCAGCTGGCGGACGGCAGCGGGGAACTGGCCGACGGCATCCAGCAGTTGCAGGAGGGGGCCGATACCCTGCAAAGCAGCCTGGCGGACGGCGCGCAGCAGATCCGTGATACGAACACCGGCGACGCGGTGACGGATATGTTCGCCGCGCCGGTGGATACCCGGGAGACCCAGCTGACCCAGGTGCCCAACAACGGGCACGGCATGGCGCCCTACATGATGTCGGTGGCTCTGTGGGTGGGCTGCATCGCCTTCAGCCTGATGTACCCGCTGACTGAATATTACGGCAAACTCAAGAGCGGGACCGCTTGGTGGCTGAGCAAAGCCAGCGTGCTGTATGCCATCGCGGTGCTGCAGGCGCTGGTCATGGTGGCGGCGCTGCACGCCTTCAACGGCTTTGACCCGGCCCGCATGGGGCAGACGTTGCTGGTGGCCTGCGTGGCTTCGGTCACGTTTATGTCGGTGATGTATTTCTTCACCAACCTGATGGGCAAGGTGGGCAGCTTCCTGATGCTGGTCTTTATGGTGGTCCAGCTGGCGGGTTCCGTCGGCACCTATCCGCTGGAACTGTCCGGCTCCTTCGTGCCGTATCTGCATGACTGGGTGCCCTTCACCTACAGCGTCACGGCGTTCCGCCGCGCGATCTGCGGCGGGCAGGACATCGGCGGCTGCCTGGCGTACCTGGCGGTGTGGCTGGCGGTGTTCACGCTGCTGACCATTGTGGTGTTCGTGGTGCGTGCCAAGCGCATCCGGGCGCAAAAGCCCACCCTGATGGTCTGGCTGGAACGCCACCGCCTGGCCTGACACGTCCGGAGGGAAAAGCGGGACGAAATTTGGAAAATACGGGCAGGAAGGGAACTTTCTTCGGGAAGCTCCCTTCCTGCTTTTTGCCCGGCAGGAAAAAATGCGGGAAAAACGCCGTCCCGCTCTTTTTTTATCCATATTTATACAGTATAATAGAGTCATAGCTGAACCCCGCCGCCCCGGCGGGGCGCCAAAACGGAGGGAAATACCATGGCTAACGAGAAGATCCTCGTCGTGGACGACGACAAAAATATCTGCGAACTGCTGCGCCTGTACCTGGTCAAGGAAGGCTACAACGTCACCCTGGCCAACGACGGCAAGGCCGCCCTGGCCGAATTTGAAAAGCTGCACCCCGACCTGGTCCTGCTGGACGTAATGATGCCGGTAATGGACGGCTGGGAGGTCTGCCGCAAGATCCGTGCCAAGGACAACACCCCCATCATCATGCTCACCGCCAAGGGCGAGACCTACGACAAGGTGCTGGGCCTGGAACTGGGCGCCGACGACTACATCGTCAAGCCGTTCGACGCCAAGGAGGTCACGGCACGCATCAAGGCGGTGCTGCGCCGTTCCGCCAAGGAGGACAGCAAGGGCGTCTATGACTTCGACAACCTGCACCTGGATATGAACCGCTACGAACTCAAGGTCAAGGGCAAGGTGGTGGAAGCCCCGCCCAAAGAACTGGAACTGCTGGCCTGTCTGGCGGGCCACCCCAACCGTGTCTATACCCGCGACCAGCTGCTGGACGAGGTGTGGGGGTTTGAGTACTACGGCGATTCCCGCACCATCGACGTACACGTAAAACGCCTGCGCGAAAAGCTGGAGGGGGCGTCCGACCAGTGGAACCTCAAGACCGTCTGGGGCGTGGGCTATAAGTTCGAGGTCAGGGAATGAACCGCCGCCATACGATCAGCCGGGAGTTCTTTTCCACCATCGCGGCGGTGCTGGTGCTGGGTCTCAGCGTCATGTGCGCCATCCAGACGGCGCTCTCGGCCGCCTACTTCGTCAATGAGCGCCGCGCGGCGCTCACCGCCATCCTGGACGGCGCCGTCGCCCTCACCGACCGCTTTGCCGAGGCCGGCTACATCGTCACCAGGCCCCTGGGCGACGACCGCGCCCAGAGTGCCCGCAGCGGCTACGAACTGTTCAACACCTCCTCCGGGGCGATGGTGTTCGTCACGGCGGAGGACGGCAGCGTGCTGCTGCACACCGAAGGCGCGGATTTCACCGACCGCCGGGTCCCCCAGAAGATGCTGGACCAGATGGACGTGGGCGACGACCTGTTCGTCACCGGCACGCTGGACGGCGTCTATACGGATAAATACTATACCGCCGGGCGGCGCATCGATATCAACGGCACGGTGGGCTACCTCTTTGCGGCCAGCCCCATGACCGCCCTGGGGTCCTACATCATGGACATGCTGGTGATGTTCGGCATCTCGGCGGTAGCGATCCTGCTGCTGTGCAGCCTGTTGTGCTGGGTGCTGGCCCGGCGGATCACCGGCCCCATCGAGGCCATCAGCGACGCCGCCCGCAAGCTGGGCAGCGGGGATTTCACCGCCCGCGCCCCGGTGGACGGCTGCGTGGAACTGGCTGACTTTGCCACGACCTTCAACAACATGGCCACGCGGCTGCAAACCATCGACAATTCCCGCGGGCAGTTCATGGGCAACATCGCCCACGAACTGCGCACGCCGATGACCACCATCAAGGGCTTCATCGACGGCATGCTGGACGGTACGATCCCCCAGGAGGAAAACCAGCACTACCTGACCATCGTTTCGCAGGAGACGGGACGTCTGGCGCGGCTGGTGCAGAACATGCTGGACATCACCAAGCTGGAAGCCGGGGAGGTGCCGGTGCATGCCCGCAATTACGATCTGTGGAAGACCGTCACCGACGTGGTGCTCAGCGACGAGCAGCGCATCGAGGATGGCCGCATCGACATCCGGGGCCTGGGCGGGCCGCCCATGATGATCTTCGCCGACCCGGACTTTGTCCACCAGGTGGTCTACAACATCGTGGACAACGCCATCAAGTTCACGCCGGAGGGCGGGGCCATCTCCTTCTCCGCCCAGAAAAAGGGCGGCATGGTGGAGGTCCGCATCGAGAATACCGGCTCCGGCATCGCGCCGGAGGCGCTGCCCTTTGTCTTCGAGCGCTTCTACAAGGAGGACCGCTCCCGCGGCATGAATACCCGGGGCAGCGGCCTGGGGCTGCACATCTGCAAGATCCTCGTGAACCTCTCAGGCGGGCAGATCCACGCCGAAAGCGAAGAGGGCAAGTGGTGCCGCTTCGTCTTTACCCTGCCGGCCGGGAAGTGAACCGGCAGAAAAACATCATAGAACAGAACGCCCCCGCCGGGGACTGCGATATGGCAGTCAACGGCGGGGGCGTTTGGTATGTCTTTATTCCTGCGGAATGGGGGGAACAGGCGGCGTCGCAGAAAACAGTCCTTTCAATTCGTCTATGGTTCCGGCTTTTGCCCACTGGGACATCCCGGGTTTCCACACGAGGCTGTTGATGGTAAACTGGCCGGTTGCGGCCATCTGTGTTAAAGTAGGCAGGTCAAACGGGCCGACAGCCTGACCATTGATCGCTACGTGATAGGCAACTGAGGGAATAGGTGGGGGAACCACACCTGGTTGCGATACCTGCCCAATACCACCCATCACGGTATTCATGGCGCCGGCAATATTTTGCCCGACGGCGCTGCCGACAGCCATACTGGCCATCACGGCGGCCATGTTGAACCCGTCGCCGCCGCCCAAATCTACATCACCGCCGCCGCTTGTTCCCATCTGCCCCAGCGCTTGCGCACCTGCGATGCCGACTTCGGCCTGCTTCTCCACCTGGAAGGCCCCAAGGTTGGCCGTCTGCGTCTGTTTGTGCATTGCGTACTGGCCCTCTTCGCGTTGAATACGCAGCCGCTCCACATAATCCTGTGTTTCTGCTTCGACCTTTGCCGCGGCAACATCTCTTGTGACAGACATCAACTGACGGAAGCCCTCGCTGGCTTTATCGATTTCAATGGCCCCAATATCTACGCCCGAGACAAGAACACCAAAGTTTTCTTTCAGGCGCTCGCCAATATCATATTCTACTGCCTCGTTGATCAGCGCCGTTTTTGTTTCAAGTTGAATGACGGGAATGTTGTGGGCTGCCGGGGCGTTGGCGACGGTATCTTTCACATAACGGCACACGGCATCCCGAATCTGCTTTTGAAAAGTGGTAAGGTCAAATGTATTCAAGCGATTGAGTTTGATGAACTCCCGGTAATCTTTGATTTGAAAGCTTATCGTACCTCGGACAGCGACGGGTACGCCAAAATCCGAAAACCGAGGGTCGTATACGTCAAAAAACGGGACACCAAACTTGACTTGAACGATGCGGGCAAGGTTGATAAAATAAACTTCCGCTTGAAAAGGTGTGCCGCCGTCATAGGCAAGGCCCACGATACTTGCAAGTACGGGGAAGTTTTCCGTCTTGATGATTTGATCAGATGGGCCTTCAACGAAATCCTGTGCGGTGCCGTCTTTTTGCGGATAGACAAAGACGGCAACTTCGCCGTCCTTGACCCGCAAAGAGGAACCCCAACGAATCGCATTTTCTCTGCTGTTGTTTCCAGGTTGCGAACCTGCGGGATGCCACTTCCAAATCAGATAGGAAGGCTCGTCGCAGCGTATCTCATCCATAAGGCCGCCTTTTCGGCTACTTCTATCGAACAAACCCATTAAAATGACCTCCTATTGCTTAAATGCATTATTCAATACACGGTTAAATTCGTCGACATTTTCTTGGGCATCCTCTAAACCGGGTTGGGCAGCCTGGTTGAATCCATCAACGATTCCATCAATAAATCCACTACCGCTATTTTCATTGCCACTGGATACATCATTTGCGTTGTCAATATCTGGACTTGGTGTGTACGTTAGACTTTCTCCATTTTCGGCGGCCGCTTCAAGCACTTTTTCTATCCAATATTCTCGTTGAAGGTCCCATTCTCGTTCCATTTCAACATCATATAGCTGATAGTCAATGGAATTGGCAATTCTTAAGGCGTGCGAATATTCTCCACAATCTAACGCTTGCTGAACATCGAGAACAATATTATCTAAGCGCTCCAGTTCTTTTGCTTCTTTTTGGGACCCTGAAATGCAAAGAAAAGCAAAACCACCGATTAACAGTATAGGTATCCAGCCTACTGCTAAGAGCCATTTAGCAACTCCCTTCTTCCGGGCTTGCCTGATTTTCTCATTACAATTATCATAAAGTTTTTTAATCTCGATAAAGGTGTTATCCGTGGAGTAACTTCTCTGGGCTTTTTCGTAAACTTGCTGGACTTTTGAAAACCATGCAGCATTGATTTCTTTTTCGCCCTTAGATATGTTTAGATTCAGGGAATTATAGGAATCATATATGTGCATATCTATGTTGGAGGTTGCAAGAATCATAAACTCAAGCATA